>Ga0307278_10000130_pt1 | contig 36919 bp, 37 predicted proteins | sample ER_DNA_117_FD_194482 | JGI IMG/M metagenome (GOLD analysis project Ga0307278, IMG submission 194482) | Bulk soil microbial communities from the East River watershed near Crested Butte, Colorado, United States - ER_DNA_117 | ecosystem: Environmental > Terrestrial > Soil > Floodplain | place... | reverse complement strand
ATCGTGGAGGGCGCCGGCGCCGGCCGGACCGCCGCCGTCACCGGATCGGTGACCATCGGGCGGGGCCGGGACGCCGACCTGGTCCTGGCCGACGAGCTGGTCTCGCGCCGCCACGCCCGGCTCGCCCCGGACGGCCAGAGCGCGGTGGTCGAGGACCTCGGCTCCCGCAACGGCACCTTCGTGAACGGCGAGGCGATCCACGGCCCGGTGCGCCTGCGACCGGGCGACCAGCTCCAGCTGGGCGTCACCCTGGTCGAGCTGCGCAGCGCCCGCCAGGTCGCCGAGCGCCCCTCGGCCGTCCACCCGGTCCCCCCGCCGCTGGCCGTCCCGGCCCGTGCCCCCGACTACCTGGCCGGCGCCGACGACCGCCCCGACCCAATGGACCGCCCCGACCTCGGGGACCAACCCGACCCCGGTGACCGGCCCGACCCCGGTGACCGGCCCGACCCCGGGGACCGGCCGGGCCTCGACCGGGCCGGCGGCCGTGCCGTCGACGGCGGCGCCCCACCGGCCGCCGCCGGCGCTTCCCCGGCACCCGACGCTTCCGCGGCGCCCGACCCGGCCGCCGGGCGGGCGCGCCACGAGCTCGAGCCGCTGCTGGACTCGCGTACCAAGGGCAAGGCCAGGACGGCACCGCTGGCGCTGTTCGTGCTGGCGGCCCTGGTGGTGATCATCTACCTGGCGACGACCCGCTGACCGGGCGGGCGTGGCTGCCCGACAGCGGGGGCTGGCGCTCCACCGGCCGGTCGTGGACGGCGGACAGCTCCCGGACCAGGCGCCCGCCGGCCGCGTCCGGGGTCGCCGCCGCGACCAGCGGCAGGGGCTCGGACTCGGGCGGGACCGTCCAGCCGGTGATCCGGAACTCGCCGCCGTTCTCCAGCCACGACAGCGACACGATGGGCAGGACCACGATCCGGGTGCCGACCGCCAGCAGCCAGCTCACCCAGAACAGCAGGATCGGCTTGGCGTCGTCGGGGCCCAGCAGGGCGTCGGGGTCGCCGAAGCCGGGCTGGCCCGGCTTGAGCACCTTCACGAGCACGAACACCAGCACGAACTCGGTCACCCCGAGCAGGAAGGTCAGCCAGGGCGGCTGCCACCTGATCACCCGCGGGTAGAAGGTGGTGTCGAGGGCCACCCCGACCAGCAGGTAGATGCCGATGGTGACGATCCAGCCCTCGTCGCCGGTGACCAGGGACAGGATCGTGGCCAGGATGGCCGGGCCGACCAGGATCGCCACCCTGGTCTGGACCCGGCCGAGCACCGTCGGGCACATCAGGCCAGCTGCTCCGCGCGCCGAACGCGCCGGATGGCGTCGACCGAGCTGCCGGCCAGCGACAGCTGGAGCCGCAGCCGGGACGGGAACCGCCGGTAGCGGATCCGCTCGGCCCTGGCGCAGTCGGCCACGAACCGGCGGGCCACGTACTTGAGCCCGGCGATGGTGTCGCCGTGGGGGACCACCGGGTTGGCGTGGATGCCCATCATGCACAGCCGCGAGGAGGGCCGGTCGAGCCCGGGCACGCCGCAGTTGCTGTCCAGCAGCAGCCGGCCCTCCTGGACGGGCAGGTCGTAGAACTGGACCAGGCGCCGCAGCAGCGGCAGGGTCAGCCCGGACTTCTGGAAGCCGGTGCCGGCGACCACCCCGGTGACGTCCAGCCAGCCCGGGTCGGGCCCGTGGCGGTTGCTGATGTGGACCTGCAGCCCGGCCGGCCCGGGCCGGACCTCGTCGATCTCGCCCATGAGCTGCTCGAAGCGGCCCTGCTCGCGGCCTTCGCGGACCCGCTCCTCCCAGCCTCGCCGCCGCGGCGAGGTGCCCTTGAGGATCTGGCCGAGGAAAGCCAGGCGCCGGTCGACCGACAGGGCCTGGAAGGCGTCGATCCCGAGGGCCTCGAAGAAGCAGCGGGGGGTGTTCAGGTCCTGCTCGTCCGGGGTGGGGCTGCGCAGCAGGGACACGACCTTGGCCCCGGTGTCCAGGGCGTTGGCCCACTCGTTGACCGAGGCGATCCCGGCCCCGATCACCACGTAGCGGCCGCCGGGGGCGTACGCCTTGGGCTCGTACGCCTGCACGATGCGGTCGACCATGGCCGGGTCCTCCCTGGCCCTGGCCAGGGCCGGCGGGTAGGCGAGGGGGCCGTGGCCGATGGCCAGCATCACGTGCCTGGCCCGGCCGGCGAAGTTTGCCTGCTCGTCGTAGAGGGTGAAGTGGGGGCTCGGGTGCTGCTCGCGCTGCAGCCAGCCGATCCGCACCGGCAGCCGGTTGGCGTCCCAGCCGAGGTGGCGCTGGACGGTGGTCGCCTCGGCCAGGATCTCCCCGACGCCCGGGTTGTAGCGGCGGCGGATCGAACGCAGCAGGGGCGCCGGGCTGCGCCGGGCCCAGGCGTCGAGCTGGGCGAAGGTGGGCCAGTCGGCCGGGAGGAAATGCGACTCGGACTCCGAGCGCAGGACCGTCTGGCCGAGGTTGAAGGCGAACTGCTGGTAGGTCTCGACCGGGCTGGCGTTGGGCCCGAACACCGTCACCTGCTCGGGCCGGAAGCCCAGGTAGACGGCCGTGGTGTAGACCAGCGAGGAGCCGAAGCCGTCCCCGACGATCGCGATCGTCGAGTCGCGGGGCCCCCCGAGCGTCATCACATGGACCCGGTCGCCACCACCGTGCCGCCCCCCAGCACCAGGTCGCCCTCGTACAGCACCCCGGCCTGGCCCGGCGCCACGGCATCCACCCGCTCGTCCAGCTCCAACCGCACCCGGCCGCCAGGGTCGTCCCTGGCCCCATCGGCCGGTGATGGACCAGGCCCGCCGCCGGCCGGGCCGTCGAGGGGGACGACCCGGCAGCCGACCTCGCCGCCGTGGGCGCGGAGGCGGACCTTGGCCCGGCGGGGGCCGAGGGGGCGGCCGTCGGTGGTGGTGACCCGGTCCAGGTCGACGGTGCCGATGGCCAGCTCGGCCCGCTCCCCCACCACCACCCGGCCGGCCGCCGGCTCGACCCGGAGCACGTAGCGGGGGGTGGGGGCGGCGACCCCGAGGCCGCGCCGCTGGCCGACGGTGTAGCGGTAGGCGCCGCGGTGGTGGCCGAGGACCCGGCCGGCGGTGTCAACCACCTGCCCGGGCCGCGGCCCGAAGCGGCGCTCCAGCCACCCGGCGGTGTCGCCGTCGGGCACGAAGCAGACGTCGTAGGACTCCGGCTTGGCCGCGGTGCGCAGGCCGAGGCGGGCCGCGGTCGCCCGGACCTCCGGCTTGGTCAGCCGCCCCAGCGGCAGCCGCAGCCGCTCCAGCGCGGCCGGGCCGAGCATGTAGAGCACGTACGACTGGTCCTTGGCCGCGTCGAGGCCCCGGTACAGCCGGCCCCCCTCGACCCGGGCGTAGTGGCCGGTGGCCAGCGCGTCGAAGCCGAGGGCGCGGGCCCGGGCCAGCAGCCCGACGACCTTGACCCGCTCGTTGCAGCGGGCGCACGGGTTGGGGGTGCGGCCGCCGGCGTACTCGGCGGCGAAGTCGTCCACCACCGCCCGCTGGAACTCCTCGGCCATGTCCCACACGTAGAACGGGATCCCGAGGGTGTCGGCGACCCGCCGGGCGTCCTCGGCGTCGGCCAGGGTGCAGCACCCCTTGCCCTGCACCTGAAGGTGTGCGGGCGTGTCGGCCAGCTTCAGGTGCACCCCGGTCACGTCCCAGCCGGCCTCCGCCGCCAGCGCCGCCGCCACCGACGAGTCGACCCCGCCGCTCATCGCCACCAGCACCTGGCCGGTCACGGCCCCACCGCCTGGCCCACCGGGTCCGGGTCGCCCCGGGAGGCCGGGCCCGCCGCCGGGGCGAGGACCTCGAGGGCCTGGGCGACGGCGGCCGCGGCGGCGTCGACGTCGGCCTGGGTCGAGGCGTGGCCGAGGCTGAACCGGATGGTCTCGCGGGCCTGGACCGGGTCGCGGCCCATCGCCACCAGCACGTGCGAGGGCGTGACGGCCCCGCTGGCGCAGGCCGACCCGGCCGAGCACGCGACCCCGTACCGGTCCAGCAACAGCAGCAGGTCCTCGGCCCGCCGCCCCGGGAACCGCACCGACAGCAGCCCCGGAAGCCCCGGGGGGCCGCCGGCGGCCGGGTCGGGGGTGCCGTTGACCTCCAGGTCGGGGGCGACGGCGCGGAGGGCGGCGAGGAGGCGGGAGCGGAGGGCGGAGAGGGAGGCGGCGGCGCCGGAGGCGCGGTCGGCGAGGGCGGCCTCGGCGGCGGCGCCGAACCCGGCGATGGCGGCCGCCGGGAGGGTGCCGGAGCGCAGGCCCCGCTCCTGGCCGCCGCCGTGCGCCAGCGGCCGCAGCCCGGTCCCGGACCGCACCACCAGGGCGCCGACCCCGGTGGGACCGCCGAGCTTGTGGGCGGCCAGGGCCAGCAGGTCGATCCCGCCGGCGCCCAGGTCGACCCCGGGCAGGCCGGCCGCCTGCACGGCGTCGCAGAGCAGCACCGCCCCGGCGGCGTGGGCCAGCTCGGCCGCGGTCTCGACCGGCTGGCCGGTGCCGACCTCGTTGTTGGCCGCCATCACCGCGACCAGGGCGGTCCGCCCCGGCCGGAGCAGCTCGGCCAGCCGGTCGGGCTCGACCCGGCCGATGCCGTCCACCGGGGCGAGGTCGACCTCGGCGCCGACCTCGGCCGCGGCCCAGGCGGCGGCGTCGAGCACGGCGTGATGCTCCACGGCCGAGCAGACGAGCTGGCGGTCGCCCGGCGGCCTGGCCAGCACGGTGCCCTTGACGGCCAGGTTGTCGGCCTCGGTGCCGCCGGAGGTGAACACGACCTCGGCCGGGGCGGCCCCGACCAGGGCGGCGACCTGCTCGCGGGCCGTCTCCACGGCGGCCCTGGCCGCCCGCCCCTGGGCGTGCTGGCTGGACGGGTTGGCGGCCGGGCGCTCCAGCAGCGGCAGCATCGCCGCCAGCGCCTCCGCTCGCAGGGGGGCGCTGGCCGCGTAGTCGAGGTACGGCACGGGCGCTCCTAGCCGTTCCCGCCTGGCTGGCCTGGCTTCTTCCGCTTCTTCTTGGGCTCCTTCTTGTCCTTGTCGGGGTCGGGCGGCGGCGGCAGGATCGTGTAGGTCAGCTCCTCCGGCGGCTTCGGCCAGTCGAGCACCGGCTGGTTGGCCATGGCCACCGACATGAAGTCGTGCCACACCCGGGCCGGGAACGTGCCACCCGCCACCCGCACCCCCTGCACGTTGTACATCGGCGTCTGGCTCTTGGGGTAGCCCATCCAGACCGCCACCGCCAGCTGCGGGGTGTAGCCGACGAACCAGGCATCCCGGTACTGCTGGTTGGTGCCGGTCTTGCCGGCGGCCGGGCGGCCGATGTTGGCCGCCACGCCGGTGCCGCCGGTGATGACGCCCTTGAGGATGTCGGTGACCTGCCAGGCCAGGGCGGCCGAGACCCGGCGCTCGGGCTTGGACGGCTCGTCGATCACCGGCCTGCCGCTGCGGTGGTCGATCTTCTCGAAGAAGGTCGGCTTGTGGTACTCGCCCAGGTCGGCCAGGGTGGCGTACGCGCTGGCCATGTCGATCGGGCGGACCTCGGCCGCGCCGAGGGCCATCGAGGGCGTCCGGAACCTGGGAGCGATCGTGGGGATGCCCAGCCGCTCGGCCATCGCGGCCACCTTCTCGGGGCAGAGCTTCTCCATCAGGCGGCCGTAGACGCCGTTGACCGAGCGCCGGGTGGCCTCCCGGACCGAGATCTTGCCGGACCCGCCGCCCTCGTAGTTGTCGACCTTCCACTGCGTGCCACAGACCAGCTGGTCGAAGCCGCTCGACTCCCAGACCGAGTCGGGCGAGATGCCGGCCTCCAGGGCGGCGGCCAGCACGAAAGGCTTGAACGACGACCCGGGCTGGCGCCCAACCCCCTGCAGGGCGGCGTTGTAGGCGCCGGTCTTGAAGTTGCGGCCGCCGACCACCGCCCGGACGCCACCGTCGCGCGGGTCGATGGCGACCAGGGCGATCTCCGGGCCGGACGGGGGCAGCCAGCGGTCGACCGCCTGCTCGGCCGCCCGCTGCAGGTCCCCGTCGAGGGTGGTGTGGATGCGCAGGCCACCCTCGAACAGCCGCTGGGTCCGCGCCTCCCGGGTCCTGCCGAGGCGCTCGTCGTCCTGGAGCTGGCGCTTGAGCCCGTCGATGAACCACGGGTAGCGGCCGCCGACGGTGCGGGGCGGCAGGATCTTGACCGGCACCTTCTTGGCCTTGGCGGCCTGGGGGGCGGCGATCATGCCGAGCTGGGCCATCCGGTCCAGCACCGAGTCGCGCAGCGACCTGGCCCGCTCAGGGTGCTGGCGCGGCTCGGCGCTCACCGGCTCCCGGATGACCCCGGCCAGCATGGCCGCCTGGGCCAGGGAGACCTCCGAGGCATGCTTGCCGAAGTAGCCCTTGCTGGCCGCCTCGACCCCGTAGTACCCGGCGCCGAAGTAGACCCGGTTCAGGTACCGGTGCAGGATCTCGTCCTTGGACAGCTTGCCCTCGAGCTGGGCGGCGAGGGCGGCCTCCTTGATCTTGCGGACGATCGAGATGTCCTTCAGGTCGGGGTAGCTGTTGCGGACCAGCTGCTGGGTGATGGTGCTGCCGCCCTGGCTGACCTGGCCGCTGAGCAGGTTGGTGACGGCGGCGCGGACGATGCCCCGGTCGTCGACCCCCTTGTGCTCGTAGAAGCGGGCGTCCTCGGCGGCGATCACCGCCTGCTGGAGGATCGGCGCGATCTGCGACAGCGGCACCACGATCCGGTCCTGCTCGTCCTTGAGCACCTCGATCACCCGGCCCTGGCGGTCGTAGACCTGGGTCCGCTCGGGCTGGCGCAGCTGGCGCAGCTCCTCCAGCTCGGGCAGGCCGGCCCCGGCTCCCTTGACCGAGTCGCCGACCAGCATGGCCGCGGGCACCGCGGTCGCGGTGCCGACCAGCAGGGTCAGGGCGAGCGCGACCGCCACCGGCCGCGCGAACGGCAGCCAGCCGCGGCGGCGGTGGTTGGGCGGGGCGGCCATGGCCGTCACCACCGGGGCCAGCCAGGCCCCGGTCGCCCGGAACGGGCCCGACGCCCTGCCCAGGCCGGTGGCCAGGCCGGCCACCACCGGGTCGCGGCCGCCGGATCGGGCCCGGCGGCCGCCGGCCGCCGGCTGCTCCACCGGGCCGGCCATGCTCGACGGCAGCCACCAGGCCTCGATCGGGTCGCCCGGGTCGGGGGCCAGCCGGCCCCCGCCGGTGCCGTCGCCGTGGCCGTTGTGGGCGGCGTCGAACTCCTGGGTCGAGGGGAGCGCGTCCCCGGCCAGCGTGTCCGCCTCGGGGCCGGCGCCACGGTCGAGACGGGCATCGACCGGCGTGGCCGCCCCAGGGCCGGGGCGGCCGCCGTTCGCCGGGGCGTCCGCGGGAAGGGTCGTCCCGGTGCCGGCGCGGCCGGCGCGACCGCGGTCGGCCAGGGCGTCGATCCGTGAGGCGAGGCCGCCGGCGGCGCCGGCGATGCCGGCTCCGGCGCCGCGGAGGCCCTGGCCGGCGGCCACCGAGCCGGCCCGGAGGCCGTCGCGGGTGGCGGCCGAGCCGGCCCGCACGTGCCGGCCGGCGGTGGCCGACCCGCGGCGCAGGCGGCGCCGGCCGGCCACGGCCAGCGAGACCAGCCAGGCGATCAGCATGCTCGACCAGCTGCGGATGCCGTGCGCCGCCCAGCCGAGCAGGTCGGCGGTGGCCTCCGACAGGAGCCGGAGCGACAGCCGGGCGGCGTCGACCGCCTGGCGCCAGTTGGCCGACGCGGCCACCCTGGCCGAGGTCGCGGCCCGCTGGGCCTCGGCGGCCCGCTCCCGCGCCGCCGCCACCACCGGGTCCTGCGGGTCGCCGAGCGCGGTCGCCCAGGCGCCCAGCCGCTCGTCGGCCAGCCGCAACCGCACCCTGGCCGCCAGCCGCGGCAGGAACTGGACCACGATCAGCAGCAGCCGCTCCAGGTCGGCGGCCGGGTCCCGCTCCCGGGCGGCCGACCGCCGGGCCCGCGACCCGGCGGCCGGGCGGGGCGTTAACCGCGGGAGTGGGTCGGTCGAGGCGAGGCGGAGCTGGGCGGCGCGATGGGCGGCCAGGGGGGTGGCAAGCAGCGGCGGGACGGGCTGGCCGGCCAGGTGGACGGCGACGGCGCGGCCGAGCTCGACCCGGGCGTGGCGCTGGGCGCGGCGGCGGCGCGGCTCGGTGGCCAGCAGCCGCAGCGCCCGGCCGGCGGCGCGCAGGCTGGCCCGGGCGGCCGCTGGGGCCGTCGGCCGGTCGGCGCGCCGCCTGGGGCGGGCCGCCGGCTCCTGGGTCGGCAGTCGGCTGCTCATCAGCCCTTCCGCTTGGCGACCTCGTCGGTGAGCCGCGGGATGACCTTGAACAGGTCGCCGACGACCCCGAAGTCGGAGATGGCGAAGATCGGCGCGTCGGCGTCCTTGTTGACGGCGACGATCGTCTTGGAGGTCTGCATCCCGGCCCGGTGCTGGATCGCCCCGGAGATGCCGACGGCGACGTACAGCTGGGGCGAGACCGTCTTGCCGGTCTGCCCGACCTGGTGCGAGTGGGGATACCAGCCGGCGTCGACCGCGGCCCGGCTGGCCCCGACCGCCGCCCCGAGGGCATCCGCCAGCGCCTCCACCAGGGCGAAGTTCGACGGGTCAGCGAGGCCGCGGCCGCCCGAGACGACGATCTCGGCCTCGGCCACGTCGGGCCGGCCGCCCTGCTCCTGGACGACGTGGTCGGTCACCTGGACCCGGTCGGTGGGCTCGCCGGCCGACTCCAGGTCGACCACCTCGGGCTCGGCCGGGGCGTCGGCGACCGGGAACGAGTTGGGCTTGACGGCCAGCACCGGGGTGCCGGTGCGGACCCGGGAGCGGACGGTCGTGGCCCCGCCGAACACGGTCTGGGTGGCGACCAGGTCGGCGTCGAGGTCGACGACGTCGGCCAGCATGCCCCAGCCCTTGCGGGCGGCCAGCCGGGCGCCGGCGTCCTTGCCCAGCGGGGTGGCCGCGACCAGCACCGCGGCCGGCTCGGACCGGTCGGCGGCCGCCGCCAGGGCGCCGGCGAGCGGACCCGACAGCCGGTTGTCGCCGGCGGCGGCGAAGACGGCGGTGGCCCCGTGGCGGGCCAGGCCCTCGCGGGCCGCGTCCAGGCCCTCGCCGACGAACACGGCCACCGGCTCGCCGAGGTCGCGCGCCTTGGTCAGCATCTCGTAGGTCACCTTCTTGGTGGCGCCGTCCTCATGCTCGACCAGAACGAGAACTCGCGGCATCGCGTTACGCTCCCCGTCTCAGATGAACTTGTGGCCGGCCAGGAACTCGGCCAGCTCGACCGCGGCGCTGCCGTCCCCCGGGTCCTTGACCTGCTGGCCCGCCTGCCGCGGGGGCCGGGGGGCGAAGTCGACGACCTCGGTGGTGGCGCCGGCGGCGCCGACCTCGCCCGGGTCGATACCCAGGTCGGCCAGGGTGTAGTCGGTCACCGGCTTGGACTTGGCCGCCATGATGCCCTTGAACGACGGGTAGCGGGGCTCGTTGATGCCCTTGACCACGCTGACCACGGCCGGGCCCTCGGCCTCGAGCACGTCGTAGCCGTGCTCGGTCTCGCGCTGGACCCGGACGACCGCGCCGTCCACCTCCAGCTGCTTGGCCCCGGTCAGGCCGGGCCAGCCCAGGTACTCGGCCAGGGCGGCGGGGACCAGCGAGGTGCGGGCGTCGGTGGACTCCGAGCCGCAGAGCACGATGTCCGGCTCGACCCGCCGGATGGCCGCCTGGAGGACCTTGGCGGTGTTGAAGGCGCACGACCCGTGGATGGCGTCGTCGTGGACGTGGACGGCCGCGTCCGGGCCCATGGACAGGGCCTTGCGCACCGTGGCCAGGGCCGCGGCCGGGCCCATGCAGAGCACCACGACCTCGCCGCCGTGCTGCTCCTTGAGCCGCAGGGCCTCCTCGACGGCGTACTCGTCGACCGGGTTGAGGATCGTCTCGACCGACTCGCGGTCGAGCGTCCTGTCGGCCGGGTCGAGCCGCTTCTCGGCGGCCGTGTCGGGCACGCGCTTGACGGTGACCAGGATCTTCAACGCTTCCTCCAGGTATGGCCGGGGCCGGACCGTGTCCGGGCCGCGGACCATGATGCCGCAACGGGCCGACCCTATGCGCGGCGCCGTCCACACCCCCGGGCCCGGGGACGCGCTAGGCTGCGGGCCCATGACCCGCATCCTGCCACCGCCGGCCCTGCCCAACGCTCCTGGTGAGCTGCGCCAGGACCCGCTCGGCGGCGGCTGGGTGGCGATCACGGCGGGCCGGGCGGCCAGGCCGGAGGCGTTCCTCGGCGACGTCGGCACCCCGCGGGGCCCGCTCGGCTGCCCGTTCTGCCCGGGCAACGAGCACATGACCCCGCCCGAGGTGTGGGCCGACCGCGACCCGGGCACCGAGCCCGACCGGCCCGGCTGGCACGTCCGGGTCGTCCCCAACAAGTTCCCCGCCTTCGCCGGCCCTCCGGCCAGGGCGACCAGCAACGGCGGGCTGTACCGGTCCGAGCCGACGGCCGGGGTGCACGAGGTGGTCGTCCACAACCCCGACCACTGGGCGACCCTGGCCGACCTGCCGGCGCCGGCCGTGGCCAGGGTGATGGCGGCCTGGCGGGAGCGCCTGGCCGCCCGCCGCGACCAGGCGCTGGGGGCGCTGCTGGTCATCGTCAACCAGGGCCGCACCGCCGGCGCCTCCCTCGAGCACCCCCACAGCCAGGTGTTCGCCACCGCCGGCCGCCCCGACCGCGTCCAGGCCGAGCTGGACCGGCTGGCCGGGGCCGGCTGCGCCGCCTGCGCCACCGTGGCCGCCGAGCGGGACGGCCCGCGGCTGGTCGGCCGGACCGGCGAGCTGCTGGCCATCTGCCCCTGGGCGTCGGCGGCCCCGTTCGAGGCGCTGCTGCTGCCGGCGGCCCATCGCCCCCGCTTCGAGCTGGGCGGCGCCGGCGACGACGCCGCCATGGCGGCCGCGGTCGGCGACCTGCTGCGCCGCTTCCGCGGGGTCGCCGGCGACCACGCCCCCTACAACCTGGTCCTGCACTCGGCCCCGCCGGGGGTCGACGACTTCCACTGGCACCTGCACCTGCTGCCCCGGCTCACCACCTACGGCGGGTTCGAGCTGGGCACCGGCGTGATCATCAACGTGGTCGACCCCGACCGGGCCGCCGACGCCCTGCGGGCCGCCGCTACCGGTTCCTGAAGGTCGCCTTGCCGGGGCCGTTGGCCACGAACGAGGCCATGCCCTCGGCCGCGTCCTCGGTGGCGAACAGCGACTGGAAGGCGTGGCGCTCCAGCAGCAGGCCGGCGTCGATGCCGCCGTCCAGGCCGCCGTCGATGGCCTGCTTGGCCGCGCGCAGGGCCAGCCCCGGCCCCCTGGCGTAGCGGGCGGCGGCCGCGCACGCCCGCTGGTAGACCTCGGCGGCCGGGTGGACCTGGTCGACCAGGCCCATCGCCTGGCACTCGGCGGCGCCGTAGAAGCGGCCCGAGAAGATCATCTCCTTGGCCCTGGCCGGACCGACCAGCCGCGGCAGCCGCTGGGTGCCGCCGGCCCCGGGGATGATGCCGAGCAGGATCTCGGGCTGGCCGAAGCTGGCGTCGGTGGCCGCGAACCGGAAGTCGGCCGTCAGGGCCAGCTCGCAGCCGCCGCCGAGCGCGTAGCCGGTGACGGCGGCGATCACCACCTTGGGGATGCGGGCCAGGGCGGTGAAGGCGGCCTGCAGGTCGGCCGCGCGGGCCGAGACCTCGGCGAAGCTGCGCCCGTTCATCTCCTTGATGTCGGCGCCGGCGGCGAACACCTTCTCGCCGCCCCACAGCACCACCGCCCCGACCCGGTCGTCGTGGCTTGCCTCGCCCGCGGCCGCGCGCAGCTCGTCCTGGACCTGGGCGTTGAGCGCGTTCACGGGCGGCCGGTCGAGCCGGATGGTCCCGACCCGGCTGGCCTCGTCGACCTCCAGACGTACGAACTCACCCACCAGCGGTCCCTCCCGGCTTCCTCGGCAGCGGCGGTCGGATTGTATGTGCGGCGACGATGGCGGCGGCGCCCGCCGGCGGGCTCAGCCGAGCCGGACCGCCAGGCGCTGGTCGTGGTCGCCGAGGATGAAGTGGGCCGACGCCCTGGCCCGGTAGAGACGGAGGGGCGCCGGCCCGCTCACGTCGTCGACACCCCACGGGGCGCCGCCGTGGGCCTCGGAGCGGCGCGAGACGACCGCGATCCCCTCCTCCCGCTCGGCCTCGCCGACCTCGGCGGCCAGCGCCTCGACGTAGACGGCCTGCCCGGCCCCCTCCGGGACGGTGGAGTCGAAGACGACGATGGCCAGCTCGGGGCGGACGGCCAGGTTGCGGGAGTGGCGGGCGCCGGGCCGCGACACCCAGTACAGGTCGGTGTAGCCCTGGTGGGCGTACCACACCGGGGCCGCCCAGGGTCGCCCGTCGCCGTCGGCGGTGGCCAGGGTCATGTACCGGTTGGCGTCGAGGATCTCCCTGGCCACGGCGGCCGGGTCGCGGCCGCTGCGGCCGTCGTTCGCCTGGTCCATCGCCACCTCCGCCGTCGGCCGCCTGCCTGCCACCGGCACCCTACGGATCCCGGGTCGACCCTGCCAACCGCGGCCGGCGGCCGCCGTCCTGGGGGCCGCCCCGGCTCAGGGGCGGGCCAGGGCGCCGGAGGCGGCGACCCGGGCGGCCCGTTCGCCCTGGCGGGCGGTGGTGCGGGCGACGACTCGGAGGGCGAGCAGCCCGCAGAGGACGGTGAGCAGGTCGGCCATGACCTGCATGCCGGCCGAGGGCTGGAAGCGGTCGAACCGCTCGGGGAGCAGGCCGAGGAGCATGAAGTCGGCGGCGGCGTGGACGGCGTCGGTGGTGATGCTGCGGACCAGGACCGAGGCCACGAACGCCAGCCACCACCAGCCGAGCAGCGCCGCGACCGGGCGCCCGCGCCAGGCGGCCGCCTGGTCGGGTGGCAGGTCCGGGCCGCTGGCCCGCCAGATGTCGTTCAGGAGCTGCTTGGGCCGGAACAGGCTGAACACCGGCAGCAGCCAGGCCCCGACCGCCCACCAGGGCCGGTAGCGCAGTCGCCTGGCCCCGAGGGCCGGAAGGTTCAGGTAGGCGCGCCGGAACCAGGCCAGCCACAGCCAGGCCGTGACCAGGAACCATCCCGCCTGCACCGCCCCGACCCACAGGTAGAGGTCGCCGCCGCTGTTCTCCCCGAACAGGACCAGGGCCGCCCTGGTGTCGCCGAAGTTCGCCGCGGCGCTGGCCAGGGCGAGCAGGATCGACACCCACAGCCCGACCTGGACCCGCCGCCGCGGCCGCCACAGCGGCAGGTACCCCTCCAGCGCGGCCGCCGGCCCGGGCCCAGGGGGGCTGTGGACGACCGGCGCCCTCACGCTGCCGGCCGGGCTACCCTCCCGGTTCGGGGGCCCCGGAACCAGGGGATGGTGGGGTTCCCGCGTGCCCGGGGTCGGGGAAGGCACCGGCGGGTGAGGGGGCGGCCCGCCCGGGGTCGGGGCCGGGGGGCGTGGGCCTCGGGTTGGGACCAGGGCCTGGCGCGCTGCGGTGACGAGGGCGCGGCAGGAGGGGTAGCGGTCGGCGGGGGCTTTGGCCATGGCGCGGGCGACGACCTGGTCGATGGCCGGGGGGAGGTCGGGGCGGAGGGCGGTGACCCGGGGCGGAGGGGCTTGGAGGTGGGCGAGGAGCACGGCCTCGCCCGTCCCGTCGGGGAACGGGGGGCGGCCGGTGAGGCATTCGTACAGGACGCAGCCGAGGGCGTAGCCGTCGGTGCGGCCGTCGACCGGGCGGCCGGCGGCCTGCTCGGGGGCGGCGTACCTGGGGGTGCCGAGGAACCACCCGCCGCCCCCGATCGAGCGGTCGTCGCTGTCGGTCCTGGCCAGGCCGAAGTCGACCAGGTAGACGTGCTCGGGGTCGCCGTCGATGACCGGCGGGGCGAGCAGGATGTTGGCCGGCTTGACGTCGCGGTGGACCAGCCCGCGGGCGTGGGCGGCGTCCAGGGCCCTGGCGACCTGGTCGAGGATGGTCAGGGCGCGGCCGGGCTCCAGGCGGCCCTCGGCCTCCAGCACCCGCCGCAGGTCGGAGGCGTGGACGTAGCGCATGGCCAGGTACAGCTGGCCGCGGTCCTCGCCGGCGCGGTAGATGGGGACGATGTTGGGGTGGTCGATGGCGGCGGCGACCCGCATCTCGCGCAGGAACCGGGCCCGGTAGTCGGGGTCGCCGGCCAGGGCCGGGGGGAGCAGCTTGAGCGCCACCGGCCGGCCGCCGAGCCCGGTCTCCTCGGCCCGGTAGACCACGCCCATGCCGCCGCTGCCGGCCTGCTCCACGATCCGGTAGCCGGCCACCTCAGTCCCGGCGGCGGGGTCGGGGCTCATCGCCACCTCCAGCAGACGCGACCACGCCAACGCCCCGACTACCCGTCAAGGCGGCCCGGCAACCCGCGCTCGGGACGGTCCGGTGCTGCGGGCCAGCGCCTCGGCCAGGGGCGTCGCGCTCGGGTGGGGCGGGCCGGGCAGGCCCGGGTCGGGCAGCGACTCGGCGGCCAGCACGCCCAGTTGGACCGCGCTCAGGCCCGCCCCGCCGTTCCCGTCGAGGTGGTGCTTGGCGACCGGGCCGCCGCGGGCGGCGTCGACCAGCTCGTCGAGGGTGAGGCGGGTCGGGCCGGCGAGCGACCAGGTGGCGGCCAGCTCGACGGCGTCGTCGGCGGCGGCGATCGCCTCGGCCACGTCGCCGACCCAGACGGGCGCCACCAGCTGGCGGCCGCTGCCCGGCACCGGGACCGGCGCCCCGTCGGTCCCGGGACCGCCGGCGAGCAGGCCGACCAGGCGGCCGCCCGGGCCCAGCACGTGGGTGCAGCGCAGGATGGCGTGCTCCAGGCCGGAGGCGGCGACCAGCCGCTCGACCTCGGCCTTGGCGGCCAGGTGGGGGTTGGTCCCGGCGGCGGCCGTGGCCACCGCGGCCGGGGAGCAGACCACGACCCGGCGGACCCCGGCGGCGCGGGCGGCGGCCAGCAGCACCCTGGCCGGGTCGACCACGGCCGCATAGGCGTCCTCGCCCGGCCGCGGCCACAGGCTGCCGGTCAGCGAGCAGGCGGTGAACACCCCGTCCATGGCCGCGGCCAGCCCGTCGGGGTCGGTGGCGTCCAGCAGCGCGACCTTGGCACCCAGCCGCCGCAGGTCGCCCACCTGGGCGGGGTCGCGGACCACGGCCCGCACGTGCTCGACGCCCTGGCGCAGGAGCGCGGCCACCGCCGCCCGCCCGACCAGCCCGGACGCCCCCGTCACCAGGATCGCCACTCAAGTCCTCCCCGTGTCGGCACGACATGGACTACTGTAGGGAACGACCGGGTCTGCCCGAGTGTCCAGTTGGGCGCGTCGCTGCGGCTCGGTCGCGCTATGTCCGTTCGACGGCAAGGAGCCCGGCACGTGATCAAGCAGACCCCGGTGAAGGGCAGCAGCAAGGTCAAGGTCAACTTCGTCCTCCCCAAGGACTCGGTCGCCGGCAAGGTGTCGGTGGTCGGGGACTTCAACGGCTGGGACCCCTACGTCCACCCCCTGCGCCCGCGCGGCAACGGGACCAAGAGCGTCACCGTCACCCTGCCCGTGTCGCAGCGCTTCGCCTTCAAGTACCTGGACGAGCACGGCCAGTGGCTGGACGACGACGCCGCCAGCGAGTACGTCGACAACGGCGTCGGCGGCGTCAACAGCGTGGTGCACACCTAGCGACGTTGGGGGGTTCGGGGGGGAGGACTCCCCCCCGAATGGACCAGGGGCCGCCTTTCGACTGAGCCCCGCTCCAGAGCCCTTCCACCGGTGCCTCAGAACCTTGGGGGCTCGGTGTACTCGCCCCAGACCTGTTTGAGGGCGGCGGCCATCTCGCCGACGGTGGCCTCGACCCGGGCGGCGTCGACCAGCCGGGGGATGAGGTTGTCGTCGGTGCCGGCCGCCGCCGCCAGGGCGTCGAGGGCGGCCTCGACCTTGCCCTGGTCGCGGGCGGCGCGGCGGCGGGCCAGCTCGGCCCGCTGCTCGCGCTCGACCTCGGCCGAGATGCGCAGGATCTCCAGCGGCTCGTCGTCGCCGGTGACGTACTTGTTGACCCCGACGATCACCTTCTCGCCCTTCTCCAGCTGCTGCTGGTAGCGGAAGGCGGCGTCGGCCATCTGCTGCTGGAACCAGCCCTGCTCGATGCCGGCGAGCACGCCCTCCAGCATGCGGCCCTCGCCGAAGCGGTCGATGCGGGCGAAGATCTCCTCGGCCCGCTGCTCCATCAGGTCGGTCATGTGCTCGACGTACCAGGAGCCGCCCAGGGGGTCGATGACGTTGGCCACCCCCGTCTCCTCGGCGATCACCTGCTGGGTGCGGAGCGCGATCGCCGCCGCCCGCTCGGTGGGCAGGGCGAACACCTCGTCGAGGGCGTTGGTGTGCAGCGACTGGGTGCCGCCGAGCACCGCCGACAGGGCCTCGATGGCGGTCCGGACGACGTTGTTGTCGGGCTGCTGGGCGGTCAGCGACACCCCCGCGGTCTGGGTGTGGAAGCGCAGCCGCATCGCCTGGTCGGTGGTGGCGCCGTAGCGCTCCCGCATCCAGCGGGCCCAGATGCGCCTGGCCGCCCGGAACTTGCCGATCTCCTCGAAGAAGTCGACGTGGGCGTCGAAGAAGAACGACAGCTGGGCCCCGAGCACGTCGACGTCCAGGCCGCGGCGCTGGCCCAGCTCGACATAGGCGAACCCGTCGGCCAGGGTGAAGGCCAGCTCTTGGGCGGCGGTCGCCCCGGCCTCGCGGATGTGGTAGCCGGACACCGACACCGGGTGGTACTTGGGCACCTCGGCGGCGCAGAACTCGAACAGGTCGCCGATCAGGCGCAGGTGCGGCTCGGGCGGGAACAGCCACTCCTTCTGGGCGATGTACTCCTTGAAGATGTCGGTCTGGAGGGTGCCGTCGAGCTTGGCGATGCTCGCGCCCTGGCGCTCGGCCGCGACCAGGTACATGGCGAACACCATCGGCGCCGGCCCGGAGATGGTCATCGAGGTGGTGATCCCCTCCAGGGGCAGGCCGTCGAACAGCACCTCCATGTCGGCCACCGAGTCGACCGCCACCCCGCAGTGGCCGACCTCGCCGAGCGAGCGGGGGTCGTCGGAGTCGCGGCCCATCAGGGTCGGCATGTCGAAGGCGACCGAGAGGCCGCCGCCGCCCTGGCCGATCAGGTACTTGTAGCGCTCGTTGGTCTCGCGGGCGTTGCCGAACCCGGAGAACTGCCGGATCGTCCAGGGCCGGCCCCGGTACATCGACGGGTAGACGCCGCGGGTGAACGGGTACTGGCCGGGGACGCCGATGCTGGCGGCCGCGTCCCGGTCGGGGTGGTCGAGCGGGTCGTAGAGGGGCGCGACCTCCTCGCCGGAGAGGGTGGTGAAGTCGGCCTCGCGCTCGCCGCCGGCCGCGTACTGCTCCTCCCACCGCCGGCGCAGGGCACGGAGCGCCTCGGGCCCCTCGGCCCCGGTCACGGCGTCGTTGTCGGGCACGGTGGCCTCCTGTCGGCCGGGCTGGTCCCCCGATTGTAGGCGCCGGGGTCCTGCTCAGGCGGGGCGGCGGCCGACGGCGGCGAAGATGGGGGCGAAGATGGTCGGCCGGACCGGGGCCGCCTCCAGCTCGGCGAACGCCCGGTCCCAGCGGCGGACGTCCTCCTCGGTGGCCACGCCGGCGGTGACCATCGCCTCCCTGGCCGCCCACGACGGCGGACGGACCGTCGGCGGCGGCTGGCCGATCATGTAGCGGCCGCGGAACTCCAGCAGCTCCAGGCCGGCCCGGGCCAGGCGGTCGGCCAGCCGCAGGCCGGCCCGGTTGTCGTCGCCCCTGGCCGCCCGGAAGGCCGCGTAGCGCTCGCCGAGGTCGGTCAGGTCGGCGTGCTCGGGCAGGGTCCGCATGGCCGTGCCGTCGACGTCGACCAGGTACACGCAGCCGCCCGGGCGCACCAGAGTGGCCAGGTGGGCCACGATCGCGTCCTCGGCGCCGCCGTTGTGGGCCAGCACGTGGCGGAGCATGGCCGCGTCCAGCGAGCCCTCCTCGATGCCGGTGTGGTCGGCCCGGCCCTGGGCGACGGTGACGTTGGCCAGGCCGGCGGCGGCGGCCAGCGAGCGGGCGGCCGCGACCGCGTCGGCGTCGGCGTCGACGGCCCGGACGAGCCCGCCGGGGCCGACCTCGGCCGACAGGGCGGGCAGCAGCGCCCCCGGCCCGCAGCCGACGTCGCCGACCCGCGCCCCCGGCCCGATCCCGGCCAGCTCCCACAGGTCGGCCTCGGCCGCCCGCGCCTGCTCGGCCATCATGCGGTAGCGCTCGACCTCGCGCGGGTCGAGCTCGAGGGCGTAGCGCCGGTCGCGGCTCACGAGGCGGTGACGGTGACCCGGAGCTGCAGGTGGGCGGTGACCCCGACGGCGGTGACGTCCCGGCTGAGGCCGGCCTGGCCCGACCGGGGGAAGGGGACGGTGAGGTTGACCACCCGGGTCCGCGGCGGGTTGGGCGGGACCGTGTGGAAGAACCGCAGGGCCAGGATCCCGGAGCGTTCGCCGGCGTCGAGCACCTTGGTGGGGAACCCGAACGGCTCGCTGGAGGCCGTCGGCCCCGACAGCCCGGGCCCGAGCGGCGTGAAGGTGGTGCCGCGGAAGCCGGTGGCGATCCCCCCGGTCCCGGGGCCGATGTCGAGGGTGAGGACCCGGACCTCGAGCACCACCTGCCGGATCAGGCGGCGGGCGGACACGGTGGCGCTGGTCCCGGTGCGGCCGTCGGCCGCCTGGCCGGTCACCCGCATCGACACCGCCTTGGTGGTCCTGGCCATGGCCAGCTTCAGGGTGCCGGAGGTGGCCGGGCCGGGGAACTGGAGCTGGTGGCCGCCGGGGCCGCCGAACCCCCAGTTGAGCACGGCCGCGATGGCCACCGAGGCGTCGTAGCGGACCACCACCCCGTCCTCGAGGCGCTGGACGACCCGGGCCTGGATGCTCACCGCGGTGGTGGTGCTGGTGGTCGACGACCCGGTCGAGGAGCTGGAGGCCGGCTCGGAGGTGGCGGTGGTCTCGGGGATGGTGGTCGGCCCGGCCGCGGCCGGCTGGCCGGGGTCGCGGGCCAGCAGCAGGCCGCCGGCCACGCCGCCGCCGGCGGCCAGCACGCCGAGGGTGATGAGAACGACCAGGAGACGTCTGCTCACTGCGGGCTCCGCGGTTGGGGCGCTGGGGGGCGCCGGACAGGTGCCGGGCGTAGCCTATCGCGACCATGGGGGCTTCACGCCTGCCGGCGGCGGTGCTGGCCGCCGCCGGCGACCGCCGCGGCGGCGCCATGGAGGTGGCCGCGACCGCCCTCGACGGCCTCCTCGAGGTGGCCGCCGACCCGCCCCTGCTGTCCGCGGCGGTGGCCGCGCTCCTGGCCGGCCAGCCCGCCATGGCCCCCGTCTGGCACCTGGCCCGGGCGGCCCGCGGCCCCGACCCGCCGTCCGCCCTCGCCGCCCTGCGCCGCACCCTGCACGCCGACGCCGACGCCGCCGTGGCCGCCGCCTCCGCCTGGCTCCGCCGGCGCCTCGAGGGCCACCCGGGGGCCGTGGCCACCGTCTCCCACAGCTCCCTGGTCGACCGGGTCCTGGCCCGGGTCGCCGCCGAGCCGGAGGTCGAGGGGGACCCGGTGGTCGGGGTGGTGGGGGCGGACGCGATCGGCCCGGGGGCGCTGCTGAACGCCGCCGGGACCGGGGAGCTGGCCGCCCGGGTGCCGGCGCTGGTGGTGGCGACGGCGGTCAAGCTGGTCCCGGCCGAGGTGTTCGGGCGCCTCGGCGGGCCCGGGTTCGAGGTCGTCCCCCTGGAGGCGCTGGCCGTGGTCGTGCTCGGGAGCGAGGTCCTCTCCCCGGCCGAGGCCGGCCGGCGGGCGGCCGGCCTCGGCTGACGGCGTCAGCCGAACGCGGCCCCGAACACGTCGCCGGTCTCGGCCGCCCCGCCAAGGCCGGCGACGCCCTGGAAGAAGAACTGGCTGCCGCCGCCACCGCCGAGGCCGTCGGCGGCGTCGCCGAACAGGACGCTGCCGGCGCCGGCCGCCGCCCGTCCGCCCACGGTCTCCCCTGGAGCGCCGACCCCCAGGTCCTCCAGGACGTCGTCCTCGTGGTTGAACGGGTCGGACAGGGCCGCTCCGAAGGCGTCGCCCTCCTCGACGGTCCCGGCGGCGTCCGCCTGGGTGAGCAGCTCGGTGCCGACACCGTCCAGCCCGTAGAGCACGTTCAGGGCGCCCGCGTCGGCGATGGTCCCGATGTCCTCGCCGGGCACGCCAACGGCCACGCCGCCTCCGCCCCGGCCGAAGCCGCCCACGGCCACCGCCGCCCCGAACCCGTCGCCGGTCTCGGCCGAGCCCGGCACCCCGGCGAACCCCTGGTAGAACAGCTGGCTGCCGGTGGCCAGGAACCCGGTGTCGTCGGTCTTGACGACGCTGACCGCCCCGGCCCCGGCGGCCGTGCCGACCCGCTCGCCGGGGGCGCCGACGGCGAGGTCGACGGTGCCGTCGGAGGAGGCAAGGAACCCGTCCCCCAGGGCGCTCCCGAACACGTCGCCGGCCTCCGGGCGGTCCTGGGTGAGCACCGTGAGCCCGAACGGCTGGCCGAAGCCGGGCGCGTAGCGGACGTTGACCACGCCGGCGTCGGCCACGGCCCCCACGTCCTCACCGGGGACGCCGACGGCCAGCGAGTCCAGACCGTCGGAGTCGTTGAAGTCGTTGGAGACGATCGCCCAGCCGAAGGCGTCGTCCGTCTCGGGGGTGCCGGCCATCCCGCCGACGCCCTGGTAGATGAGCTGCTCGTCGGGCGTGCCGCCCGGGTCGTCGAACTGGCTGACGGCCCCGGCGCCACCGGCGGCGCCCACGGTCTCCCCGGGGGCGCCGACGACCAGCGCGTCGCCGGTCTCGAACTGGCCGGTGTCGAGGGAGAACCCGAAGGCGTCGCCGGGCTCGGGGTGGCCCTGGGTGAGCGACCGGGCGCCGGCGCCGACCAGGCCACCGGCGGAGCCGAACAGGATGGTGACCGCCCCGGCGTCCTCGGCGGCCCCCACGTCCTCGCCCGGGGCGCCAACGGCCAGGTCCGCGAAGCCGTCGCCGTTGAAGTTGCCCGCCACCAGGGCGCTCCCGAAGCCGTCGCCGTCCTCGGAGACGCCGGGCACGCCGGCGGTGTCCTGGGTCAGGACCAGGCCGTTGGAAGCCAGGCCGCCGCCGGAGCCGTAGAGCACGCTGACCGCGCCGGCGTCCGCCGCGGTCCCGAGATCCTCGCCGGGGACACCGACGGCCAGGTCACCGAAGCCGTCGTTGTTGAAGTCGGGCCGGGGTGCGCGATTTGCGCCGAACGCAACGGCGGCTACGCCTTCCTGACCGCGGCCAGGAGCTGGTCGGCGGCGCTGTAGGGGCCGAGCTTGCCGGCGGCCACCTGCTCGGCCAGGGCGTCGAGGGCCTCGCCGTGGCCGATGGTGCCCAGCTCGGCCCGGAGGTCGGCCAGGGCGACCTCCTCGATCTCGCGGGCGGCCCGGCGTGTCCGGCGGCGCTCCAGCTCGCCGCCGGACTCGAGCTGGGCGCGGTGGGCGGCGATCGCCTCGACCAGCCGGCCGACCCCGTCGCCGCGCTCGGCCACGGTCAGCACCACCGGCACCTGCCAGGGCCGGGCCTCGCCCAGGTGGAGCATCTGGCGCAGGTCGCGGGCGACCACCTCGGCGCCGTCGCGGTCGGCCTTGTTGACCACGAAGATGTCGGCCACCTCGAGGATGCCGGCCTTGGCGACCTGGACGGCGTCGCCGAACCCGGGGGCGAGGGCGACCAGGGTGGTGTCGGCCAGGCCGGCCACCTCGACCTCGGCCTGGCCGACCCCGACGGTCTCGACCAGCACCACCTCGCAGCCGGCGGCGTCCAGCACCCGCACCGCCTGCGGGGTCGCCCAGGCCAGCCCGCCCAGGTGGCCCCGGGTGGCCATCGAGCGGATGTAGACGCCCTCGTCGAGGGCGTGGGCCTGCATCCGGACCCGGTCGCCGAGCAGCGCCCCGCCGGTGAACGGCGAGGAGGGGTCGACGGCCAGCACCCCGACGGTCAGCCCCTGGTCCCGGTAGGCGGCGACGAGGGCGCCGGCCAGGGTCGACTTGCCGACCCCGGGCGACCCGGTGAGCCCGATCACCTGGGCCCGCCCCGTCTGTGGGTTGAGGGCCTCGGCGGCCTCCCTGAGCTGGTCCCGGTCGCCGTCCTCGACCCAGGAGATGAGCCGGGCCACGGCCCGCTTGTCGCCGGCCCGCAGCCGCTCCAGCAGCTCCTCGAGGGTCACTCGACCCGGACCAGCAGGGCGTCGCCCTGGCCGCCGCCGCCGCACAGGGCGGCCGCGCCCAGCCCGCCGCCGCGGCGGCGCAGCTCCATGGCCAGGGTGAGCACGACCCGGGTGCCGCTGGCCCCGATCGGGTGGCCGAGGGCGACGGCGCCGCCGTTGACGTTGACGATGCCCTCGGCCAGGCCCAGCTCGCGGGTCGAGCACAGGGCCACGGCGGCGAAGGCCTCGTTGATCTCGACCAGGTCCAGGTCGTCGATGGCGACCCCGGCCCGGCGGCAGGCGTCGACGATGGCCCGCGACGGCTGGGAGTGCAGGCTGGTGTCGGGCCCGGCCACGGTCCCGTAGGCCACGATCGAGGCGAGCACGGGCAGGCCCTCGGCGGCCGCCCGCTCCCGGGAGCTGACTACCACCGCCGCCGCCCCGTCCGAGATCTGGGAGGCGTTGCCGGCGGTGATGGTGCCGTCGGGCGAGAACGCCGGCCGCAGCCGGCCGAGGGCCTCGGCGGTGGTGCCGGGCCGGATCCCCTCGTCCTGGTCGACGGTCACCATGCTGCGCCCGGCCACCACCACCGGGACGATCTCGAAGCCCAGGACGCCGTGCTTGGTCGCCTCGGCCGCCCGCTCGTGGGAGCGGACCGACCACTCGTCCTGGGCGGCCCGGTCGATCCCCAGGCGCCGGTTGGTCTCGTCCGACAGCCCGCCCATGTGGGCGTCGTCGAAGGCGTCCCAGAGGCCGTCGTGGACCATCGCGTCGACCAGCTCGGCGTCACCCATGCGGGCCCCGAAACGGGCCTTGGGCACCAGGTAGGGGGCGCTGCTCATCGACTCCATGCCCCCGGCGACCAGCAGCCCGGCCTGGCCGAGCTCGACGTACTGGGCGGCGGTGGCGATCGCGTTCAGCCCCGAAAGGCAGACCTTGTTGACCGTCAGGGCGGGCACGGTCATGGGGATCCCGGCCCGCACCGCGGCCTGCCTGGCCGTGATCTGGCCCTGCCCGGCCTGGAGGACGTGGCCCATGACCACGTGCTCGACCGCCGCCGGGTCGGTCCCGGCCCGCTCCAGGGCGGCCCTGATGGCCCTGCCGCCCAGCTCGACCGCGGGCAGCGGGGCCAGCGCCCCCCCGAACCGCCCGATGGGCGTCCTGGCCCCGGCACAGATCACCGGCTGGGTCCGCTCGAACATGGTTCCCCCTTCGCCCGCGTCCGTCCGAGTCTACCGCCCGGCCGGCTGAGAACCCGGCGGCGCCGCTACTACGGCTTCTCGTTTCCGCCGCGCCGCCGAGACGCCGTTTAATGTCGTCTACGAAGCCCGCCCATCGTCTCGACGCCCCGGACCAAGGAGGATCCGTGCCCGAGTTCCCACCCATCACCCACGTCGCCCTCACCGTCCGTGACCTGTCGGTCAGCGTCCCCTGGTACGAGGCGCTGCTGGAGGCCAAGCCGGTGCTCGACGAGGACACCGACCCCGACTTCCACCACACCGTCTACCTGCTCGCCGGCGGCATGCTGCTGGGGCTGCACCAGCACGGCAGCCCCGCACCGGAGGGGGACTTCAGCGAGTTCCGGGTCGGCCTGGACCACGTCGCCTTCGCCTGCGCCGACCGGGCCGAGCTGGAGAAGTGGGCCCAGCGGCTGGACCGGCTGGGGGTCGCCCACGGCGAGATCAAGCGCGCCGGCTACGGCTCGGGCCTGAGCTTCCGCGACCCCGACGGCATCGCCCTGGAGTTCTTCGCCCCGCCCGCCTGAGCGACCGGCTAGGCTGGGCGGCGTGAGCCTTGGGTTCGTCCACGCCTGTGAGCAGAACCACCTCAACCTGTCGGTCGTCGGCGGTGGCGGGGTGGTTCAGCTCGCGGCGGGCAAGGTGGTGACCAGCCCGGTCGACCCGCTGTTCGTCTACAACTTCGCCTTCGGGGTGCGGCTGGCCTACGACGCCGCCGGGGCCGAGGCCGCCTTCAAGGCGGCCGGGCGCTCCTATGTGCACGTGCTGGCCTCGCCGTCGTCGCGGCCGAGCCTGGGCGACGACCTGGCCGGGCTCGGCTACCGGCACGCCGAGGACCAGGCCTACCGACGCACGGCGGGCACCGGGTCGGGGGCGCCGGGGCTGCTGGCGCTGGGCGACGGCGACTTCGAGGCGTTCCTGGAGGTGTGGCGGGACTCCTGGGGGGCCGACGACGAGACCGGCGGCCGCGAGGAGGCCTACCGGCGGCGGTTCCGGGACCCGCGCAGCCGGCCCTACCGGACCGCCGACGGCGGCGGCGTGCTGCTGCTGTTCGACTCCGGCACCACCACCCAGCTGTGCCACTTCGCCGTGCGCCGGTCCGCCCAGGGACGGGGGGTGGGCCGCCGGGTGCTGGAGCTGGCCCGCGGCCTGGTGCCCCCCGGGCGGCCCCTGTGGCTGTTCACCGCGGCCGGCGGGTCGGCCGACCGGGCCGCCGCCGCGGCCGGCTGGGAGCTGGACCACACCGCCAGCGACTGGATCCTGGAGCTCGACCCATCCCCGGACCGAGCCCGCCCGCACTGAAAGGACCCCCGCCGTGCAGCCTGGACGCCTCGACCACGTCGGCATCGCCGTGACCGACCTGGCCGCGGCCCGCGCCCTGTACGAGCGGGTGCTGGGCCTCGAGGTCACCCACGAGGAGGTGATCGAGGACCAGGGCGTGCACGAGCTGCTGCTGCGCGCCGGCGACGCCTACGTCCAGCTGCTCTCCACCCGTGACCCGGACAGCCCGGTCGGCCGCTTCCTGGCCAGGCGGGGCGAGGGCGTCCACCACGTCGGCTACGCCGTCCCCGACGTCGCCGCGGCCGTCGCCGACCTCCGCGCCCAGGGGTTCGAGGTGATCGACCCGGCCCCCCGCATCGGCTCCGGCGGCACCACCATCGCCTTCCTGCACCCCAAGTCGATGCAGGGCGTCCTGGTCGAGCTGGTCGAGGAGGGCACCGGCCACCGCGGCTGACGTTCAGCCCAGGACCCGGCCGGCGAGCTCGGCGACCGTGTCGTGCCGCTCCGACCAGGCCTCCCAGACGGCGGCGGCCCAGGCCCGCAGCGCCCGGGCGTGCCCGGCGGGCGAGTCGACCATGGCGCCGGCCACGGCGACGTCGAAGACCGTCATCGACCCGGTGGAGGCCGGCGCCGGCAGCGACGGCCAGGAGGCGTCGGGGCGGCCCATCCGCCGGTGGGTGGCCCGGACCTCGAGCCCGGAGCGGCCGCGGTCCAGGGCCAGGTGCAGCCCGACGAGCGCGTAGGCGACCCCGATCGGCGGCGGCCCGGCGGCGGCGCCGCGGCGGGCGTGCTGGGCGGCGTAGGCGTCGACGCCTAGCTGCTGGGTGTCGCGGGCCAGCTCCAGATGGCGCAGCGCGTACCCCTGGACCTCGCCGTAGAGCTGCCAGCACTCGGCCGACGCGTTGCGGCCAGGGTCGGGCGGCACCCCCGTGGCGGGAAGCTCCAGCCCGCAGCCGGGACAGGTCGTGGGGGCGGTCATCGAAGCCATCCCGGGCTGGTCCCCGAACAGATCCAGACGAAGAGCGAGGGGGGCAGGAGCCGGTCCTCCCCTGCCCCCCTCGCGCTTTGGGCTCTGGTCGGGGGAACCAGAGCCTCGACTAGCCCGAGCGTACTAGATGGGCGGACCAGTTGTCATGGAGCAAGCAGGGTCAGACCCAGAGCGGGGCCAGGAAGTCCAGCAGGGCCTCGTTGACGATCTCCGGCTGCTCCAGGTTCGAGAGGTGCCCCGCCTCCTCGACCAGCAGGAACCGGGCCCCGGGGATGGCGGCGGCCAGCTCGCGGCCGACCTCGGGGCCGGCGATGGCGTCCTCCTCGCCGGTCACGACCAGGGTCGGGACGGCGATCGAGGCGAGCAGGTCGGTGGTGGCGGCGCGGGCGGCCATGCCCCGCTGGGCGCCGGCGATGGCCTCGGGGGCCTGCTCGCGGATCAGGGTGGCGACCCTGTCGACCAGCTCGGGGCGGTGCTCGCGGCTGGTCTCGCCGAGCAGCCTTGGCAGCATCGCCTCGGGCACGAAGTCGTTGCCCTCGGCCAGGACCCGCTCGGCCATCTTCAGCCGGTCCTCCCTGGCCTGGTCGCCGTCGCTGGTGGCCTTGGTGTCGAGCAGGACCAGGCCGCTGACCCGCCCGGCGTGGCGGCGCATGAAGGCCAGGGCCACATAGCCGCCGAGGGACAGCCCGCCGAGCACCACCCGGTCGAGGCCGCGGTCGTCGAGCAGCCGGGCCACGTCGTCGGCCAGCAGGTCCATCCCGGCCTCGGGGACCGCCTGGTCCCTGGCCGCCCCGAAGCCGCGCAGGTCGGGGACGATCACCTGGTAGGTGCCGGCGAGGGCCTCGACCTGGGGCGCCCACATGCGCCCGTCGAGCGGGAAGGCGTGCAGCAGGACCAGCGGCGTCCCGGCCCCGCTGGTCGCGGCCGGCGGCACCGGCGGCTCCGGCTCGGGCTCGGCTTCGGCCTCGGGCGCCGGCTCCGGCTCGGGGAGGTCGTCGGGGGCGGGAGTGGACATGGGTGCTCCTCGGGGGGTGGGAGGCTAGGGGCGGAGGCCCCAGTAGGCGGGCAGGGGCGGGGCCTGGAGGCCGAGGGAGTCGAGGAACCCGACCAGCAGGCCGGCGGTGAACCCCCACACCAGAGTCCCGTCGACCCAGAACACCGGGCTGGTCAGGTCGCCGGGGATGGCGCGGGCGGCCAGTTGCTCCTCGCCCAGGATGGCGCCGAAGCCCATGGTGCCGTGGTTGGCGGGGTCGGCGAGCTGGCGCAGGGTCGGCCGCAGGATCCCGGCGACCTCGTCCGGGCTGGGGACCAGCGGGGCCAGGCCGTCCCAGACCCCGACCACCGGCAGCACGTCGAAGTCGGACACCGGCAGGTACGCCCGGTCGAGGCTGCCGAGCACGCGGACGGCGGCCGGGTCGAGCCCGACCTCCTCCTGGGCCTCCCGCAGGGCGGCCGCGACCCCGTCGGCGTCCCCGGGCTCGACCGCGCCCCCGGGCAGGCCGACCTGGCCGGCGTGCTGGCGCAGGTGGCCGGGCCGCAGCACCAGCACCAGCTCCAGGTCGTCGGCTCCCTCCACCGGGGCCAGGGCCAGCAGCACCGACGCCGGCACCCCCGCAGGGTCGCCGGGGACGACGAACGGCAGCCGGGTCACCCGGTCCAGCAGCGAGCCGCCCATCGGTCCAGCATCGGGTCGGTCCGGCCGGGTCACGCCAGGAGCCCGCCGTCGACCACCAGGGTGGCGCCGGTGATGTAGCTGCCGGCGTCGGAGGCGAGCAGCAGCAGCGGCCCGGCCAGCTCCTCCACGTCCGCCCAGCGGCCCAGCGGGATCTGGGCGACCAGGGCCCGGCTGGTCTCGGGGTCCGACCACATGCGGCGGGTCAGCTCGGTCCGCACCCAGCCCGGGGCCAGGCAGTTGACCCGGACCCCGTGGGGGGCGGCCTCGACGGCCAGGGTGCGGGTGAGGGCGACCACGCCCGCCTTGGCCGCCCCGTAGGCGGCCAGCCCGGGGCTGGCGGTGAACCCGGCGATGCTGGCCACGTTCACGATCGAGCCGCCGGGAGGCAGGTGGGCCATGGCCGCCTTGCAGCCGAGGAACACCGAGCGCAGGTTGAGGCCCATGACCTTGTCCCAGCCCTCGGTGCGGGTGTCGGCCACATAGGCGGTGAACCCCTGGCCGCCGGCCACGTTCACGACCACGTCCAGGCGCCCGGTGGCCTCGACGGCGGTGCCGGCGGCCGCCTCGACGGCCGCCTCGTCGAGCACGTCGGTGACGGCGACCACGGCGTCGGGGGCGCCGGCCCGGCGGGCCGCGGCCGCCACCTCGCCCAGGTCCTCGGCCGAGCGGGCGGCCAGCACCACCTTGGCCCCGGCGGCGGCCAGGGTCAGGGCGGCCTGCCGGCCGATCCCGCGGCTGGCCCCGGTGACCAGGGCCGTCCGCCCGTCCAGGCGCAGCGTCTCCTCCACCGACACCGCTATCCCCGATTCCGATCTCTCCCGACCAGCGCCCAGGCGCCCGGCAGCAGCCCGGCGGCGAGCAGGATCTTGAGCGCGTCCCCGGCCAGGAACGGGGTCACCCCCAGCTCCAGGCCCTTGGCCAGGCCGACCCCGACCGTGGCCATCAGGTACGGCAGCCCGAAGGCGTAGACGACCAGGTTACCGGCGACCATGGTGACCACCGTGCGTGGCGGGGTCCGGTCCCAGCCCCGCTCGGCCAGCCAGCCGACCAGGGCGGCCGCGACCAGGAACCCGACGATGTAGCCGAACGAGGGTGCCTGGAGCATGCCGGTGCCGCCCGAACCCTCGGCGAACCACGGCACCCAGGGGGTCAGGCCCAGGGCCAGGTACAGCACCATCCCGGCCAGGGCGCGGCGCCAGCCGAGGGCGGCCGCGCCGAGCAGCACGGCGAAGGTCTGGCCGGTGATCGGCACCGGCGTGAACGGCAGCCTGACGCTGAGCTGGGCGGCCAGCCCGGTGAAGGCGGCGAAGGAGAGCACAAGGACGGCGTCGCGGACGCGGTCGCCTGGCAGCACGTCGGCGAGCACGAGACGGCGGGGACGGCCGATGGCGCTCTGCGACACGGACACTGGCGGCTCCTTTGCTGGTCGCTGCTTCGGTTGCTTGGCCGCCCAATGCTACGTCGCCGGGCGGCCCCGCCGCCCCGCCCGCCGGAGCTCGGCGAAACGTCGCTCCCAGCAGGCCTTGTGCCAGTGGCGGCGCTGGGAGGCCTCGCCCTCGGGCCAGACCACCACGTGCAGGGTGCGGGGGAGGATCTCCTGGTCGCAGCCGGGGCAGCGGTACACCTTGGTCGCCCGGTAGGGCTGCACGAAGCGGAGGTGCCAGCCGTCGGCCACCCATTCCAGGGCCAGCGGCTCGCCCCGGAACCGCCACGGCGGCCGCATCACGGCGGCCCGACCTCGCCCACGGCCCGAGTGTACGCAATCGGCGTAGGCTCGTCGCCGCCGATGAACCGCTTCGAGGACGCCGTCGCCCGCGAGCTCCGCGTCCGCCTGGAGGCCAGGACCCGCAGCATCCGGGCCCTGGCGCGCTGGGCGGCGGCCTCGCTGCCGCCGGGGGCGCTGGTCGCCGACGGGGTGGCCCTGGTGCTGGCCCGCCTGGGCGACGGCGACCCGGACGCCCTGGCCGCCCAGGTGATGGCCGAGATCCCCGACCGCTTCGGCCGCCACTGGGAGTCCGGCCCCGCCCACTGACGGGCGGGCGCCGGCCGGGTGACGAACGGCACAGCCGCCCGGTGACGTCCGTCATCGGCCCGCCGGCCGCTCCCGGGCGATGCTGGCCGCCGGGGGGGCGAGCCGACCGCATGGAGGACCGCATGACCAGCGTCCGCGTCCCCGGGTTCCTGCCCTCCACCCGGGGCCTGCACTTCCCCAACGCCTTCCCGCACGTGCCCAACCTCGAGGTCGACCTGCCCGGCGGGCGGAGCCTGCCGATCGGCGACGCCGCCAACGGGCTCTGCGGCGGCATGGCCTACACGGTCCGGGACCTGTTCGAGGCCGGCATGGCCCCGCCGGCCCTGACCAGGGCGCCCGGCGACGGCCCGGTGTTCCGGTACGTGGCCGACCGGCTGCTGGACAGCCTCTCGCTGCCGTTCGGCCCGGCCACCTACCTGAAGCTGATGCACCCGGCCCTGCCCGACGGCGACCTGGCGATGGTCCACGGGCGGGCCTGGCGGATGGTCCGGCTGGAGTGGCCGGCCATCCGGGGCGACCTGGACCGCGGCACCCTGAGCCCGCTCGGCCTGGTCAAGGTCAAGTCCCGCGACCCCAGGGACCTGGGCGCCAACCACCAGGTGCTGGCCTACGGCTACGACCTGGACGGCACCCGGCTGACCCTGCGGCTGTACGACCCCAACCACCCCGACGACGACGGCGTCACCCTGTCCCTCGACACCGGCCGGCCACGGCGGCCGACCCCGGTGACCAGCTCCCACGGCGGGACGGTGTGGTGCTTGTTCCGCACCGCCTACCGCTTCAAGGACCCGCGCCCGGCCCTGGCCGCGCTGCCCGCCTGACCGCCGCGCCTCCGCGGCCGACCGGTCTCGGCCACGGCGGCGACGCTAGGCTGGCCGGGTGATCCCCTCCCCCGCGTCCAGCGTCCCGGCCCGCCCCGGCGGCCTGCCGGCCCAGCCCGGCTACCCGGCGTTCCTGCTGGCCGCCACCCTGGCCCGGCTGGCCAGCGAGATGTTCCCGGTGGCGGCGGTGCTGCTGGTGCTGGACCGCACCGGGCAGCCGGCGCTGGCCGGGGCGGTGGTGGCGGCCACCACCCTGCCGGCGGTCGTCACCGGGCCGGTGCTGGGCGCCTGGCTGGACCGGACCAGCCGGCGGCGGGTCGCGCTGGCCGCCAGCCAGGTGCTGCTGGCGGCGAGCCTGCTCGGCATCCTGGCCGCCGCCGGCCGCGCCCCCGGCTGGGTCCTGCCCCTGCTGGCCGCCGCCGCCGGCATCACCGGGCCGCTGGCCACCGGCGGCTACACCAGCATGATCCCCCTGCTGGTGCCCGAGCAGCTGCTGGCCAGGGCGAACGCCCTGGAGGCGAGCAGCTTCAACACCGCCGCCATCGCCGGCCCGGCAGTCGCAGGCGCGGTCGCGGCCACCGCCGGCGCCGCCTGGGCGGTGCTGGCCGAGGCGGCCCTGGCCGCGCTGGCCCTGCCGGCCATCGCCCGCCTCCCCCAGCTGCCGGCCCCGGCCGGCGACCGGACGGCCTCGCTGGCCGCGGCCATCCGCCGGGGGCTCGTGCTCCTGGCCCGCACCCCGGTGCTGCGCGGGGTCACGGTGGCCACCGCCGTCGGCATGGGCGGCACCGGCCTGCTCACCCTGGCCATGCCGTTCTGGGCGGCGCGGCTGGGGGCCGGGCGGGCCGGCGCCGGCTACCTGTGGGCGGCCCTCGAGGCGGGGTCGATCGCCGGCGCCCTGGCCGCCGCCCGGCCGGCCGCGGCCTGGCCGCCGCAGCGGGTGGTGCTGGCCGGCCTCGGCCTGTTCGGCGTGGGCGTGGCCGCCTGGCCGCTGGCCCCGTCGTTCCCGGCCGCCCTTGGCCTGGTAGCCCTGGCCGGCATGGTCGAGGGGCCGGCGTTTGCGGCCACCTTCGCCACCCGGCAGCGCTGGTCTCCGCCCGGCCTCCGCGGGCAGATCTTCACCACCGCGGCCAGCCTGAAGCTGGGCGCGTTCGCGGTCGGCTCGGCCCTGGCCGGGCCGGCCCTTGGGCGCGCCGGCGTGCACGGCATCCTGGTCGCCGTTGGCGCCGTCCAGCTGCTGGCGGTGGTCCTGGGCGCGGCCGCCGGGGCTCGCGGGCCGGCCCGGGCGCCCGCCTGAGCGGTCCTCAGCGGCGGGCCTCGGCCGGCCGGGTCGAGGGCGGCGGCGCGGCCGGGTGGCCGGCCGGCCGCTGCCAGCCGAGCCAGGCCCAGGCGGGGATGGCGAGCAGGAACAGACCGCTGGCGGCGGTGGCGGTCACGCCGGTGTCGTTGAGCAGGATCAGCAGCAGCGACCCGAGGGCGCCGAGGCCGAGCACGCGGCGGGTCCACTCCGGCAGCCGGCGCAGGGGCGGCGGCGGGCGCAGGGCGACCAGCCCGGCCCCGAGGACCTCGAGGGGGCCGGCCCAGGCGAAGGGGCTGTTGGCCAGCAGCCGCAGGTTGCGGGCGAGCTGGTCGACCGCCATCCCGGCGGCGTCGGAGGGTCCCTGGCGGAGCCGTTCGGCGAACCGGCCGGCGTGGCTGACCGGCCCGCCGAGCCCGGCCCCGAGGGCCACGGCCACGGCGGCGGCCAGCGCCAGCCCGGCCAGCAGCACGACCCGGCGGACCCTGGGCCGCCCGGGGGCGAGCACCACCAGGGCCGCGGCCGCGGTCAGCATGGAGGTGAGCGAGCCGCCGACGTCCGCCCCCAGCCGCGGCAGCCCGTCGACCACCCCGAGGCCGGCCAGGAGGGCGGCGGTCGTGACCGCCGACAGGGGCGCGAACGCGGCCACCAGCATGACCGCGGCCAGGGCGAAGGCGAAGTAGCCGTTGCCGAGACCGTAGAAGCGCTCCCCGTCCCAGGCGCTGCCCCCGAGCAGCGGCTGCGACAGCCCATGGCCCCCGAGCACCAGGTCGAGCGCGACCAGCCCCAGCAGCGCCGCCCCCAGCAGCGCCGGCGCCCGCCCCCGGGGGGACGGGGGGACCGCTGGGGTGGCCCCTCGGTCGACCGGGCGGCGGTCGAGGCGGAGGGCCAGGGCGGCCAGGGCGGCGGCCGCGGCCACCCCGGAGGCGACCCAGGCGACCGCCCAGGGGCCGGGCCCGCCGGGGTCGGGCAGGACCCGGGCGGCGACCGGCTCGGCCATGCTGGCCAGCAGGTAACCGGGCGGCAGGGCCAGGGTGACGGCCAGCAGCGCCCGGGCCGCCGTCGCCGCCCGGGGCGGGCCGCGGCCGCGCCAGGTGGCCAGCAGGGCGAACAGGGCCAGCACGGCGGCCAGGCAGAGCAGTGGGATGGCCCAGGTGCGGGCGGCCACCAGGGCGGCGACCCGCCGGTCGAGCCGGGCCACGGTGGCGGCCGCGGCCCCGTCGGGCACGACCCGGATGACGGAGCCGTCGTCGCCGGCCGAGGAGCCGCCGGCGAGCGTCGGCCGGACGTCCTCGAGGGCGACCAGGCCCCGGCGCCGGGTCGAGTCCGAGGTCGCCAGGCCGGGCCGGGGTGGTCCCCCGGTCGATCGGGCCGCCGCCGGGTCGAGGACCAGGAACGGCGCCGCGTTGGCCCGCCCGGGGGCGGCCCGCAGCCCCACCACCATGACCGGCCCGCCGGCCAGGGCCTGCGGGAACCGGTCGAGCACCCCGGCCAGGGCGGTCGCGTCGGGGACGGCCACCACCAGCAGCCGGCCCGGCCGCAGCGGCAGCGGCCCGCCGCCGGCCCCGAGCGGTTCCGGCGCCTGCGCCTGCCCGGCGGGCCCGAGGGTGAACAGCCCGGCCGCCTCCTGTCCCGGGGCGGCCAGGACCCTCGTGGGCGGCAGGCGGCCCAGCCGGGCGCCGGGGTTGTCGGCGCGGATCCGGTCGACCTCGGCCGGGCCGGGCAGGCCCGCGGCGGCCGGGTCGTCGCCCAGCGCCGCCAGCGCGTCGACCCGCCGCCCGGCGGCCAGCGACAGCACCCGCGACGCCATCGGCTGCTGCACCGGCAGGGCCGACACGAACCCGGCCACCGCCGGCGGCCCGATCCCCCCGGCCGCGGCCAGCGCCTCCTCCATGGTCAGCCGATCCACCAGCACCAGCGCCACCGGCGGGGCCACCGTGCTCTCGGTCGCCGCCCGGGACGGTCCGACCCCCGAGACCACGACCACGACGCCCACGACCAGGGCCAACACCCAACGCATCCTGGCATCCTAGCCGCCCGCCGCCGACCCTGTGGACAACCGGACGCACGCCCGCGCCGGGTCGGCTGGCGCGCGGGAACCTGGTGGGTCGGTACCCTGGGGGCATGGAGCTTGCCAGGCGGCCGGTGGCCGGCGACCTCGAACGGGCGGGCGCGCTGCTGGCCGCGGCCCGCAGGATCGTGGTGTTCACCGGGGCGGGGGTGTCGACCGAGTCGGGGATCCCGGACTTCCGCTCGCCGGGGGGGCTGTGGACCCGGTACGACCCGCGCCAGCTGGGGTTCCCTCGCTACGTGAGCGACCCGGCGGCGCGGCGGGTGGCCTGGCGGCTGCGGCGGGAGCTGCACCGGCTGGACGCGCGGCCCAACCCGGCCCACCTGGCCTGCGTGCGGCTGGCCGAGGCGGGACGGCTGGCCGGGGTGATCACCCAGAACGTCGACGGCCTGCACACCGACGCCGGCCTGCCGGCCGAGCTGGTCTGCGAGATCCACGGCAGCGGCCGGCTGTTCGTCTGCCTGGACTGCGGCGACCGGGGGCCGATGGCCGAGGCGGTCGCCCGGGTCGAGGCCGGCGAGGAGGACCCGGCCTGCCTGGCCTGCGGCGGGATCATCAAGGCGGCCACGGTGTCGTTCGGCCAGCGCATCCCCGCCGAGGTGTGGGCCAGGGCGGAGGCCCTGACCGTGGCCGGCGACGCCTTCGTGGCCGTCGGCTCCTCGCTGGTGGTGTACCCCGCGGCCGGCCTGCCCCGCCTGGCCGCCCGGCTCGGGACCGCCCTGGTGATCGTCAACCGCGAGCCCACCCCGCTCGACGGCCTGGCCGACGCCGTGCTCCACGGCGAGGCCGGATCGCTGCTCCCCGCCCTGGTCGAGGCCGCCCTCGCCCCCGAGGCCCCGGGAGCCCGGCGCTGAGCCGGCCGCGGCTGCTGGTCGTCCAGCACGAGGCCAGCTCCCCGCCGGGGCGACTGGCCGACGCGGCCGCCGCCACCGGGGTCGAGCTGGAGGTCGTGGAGGCTCCCGGCGAGCCGGTGCCCTCGACCCTTGACGGGGTCGACGGGCTGGCGGTGCTGGGCGGGGTGATGGACGCCGATGAGACCCACGACTACCCGCACCTCGCCCGGACCATGGCGCTGCTGCGCGACGCCGCCGCCCGCTCGGCCCCGGCCCTCGGCATCTGCCTTGGCGCCCAGCTGGCCGCGGCCGCCCTCGGCGGGCGCGCCTACCCGGGCCCGGCCGGCGAGGAGCTCGGCTGGACCAAGGTGGAGCTGACCGCGGCCGGGCGGGACGACCCGGTCACCGGCGCCCTGGAGGAGCCGGCCGAGCTGTTCGAGTGGCATCACGACACCTTCGACCCGCCCCCCGGGGCGACCCTGCTGGCCGGCGGGGCCGTCTACCCGCAGGCGTTCCGCCTGGGCAGCGTGGTCGCGGTCCAGTTCCACCCCGAGGTCGACGCGCCCATGCTGACCGGCTGGTGGGCCGGCACCGTCCCGCCTCCCAACTACCCGCTGGAGGAGGCGGTGGGCGGCGCCGGCCGCAACGCGGCCAACGCCACCCGCCTGCTGGAGGCGTTCTGCCGGGGGCTCAGGCGATGACCTCGACCAGGCGCAGGCGCTCGCGCGGCCCCTTGAGCGACAGCTCGGCGACCTCGCCGACGCCCCTGACGTAAAACTTGGCGTCCAGCACCCCCGGTTCCAGGGCGGTCCATTCCGCGGTCCGCAGGGCGTGCCGGAAGGCGCCGTAGGGCACCGTCACCGTCGCCGAGCGGTCGACCACCTTGAAGACGTCCTCTGCCTGGCCCCGGTACCACTCCTGGCGGAACCTCCGCCCGAGCTGCGGGTGGGCCTGCATGAAGACCCCCGGCTGGGCGCCGTCGACCCCGGCGTGCCAGCTGCCCTCGGTGTCGACCACGTTGCCGTGGCGGTCGAGGGTGGCGGTGTCCTCCCCGAAGTACCAGACGTTGCCGCAGCGGTCCTGGGCGTAGTAGTCGCTGGTCCGCTCCTCCAGGACGTTGTCCAGGTACAGCCGGTCCTCGACCACCCGGGTCCGCACCCCGTCGACCACCCTGGTCCTTCGGGTGGGGACGACCAGGTCGAGCGCCTGCTTCCCGTCCTTGGTGCCGGTGTAGACCAGGGTCCGGCCCGGCCGCAGCGGGAACCAGGGGTTGGTGACGTCGGGGCCGAAGCCGGCCGGGTCGATCCGGGGATGGTAGCTGGCGCCGGGGCCGAACCTGGGCAGGTGGCAGCCCCCGGCCGCCCCGGCGGCCGCGGGGGCGGGCACGACCCCCAGCACGGCCACCGCCAGCGCCGCCAGCCCCAGCAGCCTGCGCGCGCTCCCTCGCATCCGCGTCTCCTTGGTCGCGGGCCGCCGGCCGCCCGCTGCGGCCGGCCGATCCCGGGACGCAGGCTGCAGGAGCCGGCCTGAACGGAGCCTGAACGCGGCTGAAGACCGCTTCAGCGGCGCGAGCGGGAGGGGCTAGCCGTTCTCGGCCACGCGGCGGCGGGCGGCCGCCTTGGCCTGCTCCTCGCGGGCCTCGTCGAAGCGCTCCTCGGAGCGCAGCTCCTCGGCCCGGCGGTCGCGCGACTCGGCGTCGTCGCGGCCCAGCTCCTCGGAGGTCACGGCGTGCTCGGCCAGGATGTCGACCCTGGTCACGTCGTCGTCGTGGGCGACGTGCAGGAAGCCGCCGTCCACCACCACCGCGGTGCGGCTGCCGCCGGTGTCGATGAACACCGGGCCGACGGCCAGAGCGGCCAGCAGGGGCGCGTGCCCGGGGAGCACGCCCAGGTCGCCGTCGACCCCGCGGGCGGTGACGAAGTCGGCCTCCCCCGTCCACACCTCCCGCTCGGGGGTGACCAGGTGGACCTCGAGGCCGGCCACGGCTAGGACTCCCCGCCCAGCTGCTTGGCCTTCTCCTCGGCCTCCTCGATCCCGCCGACGTTGAAGAAGGCCTGCTCGGGCAGGTGGTCGTAGTCGCCGTTGGCGAGGGCGTCGAAGGAGGCGATGGTCTCCTCCAGCGGCACCGTCTTGCCCGCGACGCCGGTGAACTGCTCGGCCACGTAGAACGGCTGCGACAGGAACCGCTGGATCCGCCGGGCCCGGTTGACGATCACCTTGTCGTCCTCGGAGAGCTCGTCGACCCCGAGGATGGCGATGATGTCCTGGAGGTCGTTGTAGCGCTGCAGGATCTCCTGGACCCGGCGGGCCACCCGGTAGTGCTCGTCGCCGACATAGCGCGGGTCGAGGATCCGCGAGGTCGAGGCCAGCGGGTCGACCGCCGGGTAGATGCCGAGGGAGGCGATCTCGCGGGCC
>Ga0307278_10000129_pt1 | contig 37109 bp, 33 predicted proteins | sample ER_DNA_117_FD_194482 | JGI IMG/M metagenome (GOLD analysis project Ga0307278, IMG submission 194482) | Bulk soil microbial communities from the East River watershed near Crested Butte, Colorado, United States - ER_DNA_117 | ecosystem: Environmental > Terrestrial > Soil > Floodplain | place... | reverse complement strand
GGCCGGACCTGGTGCTGGGGACCTCGGTGGGGGCGCTGAACGGGGTGTTCGTGGCCGCCCACCGCGACCCGGGGGCGGCGGTGCCGGAGCTGGCGGCGGTGTGGCGCGACGGGGTGGCCGCCGAGGCGTTCGGGGGGTCGCTGTTCGGGCGGGTCAGGACCCTGGCCCGCTCCGGCACCCACCTGCACTCCAACGAGCCCCTGCGCCAGCTGCTGGAGGGGCTGCCGGTGGACCGCATCGAGGAGCTGGCCCTGCCGTTCCAGTGCGTCGCCGCCAGCATCGAGCGGGCCGCGGCCCACTGGTTCACCGCCGGGCCGATCGTCCCCGCCGTGCTGGCCTCGGCGGCCGTGCCCGGGCTGCTGCCGCCGGTCAAGGTGGGCGACGAGCACTTCTTCGACGGCGGCCTGGTCCACAGCATCCCGATCGGCCGCGCCCTGGAGCTGGGGGCCAGGACGGTGTACGTGCTCCACGTGGGGCGCATCGAGCGGCCCCTGCAGGTGCCGACCCGGCCCTGGGAGGTCGGGCTGGTGGCGTTCGAGATCGCCCGACGGCACCGCTTCGCCGAGGACATGGCGGCCATCCCACCCGAGGTGACCGTCCATGTCCTGCCGGCCGGGGCCGACGCCCAGGCCGGGGTCGACCTGTCCCAGCTGCGCTACCGCGACACCTCCCGGATCGACGAGCACATCCAGCGGGCCTACGAGGCCTCGGCGGCCTACCTGGCCGGCGTCGCAGCCGGGGGTTCGGGGGGCTCAAGCCTAGCCCCCCGATCGACCGGGGCGGGGTGATTGGCCGTGCTGCCGCCGCGGGTCGTCCGCCGGCTGGTGCTGGCGCCGCTGGTGCTGGTGGTGACGGTGGCGCTGGTGGTGCTGCTGCCGGTGCTGCTGCTCCTGGCCGCGGCCGCCTCGCCGCTGCTGCCGGGGCGCTGGCGGGCGCTGCGGCTGCTCTGGTTCGGGCTGGTCTGGCTGGCCATGGAGTCGGTGGCCCTGTTCGCCTGCCTGGCCCTCTGGGTGGCCAGCGGCTTCGGGGGCCGCCTCGGCTCCGAGCCCTACCTGGAGCGCCACTACGCGCTGATGCGCTGGTGGCTGGCGGTGGTGTTCCGGGTCGCGACCCGCACCTTCCGGGTGCGGATCGAGATCGAGGAGCCCGACCTGACCCCGGCGGAGGCCCGGGCGCGGCTGACCCGCCCGGTGATCGTGCTCAGCCGCCACGCCGGCCCCGGCGACTCGTTCCTGCTCGTCCACCACCTGCTCAGCCGCTACCGGCGCAAGCCCCGGATCGTGATGAAGGCGGCCCTCCAGTTCGACCCCGGCCTGGACGTGGTCATCAACCGCCTGCCCAACGCCTTCGTGCCACCCCGTCCCGGGCCCGGCAACCTGGTCGTCAAGGAGATCGAGCGGCTCGCCGCCGGCCTCGGCCCGGCGGGGGCGCTGGTGATCTTCCCCGAGGGCGGCAACTTCACCCCGCGGCGGCGGCTGCGGGCCATCCGGCTGCTGGAGGAGCGCCGCCTGGCCGAGGAGGCGGCCAAGGCCAGGGCCATGGAGCACCTGCTCCCGCCCAAGCCGAACGGCGCCCTGGCCGCGATCGGGGCCGCCCCCGCGGCCGACGTGATCTTCGTCGCCCACACCGGCCTCGAGCACGTCATCACCATCGGCGACGTCTGGCGGGCCCTGCCCATGGAGCAGGTCCTCAAGGCCCGCTGGTGGCGGGTGCCCGCGGCCGAGGTCCCGGCGGGCCGCGAGGCCCAGGTCGACTGGCTGTACGAGTGGTGGGCCCGCATCGACCTGTGGATCGGGGAGAACCGCCCCAGCGCCCTGCCCCGCGAGGACCGCCAGGTCGGCGAGGCCGTGCGGTAACCTCGCCGGCGGGAGGACACCACGGGGAGGACCACGCATGTCATCACCGACCCTGCGGCTGGCCCAGGACCCGGACGCCGACGCGCTGCTCGCCGGCAACCCGCTGGCCCTGCTCATGGGCATGCTGCTCGACCAGCAGTTCCCGCTGGAGTGGGCCTTCCGGGCGCCCTGGCGGCTGGCCCAGCGGATGGGGCGGAGCTCGCTGGACGCGGCCGAGCTGGCCGACTGGGACCCGGAGGCGTTCGTGAAGCTGATGGCCGGCCCGCCGGCCCTGCACCGCTACCCGGCGTCGATGGCCGTCCGGGTGCAGGCGCTGTGCCGCATCGTGGCCGACCAGTACGAGGGGGACGCGGCCGCCATCTGGCGGACCGCCGCCAGCGGCAAGGAGCTGCTGGCCCGCCTGCGCGCCCTGCCCGGCTTCGGCGAGCAGAAGGCGCGGATCTTCGTGGCCCTGCTCGGCAAGCAGCTCGGGGTCCGGCCCGACGGCTGGCGGGAGGTGGCCGGGCCCTACGGCGAGGACGGGTCGCGCCGGTCCGCCGCCGACGTCACCGACGCCGAGACCCTGGCCGAGGTCCGGGCCTTCAAGCAGGCGGCCAAGCGGGCCGCCAAGGGCGGCGGGTAGTGGACGAGCTGGCCGCCGGCGTGCTGGCGGTGATCCGGCGGATCCCGCCCGGCCGGGTGCTGACCTACGGCGACGTGGCCGCCCTGGCCGGGGGCGACGCCACCGCCCGCGACGTCGGCCAGGTCCTGCTCCGCCACGGCGAGCAGGAGCAGGTCCCCTGGTGGCGGGTCCTGCGGGCCGACGGCACCCCGCCCGAGCACCTGCTGGAGCGCCAGCTCGGCCTGCTCCGCTCCGAGGGCACGCCCATGGCCCCCTCCGGGGCCGGCGTCGACCTCAACGCCGCCCGCTGGGCCACCTCGGGCCGCGGCCAGGCCGCCCAGCCGTCCCTTTTCGACTGACGACGGCCCAGCCGGCAGGGTGTGCGGTCCCGCAGCCGACGATGGGCGCGGGTCAACCAAGGTCGTTGCGGTGGAGCCGGCCGGCGGCCATGACCAGGCGCAGGTGGCGGGCCGGGTCGGCCAGCACCTCAAGGCGCTCCAGCGGGTTGCCGTCGACCACCAGCAGGTCGGCGTACGCCCCGGGGGCGACCACCCCGACCCGCCCCTCGAGCCGGAGCAGCCGGGCGGCCACCGTGGTCGCCGACCGGAGCACGTCGGCCGCCGGCTGCACCTCGGCCCGCAGGGCGAGCTCGGTCAGCTGGCGCCGGTGCATCCCGCCGAGCAGGTCGGTGCCGTAGACGATCGGCAGCCCGGCCCGGTGGGCCAGCTCCAGGGCGGCCTTGCCGGCGTCCAGCACCTCGAACACCTTGGCGTGCTGGTCGGGCGGCATGCCCTGGGCCAGCCCCTCCTCGGCCAGGGCGGCGTAGGTGGCCAGGGTGGGCGCGTAGAACGCCCCGGTCGCCTGGAACCGCTCGATCGACGACCCGTCCATCAGGTTGCCGTGCTCGATGCAGCCGACCCCGGCCTCCAGGCCGCGGTTGACCGCGGCCGCGGTGTAGGCGTGCCCGGTCACGTACCGGTTGGCCGCCCGCGCCTCCTCGACCACCGCCCGCAGCTCCTCCATCGAGAACTGGGTGGAGTCGATCCGGTCGGTGGGGGAGGCGACCCCGCCCGACAGCATCACCTTGACGTGGTGGGCGCCCCGGCGCAGCTGCTCCCGGGCCGCCCGGCGCACCTCGGCCACGCCGTCGGCCACCACGGTGAGGGTCGGGCAGCAGGGATGCTGGTCGTGGACGGTGCGGCCGGGGCCTCTCGAGTCGCCGTGGCCGCCGGTCTGGGACAGCGCCTTGCCCCCGAAGATCACCCGCGGGCCCGGCAGCAGCCCCTCGGCGACCGCGGCCGCGATCCCGTGGTCGGCCCCGGCCACGTCCCGGACGGTCGTGAAGCCCCGGTCCAGCATCCCCCGCAGGACCCCGGCGGCGCGGGCGGTCACGTACGCCGGCGACCACTCCTCCAGCGCCGCCAGGTCGGCGGTCACGGCGTTGACGTGCACGTGGGCGTCGACCAGCCCCGGCATGACCGTCATGCCGCCGACGTCCAGCACGGTGGCGTCCCCGGCCCGGACCGCCCCGGTCGCCCCGACCTCGACGACCCGGCCGCCCTCGACCACCACCGCCTGCCCCTCGGCCAGCGCCCCGGCCTCGGGGTCGAGCACGGCGGCGTCGCGCAGCAGCATCCGCCCGCTGTCCAGCGTCCATCCCCTCCGATCGGTCGGCCGGCCCGAGGGAAGAGGCTACCGCGCGAACGGCGGCGACCCGGCGAGCTTGCCGCCGTCGACGGTGAGGATCGCGCCGGTGACGAACGACGCCTGGTCCGAGCAGAGCCAGACGGCGGCCGCGGCCACCTCGGCGGGCGTGCCGACCCGGCGCATCGGCATGGCCATCCCGGCCTGGCGCTGGAGCTCCTCGCCGGCGGCCTCCAGCCCCCCGGTGAGGATCGGCCCGGGGGCGATCGCGTTGACCCGGACGCCCTGGCCGGCGTAGTCGAGCGCGGCCACCTTGGTCAGCCCGACGACGCCGTGCTTGGCCGAGACGTAGCCGGCCAGGCCGCCGACCGCCTCCAGCCCGGCGGTGGAGCCCATGTTGACGATCGCGCCGCCGCCCGAGCCCAGCATGGCCGGGAGCTCGAAGCGGAGGCAGGTGAAGACGCTCTCCAGGCTGACCGCCAGGGCGCCGCGGAACTGCTCCTGGCCGACCTCGGCCAGCGGGGTCGGCGGGTGGCCGCCGCCGGCGGCGTTGTTGACGGCCGCGTCCAGCCCACCGAGCCCGTCCACCGCCGCCGCGACCATGCGCTCGACGGCCGCCGGGTCGGCGACGTCGGTCGGCACGACCAGCGCCCGTCCGCCCTCGGCGGCGATCGTCCCGGCGACCCGCTCCAGCGCCGCCCGGTCGCGGGCGGCCAGCGCGACCGCGGCCCCGGCGCGGGCCATCGCCCTGGCGACCTCGGCCCCGATCCCGCGGCTGGCCCCGGTGACCAGGGCGCGGCGGCCCTCCAGCGGTCGCGGCTCAGCCACGGCGGCCACCGGCCGAGACCGGCCGGACGTCCCGCGCGGCCGCAGCCAGGCCGGCGCCCAGGACGGCCAGGATGGCCAGATGGTAGGCGACGTCGGGGACGGTCCGGGGCCCGACCCCGACGGCGATGGTGAACAGCCCGACCAGCACCCCGAAGGCGGCGAACGCCTGGGCGCCGACGGCCGCCCGGCGCACCCCGGGCGGCGTCGCCCAGGTGAGGGCCAGGCCGCCCAGCAGGACGACCCCGATCACGGTCTCGGCGGTCCCGGCCCGCCGGTGGCCATAGCCGTCGAGCAGGAGGCCGAAATGCACCGCCGCCGCGGTCAGGAAGGTCGCGGCCTCGAAGCCCAGCAGCAGCCGTAGCCGGCGATCTCGACGCATCCATCGCTCCTTCGTCGACAAACTTCAAGTAACTACAAAAATAATGTTACCGCAATCTCTGCTAGGCTGCCGCCATGGACGCGAACCTCGGGCTGCGGCAGCGAAAGAAGCTGGCGACCAGGGCGCGGATCGCCGCGGCGGCCCAGCGGCTGTTCGCCGAGCGCGGCTTCGACCCGGTCACCGTGGCCGAGGTGGCCAGGGCGGCCGACGTCTCCGAGGGGACCGTCTTCAACTACTTCCCGGCCAAGGAGGACCTGTTCTACAGCGGGATGGAGGCGTTCGAGGCCGAGCTGGTCGACGCCGTCCGCCGCCGCCCCGGCGGCGAGCCCGTGCTGGCCGCGTTCCGCCGCTTCGTGCTGGAGCGGCTGGACCGCCTGGCCGCCGAGGAGACGGCCACGGTGGTGGCCGCGTCGGCCCGGCTGATCGGAGCCAGCCGCGCCCTCCAGGTCCGCGAACGGGAGATCGTGGCCGCCGCCACCGACGCCCTGGCCGCCCTGATCGCCCAGGAGACGGGCGCCGCGGCCGGCGACGTCGAGCCGGCGGCGGCCGCCGCCGCCCTCATGGGCGTCCAGCGGGCCATGGTCGCCCGCACCCGGGCCCTGGTGCTCGGCGGCGGCCACGGCCCCGGGCTCGCCGCCGACATCCGCGCCCAGGCCGAGCGCGGCTTCGCCCGCCTGGCGTCGGGCCTCGGCGACTACGCCCCCCGGCCCGGCTGACGGCCCTCGACGGCCGCTCCGGCGACCAACGGGCCGGCGGCGGAAGCGTTGTGGTGGTGCGGTTCGTCGCTGTCGAGCCACTTGCAGCGCCGATGCCCCGCGGTTCACCGTTCGGGTTGCCTGTCTTGGTGGTGGGAGGTCTCCGAAGGAGGCGCGCCATGGCGCAGCACGACCCGTCCCCCGGCCTCGCCCGGGAGGCCATCGGCCTCCGCGAGGTCCTGTTCCAGTCGATCACCCACATGGCCCCGGCGGCGGCGGTCGCCTTCTCGATCATCGTTGGGGCCAACTTCGCCGGCGGCGCCCTGCCCCTGTCGGTGATCTTCGCGCTGGTCGGCTGCCTGCTGGTGGCCATCTCGATCGGGCAGCTGGCCCGGCGGCTGCCGTCGGCCGGCGGCTTCTACACCTACGCCGCCCGCGGCCTGCACCCGGCCGTCGGCTTCCTGGTCGGCTGGGGCTATGCGTTCGTCGAGCCCCTGGTGGCGCCGCTGCTGTTCCTCATCTTCGGCAACGTGGTCGCCGGCACCCTCGACCAGGAGCTCGGCTGGAGCTACGACACCTGGTGGGTGGTGGCCGCCGTGGCCGCCGCCGTGACCGTGTTCGTGCTCGGCTGGTTCGGGGTCCGCCTCAGCACCGGCGCGGGCACCATCCTTGGCCTGTTCGAGATCCTGGTCTTCGCGGCCCTGGCCGTCACCCTGATCTTCCAGGCGGGCGACGCCAACACCCTGTCGGTGTTCGGCACCGGCAAGGCGGGCGTCGAGGGCTTCGGCGGCCTTTCCGGGGTGATCGCCGGCTCGGTCTACACCATCCTGGCCTTCATCGGCTTCGAGGCGGCGGCGCCCCTGGCCGAGGAGGCCAAGGACCCGCGCCGCACCATCCGCCTGGCCGTCCTCTACTCCTGCCTCGGCATCGGCGTGTTCTACGTGCTCACCACCTACGCGGCCACCGTGGCCTTCGGCCCGGACAAGTTCGCCGAGTTCCCGGCCTCGGGGAACAACAACCCCTGGGACGCCCTGGCCCGCGGAGCCTGGGGAGCCGGCTGGGTGCTGGTGTTCCTGGCCGTGGCCAACTCGGCCATCGCCAACGCCAACGCCTCGGCCAACGCGGCCACCCGGACCTGGTTCGCCATGGGCCGGATCCGGCTCCTGCCCCGGCCGCTGGAGCACATCAACCCGCGGTGGCGCTCGCCCGACGTCGCCGTCACCGTCCAGTTCGTGGTCGGGGTGGTGGTCGCGCTGTGGCTGGGGCTGCAGTACAGCCCGCTGACCGCCTTCCAGATCGTCGGCACCATCGTGACCGCGGTCATCATCGCCATCTACATGGTGGTGAACCTGGCCTGCCTGGTCTTCTACCTGCGCGAGGGCCGGGCCGAGTTCAATCCCCTGCTCCACGGCCTGGTCCCGCTGCTGGGCATCGCCGCGTTCGTGCCGGCGTTCCTGACCGCGGTCGGCATCAAGGCCTTCGACTTCGTCAGCGCCCTGCCCTACCCGATCAGCCTGGTCGGCCCCGTCGTCGGGATCTGGTACGCGATCGGCCTGGTCTACCTGGTGGTGCTCGTGCGCCGCCGCCCCGAGCGGCTGCGCGAGACGGGCCGGGTGTTCACCGAGGAGCCCGCCGGCGAGGCGGCGGTCCGCTAGACCAAGGAGCCCGCATGGAGGTGCTGCGCTACCGGCCGGACCCGGCGGAGTTCGCCTGGACCTTCGGCGGGGTGCCGCCGGTGCGCCGGGTCCGGCCGGGCAGCATCCTGGAGCTGTGGACCGAGGACGCCTTCGGGGGCACGGTCCGGGGGCCCGACGACCTCGTCTCCCGGGTGGTCGAGTTCCCCTTCGTCAACCCCCAGACGGGGCCGTTCTACGTCGAGGGGGCCGAGCCCGGGGACACCCTGGCCATCCACTTCGTGTCGATCGAGCCGTCGCGGGACTGGGCCGCCTCGACCACCATCCCGCTGTTCGGCGCCCTCACCGGCACCCACGCCACCGCCCTGCTGCAGGAGCCGCTGCCCGAGGTCGTCTGGATCTACCAGGTCGACCGGGAGCGGCGGACGGTCGGCTTCCGGGCCCGGCGGGGCGAGCTGGCCGTCGAGCTGCCGCTCGACCCGATGCACGGGACCGTCGGGGTGGCCCCGGCCGCCTTCGAGGCCCGCTCCTCGCTGGTCCCCGACGCCCACGGCGGCAACATGGACACCCCCGAGATGCGGGCCGGGGTGACCTGCTACCTGGGCGTGAACGTCTCCGGGGCGCTGTTCTCGATCGGCGACGGCCACTGCCGCCAGGGCGAGGGCGAGAGCTGCGGGGTGGCCGTGGAGGCGGCCATGGACACCGTTGTCGCGGTCGACCTGGTCAAGGGGGCGGCCACCCCCTGGCCGCGGCTGGAAAGCGACCGTCACCTGATGAGCACCGGGTCGGCCCGGCCGCTGGAGGACGCCTTCCGGATCTCCCAGGTCGACCTGGTCCAGTGGATCGCCGAGGCCTGGGGCCTGGACCAGCTGGACGCCTACCAGCTCCTCACCCAGGCGGCCGAGGCGCCGGTGGCCAACGTGGTCGACCCCAACTACACCTTCGTCTCCAAGCTCCGAAAGGACCTGCTGCCGGCCCAGGAGCTGTACGGTGGCATGCACCGCCGGCTTCGCCAGCTCGGACGCGACTACCTGGCCGGCCGGGACTGACCCCGGGGGGGACGGATGGACGTCAGCGTCGGCACCTTCAACCTCAACAACCTGTTCTCGCGGTTCAACTTCGAGGCCGAGGTCGACGCCATCGTCGAGGACGACCCGGACAGCGGCCTGGTCGCCACCTACACCTTCAACGACCCCCAGCGGTTCCGGCTCCGCACCTACCAGGGCCGCCTGGTCCACGGCAAGAACCCGGCCGACCAGGACACCATCGCCGCCCGCATCGCGACCATGGACCTGGACGTGCTCTGCGCCCAGGAGGTCGAGGACATCGACACCCTGCGGTTCTTCGCCGCCCAGCACCTCGGCGGCAGCTACCGCTACCTGGTCCTGGTCGAGGGCAACGACCCGCGGCTGATCGACCTGGCCGTGCTGTCGCGGCTGCCGCTGGGGGCGGTCGTCTCCCACCAGCACGCCGTCCACCCCGAGGAGCCGGGCGAGCCGGTGTTCAGCCGCGACCTGCTGGAGGTCGACATCCTCCACCCGACCAACGGGTCGCGGCTGTTCACCCTGTTCAACAACCACCTCAAGAGCCAGTTCGTCCCCTTCGACCAGGACCCGGTGGCCGGCAAGGAGGCCAACGACCTCCGCCGTCGGCGCCAGGCCGAGACGGTCGAGCGGATCGTGGCCGCCCGCACCCGCCCCGACAGCCGCTATCTGATCCTGGGCGACCTCAACGACGCGCCCGACAGCCCGGCCCTGGCCGCGATCGCCTCCTCGGCCCAGCTCGGCCTGGTCGACGCCCTCACCCATCCGACCGAGACCCGGCCGCCCAAGGCCGACACCCCGCCACCGCCGGCCTCGGGGGCCTGGACCCACCGGTTCAAGGAGTCCGGCAAGCCGGCCCGCTACGAGCTGTTCGACCAGATCTGGCTCAGCCCGGCCCTGGCCCCCAAGCAGACCGGCGCCTTCATCGACCGCCGCACCCGCCACGGCGGCGACGGCAGCGACCACGACCCCTCCTGGGTCACCCTCTCGCTCTCGTGACGCGTCAGGCGACCGGGAGTTGCAGCACCGACAGGATATTCCCCTCCGGGTCCTTGAACCAGGCCCCTCGGGCCCCGCCCAGCTCGGCGATGCCGTCGACCGTCTTCAGCCCGGGCAGGTCGTAGTCCTCGAAGGTCACGCCCCTGCCCCGGAGCTCGGCCACCGCCGCGTCGACATCGCGGACTACGAACGCGCCAAGGGTGTGCTGGGCCGTCCCGGCGAACTCGGTCGGGTAGAGACTGAAGTAGGAGTCTCCGGACCGGTAGGTGATGCCCCCCGGGTCCTCCATCACGACCTGGGCGCCCAGGACGTCCTCGTAGAACCTCCTGGTGCCGTCCAGGTCCTTTGCCGGGATCGTCGTCCCCAACGACCAGTCGGCCGGCATCGGCATCGCCATCTGTGCCCCTCCTTCTCGGACGCCGGTGGGCGCCCCAACGGATGGTCGGTCACCCGCATTCTCTTCCTCGCGGTGCCGATGCCGCGAACTCGCCGGTGAAGCTCCTGGTCAGGCGATCCGGTTGACCAGGTCGCCGGCCGCCTCCCGGATCTCCTCGGCCAGCCGGCGGTCCTGGTGGGTCTGCTCCTCGTAGGTGGCCAGACGTTCGCTGGCCCGGTCCAGCAGCGAGGAAAGCGCTCGAGCCTCCTGTTCGGTGAGCGTGAGCTGTCCCGCCATCACGACTCCTTTCTCCTGTGTGCCGAGGTCAGCGCTGGTAGGTGCCGACGAGGGTGCCGCCGGCCAGTTCCTTGCCCTGCAGGGAGCGGCGCAGGTCGTCGGCCGACGCCCCGGCCACCAGGCCGAGCGGCGCCGAGGCCGCGAACACCCGGAAGACGTACCGGTGCCGGCCGTGACCGACCGGCGGCAGCGGGCCGCCGTAGCCTTCCTCGCCGAAGTCGTTGCGGCCTTCCACGGCTGCGGCCGGATGCTCCCCCTCGGCCAGCCCGGTCGCGGTCGGCCGGAGCCCGGCCAGCACCCAGTGCGTGAAGGTGCCACGGGGGGCGTCGGGGTCCTCGCAGAGCACGGCCAGCTCGACGGCCCCCTCGGGCACCCCGGACCACTCCAGGGCTGGGGACAGGTTGTCATGGTCCTTGGCGTGGCGGGCCGGGATCGGCTGCCGGTCGCCGAAGGACGGGCTGCGCAGCTCGATGGCGGCCATCAGGGCAGCTCGCCGTTGTCGGTCGGCTTGATGCGCTCGGTGAACATCACACCTCTGTCCTCCAGCCGACGCCGTGTGCAGGAGCTTAGTCACGACTACCCGGACGCCGGTGACGGAAAACCCCGACGAGCTTCTGCTCGGGTGGCGGGTCGCGGCGACGGTCAGCGCCAGCACCGCGACGGCCGCGTGCAGGACGGTCGCGACGGGGCCGGTGGTCGGCAGGGCGAGGGGAAGGGCGCTCCCGGCCGCGGTCAGCAGCCAGGGAAACGGGCGGTCGGTCAGCCCGGCGCGGGCCGCCCGGGCGAGGTAGCCGCCGGCCACCAGGTGGACCAGGTTCTGCACCGGGTCCACCTGGAGGATCAGCAGCCTGGCGCCCCCATGGTCGAGCAGCGGCGCGAACCCGGTCGCGGTGAAGCCGAGCAGGCCGAGCGTGGCGAGGGCGACCCCGAGCACCACGGCGAGGCGTCCGGTCGGGGTCTCGACGGCGCGCGCCGCCGAGGTAGGGTTGCGCCCGGCGCGGCCGGGCCGCTCGAAGCGGGAGAGCACCAGCGCCAGCGGGGTGAGGACCGCGGCCAGCAGGGCCAGCCAGACCGGCCGCGTCGCCCACCACGCTCCCGTGGCGGGGACCGGCAGCGGGCCGCCGACGGCCAGGACCAGCCCGTAGAGGGCGACCATCGCGGTGATGTGCCACAGGTACAGGGTCATCGCCAGCGAGCCGACCGCGATCACCAGGCTCCAGGGCCCGCGGCGGGCCAGCCAGGCCGACACCCGGCCGCGGGCGAGCATGACGAGGGCGACCTGCCAGACGGTCAGCGCGACGATGCAGACCGTCGGCGGGGTCATGTTGGACTCCTCGCCGGGCAGGCCGACCATGCTCGGCGGGTACAGGCCCGTCCCGGTGAGCACGACCAGGCCGCCGAGACCGGCGGCGGCGAGGCCGGCCAGCGCCCGGCGGGACAGCCGGGTCAGGCTGCCGTCGGCGTAGAAGAACCCGACCTGCTGGACCAGCGTCCACACCACCAGCAGGTTCAGGTAGCCGACCTGCTGGTGGCCGGCGGCGAAGCGGACCGTGTCGACCGCCGCGGCGACCGCGGCCAGCGTGGCCGGCACCCACAGGCGGAACCGGCGGTGCAGCCGCACCATCACCGGGGCCAGCGCCACCACCGTCAGGTAGACGCCGAGGAACCACAGCGGCTGGCCCATCACCTTGCCGACCAGCTCGACCTGGTCGCCGGGCAGGCCGAGCCGGCCGAGCACGAGTGGGAGCGCCAGCCAGGCGGTCACGAACACCAGCACCGGCCGCAGCAGCCGCGCCATCCGGCCCGCCAGGTAATCCACGTACCCGCCGCCGCGGCGCTCCATCGCCTGCCAGCTCACCAGGTTGGCGAACCCGCCGACGAAGAAGAACACCGGCATGACCTGGAACACCCAGGTGGCCAGCCACAGCCACGGGGAGCTCGACAGCACGTTCCCGGCCGCCACGCCGTGCGCGGTGCGGCGCACGGCGGTGATCGTCCAGTGGCCCAGGACCACGGTGACGATGCTCATGGCCCGCAGGAAGTCGACGTAGCGGTCCCGGCCGGCCGGCGTGGCATCGACGAGCCCGCGCAGCCCCCGACCGCCGCCGCGGCCGCCGGTGCTGCGACGGCCGCGAAGGCGCGGCAGGAACGGCGCGGCCAGCACCGGGACCGCGAGCGCCAGCGGCCAGGACGGCAGCCGCTCCTCGGCGGGGTAGCCGTGGTGCTGGCGCCAGGAGTTGAACGAGACACCGGCATGGAACAGGTCCGCCACCAGATGGCAGCCCGCCCCGGCGAGGCCACGCCCGACCACCTGGCAGCGGGCGTGCAGGTCGCGGGCGAACATGGCGTCGAGCTGCCGGCGCGCCTCCGCGGTCAGGGGCTGCCCGGTGGCGTGCGCGTAGCGCAGCAGGTCGTAGCCGTAGTCGTGGACCTGGCAGGCCCGGTGGAACCCGAACGGCGCGCCGCCACCGGGCACCGAGCAGGCGCCGGTCGGCTTGGCCAGCCGGAGGGTCCCGTCGGCCATCCGCGCGGGCACCGGCCTGTACCCCATCACCGGGGCGAAGTCGGCCGGCACCGTGGCCAGCGGGTCCTGGCCGGCGGGTGCGGTGACCAGCGCGGTGACCGCGGCCGCGGCGGGCCCGAGGCCAACCGGGGAGGCCACGGGCACGGCCGAGGAACCCGTCGCTGTACGCGGCGCCGGGTCGATCGGGACGAGCAGCAGCCCGAGCGCCAGGACCACGAGCAGGCGCCCGAGCACCTCGAGGGGAGGGGCGGACATCGGGGATGCCTTCCGTTTGTGCAGGCCAGCGGGTCTGGCCGTCGCAGGGAAGGTCCCGGCGCAAGCGGGGGTGGCGCGTCACGCTCCGGCGTGGTCTTGCGGGTCCCCCGCGGGTAGCGGGTGCGGGCGCCGGTGGCCCTCGGGTAGCAGCGCTCGGCCGCCGCCGCGCCCCGGGGGCGACCAGCGACCGCCAATCCGGACATCCCTCGCACCGCCGCCCGGGACCCGGCGGTACGGCCGCCGTGGCTCTCAGGTATGAGCGGGCGGCCGCGAAATCAGCCCGCAGGGTCACGACCACACCCGGGGCGGGCGGTAGCCTGCCAGCCATGAGGTTCCGGAAGCACCAACGGTCGGACCGGGCACGCTCGCTCTGGCGGTCGCCGCGCGGATGGTGGCCGGCGGTTCGCCGGCTGCTGACCGGTGAGCCAGACCGGCAGGCGCCGTCGTGGTGGAGCACCGCCCGGGAGGCGTCCGACGTCCGCTCGTTCGAGGACGCGCTCAGGCGGCTGGCGGCCGCCCCGGCCGAGCTCGTCGTCGGGCCCGAGCCGCCGCCCCTGCCCGACGGCGGCGGACGCTTCGGCTGGCTGCGTCGCTACCGCGCGCCGATCCTGTGGCTGGCCGCGCTGGCGGCGTTCCTGTCGAGCACCCAGCTGCTCCTCGACCAGCGTGGGCTGTGGACGGTCTTCGTCCCGTTGGTGGCCACGCTGATCGCGCTGCCGCTCGGTCTGGCCGCCGCCACGCCGCTGCGAGCCTGGCGGCTGCAGGTCGTGGTGGCGGTGGCGGTGGCGGTGCTGGTGCCGCGGGAGAGTCGGGTGGATCTCCCGTGGCCGGCGACCCTGATCTTCGTGGCCATGTACGTGACCTTCGCCGTGGCCGTGCGGCTGGAGCTGCACCTGCTGGTCGGGGTCTGGCTGGTCACCGACGCCGCCATTGTCTTCGGGTATGTCGGCACCGGGGCCACCAGGGACACCCTCAACCAGGCCTACGTGGCGATCCTGTTCGCCACCGTCCTGATCGCCTACGGCTACCTGTTCGGGACGCGGCGGCGGCTCCAGGGCGAGCTGGTCCAGGGCCGGGCGCGGGAGCAGCGGCAGCAGGCCCGCAGCGCGCTGCTGGAGGAGCGCGCGCGGATCGCGAGGGAGCTGCACGACGTCGTCGCCCACCACATGTCGGTGATCGCCGTCCGCGCCGAGACCGCGCCGTTCCGGATCCCCGGGCTGCCCGAGGCCGTCAAGGACGACATGGCCGAGACCGGCGCCATCGCCCGCGAGGCGCTGACCGAGATGCGCCGGCTGCTGGGGGTGCTCCGCGGCGCCGACGCCGGCGCCGAGCTCGCCCCCCAGCCCGGCATGGACGGCCTCGAAGGGCTGGTCGCCGCCGTCCGCGGCGCCGGGCTGGCCGTCGATCTACGAGTCGACGGCGGGCCGCGGCCCCTGCCGGCGGGCGTCGGGTTGTCGGCCTACCGGATCCTGCAGGAGGCGCTCAGCAACACCCTGCGCCACGCACCCGGCGTGCAGGTCACCGTCGAGGTCTCCTACGAGCCCGACCGCCTGCGGCTGCGCGTCCAGAACGACGCGGCGCCCCTCGGCGCGGAGCGCCCCCCGCCGGCCCCACCAGGGCACGGCATCGTCGGCATGCGCGAGCGCGCCGCCATGCTGGGCGGCACGCTCGCGGCCGGACCGACCTCCGACGGTGGCTTCCTGGTGGAGGCGGTCCTCCCGCTGGAGGCCGACCGCGAGCGGCGGGCATGACGATCCGCCTGCTGCTCGCCGACGACCAGGCGATGGTCCGTCAGGGATTTGGTGCCCTGCTCAACGCCCAGGACGGGATGCTGGTCGTTGCCGAGGCCACCAACGGCGAGGACGCCGTCCGGGCGTGCCGGGCGCTGCGACCCGACGTGGTCCTGATGGACGTCCGCATGCCGGTGATGGACGGGCTGGAGGCGACCCGGCGGCTGATGAACCCGCCCGGCGGGCCGGGCTGGCGGCCGCGGGTGCTGATGCTCACCACCTTCGACCTGGACGACTACGTGTACGAGGCGCTCCGGGCGGGCGCGAGCGGGTTCCTGCTCAAGGACGCCACCGCCGACGACCTGGTCGCGGCCGTCCGGGTCATCGCCGCCGGGGAGGCCCTGCTGGCGCCGAGGGTGACCCGCCGGCTGATCGAGGAGTTCGCCCGTCGGCCGCGCCGCGACCGGCCGCGTCCCGACCAGCTCGCCGGCCTCACGGCACGCGAGCTCGAGGTCGCCAAGCTGATCGCCCGCGGGCTGTCCAACGGCGAGATCGCCGAAACGCTGGTGCTGGCCGAGCAGACGGTCAAGACCCACGTCGGGCGGATCCTGGCCAAGCTCCATCTGCGCGACCGCGCCCAGGTGGTGGTGGCCGCCTACGAGAGCGGCCTGATCACCCCTGGCGAGGAGCGCTGACGAGCCAGGACCATCACTAGCCGCCGGTCTGGGAGTGGGGGGCGGCCACCGGCTTGGACTCGGGAGAGCCGCGCTGGCGCAGGAAGATCCCGAGCACGGCGAGGGCGCCAACGGCCAGGAACTCGCTCTGCCAGTTCTGCATCGACTGGAACCAGAACTGCGAGCCGGTCACGAAGCTCCACAGCGACACCGCGGCCTGGCCGTGCTCCAGCTGCTGCTGGTTGAGCTCGGCGTGGCCGCCAAGGGCGTGCAGCGCGAACGAGACCAGGAACAACCCCAGCAGGGCGAGGGACAGCGAGTGCTCGTACACGGCCAGGGCCAGCCCGCCGCGTCGCACCGGCCAGGGGGCGTCCGGGTCGCCGGCCCGCTCGCGGGGGTCGGCGTCGCTCTCGTTGCCGTCGGGGTTCTTGGACTCCGGCGACCCCTTCTGGATCAGCAGCGCCGTCAGCAGCACGTAGGCGCCCAGCTGGAGGAACTCGCTCTCCCAGTTCTCGAAGGTCGCCTCGACGAACGCCCCGCTGGCCAGGTACTGGCCGTAGGTCTCCCGCGGCTGGTGGTGCTCCTCGTTGTCGCTGTTGCTGGTCTTGTAGCCGGCGACGCTCTGCGCCACCAGGAACACCAGGAACAGCGAGAACATGACCAGCGAGAGCCCGTTGTCGCGCAGCACACGGCGCATGCGATCCTCCGCTCCAGGTGACGGCGATGGGGAGGCGAGCCTATACGGCCCCGAACCGACCCGAGGCGCCGTCGCCGGGCCGGGGGGAGAGGCGGTGGGCGATGGCGGCCGCCTCGAGGCGGTTGGGGGCCCCGAGCTTGCGCAGGATGTGCGAGACGTGGACGCCGGCCGTCCGGACGCTGATGACCAGGGCCGCCGCGATCTCGCGGTTGGTGTAGCCGCGGGCCACCAGGGCCAGGACCTCCGCCTCGCGCGGGGTCAGGCCGAGGAGCTCCTCCAGGTCGTGCTTGCGGCCGGCCGCCGCGGCGTCGGGCGGGGCGAGCTCCAGCCGGGCGCGCTGGGCGAGCAGCTCCAGCTGCCCGGCCAGGGGCGCCGCCCGGATCCGGGCGGCGACGGCGTGGGCCTCCCTGAGCGGCCCGGCAGCCTCGGCCCGGGAGGCGCCGGCGGCGACCAGCGCCTCGGCCTGGCGCCAGCGGCAGTAGGCGGCCAGCGGCGGGCGCTCGAGCCGCTCCCAGGTCTCGGCGGCGCCGGACCACGCCCCGGACCGGGCGGCGCCCAGGGCCCGCTCGTGCTCGGCCTCGGCCAGGGCGTGCCAGCCGGCGGCGTTCGGGGTGATGGCGGCGGCCTCGGCGGCGGCGCCGCGGGCGGTGGCGAGCAGCCCATGGGCGCGATCGAGCCGGTCGCGGACGGCGCCGCCGTCCCGGCGGGCGCGGGCCAGCGCCGCCAGCTCCGCCTGGGCGCGCAGCCCCTTGGCGCAGAGCTGCACCCGGATCTGGGCCGCCGAGCGGGCGCGCGCCCGCCCCAGGCCGTCCTGCACGGCCTGGTCGGCGTCGGCCCAGCGGCCCTCCCAGAGGGCGAGCTCGGCCAGGGAGCCGTCGTACAGCCCCAGCCCGCGGTCCTCGCGCAGCGTGGCCGGGGCGGCCTCCAGGTGCGCCCGCGCGGCGTCGAAGTCGCCGCGGCCGATCTCGAGCTCGGCCCGGATCATCAGCAGCATGTAGGGGTAGCTGGCGGTGATGGCGCGCAGCGCGGCGGCGCTGGCGCGGTCGGCCTGGTCCCAGTCGCCGGTCGCGAGCAGGGCCTCGATGTGGTTGCTGGCGAGCACGGTGGTCTCGGCCCCGTAGGGGCGCAGGACCTCGAGCCCGGTCGCCCCCAGCCGCGCCGATTCCCGCGGCCGTCCCAGCATCGTCAGCACGTCGGTGAGCGAGATGTACACCCGTTGCAGCGCCACCGGGTCGCCCTGCTCCTCGGCGAGCCGCAGGGCCTGCCAGAGGCGGGCGAGGCCTTCGTCGCCGTGGCCGAGGTAGGCGAGGTTGCTGCCGACCTCGGTGAGCGCCCGCAACGCGGCCGTGTCCTCGCCGACCGCGAGCGCGAGCGCGAGTGCCTGCTCGGAGACGGCCAGCGACTCGTCGTGGCGCCAGGCCATGTGCAGGCCCGTCCCGTACGCGGCGAGCGCGCGCGCCCGCGCCGGCGAGGGAGGCTCGGCCGGGACGAGCTCGACCCCGCGCTGGAGCGTGGCCAGGCCGGCCTCGTCGGCGCCGGTGGCGTACAGGTAGACCCCGAGGCGCTCGTGCAGGAGCGCGGCGCGCGCCGGGTCCTGCTCGCCGGCGAGCTCGACCGCGCGCCGCGCCAGCTCGACCGAGCGGGGCGCCGCGCCGGTCTGGCCGGCCAGCTCGGCCGCCCAGGAGCAGAGCCCGGCCAGGTCGAGGCGGACCAGCTCGGCCGCGCCGGGCACGGTGGGCCACAACGCGAGCGCCCGTTCGAGGTGCGCGTGGGCCTCGGCCAGGCCGAAGACGGCCTCCGCCTGGCGGGCCGCCTCGACCGAGGCGGCCAGCGCCTCGGCGCCGCGACCCGCCGCCGCCCAGTGCGGCGCCAGCTCGGCCGCCGCGGCCCCGCCGCGGGCGAGCTCCCGGGCCAGCCGCGCGTGCAGCTCCTCGCGCTCGCCGGGCAGGATGGTCGCGTAGACCGCCTCGGCCAGCAGCGCGTGGCGGAAGCGGAAGCCGCCGCTCGCCTGCTCGGCGACGAGGACGCCGTGCTCGACCGCGCGGCGCAGCGACTCGCGCAGCGCCGGCTCGGGCAGCGCGGCCAGGCTGCGGAGCAGCGGGTAGCCGACGTCGCGCCCGGAGGCCGCGGCCAGGCGCAGCAGGTCCTGGGTCGGAGCCTCCAGCCGGGCGGTGCGCTGCAGCAGCAGGTCGCGCAGGCCACGCGGGAGCGTGCCGCCCTGGTCGGCGGCGGCCAGGAGCTCCTCGGCGTAGAAGGGGTTGCCCTCGGCGCGGGCGACGATCGCGTCGGTCAGCGCCGCCGGCGGGAGGGTCTCGGCCCGGGCCACGAGCAGCGCCGCCACCTCCTCGTGCCCGAGCGGCCCGAGCTCGAGCAGCAGCGCCGAGCCCGAGCGCCGGACGCCGCCGGCGAGCCGGCGCACCCGCTCGGCCGAGGAGAGCTCGTCGGCGCGGTAGGTCGCGAGCAGCAGGACCCGCCGGTCGTGGAGGTTGTGGGCCAGGAACACGACCAGATCGAGGCTGGAGGTGTCGGCCCAGTGCAGATCCTCGAGCACCAGCAGCAGCGGCGCGGTCGCGGCGCGGTCGAACAGCAGCGCCGCCGTCTCCTGGAACACCCGCAGCTGCGAGCCCGCCGCCTGCCCGTCGGCCTCCGGGAACGGGCCGAGCGGGCGCAGGGCCTCGACCAACGGCTGGTACGGGAGCTCGGTGCCGACCAGGTCGATGGCGCGCCCGAGGAGGACCTCGACGCCCGCGTCCCGGGCCCGCGCCGCCAGCTCCGACGCGAGCCGGGTCTTGCCGATGCCGGCCTCCCCGGCGACCAGCGCGGCCGAGCCGCTCCCGGCCCGCGCCGCCTCCAGGGCGCGCTCGAGCCGCCCCAGCTCGCCGGCGCGCCCGACGAACACCTCGCCCGCGGGAGCCTCCATCCGGGCAGTATCGCGCCGCTGACCCGGGCGCGGAAGGCACCCGTACGTATCCGGCCACGGGAGGATAGGTAGGCCGGCGGCGAAGGATACGCCGCTCCCGACCGATGCGGCCCGGCGCCCTCCACGGCGACGATCCAGTCGATCCGACGGACACGAGGAGGCGCCAGATGACCACGGTCGCGCAGACGAGAACGATCCACACGGTGCGGGGCGGCGGCGGCCTGCGGCTGCACGTCCGCGAGTGGGGCAACGCGGAGGGGCCGCCGATCCTGCTCCTCCACGGCCTGTCGCAGAACCACCTCTGCTGGGCCAGGCAGTACCAGAGCGCCCTGGCCGAGGAGTTCCGGCTGGTCGCCTACGACCTCCGCGGCCACGGGATGTCGGAGGCGCCCCTGGAACCGGCGCACTACACCGACGGCCGGCTCTGGGCCGACGACCTGGCCGCGGTCATCGAGCAGCTGGGCCTGGAGCGGCCGGTGCTGGTCGGCTGGTCCTACGGCGGCTTTATCATCTGCGACTACCTGCGCGCCCACGGCCAGGACCGCATCGGCGCGATCGACCTGGTCGCCGGGGGCGTCAAGCTCGGCGCGTCGGCGTTCGGGACGCTGATCGGCCCGGGCTTCCTCGACCATTTCGCCGACGTCACCGCCGACGACCTGCCGACCAACATCCGCGGCATCCGCGGCCTGGTCAAGGCCTTCTCGGCCACGCCGCTCCCGCCCGACGACGTCGAGACGCTGCTGTGCGCGGCCATGACCGTGCCGGCGCGGATCCGCGCCAACCTCGGGGCGCGCGAGATCGACGGCGACGACGTGCTGCAGGACCTCCAGACGCCGGTGCTGGTCACCCAGGGCCGGGCGGACACGGTGGTGCTGCCGGCGATGGCCGAGCACATCCTGGCCACCTGCCCGGCCGCCGAGGCCTCCTGGTACGACGGGGTCGGTCACACGCCGCACCTGGAGCGGCCCGAGCGGTTCAACCGCGAGCTGGCCGCCCTGACCCGCCGCGTCTCCGGCTAGGCGAGCCGGTTCGCCCGCGCGACCTGGCCCAGCCAGGTCGCGCTCGGCTTGGGGGTGCGCTCCTGGGTGGTCCGGTCGACGGCGACCAGGCCGAAGGTGGGCGCATAGCCGTGGGCCCACTCGAAGTTGTCGAGCAGGCTCCAGTAGGTGTAGCCGCGCACGTCCACCCCGTCGGCCAGGCAGTCCAGCACGCTCTCCAGGGCCCGGCGGACGAAGTCGATCCGCTGGCGGTCGTCCTCGGTGGCGATGCCGTTCTCGGTGACCAGCACCGGGGCGCCGGTGACCTCGGCGGCCCGCCGGATGGTCGCCCCCAGCGCCTCCGGCCAGACCTCGTAGCCCATCATGGTCAGGGGCACCCCGGGCTCGGGGCCGAGCGTGCCCTCAGGCCCGAACCGCTGGCGGGTGTAGGTCTGGACCCCGATGAAGTCGTCGCCGGTGGCCGCCGCCAGGTAGGGGTCCTCCCAGCCGCGCAGGTGCTCGGCCGCGGCCTCCTCCCCGCCCGGCAGGGCCTGGGCCTCGGCCATGGCCAGGGTCAGGCCGACCGGCACCGCGGCCGCCTCCTTGATGGCCGCGGTCGCCTTGGCGTGGGCGTCGACGAACACCTGGTTGACCCGCTCGCGCCGGTCGGGGTCGCGCTCCCCGGGCGGGAACCGGCCCTCCAGGTAGCCGATGGTGGCGACCACGTTGGGCTCGTTCAGGGTGCAGGCCCGGGCCATGGCGTCGCCCAGGTGGCCGGCCGCCCGCGCGCAGAAGCGGGCGAAGCGGTCGGCGGTGGCCGCCTCCGCCCAGCCACCGGCCGCGGCCACCCAGCGGGGGCTGGTGAAGTGGTGGAAGGTGACCACCGGCTCGATGCCGAGCTCCCGGCAGCCGGCGCACATGGCCAGGTAATGGTCGAGGGCGACGGTGGAGAACTCGCCCTCCTCGGGCTCGATGCGGCTCCATTCCAGCGAGAACCGGTAGCTCCCGAACCCCAGGTCGGCCAGCATGCGCAGGTCCTCCGGCCAGCGGTGCCAGTGGTCGCAGGCGTCCCCGCTAGGCTCCGCGCAGCCCGACCCGGGCGTGTGCTCCCACGCCCACCAGTCGTTGTTCCAGTTCCCCCCCTCGACCTGGTGCGCCGCGGTGGCCGTCCCCCACACGAACCCGTCGGGGAAGTCGTGTCCGGCTGCTGTCATGGCTCCTCCCTGGGATGGCCGGTGGTGCCGTAGGTGCCCCCGATCTTGGCGTACACCTCGGCCATCTCGGGCTCGCCGAGGATTCGGGGGGTGAACCCGGGCAGGGAATGGGCCCGCAGCCAGACCTCGGCCACCCACTCCAGGTACAGGGCGCGGTCGTAGGCGACCTCGATGGTGGGCCCGTAGGTGATCGCCCCGTGGTTGGCCAGCAGCACCCCCGAGCGGCCCTCGATGGCCGAGACCACGTTCTCGGCCAGCTCCTGGCTGCCGAAGGTGGCATAGGGCGCCACCCGGATCGGTCCGCCCATGACGGCCAGGACGTAGTGGATGGTGGGCAGCTCCTCGACCACCGTGGACACGACCGTGGCCGCCGTGGAGTGGGTGTGGACCACCGCGGCGGCGTCGGTGTGGGCGTAGATCAGCTGGTGGAAGGGGAGCTCGCTGGTCGGGGCGAGGTCGTCCTCGACGGCCTCGCCGTCCAGCCCCTGCACGCAGACCAGCTCCGGCGTGAGGGTGTCGTAGGCATGGCCGGCGGGCGTGACCGCCAGCAGGTCCCCGACCCGGATGCTGAGGTTGCCGGAGGTCCCCACGACCAGCCGGTCGCCGGCCATCCGCCGCCCGTAGCGGGCGATCAGCTGACGCTCGGAAGCCAGGCGCATCCGGTACCCTTTCGAGCCCGCGGCTGGTCGGCCATCAGGAACTGCCGGCGATCGCTCCTGCGGACGACCCACGGTGAGCCAGGAGCTCTTGGAGCTCCCGGTGTCGGAAGCGGTACGAACCGCCCACGCGGAGAACCCATTCGCGCTCTGGCAGGCTCGTCCAGCGCAGGAAGGTCACCAATTGCAAGGGCAGGCGGTCCTCGCGGGCCAGTGACAGGCGCAGCCAGAAGTGCCAGATCACAGCGTCCCACCCCATATGGAACCCGGAGTACAACCCGATGATGCCGACGTACAACAGCCAGTATCCCATCGCGTTACGAACCGTGCTCGCGAAGGGCTCGAGGAGGAAGACCCCAAGAAATCCGAGCGCGTAGGCCGCGACGTAGCCGACGCAGCCGGATTTCGCGGCCTCCTTCAAGATGGCGTACGGCCCTCGAGACCCCAACGATTCGCGGATCTTGTCATCCACCGGGGAGCCACCGCCGATGGCGAGGTGTGTGGCGAACGCGACGAGGATCGCGCTGACAACACCGAGTCGCGGTCCGATGACATAGACCGAGACAACCCCCCACAACAATGAGACGAGCACGATGGGTGCGACGGTGTCCCAGCTTGGCCGGAACCATTGCTTCCAGTGGAAACGCATGGGCTGTTCATGGAGGGCGCCGGAGCCGAGCAGCCCGCCCAGGGTCGCTCCTATCGCGACCTGCAGGCCCGGGGCAATTGCGAGCCCAAAAAGATAGAGACCGATGCCATTCATCCGAAGCAGCGCACTGGCCAGCCCACCCACCAGGAAGCCCGTGAGCGCCAACCGGCGGCGCGCGGACCTCAGGCGGGAGCCGTCCCGGTCGATCCAATGGAGCCAGTGAAGCCAGAAGACCGGGCTCCCTTCGATGTGCATGGTCATCAGCGAAGCGATCGTGGCGAGCCAGCGCTGCGCGTCAAGGAGCGAATAGTCGGCCCCGACCCCGGCGGTACGGGCCATGTACCTTCCCCAGAGACGCATCCGGGCCTGCTCGAGGTCGGGGGTCAGCAGCTCTTGTGGGTCACCATCCTCGTACGCTCGTAACGCCACGGTCAGGTGGAGCGGCGACCGGAGGAAGTCGAAGCGATCGGCCGACGGCTCTCCCTGAGGTTGGCTGCCCAGCGCCGCGGCGCTGACCTCATCCTTCAGCAGCTGCCAAGGGCCCACCAGGGGAATTCTGTCCAGGAACTCGCGGACCTCATGCAGCTCGAGCGGCTGGATGACGAGCTCGGCGCGCTCCTCGGGGGCAACCCAGGTCGGCGCCAGGTCCAGGTATTCCTTGGCCCGGCAGCAGACGATGAAGGCCCGGTCGGCTCGTGCGGTGACGTAGGAGTTGAGCGCCAGCACGCACGACTTCTGGGCGTCCTCCTCCACCTCGTCGAGGCCGTCGAAGATCGGGATGAGGACGTCGGAAGCCACCACGCGCCGGGCGACGCCCACGGTCAGGCCCCACTGCAGCGCAAGGGCGTTGGCCATCCATTCGGTGATGTCGTCATCGGGCTGGGTCGCATGCCATGCGCCCCAGCTGGCCAGCGGGAAGACTTCGGCGAGGCGAACCCGACCCTCCACCTCGTTGGTGTTGACATGCTCGAGAATTCGCAGGCCCGCGAGTGATTTCCCGCTGCCCGGCTCGCCGAGGAGGACCAGGCGCAGCCGATGGCTCAGGAAGTGCTGGTGCAGCCGTTCAAGCTTGACGCTGGTCCGAGCGGCCAGCCGCCAGCCGGCGAAGTCGCCCGGCTTGCGCACGATGGTCTTCAGGGCGAGGTCCAGCTCCCCGCCCAGACGATTCGCGAGCAAGGACCGGTCGGAGCGCCGCTCCTGGAGCACGGCCGACCTGAGCTGGAGCACCAGGGCGTCCAGGTCGTCCGAAGCGGTGTCCGCCGCCGTCGCCGAGGCGCCAGCACGGCGCCAGGCAACCACGAGCCCGACGACCGCCCCAACCGGCGCGCCGACCGACAGACCGGTCAGCACGGCGGGACCAAGATCCACCGAGATCCAGTCCAGGAGGACCAGCAGCGCCGCCAAGGCCGCGCCGACAGGCGCGCCGACGGCGCCCCCGATCTGTGCCCAGGTGGCGCCCGCGTCGGGCTTGCGCGTCTTCGTGACCACCCGCGCGTCTCCTCACGACGAGCCCAGTCGTTCCCCGGTCCGGGACATCATCGCGGTCGTGGCGGCGATCGTCACCTTCTCCCCGGGTGTCCCGAAGGCGCACGCTTGGAGCCGGTACCGCCGGTCAGCGACCGGGTTCGGGAACGGCCCAGTCGACGGCCGGTGTCGCTCCGGTGAGGAACCACACGAGCAGCGCGTTCACCACCTCCGGGTTCTCCACCGGCAGGGCGTGGGTGCCCGGCAGCACCGCGAGCCGCCCCTGGGACAGGGCGGCCGCGACGGCGGCGCCGTGCGCCAGCGTCACCTCGTCACGGTCCCCCTGCAGGACCAGCGTGGGCGCGGTGACGGCCGCCAGCGAGGCGAGGTCGAGCTCCGGTTCGCTGGCCAGCATCCGCATCGTCTTGTCGAAGACCACCGGGAAATGCTCCGGGCCGTCCGGCGAGACCTGGTCGTACTCGGTCCGCAGGAACCCCATCAGCTCCTCGCCGCCCCCGCCCAGCTGGTCGACCAGGCCGTCGGTCACCTTGCCGGAGGAGTTGTAGTACTGGCCGATCAGCACCAGCCGCTCCACCAGGTCCGGGCGGCGCCGGGCCACCAGCAGGGCCACCACCGCCCCGTCGCTCCAGCCCACCAGGTGCGCCGGGCCGTCGACGACGCCGTCGAGGTAGGCAACGGTGTCGCCGGCCATCGCGTCGTAGCTCAGGGGCCCCGGCACGTCGGGGGTGTGGGCGTGGCCCCGGCGCTCCGGGACGTACACCGTGAACCCGGCCAGGGCCAGGGCCGGGGCCTGCGCCGACCAGGACGAGGCACCCGCGAACGCCCCGTGCAGCAGCACGACCGGCGGGCCCTCACCGCGTACCTCGTGCCAGGTCGCCAGCCCGTCCACGTCCACGTACGTCACCGCGACCTCCCGACTCGGGGGGAGGCTAGCACCGCCGGTTCCCGGTAGCCGCCAGCACCGGGTTCCAGCCGACCGGGAGCACAGTTGGGCGCTGGCGTTGACGACACCGCGGCCCGGACGCGCGAACCTCGAAGCGTCAAGGAACTGACGGCCCACAGGAAGGAGGCCCCCGATGAGCAACCGAGACGTTGGGGTTCTCGCGCTCGGACGGTTCCTGGCCGTGGAACGCTACTGCCAGTCGTCCCAGCCTTCGTCGACCCACCCCGCCAGCGATCCCCACCCGGACCGCAGCGGCGGGCACGCCGGCTCGCCCGGCCCGAGCGGCGGCTCCTGGGCGCCGGCGCCACCGCGCCGGCGGGGGACCGGCTGGGGCCCACGGTGATCGCCCGGCCGATCCGCCGGCCGGCGAGTTTCCAGCTAGCCGGCATGCGCGCCCGAGCCCCGACCTGCGATCCTGACGCCATGCTGCGCTGCCTGATCGTCGACGACAGCCCTCGCTTCCTGGACGCCGCCCGCGGGCTCCTCGAGCGCCAGGGCATCACGGTCGTCGGGGTGGCCTCCAACGGCGCCGACGCGCTCCGGCGGGCCGGGGAGCTGCGGCCCGACGTCACCCTGCTGGACCTCGACCTGGGCGGCGAGAGCGGCCTGGAGCTGGCCCGCCGCCTCCACGGCCAGCCCGGCCCGGCCCCGGTGATCCTCATCTCCACCCACGCCGAGCAGGACTACGCCGAGCTGATCGCGGCCAGCCCGGCCATCGGGTTCCTGCCCAAGACCACCCTGTCCGGCGACGCCATCCGCGACCTGCTGGCCGGCCGCGGCGACGGCTCTTACCGCTAGCAGGCATCCGAGACTCCGGTTGGCCGCGATGCCCCCGCCCGGTTCCGTCGCGATCCTGACGAGGAACCTGCACCGGCGAGAGATGGAGCGGCGATGGGCGGAGGTCAAGGGTGGCGCCGCGGGCTCCTGGTGGCCCTCGCGGCGGCGCTGCTGGCGGGCTGCGCCGCCACCAGCGGTGGGAGCGCCGGCGGCACGCCGACGCTGAACTGGTACATCTTCCACGACGTGTCGGGCAGCTTCCCGGCCGACGCGGCCGCCTGCTCGGCCGCCTCCGGCGGCGAGTACAACATCCAGATCCGGGAGCTCCCGGCGGCCGCCGACGGCCAGCGCGAGCAGCTGGTCCGGCGCAGCGCGGCCAAGGACGGCTCGCTGGACATCCTCGGCCTCGACGTGGTCTGGGAGGCCGAGTTCGCCGAGGCCGGCTGGATCGCGCCCTGGACCGGCGAGCGGCGCCGCCAGGTTGAGCAGGACGCCGTCAAGGCCGCCCTGGACACCGCCACCTGGAAGGGGCAGCTGGTCGCCGCCCCGTTCAACAGCAACACCCAGCTGCTCTGGTACCGCAAGGACCTGGTGCCCCACCCGCCCAAGACCTGGGCCCAGATGCTCAGCCAGGCCGAGACCCTGGCCCGCCAGGGCAAGCCCCACGACATCGAGATCCAGGGGGCCTCCTACGAGGGCTACACCGTCTGGGTGAACGCGATGATCGCCTCGGCGGGCGGCCGGGTCCTCTCCGACGACGGCCAGCGGGTCGTCCTGGGGCCGGCGGCCGCCAAGGGCGTCTCGCTCATCGGCCAGCTGGCCCGCTCGCCCGCCGCCGACCCCTCGCTGGGCGTGCAGCAGGAGGACCAGAACCGGCTCGCCTTCGAGACCGGCAAGGCCGCCTTCGAGCTCAACTACCCGTTCGTCTACCCCTCCGCCCGGCAGAACGCACCCGCCATCGCCAAGAAGATGGGCTGGGCCGAGTACCCGAGGGTCGACGCCAAGCTGCCCTCGCGGCCCCCGGTCGGCGGCGTCGACCTGGCCGTTAGCGCCTTCAGCCAGCACAAGCAGCAGGCCTTCGACGCCATCCAGTGCCTGCGCGACCGCGACAACCAGCTCCGCAACGCGGTCAATGGCGGGCTGCCGCCCACCCTGGCCAGCCTGTACCGGGACCCGCGGCTGATCAAGGGCGGCTACCCGTTCGCCGCCGAGATCCTCGACTCGCTCCAGCGCGGCGGCGTCCGCCCCAAGACCCCCGCCTACCAGTCGGTCTCCGTCGCCATCTCCACCTCCCTGTACCCGCCGTCGGCGGCCGGCCCCGGCAGGCTCGGCCAGCTCCGCGGCCAGCTGCAGGACGCCATCGAGTCCAAGGGGCTGATCCCATGACCGCGCACTCCGGCGCCACCGGCGTCGCCCAGGCGCCGCCGCAGGCACGGCCGCAGCGGCAGGCCGGGTCGCTGTCGGAGGGCGCCCGGGCCGAGCGGCGACTCGGCTGGCTGCTGTGCGCCCCCGCCGTGATCGTGATGCTGGCGGTCACCGCCTACCCGATCGGCTACGCCGTCTGGCTGTCGCTGCAGCGCTACGACCTGCGCTTCCCGGCCGCGCGGCGGTTCGTCGGGCTGGCCAACTACGCCACCGTGCTCAGCGACCACCTGTGGTGGACGGCCTTCGGCGTCACCGTGTTCATCGCGGTCGTCTCGGTCGCCGTCGAGCTGGTCCTGGGCATGGGGCTGGCCATGATCATGCGCTGGGCGCTGGTCGGCCGGGGAGCGGTCCGCACCGCCATCCTGATCCCCTACGGGATCGTCACCGTGGTCGCCGCCTACAGCTGGCAGTACGCCTGGACCCCGGGCACCGGCTACCTGGCCAACCTGCTCCCCTCCGGTGCCGCCCCGCTGACCCGCCAGTGGCCGGCGATCTTTATCATCATCGCCGCCGAGATCTGGAAGACGACCCCGTTCATGGCCCTGCTGCTGCTGGCCGGCCTGTCGCTGGTCCCCGAGGAGCTGCTGCGGGCGGCCAAGGTCGACGGGGCCAGCGCCTGGCAGCGCTTCACCCAGGTCATCCTGCCCCTGATGAAGCCGGCGATCCTGGTCGCGCTGCTGTTCCGCACCCTGGACGCCTTCCGGATCTTCGACAACATCTTCATCCTCACCGGCGGCGCCAACTCGACCCGCTCGCTGTCGATCCTCGGCTACGACAACCTGTTCACGGCGCTCAACCTGGGGATCGGCTCGACCATCTCGGTGCTGGTCTTCGTCGCGGTGGCGATCATCGCCTTCGTCTTCGTCAAGGGCTTCGGCGCGGCCGCGCCCGGCCAGGAGGTGGGTCGTCGATGAGCACCCGAGCCGGCACCAAGGCGTCCTGGGCGGTCGGGAACACCATCGTCGTCGTGGCGGCGCTGGTCCCGGTCCTGTGGCTGGCCTCGCTGTCGTTCAAGGACCCCAGCACCATCGCCGACGGCAGCTTCCTGCCGCACCGCTGGACCCTGGCCAACTACCGCGGCATCTTCCAGACCTCGCTGTTCACCCGGGGCGCTGGTCAACTCGATCGGCATCGCCCTGATCGCCACCGTCCTGGCCGTGGTGGTCGGCTCGATGGCCGCCTACGCGGTCGCCCGGCTGCGCTTTCCGGGCAAGCAGGTGCTGATCGCGGTGACCCTGCTGATCGCCATGTTCCCGGCCATCTCGCTGGTCAGCCCGCTGTTCAACCTGTGGCGGCAGCTGGGCCTGTTCGACACCTGGCCAGGACTGATCATCCCCTACCTGACCTTCTCGCTGCCGCTGGCCATCTACACCCTGTCGGCCTTCTTCCGGGAGATCCCCTGGGAGCTGGAGCGGGCCGCCCAGGTCGACGGCGCCACCCCGATGCAGGCGTTCCTGCAGGTGATCGCGCCGCTGGCCGCCCCCGGCATGGTGACCACGGCGATCCTGGTGTTCATCTTCTGCTGGACCGACTTCGTGTTCGCGATCTCGCTGACCTCGACCAGCGCCTCCCAGACCGTGCCGGCCGCGATCGCGTTCTTCTCCGGGGCCTCGCAGTTCCAGACGCCGATCGGCTCGATCGCCGCCGCCGGCGTCGTCATCACCATCCCCATCATCCTCTTCGTGTTCTTCTTCCAGCGCCGGATCGTCGCCGGGCTGACCTCCGGCGCGGTGAAAGGTTAGGAGCAGGCGGTGGCCGAGATCGTCCTTGACCATGTCAGCAAGCGGTTCCCCGACGGCACCATGGCCGTCGACGACGCCAACCTCGACATCGGCGACGGCGAGTTCGTCATCCTGGTCGGCCCCTCGGGCTGCGGGAAGTCGACCTGCCTGAACATGATCGCCGGGCTGGAGGACATCACCGGCGGCGAGCTGCGCATCGGCGGCCGGGTGGTCAACACCCTCGCCCCCAAGGACCGCGACATCGCCATGGTGTTCCAGTCCTACGCCCTGTACCCGCACATGACCGTGCGGGAGAACATGGCCTTCGGGCTCAAGCTGGCCAGGGTCGACCGGGCCGACATCGACCGCAAGGTCGACCAGGCGGCCGAGCTGCTGGAGCTCACCGGGCTGCTGGACCGCAAGCCGGCCAACCTGTCCGGCGGCCAGCGCCAGCGGGTCGCCATGGGCCGGGCCATCGTCCGCAGCCCCCAGGCGTTCCTCATGGACGAGCCCCTGTCCAACCTGGACGCCAAGCTGCGCGTGCAGATGCGGACCACCGTGGCCCGGCTCCAGAACCAGCTCGGCACCACCACCGTGTACGTCACCCACGACCAGACCGAGGCCATGACCCTCGGCGACCGGGTCGCGGTCATGCGGGCCGGCGTCATCCAGCAGGTCGGCGCCCCCGAGGAGCTGTACCAGCGGCCGCGCAACCTGTTCGTGGCCGGCTTCATCGGCTCGCCGGCGATGAACTTCCTCCCCGGCACCCTGGAGGACGGACGGCTGCGCACCGCCCTCGGCGACGTCGCGCTGCCCGCCGAGGTGTCGACCAAGGTCCACCGGGCCGGGGCCGGCCGCGACCTGATCGTCGGCATCCGGCCCGAGCACTTCGAGGACGCCGAGCTGGTCGACGGCCGGCGGGCCGAGGGGCTCACCTTCACGGCGGTCGTGGACGTGCTGGAGTCGCTGGGGGCCGACAAGTACGCCTACTTCCGCCTCGAGGGCGCCCGGGCCAGCGCCCGGGAGCTGGAGGAGCTGGCCGCCGACGCCGGCACCGGCGACGCGCCGGGCGGGGCCGACCAGGTCGTCGCCCGCCTCGACCCGGCCAGCCGGGCCCGCGAGGGCCGGCGGCTGGAGCTGTGGTTCGACCCCGCCAAGCTGCACCTGTTCAACCCCGGCAACGGCGCCCACCTCACCCTGTGAGGGCGGCCGGGCCGCCCGGCGACCGCGCCCGGTCAGCGCGAGTCGAGGAAGGTGAGCACGGCCAGGACCCGGCGGTGGTCGTCGGCGGTCTCGGGAAGGGTCAGCTTGGTCAGGATGCTGCGCACGTGCTTCTCCACCGTCCCCTCGGTCACCCACAGCCGCCGGGCGATGCCGGCGTTGGAGCGGCCCTCGGCCATCAGGGCCAGCACCTCCCGCTCCCGCGCGCTGAGCGCCGCCAGCGGGTCGTCGCGGTGGCGGGCCGCCACCAGCTCGGCCACCAGCGCCGGGTCCACCACCGAGGCGCCCTTGGCGACCCGGTGCAGGGTGTCGAGGAACTCCTCCACGTCGGTGACCCGGCTCTTGAGCAGGTAGCCGACCCCGCGGCCCCCGGCCAGCAGCTCCATGGCGTGCTCGACCTCGACATGGGCCGACAGGACCAGGATGCTGGTCTGGGGATGCTCCTGGCGGATCTGGCGGGCCGCCTCCAGGCCCTCGGTGGTGTGGGTCGGGGGCATGCGGATGTCGACCACCACCAGCTCGGGGGTCTGCTCGGCGACCAGCTCCAGCAGCCGGCCGGCGTCGCCGGCCTGGCCGATCACCTGGAAGCCGGAGCGGTCCAGGAGGCTGGCCAGCCCCTCGCGGAGCAGGACGTCGTCCTCGGCCAGGACCACCCGCAGGCCATGCGTCGTCATGCCTGCGGATTATGGGCTAGCCTGCCGCTGTGAGCACGCTGCAACCCCGGAGGTTGGCGTGCGGGGTGGGCTGACCGGCCGCATGCTGATCGCCAGCGGCCTGCTCGCGCTGGTCATCGGGGCCGCGTTCGCGGTCCTGCTGTCCTCGGTGGCCGACCTGCGCGCCTCGGAACGGCGCACCCAGCGGTCGGAGGAGGTGCTGGCGGTCGCCAACGTCATGGAGCGGCTGGTCGTCGACGTGGAGACCGGGCAGCGCGGGTTCATCATCACCGGGCAGCCGCGCTTCCTGACGCCGTGGCGGCATGCCCAGACGGCCTTCTTCCAGCAGGCCGGCACCCTGGAGCGGCTGGTGGCCAGCGACCCGGGCCAGGAGCAGCAGGCCCGGCGCATCACCCAGGCCACCCGGACCTACCTGCGGGACTACGCGATCCCCCTGGTCGCCACCGCCCAGCGGGACCTGCCCGCGGCCCGCACCGAGGCCGCCACCGACGAGGGCACGGAGCGCATGGGCGCCCTCCGGGACGAGTTCGACCGGTTCCTGGCGACCGAGCGCGGCCTGGCATCGGCGCGGGAGCGGCGCTCGGACGCGGCCGCCCACCGGGCCATCGCCGCCGCCGCCGCCGGCCTCGGCGGTTCCATCGTGCTCATCGCCGTGTTCGCCGGCTACCTGACCCGGGCGATCGTCCAGCCCATCCAGCGGGCGGCCCGGATGGCCGACCGGCTCGCGGGCGGCGACCTCGGCGCCCGGACGGGGGAACGCGGCGTCGGCGAGATCGGGGTGCTGGAACGCAGCTTCAACACCATGGCCGGCTCCCTGGAGCAGAGCCGCGAGGAGCTGGCCGCCTCGCGGGCGCGGATCGTGACCGCCGCCGACCAGGCCCGCCGGCGGATCGAACGCGACCTGCACGACGGCACCCAGCAGCGGCTGGTCTCGCTGGTGCTGAACCTGCGGGCCGCGGAGGCGGCGGTGCCGCCCGGGCAGCCCGAGCTGCGGGCGCAGCTGGCCCGGGCCGCGGACGGCCTGGCCGGCGCCCTGGAGGAGCTGCGGGAGCTGTCGCGCGGCATCCACCCGGCCATCCTCTCCGAAGGCGGCCTGGCGCCCGCGCTCAAGGCGCTCGCCCGCCGCTCGGCCGTCCCGGTGGAGCTGGCCCTGGACGTCGAGGGGCGGCTGCCCGAGCCGGTCGAGGTGGCGGCCTACTACGTCGTCTCCGAGGCGCTGGCGAATGCGGCCAAGCACGCACGGGCGTCGGTGGTGGAGGTCGAGGCGCGGGAGCGCCACGGCCTCCTCCACCTGATGGTCCGCGACGACGGCGTCGGCGGGGCCGCGCCCGGGCAAGGCTCCGGGCTGCTCGGCCTCGCCGACCGCGTCGAGGCGTTGGGCGGGTCGATCGAGGTCCACAGTCCTGCCGGGCAGGGCACCAGGCTCCAGATCGACCTGCCGGTTGGACGGTTAGGACTGGATCGCCCGCCGGTGGATCCGGTTGCTGGCCGGCACCGAGAAGCCGCCGAGCACCACCGCGACCGCTCCGACGACCCACGAGGTCCACGAGGCGGCGGTCCGGTCGGTGTAGGTCAGCACCCACGGGGCCACGAACAGCAGCACCCCGAACAGCACGGTGAGCCACTCGGTGGCGACGACGCCGGGTAGGGCGAGCGAGAACAGCGCCGTCACGGCCAGCAGGACGCCGAGCGCGATCAGCGCCAAGCGGCCGTCACGCTCGCCGCTGGTGCTGACCCAGATCGGCGACAGCGCCGCGTAGAGGCCGGCGACCAGCGTTCCCCAATCCTGTAGACGGGTCCATGGCCGCATCCAGGGTCACCTCCTTGTCTCCGTCGGGCGGCCGCGCGGCCGCCCGGTTGCGATCTCAAGGCTTGCGCCGCCGGCGGCCGGGGGGAGCGCAAAGCTCCGGGCAGGATCGTTGAAAGGAAGGTGACCCAGTGCGCAACCGATGGTCGCTCGCGCTCGCGAGCCTCGTGACGGCGCTGGTCCTGCTGGCCGCGGGATGTGGCAACGGCACCGCGTCGTCCGGCGGCACCTCGTCCGGCGGCGCCCCGCAGCAAGGTGGGACGCTCAAGCTGGTCGGCAGCAGCGACGTCGACCACCTCGACACCGCCAGCGCCTACTACGTCGCCTCCTACACCCTGGAGCGGGCCTTCGCCCGCCAGCTGTTCAGCTACCCGGCCTCCACCGACATCGCCAAGGCCAACACCCCCGTCGCCGACGTCGCCACCGAGGTCCCGACCCAGGCCAACGGCGGCATCAGCGCCGACGGCAGGACCTGGACCATCCACCTGCGCTCGGGGGTGCGCTGGAACACCACGCCGGCGCGCGAGGTGACCGCCCAGGACTTCGTGCTCGGCCTCAAGCGCCTCTGCAACCCGGTGTCGCCGGTGGGGGCGCCCGGCTACTACGAGAACACCATCGTGGGGATGCGCGGCTACTGCGACGGCTTCGCCAAGGTCGGCCAGGACGCCGCCTCGATCAGGCGCTACATCCAGTCGCACGACGTGGCCGGGCTGCGGGCCACCGACGACAAGACGCTGGTGATCCGGCTGCGGCAGCCGGCCTCCGACTTCGCCAACATCCTGGCGATGCCGTTCGCCTCGGCCGCGCCGGTCGAGTACCTCACCTACGTGCCGGACAGCAACGCCTTCCGCCAGCACACCATCTCCGACGGCCCCTACCAGATCGTCGGCTACCAGCCGGGCAAGCAGGTCACCCTCGACCGCAACCCCGCCTGGGAGCAGGCCGGCGACCCGATCCGCCACCAGTACGTGGACCGGATCCAGATCACCCAGGGCCAGGACCAGGGCCCGGTGCAGCAGCAGCTCCAGGCCGGCACCGCCGACATGGAGTGGGACACCCAGGTCCCGATCGCCGACATCCCCCAGCTGCAGGCGGCCAAGGACTCGCGGCTGGGCATCTACCCGACCCTCAGCACCAACCCGTACGTGGTGCTCAACCTCCAGAGCCCCAACAACAACCGGGCGCTGGCCAACCCCAAGGTGCGCCAGGCGCTCGAGTACGCGATCGACAAGGTCGCGGTCGGCCAGGTCTACGGCGGGCCGTCGCTCAACACCCCCCTCGACCAGGTGATCCCGCCGGGCAACATCGGCTACCAGGCCATCGACCCCTATCCCACCCCCGGCCACCGGGGCGACCCGGCCACCTGCAAGGCGATGCTGGCCAAGGCCGGCTACCCGAACGGGCTGGTGCTGACCGACGTGGCCCGCAACGCCGGCAACCACCCGGCGGTCGCCCAGTCGGTCCAGGCGTCGCTGGCCAAGTGCGGCGTCACCACCAAGATCGTCCCGGTGACCCAGGGCGACTACTACGGCAAGTACCTCAACAACCCCGCCGGGTCCAGGCGTGGGGTGTGGGACATCACCGAGCCCGGCTGGGTCCCCGACTGGTTCGGCAACAACGGCCGGGCCATCATCGAGCCGCTGTTCGACGGTCGCACCTACGGCCCCAACTCGGTCGACTACGGCGACTACAACAACCCGCAGGTCAACGCGCTGATCGACAAGGCGCTGGCCACCTCCGACCAGCGGGCCGCGGCCGCGCTGTGGCACCGGGCGGACACCCAGATCATGCGGGACGCGGCCATCATCCCGATCGAGACCCAGCGGCTGCCGCTGTTCCACTCCAGCCGCGTCCACAACGCCATCTACTCGCCGTTCTCGGAGAACTTCGACGTCACCAACCTCTGGCTGAGCGGGAGCTGAGGCGTGGCCCGGCCCGCCGGCCGACCCCGGGAGGTGCTGCTCCGCCTGGACCAGGTGGTCAAGCACTTCCCGGTCGGCCGCGGGGTCCTCTCCGGCCGGGACGCCGACGCCGTCCACGCCGTCGACGGGGTCAGCCTGGAGGTCTACCGGGGCGAGACGCTCGGCCTGGTCGGCGAGACCGGCTGCGGCAAGTCCACCCTGGCCCGCTGCGCCACCCGCCTGCACACCCTCACCGGCGGCCGGGTCATCTTCGACGGGCACGACATCTCCACCCTGTCGCGCCGGCAGCTGCGGCCCTACCGGCGCCAGCTCCAGATGGTCTTCCAGGACCCGTACGGGTCGCTCAACCCCCACCGGCGGGTCGGCTCGATCATCGGCGACCCGCTGGCCGTCCACGGGGTCGCCGCCGGAGCGGGCCGGCGGCGCCGGGTGCAGGAGCTGATGGAGCTGGTCGGGCTCAACCCCGAGCACTACAACCGCTACCCGGCCGAGTTCTCCGGCGGCCAGCGCCAGCGCGTCGGCGTGGTCCGGGCGCTGGCCCTGCGGCCCAAGCTGATCGTGTGCGACGAGCCGGTGTCGGCCCTGGACGTCTCCATCCGGGCGCAGATCCTCAACCTGCTGGCCGACCTCCAGAACGAGCTCGACCTCACCTACCTGTTCATCTCCCACGACCTGTCGGTGGTGCGCCAGGTCAGCGACCGGGTCGCGGTCATGTACCTGGGCAAGCTGGCCGAGGTGGCCCCCGTGGGCGAGCTCTACCGGCGGCCGCGGCACCCCTATGTGGCCGCGCTGCTGTCGGCCGTGCCGGTCCCCGATCCCGACCTCGCCGACCGCCGGGAGCGGATCATCCTGGCCGGCGACGTGCCGTCGCCGGTCCACCCACCGGCCGGCTGCCGCTTCCACCCCCGCTGCCCCAAGGCCCGGCCGGTCTGTGTCGAGGTGGCGCCGCCGCTGGTGGCCCGCGGCGGGGACGGCGCCGACCACCCGACCGCCTGCCACTTCCCGGTCGAGCCCGGCGACGACCTGGCCCACGCCCATGCCGCCATCGACCAGCCCGACCAGCTGGCCGCCGGCGGCGACCTCCCCCGCGTGGCCGGGAGCAACCGGTGACCGTCACCGCCCCCGGCGAGGCCGCCACCGCCGCGGCCGCCGCCCGACCCGGCGCCATCCAGGGACGCGGGCCGTGGCGGCTGGCCTGGGAGCGGCTGCGCCGCGACCCGGTGGCCACCGCCGCGGCCGCCACGCTGGTGCTGATCGTGGCGGCGGCGGTGGCCGCGCCCGAGGTCGCCCACGCCGTCGGGCACGGCCCGAACGACCAGTACCCCGACGTCGGCCTGACCCCCGCCGGCCTGCCGGTCGGGCCCAGCCGCAGCTTCCTGCTCGGCACCGACAACCTCGGGCGCGACCTGCTGGTCCGCATCCTCTACGGGGCGCGGATCTCGCTGCTGGTGGGGGTCGTGGCCACGCTGCTGGCGACCGTCGCCGGCGTGGTCGTGGGGCTGGCCGCCGGCTACCTCGGCGGCCTGGTCGACCTGGTGCTGGCCCGCTTCATGGACATGGTGCTGTCGTTCCCGTACCTGCTGCTGGCCATCGCCCTGGTGTCGGTGTTCGGGGCCAGCCTGACCATCTCCATGCTGGTGATCGCCTTCTTCTCCTGGGCCGCGATCGGCCGCGTGGTCCGCGGCCAGACGCTGTCGATCCGCGAGAAGGAGTACGTCGAGGCGTCCTGGTCGGTCGGGTCGGGGAGCCTGCGGGTGATGTTCGTGGAGATCCTCCCCAACCTGCTGGCCCCGGTGCTGGTGCTGGCGACGCTGCTGGTCCCGACCGCGATCGTGTTCGAGGCGACCCTGTCGTTCCTCGGCCTCGGGGTGGCGCCCCCGACGCCGACCTGGGGCGGGATGCTCAGCGAGTCGCTCGCCTTCTACCAGGTCGCCTGGTGGTTCCCCCTGTTCCCGGGGCTGGCCCTGCTGGCCACCACCCTGGCCTTCAACCTGCTCGGCGACAGCGTCCGCGACGCGCTCGACCCCACCGCCGGGCGGTCCACCGGGGGAGGGGGCCGCTGATGGCCCGCTTCCTGGTCCGCCGGCTGCTGTTCGGCCTGCTGGTGCTGTGGATCACCAGCGGTGCGGTGTTCCTGCTGTTCTTCGTGGCCCCCCACGACCCGGCCCGGCTGATCGCCGGGAGGCTGGCCACCCCGCAGACGGTGGCGCTGGTCAACCACCGCCTCGGCCTGGACCGCCCGCTGCCCGACCAGTACGCCGGCTTCATCTGGCGGCTGCTCCACGGCGACCTCGGCTACTCCTACTACAGCTCCGCCCCGGTGCGGCAGCTGCTGGTCAGCCGCCTGCCGGTGACGGTGTCGCTGGCCCTGGGCGGCGCGGTGCTGTGGCTGCTGGTCGGGGTCGGGGTCGGCGTTGCCGCCGCGCGCCGGCCGCGCAGCCTGGTCGACCGGGGCGGCACCGTGCTGGTGCTGGCCGGGCTGTCCA
>Ga0307278_10000128_pt1 | contig 37438 bp, 41 predicted proteins | sample ER_DNA_117_FD_194482 | JGI IMG/M metagenome (GOLD analysis project Ga0307278, IMG submission 194482) | Bulk soil microbial communities from the East River watershed near Crested Butte, Colorado, United States - ER_DNA_117 | ecosystem: Environmental > Terrestrial > Soil > Floodplain | place... | reverse complement strand
CTGAGTGAAACGCGCTCGCCAGTTCGTCTAATCGTTTGGTGCAGTCGTCTGCGACCGTAAGCGGCTTTGTCCCGTGTCGTGAGGCTTAAGCCGGTTCAACGCATCGACGAGGGCGCGTGACGCGGCCCGCCAGTGCGCCAAGCGGGCTTCGTATGCCTCTTGGTCGCGCTCCGTCCATCTCGGGTGAAGGGGGGTGATGCCCTCCCGGAGAGCCGCGTGCGCAGCGCGCTCCTTCCGGGCAGCGGCCATGACCGCTTGCTCGCAGTTATGCAGATCTGCCACCGACGTCCTTTCCGTAATCTCTTTTCCCGCCGCGTGTGGGTCGCTGGATAGAGAAGACTCATTGAAGGACGGGAACTTGCATCGGATTTCGAGCCCTCGAAGCTGCGGGGCAAGTTCTGAGGAGAGTGAAACCTCTCCCGCCCGACCGAACATGCATGCTTCAAGACCTCGTCCGACAGGACCCCCACGACACCAGAAGTTCTTGTCGCCTTTCCGCCAAAACGCGACATGCGTCGCTTCCCGAGACCCACAAGCTGCGAAAACAGCACAGCCATTTTTGCCAAAACGGACCAACCGAATGGCCTACTCACCGACGGTCAAACTGCAGCAACAAGAGAGTTCGCGTGGCCGAGACGAGCGACCAGCTCATTCTTACGACGACATCGCGCCCGGCCACCAACGCCATTCGCCGGGGGTTCTACATCGGGAGCCGGTGCCGTTTCCACTCTCGCCGGGCCACACGGGCGATGTTTAGACCGAGGAGAGGTAGGGAGCCAACCACGATCACACTGGCGACGACGTAGACCCAGTTCCCGAGGTACGGGGCGAGGATGACCGCCAGCGCCCCAGCGCCGAAGTCGAGAGCAAGTTCGATCGCGATGCTTGCCGCCACGACGTGGGCCGTGTGGCGGATTGTGAAAACGATGCGCTTCAACGCGCCTCCTTTCGGAAGGGGCGCGTCCTCCCGCCTCCTCAGACTCCTATTCGGAGCGCTTTCCAGCGCGGCTGGGTCGGCGGACGCTCTGAGTGGCCATTGTAGTCCCTACGCCGCGAGCGCAACCTCTCGCGCTCGGCTGAGTGCCAGTGCGAGTCGGGCGAGCATGGTGAGGTCAAATCCACAGACTTGTCCCCGATGTTGCCCTCTGGGCGAACAGAGGTCGCCATTAGCGGGAACCGATTGGATAGACCAGCGCCTGGTGGGTCGCTCGGCCTATTCCGCTCTCGTTCCGGCCTGTCATCGTTGAGTGCGACACCGGGCGGGGACTCGCGGTCGATGCCCAGCGCTCGACCCCCAACGGCGTCCTCGCCTGGTGTCCCCGCGTGACCCGACCCGTTTTATCGCCAAACCCTCCTACGCCCCTGGCCCCGCCCAGCTCCCGCCGCTGTCGCAGTTCCAACAAAGTGCGACAGCTACGCATTTCGGGATGAACGGGGCGACCTATTGCGTGCCGTGGTCAGCGATTTGTGCGCAGCCTGTTTGGCGAGCGGTGGACGCTCGCTTAGGGACGCCAGCCTGCGGTCGTCCGGGTCGACGCTAGAGCGATCGGAGGAATTCGCCGAGGCCCCACGCGAAGAGCGCGAGTGAGACTGCGACCGCCAGTGCAATCGTTCTGTCCGCTGGATGCTTGGCGGATGCTGCGCGACGAGCCATGGCGTTGCTATCGACATCTCTTGACTACGACTGAAGAGCGCGTGAGGCTGGCAGGCGGCTCTTGTTGCCGCGGAAGGGACGGGATGGCGACAGGGCGCGCCCACTCTGTCGTGCTTCCAAGAGAGAGCGACAAGACAATGGTCGGCGGATGTTGGCTTGTCAGGGTGGGCGGAATGGAGCGGGTGGTGACGGTCGAATTTGGCCCGTCACGCTCGGAGCGCTTCGGGAAGGCGGTGGCCGAGGCTCGGAGCGGTGCCGGCGAATACAGCGAGCTCGCGCCGAACCGCTACCGGACACGTTTCGCGCTGGCCAAAGACTGCGGCGCTTATGTGGCTCTTGCTCGGTTGCTGGAGCGGGTCCGTCATTGGCGGGCAACCGAGGTGTACGAGGATGATGAGCCGGTTTCCGCCGATCAGGCGCGGGAGATGGCCTGGTGCGGCTCGGCCCAGCTGAAGGCGTTTGGCGATTGTCGCTTCCGCTTCGACGGGGGTGTCTTTCCGCGCTGTTCTCTGTGTCCGCTTTTCGATGCCGAGCGGGCGATCCGCGACGTGCTGGGGGAGAACGGACCGCGAGGAATGGTGTTTGAGATCAGGTTCGGGCCGAGAGTGCAAGCATTGCTGCGGGGGGAGTCATCGTCGATGAGTGAGAAGGAACTCGATCCGGCCTGGCACGTCCCCGACTTTGCGCCGGAAGAGTGGCGAAACTCGAGCGGAGAGGAACGAGCAGGCTGACGGCGCCCCGGGCTAGCTCCGACGGGTCTCTTCGGACTACGTTTGCGCATGGCGGTTCCAAACCGCACGCCTTCGCGGTCTAGATGATCCCCCCGGCGCCATCAGCCTGAAACAGCAACGCCCCGTTTCCGGGGCCGTCTATATGTCCGGGCTAGTGCAGCTCCGTCACGGCGGTGTGTTCTCCGAGAAGAACCGCTGCCAGCCGTCCTTGTCGTCGGCGCGCAGCCGACGGTTGCGGCGCTTGCCGTCGGGCCGGAGATCCTTGAAGCCACGCGACCGGACTTCATCCTCAAGCGTGCCGTCGTCATCAACTTCCTTGCCGTGATTCCACGCCCACGCGATGTCGTCGTCGCTCATGCTCTCGTAGAGCTTTGCCGTTGCGTCACTCACGATGCCGCCACCTTCGCGGAGAGATCGACGGGCGGAGCCTTGAACTTCGTCAGGTCGTACCGCTGCTCGCTGCCGGTGAAGTAGACATCTACGCGCTCGCTGACCGAGACACGTCGCCCGTGGCCAACGGGCTTGACAACGATCCGCGCGATGAAGCGAGCGTTCGACTCGCGCTCCAGCGAGGGGAGCGACTGCTCGAACGTCATGAGCTTGCCGCGCTTCTTGGAGACGGGAGGCGGGGCCGGAGTCTTCTTCAACTCCGCACGCGCAATCTTGACGGCCCCCTCGCGCGCCTGCTTGCCCCTGACCCATGCGTCCTTGCCGATCTCTGTGATGGAGACCGACTCGATGAACGTCTCCAACTCCGTGCGCGCCTGTTCGACCGCGTCGAGTGCACGCTGGTACCGGTCGTCCCCCGCGAGCACTGCGATCACCTCCGGCACTTGCGTCACGACGGCGTACGCGAGCAGCGAGTTCACGAACTCGTCCATGTTGGACATGCGGACGCCGACACGGGGGCCGGGGCAGTGCTCCTGCGTGCACTGGTACGAAGGAAAGTGATGGCCGGGCCTGCCCGCTCGGCCCACGGAAAGCCGCCGATTACACGAGCCGCAGTAGATGAGTCCACCGGCTCGCGCCTGGTCGGCCCACTCCCCCGTTCGCGCCTTGTAGTTCCCGCCGCCAACGTTCGCACGCTCCCACTGCTCTTCGGTGACGAGCGGCTCGTGCGCACTGCGGATGACCGTCGGCTCGCCCTTCCGCTCCGACGGAACGCGCGCCTCTCCGAGATAGACGCGCGAGTGAATGACGGCGCGAGCAGATGACTTCCCGGCGACACCCATCATCTTCGCCAGTCGCTCGAACGACTCACCCTCGGCTCGCAGCTTGAACGCCTTCTTCACGAGCTTCGCGGTCTTCGGGTCGGGCTCGATTCGACCGATGCCGCCGCCGACTGTCTGCTTGCGCCCGCCCTTCTGCCTGTCCACGAAGCGATATCCGAACGGCGCGCGGCTTGCGAGGTATAGACCGCGCTCGGCTGCGCGCTGCGATCCTCGCAGGCGGGCCTCACGGTTCCGCTCGCGCTGAGCCTGCGCGATGCTCATCTGAATGTTGAAGATCATCCGCGTGTCGGAGTTCAAGTTCGCGGAGTCGAAGCCGGACGCGGTCGCTATGAGCCGACCGCCGCACTCGTGGAGGCGCTGGAGCGCGAGCGCGCCCTCGATCACGTCACGAGCGAACCTGTCGTGGTAGCGGACGATCACGCCGTCCAACTCCTTCGACTCGCACCGCTCGATAAGACGACCAAGCTCGCGCTCGTTCACCTTCGTCGCGCCTGAGACATCAAGTTCGATCACGGGATCGGTCTCGACCTCGACGCCGTGGCGCTCCGCCCATTCCCGTGCAGCAGCCTCCTGCTCTTCCGGGCTCCCGAACGAGTCGCCCTCGCGCTCGCCCACTTCACTGACTCTCACGTAGATGCCGAACATGCTTTCCTCCTGGTCGCCCCCGTCGCCTACCTGCGCGGGCCTTACCTCTCACGTTAGGCAGAAATGTAGGTTTGTCCACCCCGTCAAAACGATCTGCACGACGAACACGGCGTGGTCGGGAACGCGAAAGATGACGAGCGCGCTCGTCGACAACCTCGGCGTCCAGTCACCGGGCGGCGGACACGCGTTTCCGACACCAGAGGTCATGGCCGAAGCGGATGTGACGTTCTACCGCGACGTCGTGCGCGCCGGCTACCGGGGTCCGTATCTCAAGACGCTTGCGACCGATGTCGCCGAGGGGACGATCGACCTGGAGGAGCTCAACGATCCCGAGCTCCCGGACGAGGAGACCGCAGCACGACTACTCGCACTGCCCGGAGTCGGGCCGTACGCAGCGGCGCACGTGATGCTGACGTCGCTCGGCCGTTACTCCCGGCTCGTGCTTGATTCCTGGACTCGCCCGACGTACGGCAAGCTCTCCGGCGCGCCCGGTGCTCTGAAGGACGCGACGATCGAGCGGCGCTTCAAGCGCTACGGAGACTGGGCAGGCCTCGCGTTCTGGCTCTATCTAACGCGCGGCTGGGTCGAAGACGGGCTGCCCGTCTAGCTCGTCCGCACAACTCGTTCGAGCCCGACCGTGCGTCGCAATCGAGCCCGGTTTCGAGTGCTACGTCTAGTTAGTGTCTGCCGCGGAGCGGCTGGGGCCGGTGCCCCAACTGGTCTTCAAAACCAGTACGGCGTCGTAGCCCGACGCTAGGCAGGTTCGACTCCTGTGCCGCTCCGTTGCGATGGTTGAGCCAAAACAAAGGCGTGAAAAGGTGTGACTCGCGCGCAAACCTTTCCGACTTTGCCCGAGACTCTGCCCAACTTCATCTTGAACGCACGAAAGCCCCTCGGCTGTGATGCGAGGCTCTCGATTCGTGCGATGCGTTCCCTCAGCGCTCGCGGGTGATGTGGTCCGCCAGGCGAGCTATGTCTCGCCGGCGGCGATCTTCGCGAGGACCTGGTTGAGGTCGGGCAAGAGTTTTGCCTCTCTAGAACGACGAGGGCGCGAGGATCGCCGCCCGTCCGGTGGCGAAGTTATGTAGTGCGATGTCCTGTGCGGCGCCATAGGATTGCGCGCCGTGCCGTTCACGCTCAGAAACATCAAGGAGGATCTGGAGGACCTCGGCTCTAGGTTCGACGGCGTGCCGGACCTGGAGTTCCGCTCGGCGACCGCGGCGCTCGAGCTCGAGAAATCCGCCCTGAGCTACCAGCGCGTCCCGCCCGGTTATCGCTTTCCGTACGGCCACACGCACAAGAAGCAGGAGGAGGTGTAGGTGGTCCTGCGCGGGAGCGGGCGGATGAAGGTCGACGACGAGATCGTCGAGCTCAAGGAATGGGACGCGGTGCGCGTCCCGCCCGGTACGTGGCGAGGCTACGAGGCCGGGCCGGAAGGCCTCGAGATCCTCGTCATCGGCGCGCCCAATCTCGGCGAGGCTCCGCGCGAAGACGTCGATGGCCAGCGCGACTGGTGGGCTGACTAGTAGAGCTGTCCGGGAAGTTTTGATCGTTTAGGCCGCGAGTCGGAGGTCGAGCACTACCGGACGATCGCCCGCCCGTTCGACTGAGGATGCGCGTCGTCTGAAGCAGTGGAAGCGCGATCCCGAGGTCTATGCACAGATCGAGCGATCGATCGCAGCGCGCCACGAGCGCGAGCAGGAGATCGACAGGCGCGAGGCTAGGAAGGCAGAGCGCAAGGCAGAGATACTCGAAGCTGAGCGCATCGAGCGCGACTCGCTGACGCCGTTGTCGCGCATGCACTCCGCGAACTTCATCGCCTTCTCATGCGTGGCGGCGGTTCTGTTGCTGCTGCCGGTGCCGGCAGGTGCGTTCGAACAACCCGCGACGATCACGGCGAGCATGGCAAGGGCGGCCAGCGGCCGGAGTGTTCTCATGGTCTCTCCCCGCGTGTGGTGATTGCGTTGACACCGCTTCTCTGTCCAGCGTGCAGCCGCGGTCGATGGCTTCGTGGCGCAGTTCCTGGTGGCAGCGTTCGTTGCTGTAGATCTGGCAGAGCCCGATGACCGGTGATGCGGTCGACCATGGCGTCGGCGGCCGCGAGACCGGCGGCGATCCGGTCGTGGCCGGGCTGGCCCAACACGACCCCGGTGATCGTCGTCCGCTTGCCGTCGATCCGGCGGATGGCGCGGAAGGCGAAGCAGCCGCCGGCCGCGGCGTCCGAGCCGGTCTTGACGCCGACAAACCCGTTGTGCCCGAGCAATGCGTTGGTGTTGTGCACGGTGCCAGCGACCGGCAGCGTCGCGCTCGGCGTGGCGACGATGCTCGCGAACGCCGGCAGGCGCATGGCCCGATCGACAATGCGCACCTGGTCGGCGGCAGTCGACACGGTTGCGTCGTCGTAGCCGCTCGGGTCGGTGTAGCGGGTGTGGGTCATGCCCAGCGACCGTGCGGTGGCATTCATCCGGGCAACAAACCGGTCCGCCGAGCCGGCGTCCCATCGCGCCAGAACCGCGGCGATGTTGTTCGCCGACGGCAGCAGCAGCGCCTGCAGCGCCTGCCGTTCGGTCAATTGCTCTCCGGCGGCGATGGACACGACCGACTCCTGCTGTCCGCGCCGGCGGTCGGTGTCGGCGACATCGGCGTCGGTGAGCGTGATCGTCGGGCCGTCCTGGCCGAGCCGTAGCGGGTGGTCACGGAGCACGAGATAGGCCGTCATCACCTTCGCGATGCTGGCGATTGCAGCCGCATGCTGGTTCGGGCCGGCCTGGACCTGCGACCGTCCTGTTTGGACGATCGCGGCCTGGCCATATGCCGGCCACACCGTGCTGGGCATCGCTCCGCCAAGCGCACCAGGGTGCTGACTGCGAAGGACGTCGATGGGTGATTCGGCCGTCGAGCGCGAGGACGCCAGCAACTGGTAGCCGAGGGCTGCGGCGATCGCCGCGATGACGACGAGCAGGCCGGCGGCACGGATCCTGCGAATCCGGATCCGACGGGTCGTTGTTCGTGCCGGTTCGCAGTAGGTCATGCCGCCATTCAAGGCAGCGTGGTGTTGCCAGCACGTATGGGCTTTTCGATATGCCGGCGATATGCGCCCGCTCTAGGATCGGAGCATGCGCGTGTTGGTTGTCGAGGATGAGCCGTATCTGGCGGAAGCCGTCCGCGATGGCCTACGCCTGCAAGCGATCGCGGCAGACATCGCTGCTGACGGCGACACCGCTCTGGAGCTGCTGAGCGTCAACGCCTACGACATCGCCGTCCTCGACCGAGACATTCCCGGGCCCTCCGGTGACGAGATCGCCAGACGCATCGTCGCCTCCGGCAGCGGCATGCCGATCCTCATGCTCACCGCTGCCGACCGTCTCGACGACAAGGCCACCGGGTTCGAGCTCGGCGCCGACGACTACCTCACGAAGCCGTTCGAGCTCCAAGAGCTCGTGCTCCGTCTCAGAGCACTCGACCGCAGGCGCGCCCACAACAGGCCACCCGTGCGCGAGATCGCAGGTCTGCGGCTGGATCCGTTCCGCCGAGAGGTCTACCGTGACCGCCGCTACGTCGCGCTGACCAGGAAGCAGTTCGCAGTGCTCGAAGTTCTCGTCGCCGCCGAAGGCGGTGTCGTCAGCGCCGAAGAGCTCCTGGCGCGAGCATGGGACGAGAACGCAGACCCGTTCACCAACGCCGTGCGCATTACGGTGTCGGCACTGCGCAAACGCCTCGGCGAACCCTGGATCATCGCCACCGTGCCCGGCGTCGGCTATCGCATCGACACAGGACCAGACGACGGGCGCGAGGGAGAAGAGCGTGGATAGAGCCCCTGGCTTGAGCGTTCGCCTCAAGCTCACCCTCAGCTACGCCGGCTTCCTGATGCTCGCAGGTGCCGTGCTGCTCGCCGTCGGGTACTTCTCCCTTTCGCGTGGTGTGCACCCTGGTGTGATCTTCATGGTGCGCAGCCACGCCGACCTCCTGCGCGCTTTCGCTCCGACCGCGGCCATCGTGATGGCGTTCCTGCTGGTGTTCGGTCTGCTGGGAGGGTGGCTCCTCGCCGGGCGCATGCTCGCCCCGCTGACGCGCATCACAGACGCCACACGCACGGCCGCGAGCGGGTCACTCTCGCACCGGATCGAGTTGGAAGGCCATCAGGACGAGTTCCGCGAGCTCGCCGACGCCTTCGACACCATGCTCGCCCGGCTCGAAGCGCACGTAGCCGAACAGCAGAGATTCGCAGCCGAGCAGCAGAGATTCGCCGCCAACGCCTCCCACGAACTGCGCACCCCGCTAGCGGTCACCCAGACACTGCTCGACGTCGCCCGCAACGATCCGAACCGCGACAACGGCGAACTCGTCGACCGCCTCCACGCCGTCAACACCCGAGCGATCGACCTCACCGAAGCACTGCTCCTGCTCAGCCGCGCCGACCAACGATCCTTCACCCGAGAACACGTCGACCTGTCCCTCATAGCGGAAGAAGCCACCGAAACACTCCTCCCCCTCGCAGAAAAACGCGGCCTCACCATCGAGACCTCCGGCGACACGACTCCCACCATCGGCTCGCACGCGCTCCTGCTGCAGTTGAGCACGAACCTCGTGCACAACGCGATCGTCCACAACCTGCCTGAACAGGGCGCCGTGTGGGTCACGACCAGCGTTCACCCCGAGAGTGCAGTGCTCACCGTCGAGAACACCGGCGAGAAGCTCACCCCACAGGTCGTTGCCGCGCTTGCCGAGCCGTTTCTTCGCGGCACCGAACGCATACGCACCGACCACGCAGGTGCCGGCCTCGGCCTGGCAATCGTCAAGAGCATCACCCAAGCACATGACGGAACCCTCACCCTCACCCCCCGGGCCGCTGGCGGGCTCCGCGTCACGGTGCAACTACCCGTCGCCAGCGCTGCTTAGGTCGCGGCATGATCGAGGACATGTGACCGACGGTTCGAATCGAGCCGAGGGTCTACGATCGACCTAAGAATCAACCTAAAAATCAACCTAAGAATCAACTTAGGAATCGAAGCAATAGGCCCCGTAGTTCCACATATAGACCCAGGGGTGAGCGAGGCCTTCGCCGGCTCGACCTTTGCACCGGCGCTGCGGCGACGGGGTTGTCGCAAAGGCGTCTCAGAGGTTGTGACACGCGTGGAGATAGGCCATGATCGGGGCCATCCCCGAGTAGATCTCCGGGCGGCCACATTGGAAGGGGTCAGGCGACGGCCGAACTCGCGCAACCATTGGCGGCTACTCCCGAGCGCGCGGCGCGAAAGCTGCGCCGCGATATCGGCTTGCTCGGACTCCTTTTCGCGTCCTTGGGATCGATCATCGGCGCGGGCTGGTTGTTCGGCGCCCTGTATGCCTCCTCGCTCGCCGGGCCGGCCGCCGTCATCTCCTGGGTGCTCGGAGGCGGCGTGGTGATGCTCCTCGCATTGACTCACGCGGAGCTCGGAGGGATGTACCCGGTGGCGGGAGGCAGCGCGCGGTTCCCCCGATACGCCTTCGGGAACTTGATCGGCTTCACCAGTGGCTGGATCGCGTTTCTCGGCGCCGTGACCGTGGGGCCGATCATGGTCGAAGCCATGCTCCTGTACACGTCGAACTACATCTCCTCGCTCACGACCGTCTCGGGCGGCCGGCCGGTGCTGACCGTCCAGGGCTACTTCGTCGCGGGAACGCTGCTCTTGCTCTTCTGCACGATCAACGTCATGGGCGTGCGCTGGCTCGCCGACATCAACATGCTCGCGGTCTGCTGGAAGCTCCTGGTTCCGGCCGTGATGGTTGTCGCGCTGATCGCAACCTCCGCACACACCGAGAACTTCAGCGCGCACGGTGGCTTCATGCCCTTCGGTTGGAAGGGAGTGTTTCTTGCGTTGTCGTCGGGCGGGGTCATCTTCGCCGGCCTCGGCTTCGAACAGGCGGTCCAGCTCGGTGGGGAGACTCGCAACCCGAGGCGGAACATCCCCTTCGCGATCATCGGCGGGATGACCGTGGCGATCGTCCTCTACATCGCCCTACAGGTGGCGTTCATCTTGGCACTCGAACCTTCGGAGCTCTCGAAGGGCTGGGGGGCGGTCTCGTTCTCGGGAGGGTTCGGGCCCTTCGCCGCACTGGCGACGGCACTCGGCCTGGGCTGGCTCGCTGTCCTGCTTTACACAGACGCAATCGTCTCGCCTGGAGGCACCGGTCTGATCTACACGGGCGCGAGCGCGCGCCTCACCTTCGCACTCGCTCGCAACGGCTTTATCCCCTCGGCCTTCGCCCGCCTCTCGCCACGCGGAACGCCGTTCCTCGCGATCGCGTTCTCGTTCCTCTGCGGCCTGGTGATCCTCCTTCCGTTTCCCGGCTGGCAGCAGCTCGTCGGCTTCATCTCGGCGGCGGCCGTGGCCGTGTACGCAATGGCCCCGCTCGCGCTCGGAGCTCTCAGGCGCCAAGATCCTGAGCGGCCACGCCCCTTCAGGCTTGCGGCCGCATCGTTGCTGGCGCCTGCAACATTCCTCGCCGCGAGCGAGATCCTGCTCTTCACCGGCTGGGCCGTGGTCTGGAAGCTGATCGTGGCGCTCCTGATCGGCTTTGCGCTGCTGGCTCTCTCGACTGCCACCGATTCGACCGCGCGGAACCTGTCGCTCGACTGGCGAAGCGCGGTTTGGCTTTGGCCGTACCTGCTCGGCATGGGTGCGATCTCGTACTTCAGCTCGTTCGACACGAGAACGCCGAGCTCCGTCCCGCTGCTCGGCCTCCACGGACCTCGCAACGGGCTGACGTTCGGCTGGGACATTCTCGCCGTCGCGCTCCTCAGTCTCGTCATCTACGCCTTCGCGATCCTGAGCCGCCTTCCCGCCGAGCAGTCGCTCGACTACATCGGCGATCCGACAGTGGAGGAGCCGGAAGGGATCGACGCTCGGGCCCGACGTCCGCGTCTCAGCTAGCCAAGGCTGCTTTCGCTCCCCCGCGACGGTCGGCCCGCGAGCGGGCGGTGAAGATCAACCCTGCAGCGGCGAGCAGCGCGGCTCCGAACAGGCTCAACCCGATCCCGGCCCACAGCGCCGCCGGCACCTTGACGCCGACGCCGATCGTCGCCGCGACATTGCGAGAGCCGTCGGCATTCATCACGACGATCGACCACTTGCCAGAGCGGAGTTTCCAGGACAGCGGCTTACTGGCACCGGACTCCCCTGCCGCCCAGAACGGTTCGCGCGCGGGCCGGCCGGGATCAACCGTCCCCGGGTGGTCGACGTAGGTGACCTTGAATGGGTCGAGGTCGAGACGGGTCGCTTCCGTGTGCTCGATTCGGGCCAGGTAGGCGTCCACGGTGGCTTTCGGCGCGATGCCGACGAACAACGGCTTGTCGCCGGAGACGTCGAGTCGGACCTTTCCTGCGAGCCACGTGGGAACGTAGCTCCCGACGGTGATGCTCTCGGTGGAGATCGCCCGCGTGTGAGTCTGGTAGCGGTGCGCGTTGGCGGAGAAGTAGCCGTTGTCGTCCCGCTTCGAGGTGTCGGCCCAGATCGCCGTCACACCCGCTGCGAGCACGAGCACGCCGAGGACGGCTGCGACCCAGGCACCAATCGTGAGACCGGTGTTCTTCTTCGGATGTGCGTCAGCTTTCATGAGTACTCCCTTCATCGAGACGGCTAGACCTCCGGCCGTCGAGGCCGGAGGTCTAGCCATGTGGTCTTAGGCAGAGAGGGCAGGCTTTGCATCCACCGCGGGCTCTGATTCGCGCCCTTCGAGCCGCGGAAGCCACTCGAGCCACCTGGGCAGATACCAGTTCCGCTCGCCCAGCAGCTTCATCGTCGCGGGGAGCAGCACGCCGCGAACGATGGTGGCGTCGATCAAGATCGCGGCCGCCAGCCCGACGCCGAACTGCTTGAACATCAGCATCGACAACGTCGCGAAGATCGAGAACACCGCGACCATGACGATCGCGGCGCTCGTGACCGTTCCAGCGGTCGATTTGATCCCATGCGAGATCGCGTCGTCCATGCTCGCGCCGCGATCGAACGTCTCTCGGATCCGGCTGACGATGAACACGTGGTAGTCCATCGAGAGCCCGAACAGGATCACGAACAGGAGCATCGGCACGACGGGGGAGATGCCCGCGGTCGAGCTGAAGCCGAGCATGCCCTTGCCAACCCCGTGTTGGAAGACCAGCACGAGGATCCCGAACGCCGCGCCAACCGACAGGAGGTTCAGGACGATCGCCTTCAATGCGACGACGATCGAGCGGAACGCGATCAGCATCAGGCAGAAGGCGAAGATCAGCACGAACGCCACGACGTAGGGGAGCTTGGATCTTTGCTGCGACAATTCGTCGCTCCAGCGGGCGGCGATGCCGGTGACGCCGACCTCCGCCGCGGGAACGGTGCCGACGGTCGCCGGGATGAGCTCGTCGCGCAACAGCGCGAGCGCGTTCATCGAGGCAGCGTCGGTGCCCGTGCCTTTGATCGGCATCGTGATGTTCGCCACCGTTCCGCTTCGATTCGTGTCGACGGTGATCGGCTTCTCGATCTGTCCTGTGGCGAGGGCGCGACGCTCGAGCGCCGCGATTGCGTTACGGACTGTTGGAGCGTTCACGTTGGACGTCTTGATGACGACGTTGGCCGGCAACGCGTTCCCAGGGAACTCCTGCTGCATGCGCTTGTACGTCTTGACCACCGCCAGCTTCTGCGGGAATGTGTCCGGACCCGGCGTTGCCATGTGCATTTGCAGCGCTGGAATCGCGAGCGCAATCAGCAAGCCGCCGGCGAGTGAGGCGGAGAGGAGCGGCCGGCGCAGCACGGCGTCGACGATCCCACCCCAGGCGCCACCCTCGCGGCTGCTGCGGCGTCGCCGGCGGACGAGTGGAACGTGGAGCCGGTCGACGCGGTCGCCGAGCTTCGACAGCAGCGCGGGCAGAACCGTGAGCGAGCCGAGCATCGCGACGGCGACGACGATGATCGTCGCGTACCCGAAGGATGCGAAGGTCGCGTCGCCCGTCAGGAACAGCCCGGCCATGGCAACCATCACCGTGAACCCGGAAATGAGCACCGAGCGGCCCGATGTTGCAGCGGCAGCCTCGAGCGCGGCCTCCGGGCTCCGGCCGGCCGCTCGCTCTTCACGCTCTCGGCGCAGATAGAAGAGCGAGTAGTCCACGCCGACCGCGAGTCCGATCAGCAGCACGACCGCCAACGCTTCCTGTGCCAGCGGAATCACGTGACTCGGCAACGCCGCGAGCCCGAAGGTCGCGAAGACCGCCGTGAGTGCGAGCAGCAGCGGGATCCCCGCGGCGACCAGTGCGCCGAACGCCGCAACGAGGATGATCAGCGTCAGCGGGATTGAGTACACGCCGGCGCTCTTCAGGTCGTCGGCGAACGCGCTGTCGACGCCCTTCGCAGCGCTCGCGCCGCCGAACTCGCCGACGAAGAACGAGGGATGGGCCTTCCCCGCATCGCCGACGCTCGTGAGCACCGGATCGAGCCTGTCGGCTGCGGTGTCCTTGTCGCCGCTGATGTCGAAATCGATCAGCACTGCGTGGCGGTCGCCGGCGATCTTCGGCGCCTGTACGTTCCGAACGACTGCCACCTTCGACAGGCGTGCGACGACGTCGTCGACCGCGGCTGCAAAAGCGGGCGTGCCCGCCTGCAGCGAGCGGTTCTGGATCAGAACGCTTTCGCCGGCGGGCTGCTTGAAGCCGGCGTCGAGAATCTTGTCCATCCGGCCCGACTCGCCCGGCCCCTTGGCGTTCGGATCGATCTGCTTTGTACCGACCTGGCCGCCGATGCCAAAAGCGACGACCACGAGCGCGAGCCAACCGAAGGTTGCGGTCTTCCAGTGGGAGGCGCTCCAGCGGCCCATGCGAGCCGCCAGGTTGCGGTTCTGGTGCTTGTTACGGGACATGTCGATTCTCCTTTCAGCCGCTAGGCGGCGTACGCGAAGGGGTGGTAGAAGGCATCGAGGGCGCGATTCGGCGCGACGGCGATGCGGAAGCGGTCTCCGCGGCGGTCGTCCTCGACGGAGACCGTGATCGCGTTCTCTCGCGGGTGCCAGAGCAGCAGGACGTTGATGCCGTTGCTTTCGCGTGCAGCGAGCTCGCGCGTATTCGGAGTTGCGGGGCTCATGGGTCCTCCTGTCATGGGATCTCGACCTCATTCACGCTCGTGGCGGTCGTACGCTCAGCGACGTAGCGGGGCAACAACCGGAGCGCGTCCTCTGCGGTCGCGGTCTCGACCGTCCACCAGATCGCGTGACCGCCGGAGCGGCACGAGGCGAGTGTCGGCAGGTGACGAAGTGGGCTTTCGTGCCCCTTGAACGAGGCGAAAACGGTGCCGCAGTCATGGGGCTCGTGGTGGTGGTGGAGCAAGTACTGGGCCATGCGACGAGACTGACTCCGCGCGGCCGCTCCGACATCGGGGGGACACCCTGATCTTGCACCCTGATTTTGGGATCAGGTCAGGCTGATCTACCCTGGCCGGAGAACGAAATGGCCCTGCTAACCGACCAATTCGTCGGCCGCGCCGAGGAGCTCGGCACGTTCGACCAGGCGCTCGGCGAGGTCGATCAGGGGATCCCCTCCGCGATCGCCCTCATCGGGGAGCCCGGGATCGGCAAGACACGTTTTCTCGCCGAGTTCGCGCATTCCGCCGACCAGAACGGACGGCTCATCCTTGCCGGCTCGGCGTCGGAGCTCGAGCGCGACCTGCCGTTCTCGGTCTTCGTGGACGCGCTCGACGAGTACCTGCGCGGACTCAGTCCCGATCGCCTGGCCGGGTTGGACAAAGACGTGCGCACGGAGCTTTCGCACGTCTTCCCGTCGCTCTCTGCTCTCGGCACAGCGAGCGGTGTCGCGCTTCAGCACGAGCGCTACCGCAGTCACCGGGCGGTGCGCGCGCTGCTCGAGGAGCTGGCGAAGACGCTGTCCCTAGTTCTCGTACTCGACGACGTCCACTGGGCCGACCCGGCGTCCGTCGAGCTTCTCGGGGCGCTGCTCCGGCGGCCGCCCAGCGCAGGCGTCCTCATCGTCCTGGCCGTCCGCCCACACCAGATGGCAGAGCGCCTCTCTGCGGCAATCGAACGGGCCGATCGCGCGGGGGCGGTGGTCAGGATCGAGCTCGGCGCGCTGACCGCGCTCGAAGCTCGGCAGCTCCTCGGTGAGGAGGCCACCGTTCTCTATGAAGAGAGCGGCGGCAATCCGTTCTATCTCGAACAGCTTGCGCGGTCGCTCCGCCGTCACGGCGGGGCCCGGGACGCACCTGATGTCTCGCTCAGCGGCATCGAGGTTCCATCGGCCGTCGCCGCATCGCTCAGCGAGGAGCTCGGCCTTTTGTCGGACGATGCGCGCCGGGTGCTCGAGGGAGCGTCGGTGGCCGGCGACCCCTTCGAGCCCGAGTTGGCTGCAGCAGCTGCCGCAACATCGGAGGCCGCCGCCATGGAAGCGCTCGACGAGCTGCTCCTGCTCGACCTCGTTCGGAGCACCGAAGTGCCGCGCCGCTTTCGTTTCCGGCATCCGCTCATCCGCCGTGCCGTGTACGAGGCGACGCCCGGTGGTTGGCGACTGGGCGCACACGAGCGCTGTGCCGAATTGCTTGCAGCGCGCGGCGCGTCGGCTGCGGCGCGCGCCCACCACGTCCAACGCTCCGCGCGCGAGGGCGACCTCGGCGCAGTGGCCGTTCTGCGCGAGGCGGGTGAGGGCGCCGCGCGGCTCGCACCGGCAAGCGCGGCGAACTGGTTCGCCCACGCACTTCGCCTCCTTCCGGCGAGCGCGGCCCCGGCCGAGCGGATCGAGCTCCTGCTCGCGCGTTCTGCAGCGCAGACGGCGAGCGGGCACTTCGCCGACAGTCATAGCGTCCTGTTGGACGCGCTCGCGATCGCTCCCGACGACGCGACGGTCGCGCGAAGGTGCGCTGCCGTCGAGAGTTTGCTCGGACGACACGAGCAGGCCGGCGCGCGCCTTGCGAGCGCGATCGAGCGCCTTCCTGATCAGGGCTCTCCCGAGGCCGTAGCACTCATGAACGAGCTTGCGGTGAATCTCGTCTGGCGAGCGCGATACGAAGAGATGCACGCGTGCGCCGAGCGTGCAGTGGGCGCGGCGCGACGGCTCGGAGACCCGCCCTTGACCGCGGCGGCACTCGCCCTGCTCACGTTGGCGGAGTCGATGACCGGCGCGGCTGAGCGTGCGAAGGCTTCTCGCCGAGAGGCTACGGCCCTCGTCGATTCGCTGTCGGACGAAGACCTCGCCCGCTACCCGGAGTCCGCGACCAGGCTCGCTGGGACGGAGCTCTATGCCGGTTGGTACGCCGACGGTGACAGACATGCAACCCGTGCACTTGCCGTGGCACGCGCCACCGGGCAGGGGGGCGAGCTCTTTCTCGTGCTCGTCCTGACTTTGGGCGGGCTTTGGCGCATGCGCGGCAAGCTGGCCGAGGCGGGCGAGCTGCTCGACGGTGGCATCGAGGCAGCGCGCCTGCTCGGCAACACGCACGCGCTGGTGTGGAGCCTCGGCAGCCGTTCGGCAGCGGCGCTCCATGCCGGCGACGTTGCCCTGGCGCTCGCGGCCGCACAGGAGGCCGTCGACCTCACCACAGATCTCGACGAGGGCTTCCACTCAGCTGAGGCTGCCGTGGACCTCGCCCGTGCGCTTCTCGAAACGGGGGAACCGCAACGTGCGGCCGACTTGCTCGTTGGTTCCGCAGGAGGCGAGGAGTTGGTGCTCATCGCCGGTGGCCCGAGGGCGCATTACCTTGAGTCGCTCACGCTCTGTTGGCTTGCGCTGGACCGCCCCACCGATGCGAGGCGTGCAGCCGTCGCTGCTGGGGCCTGGGCCTCGTCGCTGCAGCTTCCGATGGCGATCGCCTGGGCCAATCGAGCGGCGGCGGCGGTCGATCTCTATACAGGGAACGCCTCGGCGGCGGCTGAACGGGCGCTGCTCGCAGTGGCCGGCGCTGAGGAAGTGGGGGCGCCGATCGAGGCAGCGCTCTCGCGCACGCTGGCGGGACGCGCTCTGGCGCAAACCGGCGAGGCCGATCGAGCCGTTTCGGAGTTGCAGCACGCTGCGGCGGCGCTCGAGGCCTGCGGCGCACTGCGTTGGCGTGACGGGGCCGAGCGCGAGCTGCGCAAGCTCGGCCACCGCGTCCATCACCGAACACGACGCGGCAAAGCCGGCGCGACCGGGATCGAAGCCTTGACCTCGCGCGAGCTGCAGGTCGCGCGCCTGGTCGTCGACCGGAAGACGAACCCCCAGATCGCCGCCGAGCTGTTCCTCAGCCAAAAGACGGTGGAGACTCACCTGCGCAACATCTTTCGCAAGGTCGACGTGTCTTCCCGAGTGGAGCTCGCGCGCACCGTCGAACGCGCCGACAGCGACGGTCTCTAAACGTGCCAGCGCGCATCGCCGGGGCTTGTGGCCTCCTCGCATTCGTGACGTTCAACGTCGCTTGGATCGCGGGTGGTCTGGCGCAACCATCCGCCTACAGCGTGGCGAACGATGACATCTCGGACCTCGGTGCGATGACAGCCACAAGCCCTTGGATCTACAACCAGGTCGGAGCGAACCTCACAGGGGTCCTCGTGGTTTTGCTCGGGCTTGGATTGTGGCGCGCGCTCAGTCCCGATGTCTCGGTCGCATCGGCGCAGCCGTGTTGATCGCCGAAGGCACCTCGACGTTCTTCGACGGCATCTTCCACCTCGATTGCCAAGGAATCGATGCGGCGTGCGACAACGTCTCGTGGCACTCACGCGCCCACAAGATCGAGTCGGACTTCACCGCAGCGCTCTCGCTCCTTGCACCGCTCATTCTTGCGTTCGCATTTCGCCGGAACCCCGGCTGGCGCGATTCGTGGATCCCGAGCGTTTTCACTGTGCCTGCCGTCTTCGTTGCGAACGCTGCGTTCTCGACCGTCGGTGACGGTGCTGCAACGCGCGCGGGCACCGTGGTCATCTTTGCTTGGATCGCTTTCGTCAGCGTGCGCCTGCTCCAGAAGGGCGAGACCGAGGCGCCAGCGTTGTCCTGAGACTGGCGCACGTTTTACAAACGACGCGTGCGGCGACCATCGGCCAGGCATTGCAGACGCGGAGTATCGTCGTGAACAGGACTTTCATCCTCCGGCCGGCCGTCCGCCTTTAGTTCCCGCAGCGATGGGGGCCGCCCCGCGCGCCGATCCCTCTGAATTCGTCTTCTTGCGCGCTCGACGCGGCCGCGGGTCCGAGGACGACGACGAACGGCCGCATCCCAAAAAGCTACTCCGATCTTACCGTTCGGCCGCAATTTACCCGACGGAACCTGCCAGAAGCTGCCGTTGGACATCCGATGCGTCTGTACATCATGAAGCTATGGAACTCCAACAGACCGGGGCCGGACGCTGCCCGGTCAGCTCAGCTCGTGTAATGAAGGGGGCCCCGGTTCGAGACCGGCCGTCGGCTTCCCTTTCTAGGCGGCTTTCGGTGGGCGCACCTGGGGCGGCGATCGACCCCACCCTCTTAGGTCTAGTCGCATCAGGACCTTCGTGGCGCGCCCTTCAACCGCCTTTTTTAACACCATGACTCAGAGGGGGGAACGCTTCCAGGCCTGGTTGGTCAAGGGCGTCGGGTGGCGAGCCCCATCCACGGAAACGAGAGGACTTGTATGACGGGATGGACGCTGAAGGCCGCGAAAGTCGTAGCGATGGCTGGTCTGCTGATCGCCGGTCTCGGTGTGTCAGCCGCCCTCGCCGATCCCGGCAACGGCAACGGCAACGGCAACGGGAACGGGAACGGAAACAATGCCTCCACGACAGTTCCCGGATCCCCTGGCGACGACTGCTCGCACGGCAACTCCGGACCTGACTGTCGTCCCGATCCAAACGAGAACGGGAAGGATTGCGAGGATCACGGGAACGCGAGGGGCAACGAGGACCATTGCCAGCAAGTTGGCACGACGACGACCAACGAGACCACGACTACGAACCAGACCACGACTACGAACCAGACCACGACCACGAACCAGACGACCACGACCACGAACCAGACGACCACGAACCAGACCACGAGTACAAACCAGACCACGAGTACAAACCAGACGCCGACGACAACTGAGACGGGCACTACACCGGCAACGACGACGAATTCAGCGCCTCCGAGCAGCGGCGGATCATCCGCCGGGCCGGGAGCCTCCCCGGCGTCCGAGCCGGCCGCCAGTGCTCCGGCGGCTGGGAACCAGCCGGCGAAGCAAGTCAAGGGCGCGCAGGCGACCCGCGTCTCATCGGCTGCCAACAAGGCGGTTGCCGGCAAGGCCGGAGAGCTGCCTTTCACCGGCTTCCCCGCTTGGGCTCTTGCCCTGCTCGGCTCAGCGATGCTCGCAGCCGGGCTCGGGCTTCGAAGAGTCGGATCGAGAGTCGCCTCCTAGCACATCCATCGCGGTGGCCCATTCGGGCCACCGCGATGTTCCTTCCGAGCCGGGCGTCGGCCTAGACTGAGGCTGTGAATCGGACCGGCCTTCGCCTGCTCGGTCTTGCCCCTGCTCGACGCGACGCTGATCCGCGGCGTACTGCTGCCTGCAGCAATGAAGTTGCTCGGCGAATGGAACTGGTACCTCCCCGCTGGCTCGAATGGATGCCCCACGTGAACGTGGAATCGAAGCCGCACGAGGACGTGCCCGAAGCGCCGCCCGTACCCGTTGTCTGACCGAGCGGGGGAGCGCGCGACCTCTCGCACGCGGCTTTGGCCTGTCGCCGTGGGCGCTGTGGTCGGCGTTGCGGTTGGGATCCTCGTCAGTCTGACGACGGACGTTCCCCTTGCGCCGGAGGCCGGGTTGCTCCTCGGTGGCTTGGTCGGCTGGTTGTCACGCGCACTGCGGCACCGTCCGGTGCCCAGATAGCGAACGAACGGGGTTAGGTCTTCTCGTACGGCTTGTAGCGGTGGTGGAGGAGGATGGCGTTGCCGTCCGGGTCGCGGAATCCGGCCCCATGGCAGACGCCCGAGTCCCACATGTCGTTGACCTGCACGCCGGCCGCCTCCAGCTTCGCCTTCGCCTCGGCCACGTCGGGGACGCGCAGAGCAATCGTTCCGGGCGGCAACGGCGTGAACTCGAAGCCGTGGGTGTGCGGCGTCATCACCGCCAGCGTCACGTTGCCGGTCTCGTACTCGACCCAGTCCTCGTCCGGGGAGTGCGGGTTCCTCTCGAGGCCCAGCACCTCGCCGTAGAAGTGGTTCGCCTTCTGCATGTCCGTCACCGGGATGCGGATGTAGTCGACTCGCTGCACGTCAATCACTGGCCCGTACCTCCTGTGTCAGAAACGAAGCGATCGTCAGGCGCTCTACCGAGCGCCTTCTCGAGCGCCCGCTTTCCATCCTCCAGGACGGCGTTGCCGTGGGCGGGAAGGACGATCGCGATCGGCAGGTCGAGCAGCGACAGCAGCGCCAGACGCGTCCGCTCCCGCTCCTCCTCGAACTTGAACCACGGGGACAAGCGGAGTCCGCCGTGCTGGTCCCCGAGCACGGCATCAGCGAGGACGACGGAACGCGCTCCCTCGAGCCAGAGCGCGACCTCGTCCTGGCGCCCTGCGTCGAAGGCGCGCACACCCTGAGGCTCGCCGCCAAGCCGGGCGTCGTACCGCTTCGTGACTTCGTCGCGGCTGCGCGCGTGCCAGTGGATCGTGGTGAGGACGACCACCGGTTTCCCAGCGGCCTCGATCCGAGCGTCGAGCTCGGGCCACAACGAATCGGGCACGAGCGGGTCGACGAGGACGAGCGCATCCGCCGTCACGTGCAGAGCGGAGGCGACGTCACGATACGACTCGTCGAGGTAGTCCTCCTCGGGCTTCCACTCAGGGTGCGGTGTCACCCAGCGCGCCAGGCCGGGGCGGATGTCCTCGATCATGCCTTCTCGCCCTGATTGGCGTTGAACGCTCCAAGTGCGTTGGTGACGGATTCGAGATCCACCTCGTAACTATGCCCGCCCCACGGGTCTAGCGGATCTGGCCGGACAGGAGCGAGGTCGGAACGGGGCGGCTAGCTGCGAAGTGCCGCGTTGATCGCCGACGCCACCGACTGGCCGTCGGTCGGCGACTTCAGCGCTACCGGCCGCTGCGTCCCGCCGCTCTTGCCGACGAGGATCGTCGGCGTCGCCCGGACGTTGTCGGCTGCTGCCTGCTGGTCGAAGGCGTCGGCGCGCGTGTTGACGGTCGCGGAGCTCCGGGTGGAGAGAAGCTGCGGCACGTCGAGGCCAGGGATGCTGGCGGCTGCGGACTTGATCATCTGGTCGTTTAGCCACCCTGTGTTCTCGCCGCCCTGGTTCAGGTAGAGGATCTGCGCGACGTTGAAGAGCTTGTTCTGCTCGCCTGCCGCGATTGCGGCGGCGCGACCGCGCTGCGAGTCCGGGCCGATGAACGCGATCGGGCGAGCTTCGATCTTCACCTTGCCGGTGCGCACGTACTGTCCGATCAGCGCGGGCATCGCCTGAGTCTCGAACTGCTGGCAATACGGGCACTGCAGGTCGACGTACTCGACGAGCGTCACCGGCGCCGACCTCGACCCGAGGACGCTGCCACTCTGCGGGATCGCTTGGAGGAGCCGCTGGACGTCGGCGGCACCCGGCAACGCATTCACGAGCGAGCCACGCGCAGGCACGGAAGCCTTGGACGATCCCGCGTTGAGGACGACTCCGAGCGTGACGCCAATCGCGGCAAGCACGATCACCGCCGCGGCGGTGAGAAGCGCGCGCGGCGACGCCTGCCGGCGCCGGCCTTTCCTCTGGACTGGCGGGGGCCCGGTCCTGGGTGCGCGGCGCTGCCGCTTGCTCTGCTTCCCGCTAGGCATCTGTAATCAAGGTAGCGGCGTCGGCTACGTCTCCGCCTTCGCTTCCGCCGTCGGGACCACGGGCTCGAACGCGCTGAAAAACAGGGCAGCGAAAAGGAGCACGAACGCAGTCAGCGCGAGCGTCGGGATCGTCACGAAGCCGAACTCGTTGATCCACTTCGTCGCGCACCCGCCAGGCGCGGAGAGCAGGCAAGCCTGCGCCTGCTTGACGACACCGTTCTCGACGAGAAGGTGGTACGTCGAGACGCCGGCGCCGACGAGCGGGAGTGGGAGCAGGTACCTGGCTGCGCGATGGTCGTCCGCGAGCGCCATCAGGAGCGTCGTGATCGAAAGCGGATACATACAGATCCGCTGAAACCAGCAGAGCTCGCAGGGGACGAAGTGCGCAACCTCGGAGAAGAAGAGACTGCCCCCGGTCGCCACTGCGGCGACGAGGAACGCCAGCCAGAGCTCGTAGCCACAGAGCCAACGCCGCAATGTGCGCAACGGCAGACGGTGCCCGGAGAGCCAGAGCAAGCCGGTGAGGAGCAGGATCCCGGCGAGGACTAACCCGACCACACCGAGCGCTGCCAGCGTGACGATCAGGCCGTGAGTCACGCCGTCAGCGTGCCAGTGTGGGTTGGCCGTCTGTCGACCTTCCCGCCGCTTCGGAAACTACAGGGCGCTCGAATCGACGAGCGCGAGGGCGAGAAGTGCACCGATCATCGTCAGCGGTACGAGTGCGATGCCCAGCACAGATGCCTGCTTGAGCGAAGGCTGCGCGTCGGTCGCGCGCGCAGCCTGGTACCACAGGTACGCGGACAGCGAGCCCGTGAAGAGGAGGTTCGGCCCGAGGTTCAAACCGATGAGCAGCGGGAGCGGGTGTGGCGGCTTCTGTGCCGACAGCAGTGTCGCGGCCGGAAGATTGTTCACGAGCACGCTCGCAAGCGCCCCGACGGCGGCATCGCCGATACCTCCAAGGTGACCGAGGAGTGAGGCGGGTCCGTGCCAGCGTCGAGCGAGCGTGCCAAGCGCGACCGCGAGCAGAAAGAGCCCTACGAGCACGTGCAAGTCGAGCTTCGGGCGAAGCCGCCGGATAACGATTGCGGCGACACCGACGCCGAGGACCGGCAGGGCGGCGTTGTGGAAGGCAAGCATCAGCCCGGTCGCAGCCGCAGTTGCGGCTGCCCCGATTCCGATGTGAAGCGGCGGGAGCGGTTCTGCCGTCCCGACCCCGTTGCGCAGCCGATACGCGAGAGCCACGAATCCGATTGTGAGAACAACCACGACGAGCCAGGGAAGCACCATTGCTCGCGCAACGGCGGCACCGGAGAGCGGTTCGTGCGCGAGCACGATGAGGTTGGTCAGGTTCGAGCCCGGCAAGAGCAGTGAGGCGCCGTTCGCCATGAATAGCGCGCCATACAAGAACGGACGCTCGTCGCAGTTACGCCGCCTTGCTGCGTGAAGGATGACGGGCGTCAGGAAGACCACAGCCGTGTCGAGGTTCAGCACCGCAGTCACGATCGCCTCGAGACCCAGCAGCGTGGCCAGGAGCGCAATCGGCCCTGCGCCGACTCGCTCGACGCGCGCACCGAGAGCGGCGAACAACCCGTCGGCCTCGACAACGACGCCGATCAGGAGCAGGCCGGCGACCAGTACAAACGGTGGCCAGGCTTGCCCAGCAGCTTGACCGATCGCGGTTCCCACCATCACGACCGTACCTAGGGCGAAGCGACTGCCCTGACGTGTTTCTAGGCGAGCGTGGGCTCGAGCAGCCGCCCGTCCTGCATCCGGACCGAACGGTGCGCCTTCTCCGCGATCTCGGCATCGTGCGTGACGAGGATCACCGTGTGCCTCCGCTCCTCCGAGAGCGAAGTGAGCAGGTCGACGACCTCCGTGCCTGTGCGCGAGTCGAGATTCCCGGTTGGCTCGTCTGCAAGCACGACGCGCGGCTCGGTGGACAATGCACGCGCGATTGCGACACGCTGCTGTTCTCCACCCGAGAGCTGCGAAGGGAGATGGTCGGCGCGGTCGCTCAATCCCACTTCCTCGAGTAGTGCAAGCGATCGGGCTCGGAGCTCGTCTTCGGGCACTCCCGTGGGCGCGAGCTTCGCTTCGACGTTTTGCAGCGCGTTCAACGTCGGAATGAGATTGAACGTCTGGAAGACGAAGCCGAACGCACGCAAGCGGATGTCCGCGAGCTCGTTGTCGCCGAGAGTGTTCAGGTCGCGGCCCTCGAAGAAGACCTGCCCCGACGTCGGACGGTCGAGCGCGCCCAGCAGCTGGAGCAGCGTCGTCTTGCCGGAGCCGCTCGGGCCGACGAGCGCGAGGATCTCTCCGTGCTCGATCGCCAGGTCGATGCCGCCGAGCGCGTTGATCGTCGCGTCCCCGCGCCGAAAGCTTCGGGTCGCGTTGCGGACGTCGTAGAGGAGATCACCCGTCATTCCATCTGCCTCAACGCGTCGGCGGGACGTAATCGCGCGGCACGCAGCGCTCCGGCCCCGCCGGCGATCAGTCCGCCTGCGAGCGCAAGCGCGAAACCGAAGAGGAGCAGGGAAAGGCTCAAAGGCGCCGTCAAGGAAACGGACGTCGACGCCGTGCGAGCAAGCGCTTGGCCGAGTCCGAGGACGTCGTTGGCGCCGGCCGCGCCGGTCGTCGAGCTCGCCGAGAGGCTTGGTCCGAACGCGCCGATAGCAGCGGCCGCGAGGACGCCGAGGACAACGCCGACGAGGCCGCCGGCGATCCCGGTGGCGAGGCACTCGCCGAGAACCTGTCGGATGACGAGCCGCTGCGACCAGCCGAGCGCCTTCAGGGTCCCGATCTCACGAACGCGCTTGCCGATCGACGACAGCGTCAACAGCGCTGCAACGAGGAACGCTGCGACGGCAGCAATGATTGCGAGCACGAGCCCAAGGTCGTGCGAGAGGTTCGCCGCGTCCACGAGCGAGCCGTTGATCGACGCAGCGACCTGCTTCGCGCTTGCGACCTGCGCGCCCGAGCCGAGCGCCTGCTCGATCTCCTTCTGAACCTTGGCCACGTCGGAGCTGCTCGTCGCGCGGACGAGGACGACGTTCGCAAGCCCCTTCTGGCTCGCCAGCTTCTGCAGCTGCGCGAGCGGGATGTAGACGTCAGCGGTCTGACCGCCGAGGGGCGGACTTACGAGTCCGATGATCTTGAACCTCGTTCCGTTCAGGTCGAGCGTCGAGCCGAGCTTCAAGGACTTGCGTTTCGCGTACGCGGCCGAGACGAGCGCCTCATGTCCACCGGACTTCGAGAAGAAGCGGCCGCGTGACAACTGCGACGGCGTGACGAGCCCGATCGATTGCTGCGCGGGATCGATGCCCCCGATCGTGTACGAGGAGCTCTTGATGTTCGTCTGCGGCGGGCTGACGACCTGCTTCAGTGTCTGCTGGGGCGTCGTGATTCGGGCGCGGAACTCGCGCATCCGTGCAGGCAGGCACTTCCGTGCCGCCGGCGAGCTGAAGAAACCACCGCCGCCTGCGCCCCTGCCGCCGCCGAATCCTTGCTGCTCGCCCGGTTGCGTACCGGACTGCGGACCGCCGCCGACGCCGACGCCGAGCTTCTGGAAGCACGCTTGAATAGCTGCTGCTTCGGCTGCGGTCGGCGGCTTGATCTGGCGCCGGATGTCGAGCTGCTGTCCGCCGGCCTTGATCTTCGCGACGATCTTCGGCACGACGCCCTCCTGGTGGACGGCGGAGAGCACGAGGCCGTTCGAGATGGATGCGACGCCGGGAAGCGACGCGATCTTCGCCGTCTGCTTCTGGGGGAATGTCAGTTGCGTCCCCGGCAGGAAGAAATCGTGCACGAACTGCGTGCCCGGCTTGCCGAGCTTCGAGAGGTCGGTGACGGCAGACTGGTTCGCCTGGACGACCTCGCCGCCGCCGCCGCGGCCAAAGCCGCCGGTGTCCTGTTGCGGCGACAGCGTCACGGTGAGGTCGGTTCCGATTGTGGAGAGCGGGTCGAGCGCGGTTTTCTGGGCTCGGTCGAGCCCACGGGCGAGGCCGCTGATCGTGATCACGAGCGCGACGCCGAGGGCAAGCCCGACGAGCGTGAGGACCGTTCGCGTTCTGCGGCCGACGAGCTCGCTACGCAAGTAGCGGAAGTAGAACACCGACCGCAGCTAACAGCAGTGACCTAAGACACGGCTAAGTCTTGAGTAAGACTTCTCTCAGAGCTGCCTGGCTACGCGTCTACCATGCAAACCATGGAGAGCATCATCTGCCCGGTGTGCGGATTCATCGCCGAGACCACGGATGCGTCTCGGCTGCGCACCGTGTGGGCCGATCATCTGCTCGGTGGCTGCGGCGATGACGTTTCCGCCATCACGACGGCGATGGAGTCCTGCATCGAGCAGAGGCAGGAGCTCTGGCGCTCGGGATTGACGGATGAGGTTCCCGGCCTGACGGTGACGATCGACCTGCTCTGGGAAGCGCTGCGCTATGCGCGCTTGGCCGAGCCTCCTGTGGCCGCGGCCTAGCGCCGCTCGGGAAGCCTCGACAGACGCTCCGCGTTTTCGGTCGGGAAGGATATCGGCAAAAATCGTTCCGAAGCGGCCGCGGCTGCTGCACGCTTCCAGAAGGGAGAAGGTTGAGATGGCAGCGATCAAGAGATCTGCCGACGTCGGCTGGGAGCGGGAGGGGGAGCGCCGCGAGCGCTGACGGCGATCCGAGCAGTCGGCCGTCACCGTTCTCGGGACGAACGGCCTGGGCGCGTAGCGTGCAGACGCCGCTGCGGGAGTTCCTGCGCACCGAGACCGGCGGTGCGGCGGTCTTGCTGGCCGCGGCGGCCGCTGCGCTCGTCTGGGTAAACGTTGACGCGTCGTCGTACGGCTCGCTCTGGAGGACGAAGCTCTCGATCGACATCGGCGACGCAGGCGTCGCGCTGGATCTTCGCCATTGGGTGAACAGCGGGCTGATGACGTTCTTCTTCTTCGTCGTCGGGCTCGAGGCACGACGAGAGTTCGATCTGGGAGAGCTCCGCGAGCGGCGGCGTTTTGCCCTGCCGCTGGTCGCCGGGATCGGAGGCATGGCGCTGGCGATTGCCATTTACCTCGCCTTCAACGCCGGCCGCTCGTCTGCGCACGGCTGGGGAATAGCCATGTCGACCGACACGGCCTTCGCGCTCGGCCTGCTTGCTCTCGTCGGGCCGCGCTTTCCCGACCGTCTGCGGGCGTTCCTCCTCACGCTCCTCGTCGTCGACGACGTCGTCGCGCTCCTCGTCATCGCCACCGTCTACACAAACGCGCTCGACGTCGTGCCACTGCTCGCAGCAGTCGGCTTTCTCGGAGTCGTGCTCGTCGCGCGTAGCTCCGGAGTCCGCACCGGCCTTGCCTATGCAGCGCTCGGGGCTGCCGCGTGGGTGAGTCTGCTCAAGTCGGGGATCGAGCCCGTCGTGATCGGGCTCGCGATGGGGCTCCTCGTCTACGCCTACCCGGCTCCGCGGTCGAGTCTCGAGCGCGCGTCGGAACGGTTCCGCGAGTTCCGCGAGCAGCCGACCGCGGAACTGGCACGTGTCGCAGGAGTGGAGATCAGGGCGGCGACGTCGTCCAACGAACGGCTGCAGCAACTGTTTCACCCCTGGACGAGTTACGTGATCGTGCCGCTGTTCGCGCTCGCGAACGCGGGGATCGTCGTCAGCGGCAGCTCTTTGGCACAAGCGTTCAGGTCGCCGATCACGCTCGGGATCCTGGTCGGCTACGTCGTCGGCAAGCCGGTAGGCATTCTCGCCGGCTCGTGGCTGGTGACGCGTCTGAGCCACAGACGGCTGCAGCCTCCGGTGGGCTGGGCGGCGGTCGCCGGCGGCGGCACGATCGCCGGGATCGGCTTCACAATCGCGCTGCTGATCGCGACGCTCGCCTTCGACGGTCGTCAGCTCGAAGAGGCGAAGGTCGGCGTCCTCAGCGCCGCTCTGAGCGCGGCGCTCATCACGTGGCTGCTATTCCGCGCGACGGCACTCCTGCCTCGGCGCCTGCGGATCCGCGCGCTGCTCGGGTCTGCTCAACCGCTCGTCGACCTCTACAGGGATGTCGATCCGGAACGCGATCACATTCGCGGGCCGATCGATGCGCCTGTCACGGTTGTCGAGTACGGAGATTTCGAATGCCCCTATTGCGGGCAAGCGGAACCGGTCGTCCGCGAGCTCCGCCGCGACTTCACCGATGTCCGTTATGTCTGGCGGCACGTGCCCCTGAACGACGTCCACCCCCACGCCCAGCTGGCCGCGGAAGCCGCCGAGGCAGCGGCCGACCAGGGCGCGTTCTGGGAGATGCACGATCTCCTGCTCGACAACCAAGACGCGCTCCGGCCGGACGACCTGGTCGCCTACGCCGAGCTGCTGGGCCTCGACGTCGAACGCTTCACGAACAGCCTGCGCGAGCACACCGGCGCAGCCCGCGTTGCCGAAGACATCGACAGCGCAGACCTCAGCGGCGTCACCGGCACGCCCACCTTCTTCATCAACAGCCGCCGCCAGCACGGCGCGTACGACATCGCCTCGCTATCGGCAGCGGTACGGGCGGCCGGAGCGCGGGCGACCCTGACGAGCACGAGCGCCGGCTGAGCGCTCCAGAACCGAGTTCGAGTCTGCTTACCTTTGTGCGCTACGTAACAAATCTGATAACTTTTTCGCCGCGCCTTGACCTCGCGCCTGGGCCCGCTTTGCCGCAAGAGCCAGCCCTCTCACCGGGAATAGACGCAGACAGACGGCACGAGGCTTACCGGTCGCGGTGTTTGCGGTCACCCGCGGCCGGTGGCCTCCGTTCGCGGCTTCCTTGCCCTGAAAACCACGAATTCGGTGTCGGAATTCGGTTCTTCGTCCGTATAGTTGCCCGTCAGGCTCATGTCCCTGAAGCCTGCGCGCTCGAGCATCGCGACAAGCTCGTGCGTGAAGAACAGGGACATTCTCAAGACGTGCTCCTCCGCCACGTGCTCGCCGTTCCGCCACATGTCGGCGCGCATCTCGAGCGTCACACATTGGGCCAGTGGGTCGAGCTGGACGATCCGGCTGCGCAGCTCGTACTCCGTCCCATCGGAACCTTGCCGCCGGTCCCCCTCACCCAACTCTCGCCAGGGCTTCGGTAATGCCTGCCGCTCCACTTTGAGCCAATGACGCCATAGTCCCGCGTCGGCATAGGGCGCCTCGTTGTCGAGCAGCAGGAGACCTCCGGGCTCGAGATGCTCGTAGATGCGCTCGAGGCTCTCGAAACTCTGCTCGCGATTGCCGCCCAAACCGAAACCGCCGCAGACCACGATCGTCCTGTACCTGCGCGGCAACTCGAGCTCGTGCATTGCCTGCGCAAACAAATTCGGTGACAACCTTTCGGCTTCCGCCCTTTCGCGGCAGAGCGCAAGCATGTCCGACGAGATGTCACAGCCGTCGACGTCCAGCCCGGCGCGAAGGTAGGGGACAAGCAGGCGTCCGGTCCCGCACGCGACGTCGAGTGCAGGCTGACCGTCGTCCTCGATGAATTTCTGGAAGTACTCGATCTCCGGGCCGCCCACGTTGAACTCTGCCCACCAGCTCGCGACGATCCCGTGATGCCAGGTCCGCGTCTGCTCTTCCGCGCCGGTCATCTCGCGACGAGGGTAATGCAAGTTTTTCAATCGGCGCGGGTCTGCCTCGAAGGAGCCTGGCGCGCTTCGACTGTGGTTGCCGGCCCACCGCCGGCTGAAGCCGCGCCGGGCTCCTAACCCGAAAAGCGTCCGACAAAGATCGTGACCTGCGACCCCGCCGGGATCCTGGACCCCGCTTTGGGCTGCTGCTCGACTACGAGGCCGTCCATGCTCTGGTCGCTCGTCGGCCGGTTCAGCACCGCAACCTTGAAACCGGCGGCGCTGAGCGTCTGCGCTGCCGTGGTCTGATCCTGTCCGACGACGTTGGGGACAGCGGTCGCCGGTTGCGGGTTCGGGCCCGTCGAGACGTTGACGCGCACGCGCGATCCGCGCAGCAGTGTCGTGCCCGGCGCAGGCAACTGGGCGACGATTCTGTTCGCAGGCTGGCTCGAACGGACGTAGACCACGGTCGGCCGAAGGCCCAAGACGTTCAGCCGGCGAAGCGCGGGCGTCTGCGCAAGCGCGACCACGCGTGGTACGCGAACGGGCCCGGAGGCGGTAGTAGTCGTGGCGCGCGTGATCGTAGTGGCGGTCGTCGTCGTGGTCGCAACCGTCGTCGTCGACGGGCCCGTGCCGGTCGACACGTTGACGACCACCTTCGCGCCCTTGTCGACTTCCTTCCCTGTCGGCGGGTTCTGGCCGACCACGGTTCCCACGGGTTTGTCGGACGGGACGTTCTCGAGGACCGGCTTCAGGCCGAGCTTCGTCAGCGCGTCCACTGCAGCGCCCTGGGTCTGCCCGACCACGCGCGGGACGACGACCGGCTTGACCCCGCTCGAGACGTTCAGCGTCACCGTTGTCCCGCTCACCGCGGTAACGCCCGCGACAGGCTCCTGGCCGATGACGATCCCCTTGGGACGCGAGGACGCGACGCGTTTGACCTCGACCTTGAACCCCTTGGCCGTCAACTTCTGCTGCGCATCCGGCAGGGGCAGACCCATCAGGTCCGGGACGCCGAGGCGACCGCTCGAGATGAAGATCGTGACCGCCTGGCCCTTGTCTAGCTGCGTGCCCGGGCCGGGCTTCTCCGCGAACACGATGCCAGGCGGCCGGTTGCTCGCATCCGTGCGCGGGAGCACGTCGAGACCGCGGTCGTGAATCCGAACCGCGGCGGCGTCTTCACGGAGGCCGATCACGTTCGGAACCGTCGCTTTGTCACTGCTGCGGCTAAGGAAGTACCAGGCCAGCAGGCCGCCCACCACGAGCAGCAGCAGGAGCACGAGCCACAACCACCAGTAGCGCTCGGGCGGTGGGCCGGCGGGCTCTGCGACCTCTTCCTCGGCCACGGCTGCCGACGGCAGCGACCGCCGGATCATCTCGTCGATCCGTCCCGCGCGGGCCCGGCGTCCGCGCGCTCGATCGATCCAATCGAGCCAGGCCGCTTGGCGTTCGGGCGGTAACGCACCGAAGCGGGAGCCCGCCTCGGGAACGCGATCGAACGCGGCGGCGATGTCCGCTGGAAGCTCTCGGCGGGTGGCCATCGAAACCGTGTTGCCCTCGGCGAAACTAATTAACCGTCGACAAGCAGGCCCTGCAACGGACCGAGCAATCGGCGCGAGCGCCGAGACACACCAGGGAGCAGGCACAGCCGGTGCGTCGGTGGGAGACCCGCCTGGCGACGATCGTACTGCTCTTCCGCGATTGGCTTCCAGAGCTCGTCCGCGACGCGAACCGCGTCCGCGGATACCTCTTCTTGTGTGCGCTCGAGATGCTCCGCCCACAACCGCACCCGCGTCGCCCGTGCAAGCTCGGCGTTGCAGGTGACCACGTTCATCTCGGTGTCGTTGAACAGCGAGTGCTCGTTGAGGTTGGCGGAGCCGAGCGTCAGCCAACGATCGTCGACGATTCCGATTTTCGCGTGGACGTAGATGGGACAAGGGCCGCGCTCGCCGAGCGCGCGCAGCGTGCACGCGAGAACTCGCCCCGCACCATTGTCCGCTTCGATCAGGTTCGCCAGCTGGCCACGCGTGTCGTCGCGCCCGTCGTTCGGATTCGCGGGCAGCACGATTAGCAGCCGGAAATCATCGGACGGCGGCTGCGCGATCTTGTCCAGAAGGATCTGCACGATCTCGCCCGACCAGAGAAACTGGTTCTCGAGGTAGACGAGGCGCTGCGCCGAGCGAAGTGCGCGCACGTACGACTCGAGGATCCGGAAATCGCCTCCCCGAACCGACTCATAGACGTCCTCGGGCACGGTCCGGACTGCCTGCACCTCGACGTCACCCGCCGGCGGCCTTGGGCTCGGTTCGGGAAGCGTGTCGCCGCTGAGGTCGCGCCACCGCTGGGCGAAATGGGCTGCGACGTCCGTCACGACAGGACCTCGAAGCAGGCAGGCGGCGTCATGCCAACCGAGCTCACCGCGTGCGGGGTGGGCATTCGTGTCGAACCGGTCGCCCGACTCCGTCGTCAGATCGATGCCGCCGACGAGGGCGACTTCGTCGTCGATCACGACGATCTTCTCGTGGTGGCAATGCATCGGCCGTTCCTTCGGATCCGCGACCACCTTGATCTTCGTGCCGGACGTGAGCGTGTGGAGAGTGCGCGCCACGTCCTTGCGATCGGGGCGGAAGAGAGGCAGCGGCGAGCCGGCCCAAACCCGGATACGCACTGGAATCCGCTCGGCCAGCTCTGTGAGGAGCGTCCGCAACTCCACTCGGACCGGCTCGCGCACGAGTGCGAAGTCGGGTGACAGGAACCAGCCTGCGAGATGGACGTGTGAACGCGCCTTGCGCAGCTCCGCCTCGAGCCGAGGTAGCGCCTCAGCGCCGTCGATCAGGACCTCCACCCTGCACCCGGCCCGCGGCGGCGGCTCACCGGATGCCCAGAGATCCGAAGTTCGGCGGCTCGAGGGCATGCTTCCAGCCGATTCGTCGCAGCCGCCGCGCGTGATGCGAGCGGAAGAGCCGCTCGACCGAACGGCCGACGAGCTTGTCGAAAGCGAGCAGCGGGTCCACCACAGGCAAACTCTTTGCCCGTGATGGCCGTCTCCCCAACCCCATTGATCTGCCTCGACCCCGGCCACGGCACGATCCCGGCGATCGGCCGGCAGACCGAGCCCATCGGCCCGGGCTCCTCGCAGCTGAAGATCAAGGACGGCGGCGGCACGGCGGGAGAGGCGCCGGTCGCCCTCGCGATCGCGCTTCGGACACGCGCGCTGCTGAAGCGAGACGGCTATCGCGTCGCGATGACTCGCACAGGGCGCACATACGCGGGGGGAAATATCGAGCGCGCGCGCTTCTGCAACGTGCGACACGCGGCCCTGATGATCAGGATTCACGCCGACGGCGCGACCGACCCGTCGCTCAATGGGATCAAAACGCTCGTGCCCGCGCTGCACGCCGGGTGGACGGACGACATCTACGCCGCGAGCGTGCGCGCTGCCCGCAAGGTACAGGCGGCGGTCGCCCGGCAGACCGGCGCGCGCAACCTCGGACTTGTGCAGCGCTCGGACCTGACCGGCTTCAACTGGGCGAACGTTCCGGCAATCCTGGTCGAGTGCGGCTTCATGACGAACCCCGTCGAAAGACGGCTCCTGCAGTCGCCGTCGTATCAGCTGAAGGTCGCCCGCGGCTTCGTCGCAGGTGCGGAAGCGTTCGCTCCGCGCTAGGCGGCGCAGTCGGCGCAGGCGCCGGTGAGCACGACTTCGTGCTCCTCGACCGAGTAACCCAGGCCGCCGGCGACCTTGTCGATCGCGCGCTCGAGCCTTGCGTCGCTGAACGCCTCAACCTTCCCGCAGTCGCGGCAGACGAGGTGATGATGGTGGTCTCCGTCGGGCCGCGCCGGCTCGAAGCGCGCAATCCCGTCGCCTGCATCGATTCGCTTGACCAGCCTCAGATCTGCGAGCGTCTCGAGGGCGCGGTAGACGGAGGCGATCCCGACCGGCCGCCTGGCGCGCCGAAGGCTGTCGAAGATCTCCTGCGCGCTCATGCAGCAGTTCTGGCGGCCCAGGAGCTCCACGACGGCACGGCGGGCGCCCCCACTCCGAAAACCGGCGCCTTCGAGTGTCTCGAGTGCATGACTCGCCCAGATCACGTTCGCAGTGTATCGTCCCGGACGTGATTTCGAGAATAGTTCTCATTCTTGTCCTGATCGGAGTCCTCGCAGGCTGCGGGTCAGGCGGCTCCGGAGGAGGGAAGTCGGTGGTGGCGGCGTTCTATCCCCTCGCCTACGCCGCCGAGCGAATCGGAGGGCCGGCATTCGACGTCCAAAATCTGACGCCGCCCGGCGCCGAGCCTCACGACCTCGAGCTGACACCGCGCGAAGTCGCGCGGATCCAGGAAGCGAGCGTCGTCCTCTACCTGAGCCACGGCTTCCAGCCTGCGGTGAGCAAAGCGGTCGAGCAGACGCGCGGTAAGAAGGTGGACATCCTCGCCGGCCTGCCGCTGCACACCTCCGATGGTGCGGAGGCCGGGCTCACCGCAGACCCGCACGTCTGGCTCGATCCGATCCTCTTCGAGCGAATCGCGAACAAGATCGGCACAGCGTTGGGTCGCCCCTCGACCGCGCTGGTCGCCGACCTGCGCAAGCTCGATACTGAATATCGGCAAGGGTTGCGCGACTGCAAGCGACACGAGATCGTCACGAGCCACGCCGCGTTCGGCTACCTCGCGGCCCGCTACGGGCTCGAGCAGGTCTCGATCACCGGGCTCGCTCCGGAGACCGAGCCGACGCCGAAGCAGCTCGCACACGTGATCCAGGTCGTCCGCCGAACGCACGCGACCACGGTGTTCTTCGAGACGCTGGTCTCGCCGCGGCTGGCAGAAACGGTGGCGCGCGAGGTCGGAGCGCGCACTGCTGTGCTCGATCCGATCGAAGGTCTGACGCCGACCAAGCAGAAGCGCGGCGACAACTACCTGACGCTGATGCGCCGGAATCTTGCGGCGCTGCGGAAGGCACTGGCTTGCCGCTAGCGCTGCGACTGCAGCGAGTCTCTTTCGCGTACGGGCACGCACCTCCCGTCCTGCGCGACGTCGATCTCGAGGTGGAGCGTGGCGAGTTCGTGGCGATCGCGGGGCCGAACGGAGGCGGTAAGACCACCCTCGTCCGGCTCGTGGTCGGGCTCGAGGAGCCGACGTCGGGACGCGTCGAGTTGCTGGTGCGGAAGGTCGGTTACCTCCCGCAGCGGGCTCAGGCCGGGATCGACGCACCGGTCACGGTCCGCGAGCTCGTCACCACCGGACGCGCGTCACGGACACGGCTGGTCGGACCGCTGTCCGGTGCGGACAGGGAGGCTGTGCGCCAGGCGATCGACCGCGTCGCCCTGGTGCCACAGGCGGATCGGCGGCTGTCGACGCTGTCCGGCGGCCAGCAGCAGCGCGCTTTCATCGCGAAAGCCCTCGCCGCCGAGCCGGAGCTGCTCGTGCTCGACGAACCGACGACCGGCGTCGACGTCGAGGCGCAAGACGCGATCGCAGCACTCCTGCAGAGGCTCCGGAACGAGCTCGGGATGACGATCCTCTACGTCTCGCACGAGTTCGGCGCTGTCGAACGCTTCGTCGAGCGGATCGTGCTCATCCGCGGCGGCATCGTCTTCGACGGGCCTCCTTCCGGCCTGCCCGACGTCTGGCACGACCCCTCGCACGCGCATGCTTGATCTCGAGTTCATGCGGCTCGCGTTCGGCGCCGGGATCGTGGTCGGACTGCTTGCGCCCGCGGTCGGCTTCTTTCTCGTGCAGCGACGACTCAGCCTGGTCGGCGACGGGATCGGCCACGTCGCGTTCGCGGGTGTAGCGCTCGGCTATCTGCTCGACCTCCCGCTCGTTCTGACGGCCCTCGTCGTCTCGGTCGCCGGAGGCCTGTCGATCGAATGGATCCGTGCGCGCCGACGAACCGCAGGCGACCAGGCGCTCGCGCTGATCTTCTACACCGGCATCGCGGGGGGCGTCGTGCTGGTGTCGGCCGCGGGCGCGCTCAACGCGAACCTCTTCCAGTTCCTCTTCGGCTCGATCTTGACCGTCACGCGAGGAGACCTCGCCGTGGTCGCCGCGCTCGGCGCCTGCGCACTGGTCACGATTGCGCTGCTCTACCGGCCGCTCGTCGCCGTGGTGGTTGATGAGGAAGGTGCGCGTGTCGCCGGGCTCCCGGTGTCCACGCTGAATGCGCTCACCGTCGCGCTCGCCGCCGTGACGATCGCGCTGTCGATGCGCATCGTCGGGATCCTGCTGATCGCCGCGCTGATGGTGCTACCGGTGATCGCCGCGTCGCGAATCGCCTGGAGCATGCGCTCGACGATCCTGCTCGGCATGGGAATCGGGCTCGGCTCGGTGCTGGCCGGGATCACGATCGCCTACTACGCGGACCTCCCGCCCGGCGGAACGACCGTGCTCGTCGCCGCCGCGACCGTGCTCGCCGCCGAGTTCTGGTCCGTCGTACGCGGCTAGAGGTCGCGCATGCGTTCGACCGTCGCCCGCCCGACGTCGTGCACGGCGCGACGTCGCGATTCGGGATCCGCGGGCGCGGGCTCGGCGAGATCGACGGTCACCTCGGCGGCCTCGAACTCGTCGCGTTCCTCGACGATCGAGCGGGATTCCGCGAGCTTTCGGCGCAGATCGTCAGCGCGCGGATCGGGGCCGAGAGGGGCTTCGCGCCGCCGGCGCAGGAAGCCGAACAGCGCGAACCCGCCGAGCAGCCACGCGGACGGGTGCTTCATCGCGGCGATGCTACACTGGCCGCCTTCCTGCCTTGCCATCGCGCTTCCTTTCCCGAGTGGCGCCAGCCGGTGAGGCCGATTCAGACCAAAGGAAGGGAGGTCTCGGGAACTAGTGGTTGCGTACGAAATTTTGCTCATGCTCGATCCGGACCTGCCAGAAGGGCGGCAGGAGGAGATCATCAAACGCGCGCGTGAGCTCGTGGAGAAGGCCAATGGGACGTGGGTCCGGCACGACGTCTGGGGACGACGCCGGCTGGCATACGAGATCGCCCACAAGGGCGAGGGCTCGTACCACCTTCTGAACTTCGACGCCGACCCGGAGACGCTCGCCGAGCTGTCACGCGTCCTCCGCATCACCGACGGTGTCATGCGGCATCTCGCCGTGCGCCGGGTCGAAGGCACGGCCGGGGCACCCCCGCCGCCGGAGCCCGAGCCGATCTCCCGGTCTGTCCCCGAGCCCGCCTATGCTGAAGCGAACACCAGTTCGGAAGAGGAGTAGAAGATGGCCAACATCAATCGCGTCGTGCTCGTGGGGAACCTGACGAAGGACCCGGAGCTGCGTCACACGCCGAGCGGCACCGCCGTCTGCAAGCTGCGGATCGCCGTAAATACCCGACAGAAGGATCCGCAGGGCAACTGGGGCGACAAGCCCAATTACTTCGACGTCACCGTATGGGGCAACCAGGGTGAGAGCTGCGCGCAGTACCTCTCCAAGGGCCGACCGGTCGGCGTCGACGGACGCCTCGACTGGCGCGAGTGGGATGCGCAGGACGGCACCAAGCGCCAGGCGGTCGAGATCATCGCCGACACCGTGCAGTTCCTCGGCAGCCGCGATGGCGGCGGCGGAGGGGGCGCAGGGGACGGTGAGCGCCAGTTCGTCCCGGCCGCGGCAACGGCCGGAAACGAGGACTTCACCTCGTCCTCTGCAGACGACGACATCCCGTTCTGATGCCGCCGCGCGGAGGGGGAGAAAAGAGAGACAAGGACCGGCAGCCCGGCCGAAAGCGGCCGGGCCAGTCCTCCGGTCCGATCCGGCGGAAGTCGTGCTTCTTCTGCAAGGACAAGGTCGACGAGATCGACTACAAGAACGTGAACCAGCTGCGCCGGTACATCTCGGAGCGGGGCAAGATCCGCTCCCGGCGCATCACCGGCGCGTGCCGGCG
>Ga0307278_10000127_pt1 | contig 37708 bp, 38 predicted proteins | sample ER_DNA_117_FD_194482 | JGI IMG/M metagenome (GOLD analysis project Ga0307278, IMG submission 194482) | Bulk soil microbial communities from the East River watershed near Crested Butte, Colorado, United States - ER_DNA_117 | ecosystem: Environmental > Terrestrial > Soil > Floodplain | place... | reverse complement strand
CGCTTCCTGGACGAGCTCGCGCTGGTCGTCGGTGCCGTTCATCAGCGTCAGGATCACGTCGCGGCCGTGGAGGATGTGGAACGACTCCTCCCAGCAGATCTTCTTCATGATCCGCGCGTACGGCGCGTAGGAGCATTTGAGGAGCGCCTTCTGCGAGATGATCGCGGCCGCGTCGACGAGCCACGCGATCACGCCGACATCGCCCCACGTCTTCGTCGGGTAGTGGAAGACGTTGTGGAACTTCGACTTGCCCGAGATGAGGTCGTCGAGACATTGCTCACGCGGCTTGCCGAGATCCTCGACCACGCGGTAGATGAGCTGCGAGTGGCCGACCTCGTCCTGCACCTTTGCGGTCAGGGCCAGCTTGCGCTGCAGCGTCGGCGCCCGGAGGATCCATTCGCGTTCGGGGAGGACGCCCATCAGCTCCGAGTTGCCGTGCATCTCGATGAACTTGATGAGCTTCGCACGGTAGTCGTCGGGCAGCTCGTCGGTGGCTTCCACCTGGCCGCCTGACTGGACGTACTCGAGGAATTCCTGCTCGCTCATGGCCTCCCTACCTAACGATCGTTAGGGTCTATTGAAGCATGTCCACCAGGAAGTCGGAGCTAACCCGCCAGGCAGCCCGGCTCTTTGCCGAGAAGGGCTACCACGGCACCTCGATCGGCGACCTCGCCGAGGCCATGGGCGTCCAGAAGGGGTCGCTCTACGCGCACATCGATTCCAAGGCCGATCTGCTCTGGGAGGTGGCCCGCGACGGGGCGGCGGCTTTCCATGCAGGGTTGGACACGCTGCCGGACGAGCTCCCGGCAAACGAGAAGATCCGGCTGGCGCTCCGCGCCCATCTCCGCGTGATCGGCGAGCAGCTCGAGATTGCGACGGTGTTCATCCGCGAGTGGCGCTACCTCGAAGGGGAACGTCGCGACGAGTTCGTCGCCGAGCGCCGGCGTTACGAGGACCGGTTCCGCGCGCTCTTCCGTGAAGGACGCGAGCTCGGCGAACTGCGCACCGACCTCGACGACGCGACGGCGACTCTGCTCGCGCTCTCCGCGGCGAATTGGGCGTACACGTGGCTGCGGCCGGGTGCCGACACGGACGAGCTCGCCGATCGCTTCTTCGCGTTCTTGCTGGACGGCATGCGCGGCTACGCCACTCCCTGAGAAGCCTTGCTTGATGCTGCGCGTGGCATGCTCGCGCCATGAAGCGGGCAGTCCTGATCGTGAACCCGCAAGCGAGCCGGGTCACCGAGGAGGGCATTTCGGCCGTCGAGCGTGCACTGATGGGCTCGGCGTACTTACGCACGGTGAGAACGGAGCGTCCACGTCATGCCGTCGAGCTCGCACGTGAGGCGGGCGACGCCGACGCACTCATCGTGTTCTCGGGAGACGGCGGCTTCAACGAGGTGCTGAACGGAGTGGAGCGAAGCGATCAGCCACTCGGCTTCGTCCCCGGAGGTGGCACGAGCGTGCTGCCTCGCGCGCTGGGGCTGCCGCGCAACCCTGTGGCAGCGGCCGAGCGGCTGGCCGGCGCGCTTGTCGAAGACAGGACTCGAACGATTTCGACCGGTCGCGTCAATGGGCGGCGCTTCGCTTTCGGCGCGGGAATCGGGATCGACGCGGAAGCGGTGCGGCGGATCGACGAGCGCGGGCGGTCGCCGGAGGGCGAACGGCCCGGCGATCTCGCCTTCCTGGGGACGTTCGCACGCATGCTGGTCGAGCGTCGCGGCCGGCTCGAGCCGGTGTTGGACGTCGAGGGCTACGGCCGGGCCGCGTTCGTGCTCGTGGCCAACGTCAACCCCTACAGCTTCCTCAAGACCGTGGCAATCAAGGCGAGCCCGGAGGCGGCGTTCGAAGCAGGGCTGGATTTCCTCGCACCGGTCTCGTTGACGCCGAGGACGCTGCCGCCCCTCCTGCTTGCCCTCGCGACCGGTCGTCCCGCGCGCAACGCGCTACGGGGTCACGATCTCGACCGGATCGCCGTGCGCAGCGACCGCCCTCTCCCGCTGCACGCGGACGGCGAGGATCTGGGAGACGTGACCGAGGCGGTCTTCGAGGCCGAGCGCGGCTCGGTCACGGTGCTCGTCTAAATACACTTCCGCGCGATGGCCCAGGTTCTTCCGGCCGAGCGCGACCTGCGGCGCGTGATCGGCGACGCGGCTGGCGCCGGCGACCGTCAGGTCGAAGGGCTCGGGGAACAGGAACTGCTCGAGATCTACCGCTCCATGGTCCGGCTACGTACGTACGACGAGCGCTCGGTCGTCTACCACAGTCAGGGGCGCATCGGGACCTACGCGATCTTCTGGAACCACGAGGCGATGCAGGCAGGCGCATTCCACGCCCTCGCGGACGACGACTGGATCTTTCCTTCGTACCGTGAGTCGGCGATCGGGCTGCTGCGCGGCATGCCACCCGCGACGGTGCTGTCGTGGTGGCGTGGTCATCCGGCTGGCTGGTGGAACCCCGATGACTATCGCGTGGCCTCGATCTGCGTCCCGATCGGCACGCATATTCCGCATGCGGCGGGTCTCGCATGGGGGAAGAAGCTGAAGGGCGAGCGCGCTGCAGCGATCGTCTTCTTCGGCGACGGCGCCACCTCGGAGGGCGCGTTCCACGAAGGTGCAAACTTCGCCGCGGTCACCGGCGCACCGCTCATCCTCTTCTGCAACAACAACGGTTGGGCCATCTCGACGCCGGTCGAGGCGCAGACGCGGGCTCAGACGCTTGCGGACAAGGCAGTCGGCTACGGGATGCCTGGCGTGCGTGTCGACGGGACGGATGTGCTCGCCTGTTTCGAGGCGACGCGCGAAGCGGTTGTGCGTGCACGCAACGGCGAGGGCCCGATGCTGATCGAGGCCGTCTCGTACCGCGTTGCGCCGCACGCGACCGCCGACGATCCCAGCGCGTACATCGACGCCGAGCGGGTCGAGGACGCACGGAGGCGCGAGTGTGTCGGACGTTTCGAGGGGTATCTGCGTCGCGCGGGGATCCTCCACGACGATCTCGCCGCATCGATCCGAACGGAGGCAGTGGAGGCGATGCGCGAGGCGATCAAGGCAGCAGAGGCAGAGCCGCCCGCGGACGTCGAGCTGCTCTTTGCGAACGTCTACGTCGATCCGCCTGCATCGTTCGGCTCGGATCTCGAAGAGCTGCGAGGCACGCTTGGCTGAGCGCTCGATCGTCGAGGCGATCAACGACTGCCTGCATGTCGAGCTCGAGCGGGACTCGTCCGTGATGGTGCTGGGAGAGGATGTCGGTCGTTCCGGTGGTGTCTTCCGCGCGACGGCGGGCCTGCGCGATCGTTTTGGGCCCGACCGCTGCTTCGACACTCCACTTGCAGAGGCCGGCATCCTCGGCACCGCGGTCGGGCTCTGCATGGCCGGCTGGCGTCCCGTGTGCGAGATGCAGTACGACGCGTTCTCCTATCCCTGCCTCGACCAGCTGATCACGCACGTCGGGCGTTACCGCTGGCGGACCGGTGGGCAGATGGAGTTCCCGCTCGTCGTGCGCATGCCGTACGGGGGCGGCGTGCGCGCACCCGAGTTGCACGACGACTCGCCGGAGACGTACTACGTCCACACGCCGGGCGTGAAGGTCGCGATCCCGTCCACCCCTGCCGATGCGAAGGGGATCCTCGCCGCGGCGATCCGCGATCCAGACCCCGTCGTCGTGCTCGAGCCGAAGCTGCACTACCGGACGAGCAAGGGCGACGTACCGGACGGCGAGCATGTCGTCCCGCTCGGTAAGGCGCGCCTGGCGCGCGAGGGAGACGACCTCACGCTGGTCGCGTACGGCTCGATGGTCGCCGTGTGCGAGGCGGCCGCCGACGCGCTCGAGGACGTTTCGGTCGAGGTGCTCGACATCCGCTCGCTGAAGCCGCTCGACGAGGAGGCGCTGCTCGCTTCGGCGGCGAAGACGGGCCGAGTGGTGATCGTTCAGGAGGCACCGCGGACGTGCGGGTTTGCTGCGGAGCTGGCGGCGATCCTCGCCGAGAAGGCGATCCTGGATCTGCGTGGCCCGGTCTTGCGCGTGACGGGCTACGACGTCCCGTATCCGTACTGGCAGATCGAGGATGCGTACATGCCGTCGCCGGAGCGAGTCCTCGCCGCCGTGCGCCGCCTGCTCGAGTTCTAAGGCAGGGGCGAACGAACGAGCTCCGGCACGAGTTCTCCGGCCGCCGCCCGCCTTTCGTCCTGCATCGTCGCCAAAGAGGGTCCCGTGCGCGCCTGTCTTTGGAAGAAAAGTCACACACTCGTAACGAAAGTCGTGTCCGCTTTGTCTCGAACGCCACGTCTCGGCGACCCATGTTGGGGACAGTCCCCGGCGAGGCCAGCCGGGACTAGGGTCTGTTAGGCATGTCGGAAAGGCAGACGAATGAGCGTTTGCGGCTGTGGCTCGAGCGCAGCGGCGCTGGTTTTCGCCTGCGCGATGCCGCGACCGGTGAGCTCGTGCGCGGCGAGGATCCGCGCATCCGGGTGATCAAGGTCGCCGGCGTGTCGTATCGGATCGACGCGCTGCAGGACGACGCATTCGCTCCAGGCCGGCGGCTTGCGCTCGTGGCCGAGCCTGACAACGAGCACGATCCACACGCGATCGGCGTCTGGGACAGCGAGCGCAGGGTGCAGGCCGGTTACGTCCCCGCAGAGATCGCGCGCGACCTCGAAGCGGACGAATGGCAGGCCGTCTCGTTGTGGGAGTTCTTCGAAGACGGCACCCGCGGCGGGTTGCGCGTCCTGCTTGCGCGTCGAGACGCCTGGATCGGAGTACCGCGCACATGACGCACGAGATTCCGCTCGAGCGGCGCACGTTGCACGGACACTTCTCGCGTGACCTCGCACCCGTCGCGACGATCGAGAGCGGCGACACGGTTGCCTTCTCGTGTCTCGACTCGGCTTGGCACGTCGCGCCCGGAGAAACATTCGAGCCTCGCGATGAAGAGCTCGACGCCGGGCACGCACTCGTCGGCCCGATCGAGGTGCGCGGGGCCAAGGCGGGCCACACGCTCGCTGTCCGCATCGACGAGGTGCGCGTCGCGTCGTTCGGCGCGACGCTAGCCGGCGGCTGGTCGACGCCCCTCAATGACCGGCTCGACATGAGCCAAGGCGAGAAGCTCACGCTCCACTGGAGCCTCGACGCCGAGGGTGGTACCGGCCGCGATCCGCAGGGACGCGAGGTCGAGTTGCGACCCTTCCCGGGCGTCCTCGGCATGCCTCCACCCGAGCCGGGAGTGCATCCGACCGCTCCGCCGCGCCGCTGGGGCGGGAACATCGACTGCAAGGAGCTCGTGGCAGGCACGACCCTATTCCTGCCGATTCCGGTCGACGGCGCACTCTTCTCCGCGGGCGACGGTCACGCACGCCAGGGAGACGGCGAGGTTTCGCAGACCGCGATCGAGTGTCCGCTCGACCGCCTCGCGCTGACGCTCTCGGTCGAAGATCGCCCCGAGCTCCGCACCCCGATCGCCTGGACGCCCGGCGCCTGGCTCACCTTCGGCTTCGACGAAGACCTCGACGAGGCGGCGGCCTTCGCCGTCGACGGGATGCTCGACCTGATGCAGCGCGAGCTCGACGTGGAACGCGTCGACGCGCTCGCACTTGCGAGCGTTGTCGTCGACCTGCGCGTCACGCAGCTCGTGAACGGCGTCAGAGGTGTGCATGCCGTCCTCCCTCACGACGCGATAAGAATGTGACCGTGGCCTACGAGTTCAAGCTTCCCGATCTCGGCGAAGGATTGACGGAAGGCGAGGTCGCGCGCTGGCTCGTCTCCGAGGGACAGGAGATCGGGGAGGACGACCCGCTCGTCGAGATCCAGACCGACAAGACGACGGTCGAGATTCCGTCACCCGCCGCAGGGACCGTGACCAGCATCCTGGTCGACGAAGGAAAGGTCGTCCCGGTTGGGACGGTACTCGTCGTCATCGGTGGCAAGCCCGACGGCGAACGGCGGGCCGCCGCACCCGCAGGCCCGGCGAAGGCAAGAGTCACGCCGCTCGTGCGCAAGATCGCGCAGGAGCTCGGCGTCGACCTCGACTCGCTCGCCGGCACCGGTCCGGGGGGACGCATCACCGAGGAGGACGTGCGCGGGAAAGCAGGCCCCAGCGAGGGCAGGCGCGAGCCGCTGCGCGGAGTGAGGCGCGTGATCGCCGAGCACATGGCGCGCGCCCATCGCGAAGTTCCCGCTGTCACGTGGGTGGAGGAGTGCGACTTCTCCGGCATGGATCTGAAACAGCTGGTCCCGGCGGTGCTGAAGGCGTGCGCCGAGACGTTGAAGGAATTCGCGGAGCTGAACGCGCGCCTCGAACGAGACGAGATCGTCTTCCTGGATCGCTACGACCTCGGCGTCGCAGTGCAGACCGACGACGGCCTCGTCGTCCCGGTCGTCAGGGACTGCGCCACGCGCCCACTGGAAGATCTGGGTGCGGATGTCGCACGCCTCGCCGAGAGCGCGCGCGCAGGAACGCTCAAGCCGGACGAGCTACGCGGTTCGACGTTCACGGTGACGAGCGCGGGCAAGCTCGGCGGCCTCTTGCAGACGCCCATCGTCAATCACCCCGAGGTCGCGATTCTCAGCATCGGACGCATTGGGCCGAGGCCGGTCGTGCGAGACGGCGAGGTCGTCGCGGCGCAGATCGGCTACGTGTCCGTCACGTTCGACCATCGCGTCGTCGACGGCGCCCGCGCGGCCGAGTTCGGGCTCGCCGTCATCCGCAGGCTCGAGCAGCGCTGACGCGGGCGCCCAGCCGGAGAGCCGGGCGCCCGTCTCGACCTCAGTTGTGCGGGTCGTCCTCGTTCAACTGTGCGCGGATCTCTCCGCCTGGCCACTTATCCGTGTGCAGGTTTGCGTACGCCTTGCCGGCGCCGATCGCGCGCACCAACTCGTCGTACTCGCCGGTGTCGATGCCCTGCGTCCGAGCTGCCGCAGTCGCGGGAATCGCCGGTGACACGTCGGCGGCGTCGATGGTGCCGCTGATCGTTCCGGACTGTGGGCAAGCCTGCGTCCCGGCCGGCCCGTTCCCGAGATTCGTGCACAGGAACACGGAAATGCCGCCGTTCACGCTCCGCTGTCCGAAGTGAATGTGCGACTGCTGGACGGCTCCTTCGAGCCCGCTGTAGCTGAGCTGCCAGGCAATCGAGCTTCCGTCCTGGCTGACGTCTGCCGTGAAGTCAGCGGTGCCGGTCGACGACACGGAAGGCACTTCCTGGTAGCCGCTCATCGTCGCCTTGAGATGGTTGAACCCGGCACCCGATCCGCCGGCCAGCGCGAACGCGGCGATCCCGAGTGCTGCGACGCCGACTGCGAGCGTCGCGATTACTCCCCTTCGTCTCATCCCTTTTGCCCTCCTTGCCTGCCCCGAACGAGGGCGCCCGGGCACCGGGGCAGTGGCACCCGGGCGTCACCGGACCTACGGAGATAGCCGGGAACCGGTTTGCCGCTACGCGGCGGCAGCGACGAGATGGCGCGCGAGCATGTCCTCGATCCTGGGAGCGCTCGCGCGCCCGTCGATTCTGTCCACCACGCGCTTGCCCTTCACGAGCACTAGCGTCGGCACGGCCGCCACCCGGAAGCGTTCGGCGAGCTCCGGCTGCTCCTGGATGTCGATACGCATCAGGTGGAGCCGGGTGCGCTCCTTCCGGGCAAGCTGCGCGAGCAGGCTCTCCATGCGTCGCGCCGGGCCCGAACGCTCGGACCAGAAGAAGACAAGCAGCGGCTTGGCGTCGTCTCTCACTCGGTTTGTCCTCCTGTTGAGTCAGCGGGGGGAACGGGCCCTCTTCTTTTCCCTGCAAACAGGCCGCGCAAACTACACTCGGTTACCGATGGGAAGCTGGTACTGGATCGGTGTCTGTGCCGGGCTCGGCGTCTCCGCGGGCGTGCTGCTCGCGGGATTCCTGATCGGCACGCGAGCCGCACTGACCGCTGCGCTCGTCCTCGCCGCAGGCGCCGGTGTCGCCGTCGGCTTTGCGCTCGGCCAGTGGGACGAAGCCGTCGGCGGCGGTGTGGGCGGTGCGCTCGGCTCTATCGGGGCGGCGCAGCTGGTCTCGGGGGCGCTCCGCCGTGGCGGCTCTCGGCTCGGCACTGCGATCTTCATCGCGCTTGCCGCAGTGGTGCTCGCGGCCGTTGCCTGGATTCCGGTCGTGGGGTACTTGGAGGCGACGCTCCTGCCTGCATTGGCCGTGCGCCTGCGCGGCCGAGCCGGCGAGCGCTACGCCGGGTTGCGTTCGCTTGCCAAAGATTAAGTCGCTCATCCTGGTAGTCATCGACGGCCTGACGCCGTCGATGTTCGAGGCGGCGGTCGGTGACGACCGCACGCCGGCCCTCTCTTTTCTCGCAGAGCAGGGGTCCTACTCTCGCGCGATCTCGACGTTCCCCTCATTGACTCCGGTGTGCCTCTCGTCGATCGCGACCGGTGCGCACCCCGACGTCCATCGCATCCCGCACCTCGTCTGGTACGACCGCGAGCGAGCACGGCTCGTCGAATACGGCTCTTCATTCGGGGCGGTGCGGGCCGCGGGAATGACGCGCTCGCTCATCGACACGACCATCAACATGAACCGGCTTCATCTCGGCACGGAAGCAGTCACCGTCTACGAAGCGCTCGAAGACGCCGGGCTGACCGCGGCGGCCATCAACATCACCTGCTACCGCGGACGCACGCCCCACCTACCCACGCTTCCGGGGCTGACGTTCCCGGCTTACGGGCCGAAGCGCTTCTTCTTCTACAACCTGTTCGAGTCGGATCCGACGGGCGCGCCGCTTGCCGTCTTTGGACGGTCACACGGCTCAATCGACGGCTACGCGGCCGCGGTCGGCCGCTGGCTCGTCACGCGTGACGGCTTCGACTTCCTCGTCTACTACCTGCCGGACTACGACTTCGCCTCTCATGCGCACGGGCCCGACGAGGCGTTCGAAGCTCTGGCGCGCACCGACGCCGCGATCGGCGCCCTCCTCGAAGCGGCCGGCGGACCGGATGAGTTCCTCGAGCGCTACGCGGTGGTTCTCTGCTCCGACCACGGGCAGACTCACGTCGACCGGCACGCTCGCCTGGAGGACTCGTTCGGAGACCTCGACGACGTGCTCGTCACCGCGTCGAACCGGGCCGGGATGATCTACCGGCTTGGCCGGGCCGCGCCGGATGTACGGGCGCTCGCGGAGCGGCTCGACGAGCAGGAGTCCGCAGAGACGGTCTTGTTCCTCGAAGGAGCGGACGCGATCGCGCGGCGCGAAGGACAGGAGCTGCGCTTCGCCTTGGGCTTGGGTGGATGGACCACTACGGGGGACGAGGGCCTGCTCGGGTATCCAGGCGGCCTGGAGCGAGCGTGGGCCGCGCTGAACAATTCGAACGCCGGCGAGGTGATCGTCTCCGCTGCCCCGGGATTCGAGTTCGCCGATCTCGCGGGCCGCCATCACTCCGGCGGGGGCAGTCACGGTTCCCTGCGCCGCGGCGACTCGGAGGTCCCGATGCTGACGATCGGGATCGACGCGCAACCGCAGTCCATCGTGGAGATCGCGCCGGCGGTTCTTCGACATTTCGGCGTGGCGCCTCCCGCCTACGCCCGTACGCTCACGCGTGCCGCCTGATTCCGCCGCCGAGGCCAGGAGCCGGATGGTCGACGCGCAGCTGCGCGGCAGGGACGTTGTCGACGAGCGTGTGCTTGTCGCGATGGAGCGAGTCCCGCGCGAGCTCTTCGTGCCCGAGAAGTTGCGTGATCGCGCCTACGTTGACGCTGCCTTGCCGATCGGTGACGGCCAGACGATTTCCCAGCCGTACATGGTCGCGCGGATCTGCGAGGCGCTCTCGCTGACGGGAGTGGAGCGCGTTCTCGACGTCGGCACGGGCTCGGGGTACCAGGCCGCGGTGCTGGCCGAGCTCGCGGCGGAGGTCGACACGATCGAGCGCATCCCGAGGCTCGCCGATCGTGCGCGCGCGAACCTCGAAGCCGCGGGCTACGGCCGGGTCAGCGTTCACGTCGGCGACGGCTCGCGCGGCCTTCCCGACCGTGCGCCCTTCGACGCGATCGCGGTCGCAGCAGCGGCGCCGGAGCTGCCACGGACGCTCTACGAGCAGCTCGAGCCGCGTGGACGTCTGGTGGTACCGGTCGGGCGGCGCGGGATGCAACGCCTGGAGGTGATCGTCCGCAGCCCGGAAGGCCCCGCCGTCCTCCGCTCGGTGCCCTGCCGCTTCGTCCCTCTCCTGGGCGCCGAGGGGTTCTGAAGCGTTTGCGTCCGGTCGGTCCGGGCACGATGGCGGCTGGATGAGGGAGAGAACAGGAGACGAGCTGCTGGCCCTGCCCGTGCGACTGCACGGGATCCAGCTGGGGCGCCCTGTCGATCTGCTCCTCGATCGCGATGCCCAGCGGATAGTGGGGCTCGACGTCCTCTGCGGCGACGAGGTGCACCGCTTCCTGCCCCTACCGACGGCAGCCGTCGGCCGCGGGGAGATCCGGATCCTGTCGCCGCTCGTCCTCCTCGAGCGGCGCGAGCTGGACTTCTACCGCTCTCGGACGCTCGCCCTGAGCCGACTGCGAGACCGCGTGGTCGAGAGGAACGGGCGACAGCTAGGGCCGCTTCAGGACGTCGTCGTGGCCGGGGACGGGCGGGTGGTCGCCGCGATCGTCGATCACAAGCGGATCGCCTTCGACGCCGGGCTGCGGTTCGCTCCCAAACGCCGCTCCGCGGCTTAACAGCTAGTTTCTCCAGCCGCATGGACGAGCGGGACGCAGCCGTCGCCGTGGGTTTGCGCGCCCGCGTCAATCAAGCCCTGCGCAAGCGACGCAACTGGGAGGAGCTCGCGAAATTCTGCGTCGTGGGGGCATCGGGCTACGTCGTCAACCTGATCGTCTACGTCGCTCTGCTCGACGGCGCCGATCTGCACTACCGCCTCGCGGCGAGCGGTTCGTTCCTCGTCGCGGTGACGAACAACTATCTTTGGAACCGGCTCTGGACGTTTCGTCACGATCGCGGCCATTTTGGACACCAGGGCCTGCGGTTCTTCGTGGTGTCGGTGATCGTCTACGTCGGCAACCTCGCCATCCTCACGCTGCTGGTCAAGCTGGGCGTCGGAAAGATCGTGGCGCAGGCGATCGCGATCGTCACCGTCACGCCGGCGAACTTCATCGGCAACAAGCTCTGGTCGTTCCGGAGACTGCACTGAGGCTGATCCTGTTCGCGGCCGTGGCCTTGCTCGCGGCAGCGAACCTCGTCCCGGCTGCCTCGGCGGCTGCCAACCCGAGCCTGACGAAGGAACGCGCTACGGCGCTCTTCCTCGAGAACGACAAGGTTGCGGACTGGCTCGAACGCTATCCGCGCACGGGCCGTGTCAGCGACGCGACCTACGAGGCCGATTCCTCGAAGTGCTCGGCCGGGACGCAAGGCGGCTGCTGGAACGTGACCGTCACGTGGAAGAAGAACGACAAGGTCGACGCCGGGGTGATCGCGACCGGCAAGGTCGACGACCGCACGACTCGCGTCACGGAAGCCTGGACCGGCCCGCAGGTCGCATGGAAGATGGCGCGCGGTTACGAGGGCGCATTCGGCGGCAGGAAGATCAACAGCCTCCGCTACTGGCTTCCCTTCTGCTTCGTGTTCCTGCTCGGGCTCGCCGACTTTCGCCGGCCGCTGTCACTCCGGAACCTCGACCTGGTCGCGCTGCTCTCCTTCTCCGTCTCCCTCTGGTTCTTCAACCACGGGAACATCTTTACGAGCGTGCCGCTCGTCTATCCGCCGCTCGTGTACCTGCTCGCACGCTGCGTCTGGATCGGCGTGTGCGGGCGTCCCGTTCGCGCGGCGCGCCCGCTCTGGAAGCCGGCGGTGCTGCTCGCGGCCGCGGTCTTCATCATCGGCTTCCGTATCGGCCTCAACCTTGCGGACTCCAACGTGATCGACGTCGGCTACGCCGGTGTGATCGGCGCGCAGCGCATCTCGAGCGGTGTGATGCCGTACGACAATTTTCCGAAGGAAGACGAGCTGAAGGCATGCGGTCCTGCCGACTCGGCGGGGGAGATCCGCGACCGCATCCAGTTCAACGGCCGCTGCGAGTCTGCGAACCCGCTGGGGGACACGTACGGTCCGGTCGCCTACGAGGCGTATCTGCCCGGCTACTGGATCCGCGGCTGGTCCGGGAAGTGGGACAAGCTTCCGGCCGTGCACCTCACTTCGATCATCTTCGACGTGCTCTGCGCACTCGGGCTCGGCCTCGCCGGCTTACGCTTCGGCGGGCGCTGGCTCGGCGCCGCGCTCGTGTTTGCGTGGGCCGCCTTTCCGTTCACGCAATACGCGTCGATGTCGAACACCAACGACACGATCGTGCCGGTCTTTCTCATCTTCGGGTTCTGGCTGGCGAGCTCTCCCTGGTCGCGCGGGGTCTCTGTCGCGCTCTCCGGCTTGACGAAGTTTGCCCCGCTCATCGTCGCGCCGCTCTGGCTGACGTATCCGGGTCCGGTCCGGCGACCTCGCCCGGCGCTTGCGTTCGCCGCGGGATTCGTCGTAGCCACGGTTGTCGCGTTCTCCATCCTGTTGCTCGACGGCCACCCGATTCAGGCGGCGCACACGTTCTACGAACGCACGCTCAAGACGCAGATCAACCGGGAGTCGCCGTTCTCGCTCTGGGACTGGGCGCAGTATCACGCGCGCGGAATACCGGATCTCCACGTCGTGCAGCGGGTGCTCGAAGGGCTGCTCGTGCTCGGGGCCGTCGCGGCGGCGTTCGTGCCGCGTACCAAGACGCCGCTGCAGCTGGCCGCGTTGACGGGAGCGCTCTTGATCGGCTTCGAGCTCGTCCTCACTCACTGGTCCTGGCTCTACATTCCGTGGTTTTTCCCCTTCGTCGCGTTCGCTCTGCTCTCGGATGGGCGTGGTGGCCCGAATGAAGGATCAGCCGAGAGCGTTGGCGAAGACGGCTTCAGCAACGGCCGTGAGCAGCAACTCGCAAGCGTCTGACCGCTCCGTCGTTGCCGCGTCATTCGCGGCGATCGCGCTCTTCGTCATCTCGTGGACGCTGCTGCACGTCGGCTTCTACAAGCACAAGCAGCTGATCGACACACCGGTCTACCAGCGCTACGGCAATGCGATTTCGGACGGAAAGGTCCCGTACCGCGATTTCGAGCTCGAGTATCCGCCCGGTGCGTTGCCTATGTTCGCCCTGCCCGGGCTTGCCGACCCCGGCAAAGACCAGTACGTCACCACCGGCTTCCGTCGCTCCTTCGAGACGATCATGTGGTTGTGCGGCGCAGCGGCGCTCGCCGCGATGGCCGTGGTCCTACGTGCACTGCGGCGCAGCACACCGAACGTCTGGGCCGCCCTCTGCTTTGTGGCAATCACGCCGCTGCTGTTGGGCTCGGTCGTTCTCAGCCGCTTCGACCTCTGGCCGGCGGCGATTGTCGCCGCCGCCCTCGCCGCGCTCGTCTCGGGACGACTCCGCCTCGGCCACGCGTTGCTCGGGCTCGGCGTCACCGCGAAGCTCTATCCAGCCGTGCTGTTGCCACTCGGTGTCGCGTTCGTGTGGAAGCGCGCCGGCCGGCGGGAGGCGCTCGCCTGTCTGGGGCTCGCGCTGGCCGTCATCGCGGCGGTCTTCGTGCCTTTCGTCATCCTGTCGCCCGGCGGCGTCTGGCAGAGCCTCAGCGTGCAGTTGAGCCGGCCGCTGCAGGTGGAGAGTCTGGGCTCGGCATTACTCCTGGTCGGTCACCACGTGTTCGGGCTTGCTGTGACGGGAGAGACGAGTCACGGCTCCCAGAATCTCGGCGGCGGCGCCGCCGACGCGCTGGCGGTCGCGTCGACCGTCGTGCAGGCGGCCCTGCTGCTCTGGATCTGGGCGTCGTTCGCGCGCGGGCCGGGGAGCCGGGAGGCGCTCGTTCGTTCGAGTGCGGCCACGCTCTGCGCGTTCGTCGCGTTCGGCAAGGTCCTCTCGCCGCAGTTCCCGATCTGGCTGTTTCCGGTCGTGCCGCTCGTGCGTGGCCGTCGAGGGCTCCTCGCGAGCGCGCTCCTCGCCGTTGCGCTGGTCCTCACGCAGACGTGGTTCCCGTTCCGCTACTTCAGGCTTGCGCTCAACTTCGAAGCAGGGCTTTCCTGGCTGCTCCTGGCGCGCGACCTCACGCTGGTCGCGCTCGTCGCGGTGCTCGTAGTCACTGTGCGGCGTACAACCGCCACTCGCCCGGAATCCCCTTGAGCTCGTGCACGCCGCGGTCGGTGAACTCGATGCCGGATCCGGCGACGAGGTCCTTCACGGTGCTCGACACGAGCACCTCGCCGGAAGCAGCAATCGAGGCGACGCGTGCGCCCGTGTGGACGGCGATCCCTCGGACTGAGCCGGCGCTCAGCTCGCACTCGCCGGTGTGCAGGCCCGAGCGTACCTCGAGACCAACGCCGCGCACGTTCTCGACGATCGAGCGCGCGCAACGGATCGCGCGCGCCGGCCCATCGAAGGTGGCGAAGAACCCGTCGCCGGCCGTGTCGATCTCCACTCCGCGAAATCGCTCGAGGTCGCGACGGACGATTTCGTTGTGACGCTCGAGCAGATCGCGCCAGCGCCGGTCACCTAGTTCGCGCGCTCGATCGGTCGAGCCGACGATGTCAGTGAACAGGACCGTCGCTAGCATTCGCTCCGGCGCCACGGGTTCGCGCACGCCGGTCAGGAACTCCTGGATCTCGTCCAGGATGTCGTCGCCGTCGATGAAGGGAATGTGGTTTTCTCCGGCGAGCTCCACGTAACGGGCGCCCGCGATGTTGCGGGCGAGCCAGCGCGCGTTCCCGACGGGACAGATCTTGTCGCCGACGCGATGGACGATCAGCGTGGGAGCTTTCACGGCCGGCACGACGTCACGGACGTCGATCTCGAAGGCCATCCGCATGAAGGCAACCCCGTCGTGCGGTGTCGCCGACTGCACTTGAAGGCGTCCGAACTGCTCGCGCAGCTGGGGGTCGCCCGCTCGGCCAGGCGCGAGGCGGTCGGCCCAGAGGCCATCCCCCCAACGCGAGAGCACGCCCTCCATGTCCATCCACTCTTCGAACTCCTCGCGTGTTGCCTCGCCCCACGGCCAGTCGGCCGTCCTCTCCTCTTTGACCTCTGCTCCGCAAAGGACAAGGCCCCTGGTCCGCTCAGGGTAGGTCGCGGCGAAGAGGATCGACATCGGACCCCCTTCCGAGACGCCCATGAGTGCGGTGGTGTTCGAGCCGACCGCGTCGAGGATCGCACGCACGTCGTCCATCCGCTCCTCGAGGGTGCCGATGCGAACACGGTCGGACAGGCCCATCCCGCGTTTGTCGAACAGGATCAGCCGGGAGAAGGATGCCAACCGTTCGCAGGCACGGCGGTAGTCGCTCATTTCCCAGAGCACGTCGAGATTGGTCAACGCGCCTGCCACGAAGACGAGGTCGAGCGGGCCGTCCCCGAGCACCTGATACGCGATGTGAATGTCGCCGTTCGCCGCGTACTGAACCGGCGGAGCGCTCATTGCACCGGGACGCGCACCGCTTCGCACGCCGTGGCACGGCCGTCCGCGTCGCACTCGACGAGGACGCCTTCGATCCGCACATCGCCGGACGCCGTTTCGAAGCGCACTGGCATACCCGTGCGCATCGCCCTGATGGCGAGCTCGGCCTGGACGCCGATCACGGAATCGTGCGGGCCGGTCATCCCCGCGTCCGTGATCGCCGCCGTGCCGCCCGGTTGAACGCGGGCGTCGTTCGTCTGGATGTGCGTGTGCGTTCCCAGGACCGCGGTCACCTTCCCGTCGAGCCACTTAGCCAGAGCAACCTTCTCGCTCGTCGCCTCGGCGTGCATGTCGACGACGATCACCGGCGTGCGTCTCTGCGCCTCCTCGACAAGCTCGTCGATCACCTCGAACGGACCGACCGGCGGCCCGAGAAAGAGCGCACCGATCAGATTGATCACAGCGACCTCGGTCCCGTCGGTCGCCGTAACGAACGTCATTCCCTTGCCCGGAGCCCGCTTCGACAGGTTCGCGGGTCTGATCAGGCGGTCGCTCCCCTTCAGGTACGGCACGATCTCGCCGCGCCGCCAAACGTGATTGCCGAGCGTGATCGCGTCGACGCCCGAGGCGAGCATCTTGTCGGCCAGCTTGGGCGTGATGCCGACGCCGTCCGCAAGGTTCTCGCCGTTCAGGATGCAGAGATCCGCGCGCAGCTCTTCGCGCAATGAGGGAAGACGCTCCTCGATGGCGCGACGGCCGGGCACACCGACCGCATCGGCAATGAACAGAATTCTCACGGTCGGATTAGGGCAGGAGAGTCGCGGCGGCGCGCAGCTCGATCGCTACGTGGTTCCCCGCGTCCTGCGTGTACTTCGAGAGCGCCTGCTTCTCGACCCCGGACAGATCGAGCACGCGGCCGACCTTCGTGCTCGACGCGGCGATCATCGAGCCGACGGTGAGCGCCGGGTCAGCGCTCAGGTGCGTGAGCGAGATCACGAGTGACGGTGCGGCCGACGGTTGGATCTCGATCAGCGAGCCGTAGGGTCGGCCGTTGAGAATGTAGTCCGAGATCCCGACGATCGTGCCGTCCACCGGCGCGTAGACATCCGTGCCGGGCAACGCGCCGACGTCGAGCGCCGCGGTCTCGCCTCCGCTCAACTGGTAATAGGTGAAGCCCGCGCCGCCGCCGCCGAAGATCTTGTGCGCGAGCCGCGAGAGTGCGCTTTCGTTGCCCTGCCGCCCGAGCGGGCTGAGCGGCAGCGCGCCGTCGCCGGAGGAGTGATAGCCGATCGCGGTGACGCGGCTCTGGGCGATCGGCAGCTGGATGCGCAGTCCGCTGTGCAGGGCGACGGTGAGCGGCGTCGGCGGTCCTACCGGAAGCAGCCGGCTGGCCGGGCCCGGCAGCGCCTGAGAGGGCTCGCGCGTCGCTCCTTGTCCGAACGCGGTGATCAGGAGCGTCCCCAGCAGGACGCCGCAGACCACGGTCAGGACGATGAGGCGTCGCGCCCGGTGGGGCAGGGGCTGTCCCCGCGGACGCTGACGTGCCGCGGAGGCTCGGCGGGAGGGGGCCGGCATCCGCGGCACCGTAACGGACCCTGACCCCTCCTTCAACCGATGAGGGGGCCGACTTTGTGACAGTCGAACATTCGGATCCACCTGCGTTTCTGCCCACATTTCGTGACGGTCGAGGGCGAGGTTGCCGTCCTCGACCCAGTCCCAGTCCCAAGCAGGGGGTCGCTGCACGGGGAACCGTAGGACGTCGGCTGTACGATCACCCGCATGCCCGGCAGGGCCAAGATCGAGATCCCGCGCTGGATCCAGCTGGCCGGGTTCCCGGTCCTGTTGCTGTTTCTCTGGGTGATGGCGGGCGCGGTCCGTCACGTCGTCTTCCTGTTTCTCGTGGCGCTGCTGATCGCGCTGCTGCTGAGCCCGGTCGTCCGGCTGGTGCAGAGGGTCCGGATCCCTCGCGGCTTCGCAGTCGCGTTCGTGTACCTCGTCTTCGCGGTTACGTTGATCGCCGCCATTGGGGCTCTCGGGACCGTGGTCGTCAGTGAGACGAAGACAGCCGCGAAACGGGTGGATTCCTACTTTACGGACGTGAACGGACGACCCGGCGTCGTCGACGCCGACCGCGACGTGAACCGTCTGCAGCACTGGCTCGACACGCACCGCCTGGGCAGCATCAATGTCGAGAATCGCGGCCACAAGTTCGTGCGCGACATCCGCAAGCACGACATCGGCAAGTACACGAATGATGTCGTCAATTTTCTCGAGGGCGCGGCGATCTCGATCGGGAAGCTGCTCTTCAGCGTGATCGTCGTCCTGGTCGTGTCGATCTACATGCTGCTCGACTTCCCCAAGCTCGAACGGCGGATCAACAGGCGGTTTCCACCCGACCCGGGGTCAGAGCCGCTGTTGCTTCGCATGGAGCGGTCGCTGACGAGCTACGTGAAGGGGCAATCACTCGTCTCGCTGATCATCGGCACGAGCGCGGGCGTGGGACTGTGGCTCTTCGGCGTGCTCGGTTGGCTACCGCACGGGCAGAAGTACGCGCTGCTCTTCGGCGCCTGGGTCGCAATCACCGAGCTCATTCCGTACCTGGGACCGTGGCTCGGCTCGATCCCGCCGTTCCTCTACGCGCTCGTCGTCCATCCCGTCTCTGCGATCTGGGTCGCGCTCCTGTTCCTCGCGATCCATCAGGTGGAAGGTCACGTCGTCGTTCCGAACGTGATGGGGAGCGCGCTGCGGCTGCATCCATTGCTCGTCATCTTCGGCCTGCTCGCCGGCGGCGAGATCTACGGGCTGCCGGGCGCGCTGATCGCGCTGCCGCTGCTTGCCGCCGCCCGCGCGATGTGGGAGTTCTTCCACGAACGCCTGGGGCTCGAGCCCTGGGACGACACGGAGGCACTTCCGGTCGAGGTCGGTTTGGAGGCCGCGAAGCGGCCTGTCCGCGTCAGCGGACCAGGGGAGGGAGTTCGGGGGAACCGGGAGGTTCCCCCGACGGACAGCGCCGCTGAGGGACGTTGAGCGACACCGTCCTGCGCGCGCGCCAGGTCGCGCGCCGTTTTGGCTCGCAGATTGCGCTCGAGCCAACCGGCATCGACGTTCGTGCCGGCGAGGCCCTCGCGCTGATCGGCCCGAACGGCGCCGGGAAGTCGACCTTGCTGGCGCTGCTCGCCGGCGCGCTCGAGCCGAGCTCCGGGACGATCGAGCGTGTCGACGGCGTCCCGGTCGGCTGGGTGCCGCAGGCCGCGGCGTTCTACGACCGCCTGACGGCCCGCGAAAACCTCGAGCTGTTCGGGCGACTCGAAGGCGAGCCCCAATACGCTCGGGTGGCGGAGGAACTCCTCGTCCGGTTCGAAATCCCCGCGGACCGGCCTGCGCACACGCTGTCGGTCGGCAACCGCCAACGGCTCAACGTCGCGCTTGCGCTACTCGGTAGTCCGCGTGTGCTGCTCCTCGACGAGCCCACCGCAGCGCTCGACCCGGGTCAACGGCGCCGGCTCTGGGAGACGGTGACCGCGCTGCGGGACGAAGGCGGCTCCGTGGTCTTTGCGACGCAGAATCTCGAAGAGCTCGAGCTGTACGCCGACCGCGTCGCAGTGCTGCAGCGAGGGCTGCTGACGTTCGTGGGGCCGACCGCTGAGTACCGCGAGCTCCACGCCGAGGAGATCTTCACCTGAGGCGCTCGGCACTCGTCTTGCAGAAGGACCTGCGTGTGCTCGTGCGCTCGCCCCTCCTGCTCGGCGTCCTGATCGCCTATCCGCTGCTCGTCGCAGGGCTCGTCGGCCTCGTTGCCGGCTACGGGAGCTCGAAGCCGCGCGTCGCGCTCGTCGACGAGGATCACCTGCCGCAGGCGGTTTCGGTCGGGGGGCACCGGTTTCGGATCCAGGACGCGATCGACGAGGTCGGCAAGAACGTCCATCTCGTCCGGATGGATCCGGTCGAGGCGCGCCATGCGCTTGCGACCGGCCGCGTCGTCGCGACGCTGACGGTTCCGCCCGGCTTCCTCGCCGACCTGAAGAGCGGCCTTCACTCGCCGAGCCTCGTCTACCAGGTCACGCGTGGCGGGATCTCCTCGCGCGTGATCCAGCAGGTGCAGGCGCTGGTCTACGGGCTCAACCGCCAGTTGCAGACGGCGTACGTCCAGACCGACTTGAAGTACGTGCAGCTCATCGTGACGGGGGGCCGCGCGGAGTTCGGCGGCCGCACCTACGACGTCCTCGGCTTGGCGCGCATGCAGAAGCTGTTGCAGCAGTTGCCCCCCGGGCCGCAGCGCGATCGGATTGCCGAGTTCGCGCGCATTGCCGGTGTCGCGCTGGCGCAGACGGGCAGTCTGCTCGGCGCGACCGCGAACCCGATCGGGCTCGAGCGGGCGCACGAGGATTCGCGCAGCTCCCTCCTCTCCGCGCAGGTCCAGTCCTACGCGTTGGCGCTGACAATCACATTCCTGGCGCTGCTGCTCGCGGCCGGCGCGATCGCGAGCGAGCGGGACGAGAACGCGATCGGCCGGCTGAGACGAGGGCTGATCTCGATGGGCGAATTGGTGTCCGCGAAGGTGGCGCTCGCCGCGGTCGTCGCGCTCGCGCTCGGGCTGGCGATCGCCCTCGTCTTCGGCGTGATCGTGGAGGCGGGCGGCGTTGCGGGCGGCGAGCCGTGGCAGCGCCTGCCCCTGCTTGCGGCCGGCCTCCTGGTCGCCGGCGCGGCCTTGGGGGCGCTCGGCACCCTGCTCGGAGCCCTCGCACGCGAGACGCGCACCGCCTCGCTCGTCGCCGTGCTGGTTGTGATGCCAATCGTGTTCCTCGGCCTCGTCCCGCGCGAGGTTGTCCCCGTCGCGGGGTGGCTGAGCGACGGGCTGCCGTTCGCTCATGCGGTGCGCTACTTCTCGGCCTCGCTGTACGACGCGAGCCCGTGGGGCACGGTCGCCCGCGAGCTGGTTTGGCTCGTGGGGCTCGGCCTCGTCTTCGGCGCTCTGGCCCGCCTCGCCACGCGGCGGCTCTTGGCCTGAGCAGAGACGTCTCGAAGAGCCAGGGTCTGACCCCAGCCGTTCGGGTCTAGCCTGGATGAGCGGAGACGTCTCGAACAGCAAGGGTCTGACCCCAGCTCTTCGGGTCTAGGCTGTAGGAAGTGAGCACGTTTCCAGTCACTAGGTTGCGGCGGCTGCGGCGCACGAGTGGGCTGCGCGGGCTCGTTCGCGAGACGCGACTCGACCTCGACGACTTCGTGATGCCGCTCTTCGTCGGGCCCGAGCCGCTCGCGAACCCCGACCTGCCTGGAATGGCGCGCCACTCGGTCGAGACGCTCGGCCCCGAGGCCGATGAGCTCGCTCGTCTCGGGGTCAAGGCGGTGATTCTCTTCGGCATTCCTGATGAGAAGGACGAGGAAGGCTCCGGCGCCTGGGACGACGACGGGATCGTGCAGCGCGCACTGCGAGAACTTCAGGGTCGCGACCTCGTGCTGATCACGGACGTGTGCCTCTGCGAATACACCTCCCACGGCCACTGCGGAGTCATCGGTGACGGCGAGGAGATCGACAACGACGCGACACTCGAGTTGCTCGTGCGCACGGCGCGGACCCACGTCGAAGCTGGTGCGCACGTCGTCGCGCCGAGCGACATGATGGACGGCCGGGTCGGCGCGATCCGTGAGGAGCTTCCGGACACGCCGATCATCGCGTACTCCGCGAAGTACGCCTCCGCTTTCTACGGGCCGTTCCGGGAGGCCGCCGAGTCGGCGCCCGCGTTCGGCGATCGGCGTGGCTACCAGATGGATCCCGCGAATGTGCGCGAGGCGCTGCGAGAGTGCGAGCAGGACGTGGCCGAGGGCGCAGACGTCCTGATGATCAAGCCGGCGCTTCCCTACCTCGACGTGATCCGGGCGGCCCGGGAACGATTCGACCTCCCGCTGGCGGCGTACAACGTCTCCGGTGAGTACGCGATGGTCAAGGCTGCTGCGGCGAAGGGATTCCTCGACGAACGGCAGGCCGCACTCGAGTCGCTGACGGCGATCAAGCGCGCCGGCGCGGACTTCGTCCTCTCTTACTGGACCAAGGAACTGGCGAGCTGGCTTTAAGGACGCGAAGTGAATTGTTCCGCCGCGCGCTCGACCTCATTCCAGGCGGCGTGAACTCGCCCGTCCGCGCGATGCGCGCGGTCGGGCTCGACGAGCCGTTGTTCGTCGGTCGCGGCGAGGGCGCATATCTCGAGGACGTCAACGGCAATCGCTACGTCGACTGGGTCATGTCCTGGGGCCCGTTGATCTTCGGTCACGCCGATCCGGAGACGGTTGCAGCGGTGCGCGCTGCGGCCGAGCGCGGGACGAGCTTCGGCGCGCCGACCGAGGCCGAGGTCGACCTTGCGGCGGAGATCGTCGACGCGGTCCCCTCGGTGGAGAAGGTCCGCCTCGTTTCTTCCGGGACCGAGGCGGCCATGAGCGCCGCCCGCCTGGCCCGTGCGTTCACCGCGCGCGACCGAATCCTCAAGTTCGCGGGCTGCTACCACGGCCACGTCGATGCGCTCCTCGCGAGCGCCGGCTCGGGTGTTGCGACGCTCGGCTTGCCGTCCAGCCCCGGTGTGCCGCCGGCAACGACGAAGGACACGATCGTCTGTAAGTACAACGACATCGATGCGGTCGCGTCGACCGTGGCCGAGTACGGCGAAGGGCTCGCAGCGATCATCGTCGAGCCCGTTGCGGGGAACATGGGCGTCGTCCCTCCGGAGCCGGGCTTCCTCGAAGTGCTCCGTCGCCTCTGCGACGTCTCGGGAGCGCTGCTCGTGTTCGACGAGGTCATCACGGGCTTCCGGCTTGCACGCGGCGGCGCGCAGGAACTGTTCGGCGTGATGCCGGATCTCACCATCCTCGGGAAGATCGTCGGCGGTGGTCTGCCGCTGGCCGCGTTCGGCGGCCGAGCCGAGATCATGGATCGCCTCGCGCCGAGCGGTGACGTCTACCAGGCCGGCACCCTGTCGGGAAATCCACTCGCCACTGCGGCGGGGCTCGCCGTGCTCAGACGTCTCCGCGATCCGTCGGTCTACGAGCAGCTCGAGCAACGGGGCGCGCGACTCGAGTCCGGGCTGGCGCCGTTCGGCCGCGTCCAGCGCGTCGGCGCAATGGCGACGCTCTTCATGACCGACGAGCCCGTGCGCAACTTCGACGACGCTCAGCGCTCGGACACCGACCGCTACGGCGCGCTCTTCCGCCACCTCCTCGAACGTGGGATCTACATCGCCCCGAGCCAGTTCGAGGCCGTGTTCGTCTCGCTCGCCCACGGCGACGAGGAGATCGACCGGACCATTCAGGCCGTTGCCGACTTCGACGGCTGACCTCTGGGACACGATCGCCGCCGACGCGGGGCAGGAGAGCGCCCTGTGGACCGCGGCCTTGCGCCCGCGCGAGGAACAGGAACGTGCTGCGGTGTTTTCGCTCCTCGGCGAACCGCGGTACGCGCTCGGGATCGAGACGATCTACGAGGGGTACCTCCTGCACTACGGCCGCCCGCGCCTGTTCGAGCCGGACGACCAGGACGCAGCGCTGCTCCTCGGGGACTACCTCTATGCACACGGGCTTGTCCGCGTCGAAGAGGGCGGCACGGTCGAGGCGGTCAGCGATCTCGCCGAGCTGATTGCGCTCTGCGCGTACCTGCGTGCCGAAGAAATTGTCGGTGACGGGCCGGTGTGGGCGGCGACTGCCGCGGCCCTTGGCCGCGGCGAGCTGGATGAGGGCCGGTCGTCCCTTCGCCTCGACAACGATCCCGGTCCGCTCGAGCGTCTCGCCCGGACTCGGGCGGGGGACGCTGCTGTCGAGAGTGCACTGGCGACCCATCGCGCGCGCCTGAGTTAGAGTCACGCCGATGCTTGCGCTGCTCCAGTTGCTCGCAGTCGAGGATGCCGCGACCGAGGGCAAGAAGGTCATCACGGGCATGCTCATCGTCGGCCTGATCTTCATCGGCGTGATCGTCCTCGGCGAGACCTCGCACTGGCTGCGCCACCGGCGCCGCTAGACCTTCGCCTCGAGTCGGCGCATCATCACGTTGTGGCCGAGCTGCCCACCGGCACAGTCACCTTTCTCTTCACGGACGTCGAGGGTTCGACGCGGCTGCTGCACGAGCTCGGCGACGCCTACGCCGACGCGCTCGGCAAGCATCGAAAGGCGCTGCGCGAATGCTTCGCGCGGCACGGCGGCGTTGAGGTGGACACGCAGGGAGACGCGTTCTTCGTCGCCTTCGCGAGAGCCTCGGACGCGCTTGCTGCGGCTGCCGACGGGCAGGCTGCGCTCGAGGCCGGCCCGATCCGCGTGCGCATAGGGCTCCACACGGGTGAACCTCTCGTCACCGAGGAGGGCTACGTCGGCATCGACGTCCATCGCGCAGCTCGCATCGCCGCTGTCGGTTACGGCGGCCAGATCCTCGTCTCGCAGTCGACGCGCGATCTCGCCGCCCCCGCTGCGCTGCGAGATCTCGGCAACCACCGGCTCAAGGATCTGACGGCGCCTGAACGCATCTACCAGCTCGGCGAGGGCGACTTTCCACCGCTCAAGAGCCTCAACACGACGAACCTTCCGGTTGCGTCGAATCCGCTGGTCGGCCGCGAGACGGAGCTGGCCGAGCTGACGGGGATGCTGACGAACTCGGAACGGCCCGTCACGCTGACCGGTCCCGGAGGGAGCGGCAAGACGCGGCTCGGCCTTGAGGTCGGTGCTGAGCTTCTCGAAGACTTCCCAGGAGGAGTCTTCTTCGTTCCGCTCGCGTCGCTCTCCGCCCCGGAGCTCGTCCGGCCGGCAATTGCAAGGGCCGCCGGCGTTCGTCAGCTCGAGGAACTTGCCGGTCGCCGAGCGCTGTTGCTGCTCGACAACTTCGAGCATCTGCTCGGGGCGGCGTCGGAGGTCGCCGCGCTCCTCCAAGCTGGTGAGTCGGCGAAGGTTCTGGCCACCAGCCGCTCGCCGCTGCGCGTTCACGGCGAGTGCGAGTTCGCAGTCGATCCGTTGCCCGAGACCGACGCCGTCGAGTTGCTCGTGCAGCGCGCTCGCTCCGTGCGACGAGATTTCGCCCCTGACGAGCACGCGAAGGAGATCTGTCGCCGGCTCGACGGGCTTCCTCTCGCGGTCGAGCTCGCAGCTGCACGGCTGCGCTCGCTCGACAGCGCCACGCTGCTCGAGCGACTCGATCGGTGTCTCCCGCTTCTGACCGGAGGAGCGCGTAACGCGCCTGAGCGCCAGCGCACGCTGCGCGCGACGATCGAATGGAGCTACGACCTCCTGTCGGACGATCTGCGTGCGCTCTTCGCCAGGCTTGCGGTCTTTGCGGGCACGTTCTCGCTCGACGCCGCCGAGAAGGTCGCCGACTGCACGGTCGAGGCCCTTGACGCTCTGGTCGAGGCGAGTCTCGTGAAGGCGCTCGCCGGCACTCGTTTCCTCATGCTGGAGACGATCCGCGAACTCGCCTCAGAACGTCTTGCCGAGCTCGACGACGTGGCCGGGCTGCGCGCGCGGCACGCCCGGTACTACCACTCGGTCGCCGTCAGCGCCTGCCTCGACACGGATGATGTCGCGGCCGAGCAGCGCCCGGAGATCGTCATTCCCGAGGCCCCGAACCTGCGCGCAGCCCTCGCTTGGGCGCAGGAGACCAGTGAAACCGAATTCGGGCTCGACCTCCTCGTCGCTCTAGAGCAATTTTGGGTCCTCGGTTACACAGCGGAGGCAATGCGCTGGTTCAGCGCGTTCCTCGAGCATGCGGACGCAGCTCCGCCGCTGCTACGGGCTCGCGCGTTGCGATCATTCGGCAGCTCAGCAAGCTTTGCCGGCGAGTTCGACCTCGCCGAGCAGCTCTGGGAAGAGAGCCTCGCCGTGTACGAGCACCTCGGGGACGAACACGGCATCGCGGTGCTGCTGCACCGCTTGTCGATCTCCGCGCTCATCCGCGGCGACGTCGAGCAGGCGACTGCGAAGAGCGAACGGAGTCTTGAGCTTCACCGGCGGCGAGCAAACGACAAGGGCGCAGTGCAGCCGCTGGCCTTGCTCGGTGCGATCGCACTCCAATCGGGTGATCGTCGGCGAGGACTGGCGCTGCTCGAGGAGAGCGCCGAGCTGGCCGGGAAAATCGGCTGGCGCTGGTGGCGAGCAGGGACGCTCAGCGCGCTCGCCGAGGTGGCAATCGCAGATGATCGCCTCGCCGACGCCAAGGGACTTCTCCTTGAGGCCGTCGATCTGGCCCTGCAATTCGGTGATCGCGTTGGGCTCTCGTGGTACCTAAGTCAGTTCGCGCTCGTGCTCGCGCACGAGTCGCGATCCGAGGACGCTGGGCGGACCTGGGGCGCCGTTGAGGCGGCTGCAGCGTTTATTCCAGGGGGTCCATGGCCGCGTGACATGGAGCGGCTTCAACGGGAAGTGCTCGCATTGGCGGACGTCGCGTTCGAAATCGGTCGAGAGGCAGGTCGCTCCCTCTCGCTCGAGGAGGCTGCAACCTGGATGTGCACCCTAGACTGACGTCGATGGCGCCGCCGGCAGACCTGCGCGCGTGGATCGCGCTTCTCGAACGCGAGGGCGAGCTCGTGCGCATCGCCGCCGAGGTCGATCCGGAGCTCGAGATCACCGAGATCACCGACCGCACGGTGAAGGCCGGCGGCCCCGCGCTCCTGTTCGAAAACGTCAAGGGCTCCTCGCATCCACTACTGATCAACCAGTTCGGCACCGAACGCCGGATGTGCATGGCCTTCGACGCCCCCTCGCTCGACGATGTCGCGTCGAAGCTCGCAGACGTGCTCGAGATGCAGCCGCCCTCGGGGCTTGTCGACAAGGTGCGCGGCCTGCAGAAGCTGAAGTCGATCGCCGACTCCCGGCCGAAGACGGTCCGGCGCGCGTCGAGCCAGGAGATCGTGCTCGAGGGCGACGACGCCTCGCTCGACCTGCTTCCGATCCAGAAGTGCTGGCCCGACGACGCTGCGCCGTTCATCACGCTGCCGGCCGTCATCACGAAGGATCCGAGGACGGGCACGCGCAACGTCGGCATGTACCGGATGCAGAAGCTCGGCCCGCGCGCGACGGCGATGCACTGGCAGATCCACAAGGACGGGCGCGCCGACTATCTCGCCACCGACGGCAAGATCGAGGTCGCTGTCGCGCTCGGGCTCGACCCGGTCACGGCGTACTCGGCGAGCGCGCCGCTGCCGAAGCACATCGACGAGTTCATGCTGGCCGGGTTCCTACGCGGCGAGCCCGTCGAGCTCGTGCAGGCGAAGACGGTCGATCTCGAAGTGCCGGCGAACGCGGAGATCGTTCTCGAGGGTTACATCGCAAAGGACGAGCTGACCGCGGAGGGGCCCTTCGGAGACCACACCGGCTACTACACGCCGCCCGAGCCGTTCCCGGTCTTCAGGCTCACGGCGATCACGATGCGCCGCGTCGCGATCTATCCCTCGATCGTCGTCGGCAAGCCGCCGCAGGAGGACGCCTGGCTCGGCAAGGCGACCGAGCGGATCTTCCTGCCTGCGATCAGGATGACCGTCCCGGAGATCGTCGACTACGACCTGCCGGTGGCAGGCGCGTTCCACAACTGCTGCATCGTCTCGATCCGCAAGGCCTTCCCCGGCCACGCCCAGAAAGTCATGCACGCAATCTGGGGGCTCGGGATGCTGAGCCTCACCAAGGCGGTGGTGGTGGTCGACGAATGGGTCGACGTCCACGACTATCAGGAGGTCATGTTCCGCGTCGGCGCGAACGTCGATCCAGCGCGGGACGTGCTGCTCACGGAGGGGCCGCTCGACCACCTCGACCATGCCCCGACGCGCCAGTTCTACGGCGGGAAGATCGGAATCGACGCCACCCACAAGGGGCCCGACGAGGGCACCCGGGAGTGGCCGCCCGAGATCCAGATGACTCCCGAAGTCCAGGCGCTCGTCGACCGGCGCTGGGAGGAGTACGGGATCTCGCTCGACACCCGTGCAGGGAACGGGCGAATCCGTCAGAGTTCCCGCCCGTTGCGCCGATTGATACGTCGTTGACACACGGAACAGGGCGGGGATTGAATCCAGTAGTGGTGACCCAAGAGGGGGAGGCTCGGTGACGGAACCTCAGCACGGGGACGGGCCGCATTCCCCGGGTCCTTCGCTCTATCCGATCGGATTTGCGGCGGGGATCGCGTGCATCCTCGTCGGGCTGATCATCAGCCCGAAGGTGGTCGTGCCGATCGGCGTGGTGATTGCTGTGGTCAGCGGCTTCTTCTGGGCCCGGTCAGCCACGAAGGAATTTCGAGGCGAGTCGGTCGGAGCGATCGAGCCCGAGAGCGGCGGTCCGCGCGAGTCGGCCGCTGCGCCGGCCGTCCCGGCCGATCGGGGCGAGTCAGCAATGGCCGAGCCCCAGACCGGCGAGCGTTTCCCGCGCAGCCGATTCCTCGAGGGCGCGACACTCGGGCTGGGCGGCGTCATCGGTGGTCTCGTGACGGTGCCCGCCATCGGCTTCATGATCGTGCCGGCGTTCAAGGGCCAGGGCTATCCCAAGGTCGACCTGGGCCCGCTCGAGAACTTCACCGAGGGTCAGTGGTTCGTGACGAAGTTCTTCATGCACCCGGACGCCGGCGAGGTGTCGCACCGCACCGCGTACATCCGCAACAACGGTGCCCTGAACGGCGAACCGAGCTTCACGATCATCTCGAACCGCTGCGCTCACCTCGGCTGCCCTGTGCAGCCGAACGGCCCGGTACAGGACAACAAGACGAAGGATCTCGAGGGCAAGAACGGCCAGCGGATCACGATGATCCCGGCGATTCCCGCGGGCGGCTACGGCTGTCCGTGCCACGGGGGACAGTACGACGTCGAGGGCAATCGCGTTGCGGGCCCGCCGGTCCGTGCGCTCGACCGCTACGAGTTCGCAGTCGTCGACGGCCACCTCGTCCTCGGCAAGCCGTACAGCGTGTCGCACGTGAAGGGCGAGGGGAAAGACGCGCTGATCTACAAGTACAAGCTCACGGGCCCGGGCCAGCATGTCGACGGTTGGGAGCAGATCCTCTACCCGTTGCAGCCGCCGCACTAATGGCCACCACCACACGCACCAAGAAGTCCGCTCGACGCCGCCAATTGGAGGCCGCGATCAACTATCCGATCGACTGGCTCGAAGAACGCTCCGGCCTGGTCGGCGCGCTCAAGTACTTCCTCTTCCGCAAGGTCCCGGGTGACACGGGCTGGTGGCACACACTCGGGTCCGCGACGCTGACGGCCTTCCTCGTGCAGGCGCTCACCGGCGTGATCCTGGCGATGTACTACAAGCCCGATCCGCAGAACGCCTATCAATCCATCCAGCACATCACGAACGACTTGACGCTCGGCTGGCTCGTGCGCGGCATGCACAAGTGGGGCGCCAGCGTCTTCATCATCCTGATGTTCTTCCACATGGCGCGCGTGTTCCTGTTCGGCGCGTACAAGTACCCGCGCGAGCTGAACTGGATCATCGGCGTGACGCTCCTTGCGGTCGGGATGCTCGAGGGCTTCACCGGTTACCTGCTTCCCTGGGATCAAACGGCGTACTGGGCAACGGTCGTCGGCATCAACCTCAATGGCACCGCGCCGTTCCTCGGGCCGTTCCTGGCGGACTTCTTACGCGGCGGCGGCGAGATCGGCACCGAAACGCTTGCCCGCTTCTACTCCTTGCACATGCTTTTGATTCCCGGCCTGATCTTCGCGCTGATCGGGCTACACCTCTATCTCGTCATCCGGCTCGGTGTGTCCTCGCCGCCGTGGTCGCGCGAAGCCGCCGGCTCCGACTACGACGACGAGCCGGCGACCAACGGACGGCGTGGGCTGACGCAGCCGGCCGCGCGCAGCGGCTGGCGCCGCAATGGAGGTGACGGCTGATGGCCAGCACCGACCAGTGGCGCCGACAGTTCGCGAAGTACAAGGAGGACGTCAAGAAGCGCGGCAAGCCCTTCTATCCGTACGCGATGTTCGAGGACACGGTCATGAGCCTTGTCGTCGTCTCCGTGATCATCGGGCTCGCGGCCGTCTGGTACTTCACGTCCGGCTCGGATCCCAACACGTGCGGCAGCGGCGACTCCTGCCTGCTCGGGCCGCGTTACTCCGAGCCCGCCGATCCGGCGACGACGAACTTCGTCCCGCGGCCGGACTGGTACTTCTACTTCCTCTTCTACCTGCTCCGGATCTTCAAGTGGCCGGACTCGGTCATCCTCGGGACGGTCGGGATCCCGACGGTCTTGCTGATCATCGCGTACCTGCTCCCGTTCATCGACCGGCGCATGGAGCGGCGGCTCACGCGGCGGCCGGTTGCCGTCATCGGCGCGATTCTCGTCGTCGTCTCGATGGGCGTCCTGACGTACAAGGGCGCCACCGCGAAGGAGGCGCTCGCGAGCGAGGTCCTGCAGGCCGTGCCGACCTGGGCCCAACGGGAAGGCTTTGCAGGGAACGCCGACGCGCTCGCCGGCGCCAAGACCTTCGCCAGCTCCGGTTGCACCGCGTGTCACACCTATCTCGGGACGGGCAGCTCGAACCTGGGTGCACCCGATCTCAGCGCCGAGGGCACAAAGGGCCGCAACAAACAGTTCTTCATGCAATACATCAAGGACCCGTCGAAGTTCGGCAACAACGTGATGCCGAAGTTCGGCTTCGACGACCAGCAGCTCTCCCAGCTGGCGGCCTTCCTCATGGCCTCCAAGGGCCCGAAATAGGCCCGCCGTGCGACTCTTCCTCGGCATAACGGGCGCCTCGGGCGCTCCGTATGCGGCTCGGCTCGTCGAGGCGCTTGCCGGGGCCGACGTGGAGCTCGGAATCTGCGCGTCCAGCGCCGGCATCGAAGTGCTCGCAACGGAGCTCTTCGGCAATCCGAGGCTCTCGCGGGACGAAACGCTCACCCGCCTGCTCGAGCACGCCCGGGGCGGGAACGTGACGGTCTACGAGCCGAACGACTGGAAGGCACCATACGCAAGCGGTTCGGCAAAGGTCGACGCCTACGTCATCTGCCCCTGCTCGATGGGCACGCTCGGGACGATCGCCTCCGGCGCGATGTCGAATCTCATCCACCGTGCTGCGTCGGTGGCGCTGAAAGAGGAACGGAAGCTCGTCGTGATGCCGCGCGAGACGCCGCTATCCCTGATCCACCTACGCAACATGCTCGCCATCAAGGAAGCCGGCGCGACCGTGTTGTTCCTGGCCCCGGGCTTCTACCACGGAGCCGAGACAGTGGACGACCTCGTCAACTTCATCGTCGGCCGAGCCCTCGACCAGCTCGAGTTGGACAGCGAGCTCGTCAAGAGATGGGGCGAATGAGCGCCAACTACCAATCCGGCCAGTTGGCGCCGGACGCAGTCCGGCGCATGTTCGACCGCATCGCGCCCGTCTACGACGCCATGAACCGGACGATGACGGCGGGCCTCGATCGGCGCTGGCGACGGCTGGCGGCCGAGGCGGTCGTCCGGCCGGGCGACGCAGTGCTCGATGCGTGCTGCGGAACCGGCGACCTGGCGGTCGCTGCTGCCCGCGCCGGTGGGCGCGTGACGGGCCTCGACTTCTCGGAGCCGATGCTCGAGCGCGCACGGCGCAAGGCGCCCGAGCTCGAGTGGATCCGCGGGGATCTGCTGGAGCTGCCGTTCGCCGACGCGAGCTTCGATGCGGCGACGGTCGGCTTCGGCGTGCGCAACGTCGACGACCTGCAGCGCGCGCTCTCCGAGCTCCATCGCGTTCTTCGTCCCGGCGGCCGGGTGGGGATCCTCGAGATCACGCGTCCGCGCGGTCTTCTTGCGCCGTTCTACCGCTTGTGGTTCGACGGAGTCGTACCTCTGCTAGGCAAGCTGATTCCAGGTGGATCCGCGTACACGTACCTGCCCGCCAGCGTCCGTCGCTTTCCCGGTCCGGCTGAGCTCGCGGAGATGATCGCGGCGGCCGAGTTCCGCGACGTTCGGGTGCGCCTCTTCGCGGGCGGGATCGTCGCGCTGCATACGGCGGATGTCGAATGAGCGCGTTGGCCGAGATTCGCGACGCGCCCGGCCTCGACGCCTATCTCGGCGACCTCGAGGAGCGGCTCGAGCAGGCCGTCGGCGCATATCGAGGTGTCGTCGCCGAGGTGGGCGCGGAGGCGCTCGCCGCCGGGGGCAAGCGGCTGCGCCCGCTGCTCGTGTACCTCTCCACACCGCCCGGATCCCCGCCGCCGGTCGTCGCAGGAATCGCGGTCGAGCTCGTCCATCTGGCGACCTTGATGCACGACGACCTGATCGACGGCGCGCGGCTACGGCGCGGGCACGCGTCGGCCTGGTCGGCGCACGGCCCCGACGCGGCGCGCGCGGCCGGCGACTATCTCTTCGCCCGTGCGTTCGCGGAGTTGGCCGCGACCGGCGACACGCACGCGGTGGCCGTGCTGGCGAACGCCACTCTCTGCCTTGCGCGAGGCGAGGCGCTGCAGCGTTCCCAGCGTTTCGATCCGGACACCAGGGTCGAGGCGTACCTCGAACGTTGCACGCTGAAGACGGGAAAGCTGTTCGAGGCTGCGTGCCGGCTGGCCGGCGGCTCTGGTGCTTTTGGGCTCGCCCTCGGCGTCGCGTTCCAGATCACCGATGACATCCTCGATTGCGCGGGCGTCACGATCGAGACGGGGAAGATCGCCGGCACTGATCTGCGCGAAGGAACGCCGACGCTACCGTTGCTGCTGGCTGCGCAACGGGACGGGGCCGTGCGCGAGGCGCTTGCAGGTCGATCCCAGCTGGAAGGTGCGCTGTTGCGCGTCGCTTCGACAGGGGCGATCGAGGAGAGCCGCGAGGTCGCGCTTGCGTATGCGCGCAACGCCCGCGCATGCCTCAACGGCGAGCTGCATCGCGAAGAGCTCGAGTCCCTGACCTATGCCGTCGTGGACCGCGAACGCTGATGGCCCTACTTGAACGCACCGACCTGCTGGCTCCCATCCGCGACAAGGTGGAAGCCGGAGAGCGCCTCGACTTCGAGGACGGGGTGACGCTGATGGAGAGCGACGACATTCTGGCGTTGGGCGAGCTCGCCGATCTTGCACGACGCGTGCGCGGGGGCGACGACCGTGTCTACTTCGTCCAGAACCTGTACTTGAACCAGACGAACGTCTGCCGCGTGAAGTGCAAGTTCTGCGCCTTCGCCGTCACGAACAAGCAATCCGACGCCTATACGTACACGCCGGACGAGCTCGTCGAGGACGCGATCCACCAGCACGAGCTCACAGGGTTCACCGAGATCCACATGGTCGGCGGCGAGAGCCCGCACGTCGACTTCGACTACTACGTCGGGATCGTCCGCTCGCTGCACAAGGCCCTGCCGGACGTGCACCTGAAGCTCTTCACAGCGAGCGAGATCCACCACATGACGAAGCTCTCCGGGCTCACCCACGAGGAGGTCTTGCGCGAGTTGCAGGCGGCCGGGCTCGGCTCGCTCCCCGGCGGCGGCGCGGAAGTCTTCGCGGACCGCGTGCGCCGCTTGGTGGCACCGGGTAAGGAGCATCCGGACTTCTGGTTCCACACACACGACACGGCGCACCGGCTCGGGATTCCGACGCACTGCACGATGCTCTACGGACACGTGGAGACCTACGAGGAGCGCGTCGACCACCTCCTGCGGCTGCGCGAGCAGCAGGACAAGACCGGCGGCTTCCTCGCGTTCATCCCGCTCGCGTTCCATCCGGAGAACACCGTCTTCGAGCGGCGCGGCTGGAAGCACACGACCGGGTCGGACGACCTGAAGATGATCGCAGTGTCGCGGCTGCTGCTCGACAACATCGCGAACGTGAAGGCCTACTGGATCATGATGGGCCTGCCGCTTGCGCAGGTCGCGTTGCACTTCGGGGCCAACGACGTACAGGGCACTGTCGTGCGCGAGCAGATCTTCCACGCCGCGGGGGCGCGGACCGAGACGGAGCAGAAGATCCCCGAGCTCGTGCGAGTCGTTCGTGAGGCGGGGCGAATTCCGGTTCAGCGCGACACGCTCTACAACGAGGTGCAGCGATGGTGAAGCTCGGACGTATCTCGTACGTGAACATGGCGCCGGTCTTCTACCGGCTCGAGGCCGACGTAGAGGAGATCCAGGGAGTTCCGACCGAGCTCAACCGCCGAGTGCTCGCCGGCGAGCTCGATCTCGCGCCGATCTCGTCGATCGAGTACGCGAGGAACGCTGAGCGCCTGCGGCTGCTGCCGCGCTTGTGCGTCAGCTCGGAGGGCGCGGTGGACTCGATCCAGCTCGTTTCGCGCAAGCCGCTCGAGCAGGTCCGGACGGTCGCGGTCACGCCGGAGTCGGCGACCTCGGTCGTGCTGACGAAGGTGCTGCTGCCGGAGGCCGAGCACGTGCCGCTCGGTGAGGAGGCCGACGCGAAGCTCCTGATCGGGGATGCGGCGTTGAAGTCCGCCTTCGAAGATCCGACTCCCCACTACGACCTCGGACGACTATGGCTCGAGCGCACGGGCCTGCCGATGGTGTTCGCCGTCTGGGCCTGTCCGGAGCCTGTGCAGGCCGGGCTGGCGGAGCTGGAGGACGCCCTCGTCGCCTCGGTGCGGCTCGCGCGCGCCGAGCCCGAGCAGCTCGCCTACGAGGCGAGCGAGCGTTACGGGTATCCGGCCGGCTTCCTGGCCCGCTACTTCGAGAAGCTGCGCTATCGCTTCGGCCCGCGCGAGCGCGCCGGCCTGATGACCTTTCTGGAGCTGGCGCACGAAGCCGGCGAGCTCGACGAGGTCCCGGAGCTCCGCTTCGTCAGAGAGGCAGTGGTCGCGTGAACGAGTTCGTGGCTCAGAGCCACAAAGCGTCCGTTGCGGACATGGCGTCGCCGACATCTTCTCCCGTGCAGGCCAACCCGAACGACTTAGTGGCTCAGAGCCACAATCTCGTTCGAGACATCCTCGAGAAGGCACTCGACGGGGAACGCATCTCGGACGGCGAGGCGCTCGCGCTGCTGGAGTCGCGCGACCTCGTCGCGGTCGGGCGCGCCGCCAACGAGATCCGGAACCGGAGGGCCGATCCCGACCGGATCACGTTCATCATCGACCGCAACCTCAACTACACGAACATCTGCCACACCGACTGCGACTTCTGTGCCTTCTACCGCAGTCCCGGCGACACGCGCGAGGGGTACCTGCTGCCGAAGCCCGTCATCTTCAAGAAGATCGAAGAGACGCTCGCGCTCGGCGGCACCGGACTGCTGATGCAGGGCGGTCACCACCCGGATCTCGGCATCGACTACTACGAGGATCTGTTCCGCTCGATCAAGGCGCGCTACAAGATCCACCTACACGCCCTCTCGCCGCCGGAGATCCAGCACATCTCGAGGCGCAGCAAGCTGACGCTCTGGCAGACGATCTCCCGCCTCCGCGACGCGGGCCTCGACTCGATCCCGGGCGGTGGCGGCGAGGTCCTCGTCGACCGCGTCCGAGAGGTGATCGCGCCGAAGAAGACGAAAACGAACGAGTGGCTTGCCGTCATGCGCCACGCACACCGCCTGGGCATGTCGACGACGGCGACCATGATGTACGGCCACGTGGAGACCGTCGCCGAGCGCGTCGAGCACATGCGCCGCATCCGCGAGCTGCAGGACGAGACCGGCGGCTTCCGCGCCTTCATCTCGTGGACGTTTCAGAACGACGGCAACCGGCTCGCCGGCAAGGTCGCGCGCGAGGACATGCCGACGTCGTTCGACTACCTGCTCACGCAGGCCGTGTCGCGCATCTATCTCGACAACGTCCCACACATCCAGTCCTCCTGGGTGACGCAGGGGATGAAGATCGGCCAGGTCGCGCTCGGGTTCGGCGCCGACGACATGGGCTCCGTGATGATCGAGGAGAACGTCGTCTCGGCCGCGGGGACGACTCATCGCACGTCGACCGAGGAGCTCGTCCATCTGATCAAGGCCCTCGGCAAGATCCCCGTCCAGCGAGACACGCTCTACCGGGACGTCAAAGTCTGGAACTGAGCGGGCGCTTCGAGCCCGCCCGCCCCCTTGCCGTGATCCGGCCCGAGTGCAAGGGTTGCCGGACTGGGGTCATCTCTGTGAAACGGAGGAGCGAATGAAGGGGTTTGCGCTACTCGTAGCCGCCTTGGCGGGCGCCGCGCTGCTGTATGTCACGACCGCGGTCGGAAGTCAGCAAGCGGGGCCGACACGCGCGGAGTTCAATGCGCTCAAGAAGCAGGTCGCGACGCTGAAGAAGGACGACACTGCCATCCAGGCGGTGCTGGGCGCGTGCTTCACCAGCGGCATTCCGGTCCTCCAGTACGTCGGCTACGAGGTGCGGGCGGAGGACGGCACCACCTTCGTCGACACTGCGCTCGACATCGCCGCCCAGGGTGACACGCCGACGATGTATCTGCTCGACGTCGGTCAGACCTGCGCGCAGGTGATCAATACGGTCAAGTTGAAACTCCATGGATTCAAGGTCGTTAGGCCCGCAACAACGCAGCGCTAGAGCGGTTTCCGAGTTCGTCCGGCGTGGCGGAGGCGTCACGCCGGACGGACTTACCTAACAGTCTCCTTGCATTAGCCGACATCCCCTTCAGCTAGCCTCGGGCGGGGTCGTGGTCCGCAGAGCCGTCATCTGCGCCCTCTTTGCAGGGCTTTTTGTCGTACCGGGCGCAGCCGCGGCCGTCCCGGTCCGGGGACAGACGCTTCTGCCCGGCGTCGTCTTTTCGCGGCAAGTCGAGTTCACCGGGCATGGGCCCGTGGTGATCAACGTGATCACCGCGCCGAAACCGACGGGACTGTATGCGCTGAAGCCGGTCCTCTCAAACGATGCGATCCTCGGCCGTGAACGCGTGACGTCGATGCAGAAGCGCGTTTCGGCAGAGGCGACCGTCGCAGGAGTGAACGGCGACCTCTTCAGCTGGACCGACGGCCATCCGACGGGCGGACTCATTCGCGGCGGGATCCTCGACAGCGGCCCGGTCGACTTTCGTTCGACCGTCGGGATCGACACGGACGGTGTTCTTCATGTCGACCGCGTGCGTCTTGCCGGCACGTGGCAGGGCTCGGGGCAGCGTCGGATTCTCGGGATCAACGAAGTGCCTCGGCCGAATCGCACGACCCTCTACACGCGTGCGTGGGGCGCACGCACGCCGGCCGAGAACGGGGGCGCGCAGGCGATCATCCAGCCCTTCCCTGCGACGAAGCCGAACGCCCCCCTGACGGGCGTCGTCACGCAGTACGTCAGCGGCGGCAACCAGCCGATCCCGGCCGACGGGGCGGTGCTCGTCGCACGCGGCTCCCAGGCGGGGTTTCTGTCCACCGAAGCCCCGCAGGGCGCGACCGTCACGGTGCTGCTGACGCTTACGCCGCCCTGGGCGAACGTGCCGGAGGCGCTCGGGGGCGGCCCGGTGATCGTCCGCGAGGGCAAGCCGATATTCCGCTCGCTCGAGGGGTTCACCACCGATCAGCTCGCCTACCGCCATCCGCGCACGGGAGTCGGTCAGACGGCGGACGGCCGAATCCTGCTCGTCGCAGTCGACGGCCGACAGCCCGGCTACAGCACGGGCCTGACGAACTTCGAGCTCGCCCTCACCATGATGCGCATGGGCTGCGTCACAGCGTCGGCGCTCGATGCGGGCGGCTCGACCACGATGGCCTTCGACGGCAAGTTGCTGAACAGGCCGTCCGATCCCGGCGGCGAGCGCCCCGTCGCGGAGGCGCTCACGCTGTTCTACTACGGCGTGTACGCACCGGCTCTGCCTGCTCGTGTCCTCTCGCCGAACGCAGACGGTGTGGACGACACGCAGACGTTTGCGTACAAGCTCGTCCGGCCCTCGACGGTGACCGCGACGCTGACCGGCCCCGGGGGAGTCGTCGTCCCGCTGGACTCGGGTGCGCGCGCGGCCGGCAGCTACAAGTTCGACTGGACGGGGGCGGGACAGCCCGAGGGCGCCTGGACGTTCAGGACGGTCGCCGACGACGATCTTGGGCGGCATTCGGTCGCCGACCGCCAATTCGCGCTCAACAACACGCTCGGCTTCGTGACCGCCGCGGCGAGCCACCGGCGGGTGACGGGAACCTTCAAGCTCGCAAGGCCCGCACGGGTCGCGCTGCGTATCGAGACACCCGGCGGCGGGATCGTGAAGACACTTGCAACTCGGAGCCTTGCCGCAGGCGACGGGTCGATCTCGTGGCGGGGCCGGCCGGGGAGCTACGTCTTCAGCGCAACCGCCACAAACGAGGTCGGAGCGGTGGAGCTCACAGCCCCGTTCCGGCTCCGTCGCTAACCGCGCCGTCTAGGTGTAGTTCCTGAGAGCGTTGTTCCATCCGGGCCTCCTTGGAGGCTGGAGCTGCCAAGCCACCAGCTCCAAGGAGGGTGATCCGGATGAAGTTGCACGCTAACGC
>Ga0307278_10000126_pt1 | contig 37712 bp, 37 predicted proteins | sample ER_DNA_117_FD_194482 | JGI IMG/M metagenome (GOLD analysis project Ga0307278, IMG submission 194482) | Bulk soil microbial communities from the East River watershed near Crested Butte, Colorado, United States - ER_DNA_117 | ecosystem: Environmental > Terrestrial > Soil > Floodplain | place... | reverse complement strand
GCGAACGGCGGGACGAGGAAATGGACAGCTCCCCGCCGAAGAGCGGACGACAGCTTCGATCTCGCCGCCCAAAGGTCGTGCTCGATCGTCGAAGTATTGCGGGTGCCAGCCGCCGTCGGCTGACGACTCTGGGGCTAGTGCCGAACCGAATTCTCGTCGGCGTCATGCTCGCGTCCGGCATCGTCGTCTGGGGGCGCCAAGCCACGCCGGTGGTCCCGGAATCGTGATCGCTCGTGGTCAGTCGAGCAGGCGCCCGTCGCGCAGAATGGGACGTCCGTCGAGCTCGACCATCGCGTCGCGTACGAGTCCGTCGATGTGAACGGAGGCCTGGTTGGCACCGCCGATGCAGGTGTTGGTGCCGAAGGCGAAGTGAACGGTCCCTTCTGCCTTCTCGTCTTCGAGGATTGCTCCGGTGATTGTGGCGCCCGGATTCGTGCCGATTCCTAACTCGGCGATCGTCCGGCCGTTTGCGCCGCCGGCCTCGAGTGTCTGGAGCAACCATTCGGCCGCGGCACCGCCCGCTGCAGTGACCGCTCGTCCCTGTTCGAGCTCGATCGACAGCGGCTCGTCGAGGAGCCCCCAACTGGCGAGCGAGCCGTCGAAGACGATCGTCCCGCGCCCTGCGCTTTCGAGCGGCGCGATGAAGGCCTCGCCGGCCGGGAGGTTGCCCCAGGCGCCCGGCGTGACCAGATCGCCGTCGTCGCAGATCGCCTCGCGCCCGTGCAGCGAGAGCTCGATGTCCGTGCCTCCCGGAGCGGTGACCCGGCAGATCTTCGCCTGGGTCAGCTTGCTCGCTAGCGTGCGTCCGACTCTCTCCAGGTGCGTGTAGTCGATTGGGATCGTGCGCGCGAAGATGTCGACGGTGATGTCTGGCATGGAAGCGATGCGCGCCCCGGCTCGGGTGGCGGCTATTCGGGCTTGGGTGTGGCTGAGGGAGAAGCGGGTAACGATCGCGATCGCCGAGGCCTGACACATCGCCGTCGCCACCGCATCCGGTGGCTCTTCGCCGTCGCGGCTGGTCGGCGGGAACTCCTGGATGCGCACATTCTGCGTGCGGCCGCGCGCCGCTTCGGCAAGCTCTGTGGCGATCTCGACGAGCTCGGGGTTAGAGACGGCGAGGAACGCGTCGCCATCGGAGAGTCCGAGCCGGTCGAGCGCGACGTCGGCGGCCAGGGCCAGCTCGCGATTGTCGACCGGGTACCTCGGAGTGGCGGGCGTCTTCATGCGTTTTCCTTCCTATGAGGGGCGGTTGGCGTCTGCGGCCGGCGGTCGCCAGCGTGGGCTGCCATGAACGGGCGTGCTCTCGTCGGCCGTGCGCAGGCGTCCGGTCTCGGTGGAGTCCGGTCGGTGCAGCCCGACGCCGACCATGACCAGGGCGATACCGGTGAGCTCGACGGGCGAGGGCAGCTGGCGCAGGACGATGACGCCGATCACGGTCGCGGTCGCCGGGAGCAGTGCGACGAACAGCGCATAGGTCGCCCGCGGCAGGCGCACCATCGCCAGCTGATCGAAGACGTAAGGGATGACGGAGGAGGAGACGCCGACTCCGAGACCGGCGGCGAGTGCGATCGGATCGGTGAAGGCGTGCGCGGCTCCGGACAGCCCGATCGGAGAGACGAAGAGGAAGCCGAACATCATGGCGGCGGCGAGCCCGTCGACACCGCCCATCGCCGAGCGGCGGGCGACGCGGTGGGCGAGGACGATGTAGGCCGTGAAGAGGATCGCGTTGGCGAAGGCGAAGGCGACCCCGACCGGCTCGCCGACGAGGTGCACCTGCGTCAGCAGGTAAACGCCTGCAGCGGCCGCGACGACTGCCGCGACGTTGCGCCCGACGCGGGCGCCAATCAGCGCGAGGGCGATCGGGCCGACGAACTCGATCGCCGCCACCGTCGCCAGAGGCAGGCGGTCGATCGAGACGTAGAAGCAGGCGTTCATGACCGCGAAGACGGCGCCCAGGGCGACGATCAGCGTCTGCCCGTTGCGATCGAGGGCGAGGAACTTGCGCCACGGCCGGCGCCAGAGCGCGAAGATCAGGGCCGCCGAGGCGATGCGCAGCCAGGCGACGCCGAGCACGTCGCCGCGGGCGAAGAGCAGTACGGCGAAGGAGGGACCGAGGTAGTGGAAGACGGCGCTGCCGACGAAGTACGCGTGCGGGGGCACGGCGGCGATGCGTTCGCCGGGTGGGACCCCCCGCGAAACTGGCTTGATGTCGACCTGGGTGGAGATGGAGACATTGTTCCCGCCGAGGGCCGAAATGGACACAGCAAATCGAAGGTGTTAGGCTTCCCACAGCGCATGAAGAACGGACTTCGAACCGCAAATGGCGTCAATCTTCCGAGACTCGACGCAACCGACCGTCAGATCATCGGCGAGTTGACCAGAGACGGACGCGTCTCGCTCGCCGAGCTTGGCCGGCGGGTCAGCCTGTCCTCGCCCGCGGTCGCCGAGCGCGTGCAGCGCCTCGAACGAGCGGGCGTCATCACCGGCTACCGGGCCGAGATCGACCCCCGCACCCTCGGCTACCAGCTGACCGCAATCGTCCGCATCAAGCCCGCCCCCGGCCAGCTACCGCGGATTCCCGAACTCGCCGCCGAGATCCCTCAGATCGGCGAGTGCCATCGCATCACCGGCGAGGACTGCTTCTACCTCAAGGTCTACCTCCGCTCGATCGATGAACTCAGCGGCCTGCTCGACCGCTTCCTCGTCTACGGCGAGACCACGACCTCGCTGATCAACGCCTCACCTATCCCCCGGCGCGACCCGCCCCTCGACGGCGACGAATAGCGCCGGCCGCTCGACCCGCCTCGGGTGCGAGGACCGGCAGGTCCGGTGCCTCCGTCGTGTAGCAACAGCGGCGGACCGCGGTGCGTGAGCCCCGCGATGCTTCGCGCTTCGCGCGTCATCGTTCGGCGCTGCTCCTTCGACTGGCTTCGCGAGGCGCGCTTGCTGGCCTTGCACCGGCGCCGCCTTCAGCGACGCCGGGATGCACGCCGGTAGCGAGGCCGTGTTCGGCGGCCAGCCGGCTGAGCAGGGCGATCAGTTGCTCGCGCTCGCGGGCGTCCAGGGGCGCGCAGAGTTGGGCTTCGTGCTCGGCCGAGGCGTGCATGACCTTGCGCAGGGCGCGGCGGCCGTCGCGGGAGAGGTGGAGGGCGCGCACTCGTCGGTCGGCAGGAATCGGCTGCCGTTCGAGCAGGCCGCGCTGCTCGAGCGTGTCGACGAGCGCGACCATGCGGCTGGCGGGGATCTGCAGCGCCTCCGCCAACGCTTGCTGGGACTGCCCTTCGGCTGCGGCGACGTGTCGCAGGAGGACGACCTCGCGCGGGTCGAGGTCGAGGCGGGCCATCCGCTCTCGCCACAGACGCGAAGAGTGGAAGCCGACTTGGGAGAGCAGGAAGGCGGCACCCGGAACGCGTAGGCGCTCGGGGGAGCCTTCAGCTGTCGCCCTAGGATCAGTCACAAGAGAAAAAGTAACGCGGCAAAGTGATTTTTGCTATGAATCATTACATTACGGAACTTTCCAGTTGCGCTGAGCGAGGAGGCCGATGCTAGCGGGAGCGACGAGCAACGTCGCGCCGACGATCGAGGATGAGCATCGGCCGTTCGGAGTCCCTGGCCCTGATCGTCGCGATGCCGGGCGCTTCGTGGTCGAGACGCGCGAGCTCGGCAAGCGCTACGGCGACGCGATCGTGGCCGTGAATCAGCTGACGATGCGCGTGCGGCGGGGGGAGGTGTATGGATTCCTCGGCCCCAACGGCGCTGGAAAGACGACGACGTTGCGGATCCTTCTCGGGCTGATACGGCCCACGTCGGGCAGCGCCCGTGTCCTCGGAGCCGCCCCGGGATCGCCGGCGGGGCTCTCGCGGATCGGAGCCCTCGTCGAGACTCCCGCCTTCTATCCGTTCCTCTCGGGGCGCGACAACCTGTCTGTGCTGGCACGGCACGCCGGTGTTCCGTCCCCGCGAATCGAAGTGGTGTTGGAGGAGGTCGAGCTGACCGGACGGGCCGGCGACCGCTTCGCGACGTACTCGCTGGGAATGAAGCAGCGGCTCGGCGTCGCCGCGGCGCTGCTCAAGGACCCGGAGCTGCTGATCCTCGACGAGCCGACGAACGGAATGGACGCCGCAGGGATGGCGGAGATGCGCACCTTTATCCGGAGCCTGGGCGAGAACGGGCGGACGGTGCTGCTCTCCAGCCACCTGATGGGCGAGGTCGAGCAGGTCTGCGACCGGGTGGGAGTGATCCACGGCGGCAGGCTCGTTGGCGAGGGGACACTGGACGATTTGCGCGGGCGCGCCAGCCTGCGCGTTCTCGCGGAACCGCTCGACGCTGCCCAGCGTGTGGTCGCGGGTGTCTCGGGAGTCGAGCACGTCGCGATCGTCGACGACGGACTCCGCATTGCCGCTGACCCGGGCTCCGCGGCGGAGATCAACCGCGCGCTTGTCGAGTCGGGGGTCGCGGTCAGCGAGCTTCGCCTCGAGCGCGCGTCGCTTGAGAAGATCTTCCTCGAGCTGACCCAGGGAGCGGAGGAGGGACGGTGAAGGGAAGCGTCGCCGCCGAGCTGTTTCTGCTGCGCAAGCGGAGAAGCACCTGGATCCTGCTTGGGCTGTGGACCGCGCTCGCCTTTTTTTTCTCGTACCTGCTGCCCTACGTCGAGTATCGCAACGGGGACATCGGTGGCGGGCCTGGCCAGGTCGGGCTCGAGGAGTTGCTGCCGGACCACCTGGCCGGCCACCTGAGCGGAGGGTTTCCCTTCTTCGGCGGCGTCTTCGCGCTCATGCTCGGCGTGCTCGCGCTGGGGAGCGAGTACGGCTGGGGAACGTTGAGGACGGTGCTGGTCCAACGTCCGGGCCGGTTGCACGTCTTCGCCGCCAAGCTGGTCGCCCTGGGCGCGGCGCTCGTCCCGTTCGTGTTCGGAGTCTTCGCCGTCGGCACCGTCTCCAGCTACGCGATCGCTTGGCGCGAAGGTGTCGGCTTCACGACGCCGTCGGCGTGGGACGTCCTTCGCGCGCTCGCCGCCGGCTGGCTCATCCTCGCCGTCTGGGCGGCGCTCGGGGTGGCGCTCGGCGTGCTCTCGCGTGGGACTTCGCTCGCGATCGGGGTCGGGATCCTCTATGCGCTCGTGATCGAGGGGCTGATCAGCGCCTTCGCCGACCAAGTAAGCGTGCTGGAGCCGCTGGTCGAGTTCTTCCTGCGCGCCAACGCCTACTCCCTGGTCGAGGGACTTGGCGCTTCGACGACTGGGGCGGCGACCAACGGCCCGGGGGCGTTCAGCGGGCCTTACGTTGCAGCGGAGCAAGCGCTCGTCGTATTGCTCGCGTACATCGCCGGCTTCCTGCTGTTCTCCGGGGTGCTGCTCCGCCGACGGGATGTCACGTGACGCCATGACTGCACGCGAACGAGCTGGGGCGGGAACGGCGGTGCTCGAGCCGCCGACCTAGCAGCGCTGTCGGTCGCGCGGCGTCGAAGTCGCGAGCACCCCACGTCTCGAAACCCCACCCCTACCAGGCGTAGAATCTGACCGTGCCCGGTTGACGCTAGAGCACGCCTGAGTCCACGGGCTTGCCGCCCTCCTCGACGCTGCCGTCGCGCCGAGCGCTTGGACCCGAGTGGCTCGGCGGCGGCGCTCGTGCGCCTCCTCGTGCGACTTCTAATCGTCGTGGTGAATCGCTAACGGCAAAACGAGGAGGAGGCAATGACGAGCACCGGCCAAGAGAACCTGGAGACGGTGATGATCGACTTCTTCGGCGCCCTACGACGCGGCGGCTTTGAGGACGCGGCGGCACTGCTCGATCCCGACATCACCTGGCAGGGGTTACGCGAGGACTGGGTCTGCCACGGCCGCGAGGAGGTCATCCAGACCTTTCGCTGGGGACTCGACAAGCGCCGCGACGTCGACGCGCTCGAGTTCATTCGGGCCGGTGAGCAGGTCGTGCTTGGCGCCCGTGGTCCGGGCATCTCCAAGGTCGGCGACGAGCCACTTGAAGGACAGATCTTCAACGTCTTCACGCTGCGCAACGGCCGGATTGTGCGCATCGTCGACTACCGGCGCCGGCGCGAAGCCCTCGCCGCAGCCGGCGTTACAGAGAACGCAGGCTGGTGCTGATCGCCGGCCAGCGGACTGAGCGGCGCCATGTTGGTAGGCGTCCGCCTTCGATCGACTGCCGGCTTTCTCGGCCGGTCGTCCTTCTCCGGGGATTACCGGCTACGGCCGGCTTCTTGCGGCGGTTTCAGGCCGATTCCCGCCCTGGATCTGCGCGGGATGGAAAGAAGCCGGCGGTCAATATGTCAAATACATATGCCGATTTGCAGGGATTTTACGGGAGCGACGGGACTCGAACCCGCGACCTCGGGCGTGACAGGCCGGTCATGGTCTGTCCGGACTGGGCGGGGATTCCCGGCGAGAGCGGGTCTTTCCGCCCGTGGCCTTGAGGGGATTGCCGGGGCGCCGGGGGGAGTTTCCGGCGCCCTCCTGCGGGATGTGAGCGGGATGCGATCGACCAACCGGCGATCACTTCATCAGCCCTGACGTGCAGACAAGTGCCGCTCGTCGAGGCATACGGGATCAGCGCACACGGTGGCTCGCTGAGGCTGGTCGCGAAGGCGACCTCGTCGATGTAGCACCAACTCCAGTCCTCGCCGGGCTCGGCCGAGGAAATGATCGGGTGACCGCTCTGGCCTGCATGCGCGGTCGCGTGCTCCGTTGGCCACGGACGGTCATTGCTCGGTGGCGATGCTGAAGGCGTAGATCGCCGCATCGACCCGCACGGTGGCGAAGGCGGCCTTGGGCGGAACGAGGTCCGGCACTGTGACAGCGTGATCGCCGGCGGCGAGCCGGTCGTTGAGGAGCAGAAGCGAATCGCTCTTCGGGTCCGGTGGCACGAACGAGGTCTGCCACCAGTTGGTCACCTTGACGTCGGCGGGGCCGGGGAGGGTCATCTTGATCGACCGCTCGTCGGGCGTGAAGGTCGGCGCTCGGACGGGTTCTTGGTGGTCGCGGGCGAAACGCCCCCTGCACCTGATTGATGATCAGCCCCGGGATCCCGGCCAGTCCCTGGACGAAGATGACGCGGGGATTGATGGCGCTGATCTCTTCTCTGAGCTCAGCCTTGAGGTCCGGCGGGACCGCTCCGCCGAACACGACCAGGTCAACTTCTCTCGCGTCGAACCGTGCCGTCACGTCGGCAAAGTCGTTGGTCCCTTCGGCCTTGTAGCCGAGGTCGCGGAGGCCGGCGAGCGCGTCGTCGAGGACGAGTTGGCTCTTGCCGATCAGCAATACGCTCTGCTGGGGGTTGTCGGTTGCCATGTCGGCTCCTTTCCGGTTTGCGTTTGGTGGGTGGGGTCAGATTCCGAGCGCTCGTCGGGCGGCGGCCCCGGGTCTACGACCGCAATGTCGAGCGGAAGGTGAACGTCTCCCGATCGAGACGGTCAGGAGAGTCCACCACTCACGAGTCATCGCGCCAATTTCGCGGATCGAGCGCGGGGTCGTGCTGACGCACCGTGCGGTTCTCGAGCCCGGCGAGAACGCCCACGAGCCCGAGCAGAGACAGGGGTAAGAACAAGAACAGCGCGAAGATCACTGTGGCAAAAGTGAGAAGCGCGCCAACAGTGAGGGACAGTGCTCCGACGGTGAGGAAGAGCGCCGTGGTTGCTAGGAACTTCATCTGATCCTCCTTTCGCGGGTGTTCGGAGGAGCCACGCGCACGCGCGCGGCTCCTCCAGGTGCCTATGCCGCCAGGTCGAGCGCCGGCTCTTCCTCGACGACCGCGGCGGTGGTCTCACGGCTGTTGGGCGTCAGGAGGGCCACGACGGTCGCCGCGAAGACGATGAACGCGCCGACCAGGAGTGCCCGCTGGTAGCCGTCGGTCGCGGCTTGAGCGAGGCCGTCGCCGGTGCTCAAGACTGACTTCGTCTCTGCGGTGGCGACCGCCGAGAGGATCGCGAGGCCGAGCGCGGCTCCGAGTTGCTGGCCGGTGTTGAGCAGCCCCGCGGCGAGGCCGGCCTGGTCTTGGTTGACGCCGGCGTTCGCGGCCGTGGTCAGACCCGTGAAGACGCCGCCCATACCGATGGAGACGGTCAGCAGGCCGGGCAGAATGTCCGAGAGGTACGAGCCGTCGATGGGAACCCGCGAGAGCCAGTAGAGCCCGGCGGCCGAGATCACCGTGCCGAGCACAACGACCGGCTTGGTGCCGATGCGGGCGAACAGCTGGGACGAGATGCTCGCCGCGATGATGAAGCCGCCCGTCAGCGGCAGGTAGGCGACACCCGTCTGGATCGGCGAGTAGCCGAGCACGGTCTGCATGTAGAGCGTGAGGAAGAAGAACATCGGCAGGAAGCCGGCGATCGCCACCAGCTGGGTCGCGTCGGCGGCGGCGACTCCCTTGACCTTCAGGATCGAGAGCGGCACGAGCGGGTTGCGCACGCGCAGCTCGTTGGCGACGAACCCGGCGAGGAGCACTGCGGAGCCGGCGAGCCCGGCGACCGTGCGCCCCGCGCCCCAGCCGACGTCCGGCGCCTTCACCAGCGTGTAGACGAGCAGCAGCATGCCGCCGGTCACGAGGAAGGCACCGAGGGCATCGAAGTTCGCCAGCCGGCCGGCGCGCACGCGCTCGCGGTTGAGCAGGGCGAAGGCGCCCAGGAGCGCGACCGCGCTGAAGGGGACGTTGATGAACAGCACCCAGCGCCACCCGGGTCCTTCCGTGAGCAGACCGCCGAAGAGGACGCCGGCCGCGCCGCCGATCCCCGAGACGGCCGCCCAGACGCCGAGGGCGGTGTTGCGGTGACGCGTGCTCCGAAACGTGCTGGTCAGCGTGGAGAGGGCGGCTGGAGACATCATGGCTGCCCCGATTCCCTGGGCAAAGCGGGCGCCGACGAGCAGCGCGCTCGTGTGGGCGAGACCGCCGAGCAAGGACGAGCCGGCGAAGACGATCAGGCCGGTGACGAGAACGAAGCGGCGGCCGAGCAGGTCGGCCATGCGACCGCCGAGGAGCAAGAAGCCGCCGTAGGTGAGGATGTAGCCATTGACGACCCACAGCAGGCTCTGCTGGCTGAAGCCGAGGTCGGTCTTGATCGACGGCAGGGCGATGTTGAGGATCGAGGCGTCGAGGATGTCCATGAACTGGACGACGCTGAGCAGAAGCAGGATCGCGACGCCGCGTCGCGACGAGAGTGTCGACGTGGCGGCTGCGACGGGAGTTGGGTCATTCATGAGCTGGGCCTCGCTTTCCTGTGATGTCGCACCCCTGTTGGGCATGCATCGATGGTGCGTGCGGAAGCGGGGCGTCGCCTCGTGGCCACCCCCAAAACCGAACCGAAGTCTTTGGCCGCAGGCGCAGAAAGCTGCCTTGGGGGCAGGGACTAGACTCCTGCGGGGAGCAAGCGTGGAGACTGGTCAGAAGCTCGACCTGCTCGAGCGCGATACCGAGCTGGGAGCCCTCGAGGACCTGGTCGGAAGCGGCGACGCCGACGGCGTGCTGATGGCGATCGGGGCGGGCCGCTCCAGGAATCGACGCGCTTTGGTCAGGCGGCCAATTCCTCAGGCTTCTGCGCGGGCGCTGGATGTTCGGGAAACCCGACGAGTCGCGCTTCCCCTCGCGGTTGCGCAAGCAGAAGTACAGCCCCAGCGGCAAGCCCCGTGACGGCGGCGCCGGCGAGCGCGTCGAAGAGGAAATGGTTGCCGGTGGCGACGATGACGAGCAGGACGAAGGCGGGATAGATCGCCGCCGCCGCCTGAACGAGTCGGCGGCTTGTCAGCCAGGCCACGGCCGCACCGGCAACGAGCGCGTAGCGAAATGCATGCTGGGGACGGCGGCGTACGGGTTGTAAAGCGAGCTGACGAGGCCAGTGTTAAGGTCGACGTGGCCGCTCGAGACGGTGTCGGCGATGCCGATCCCCGCCGTTCGCGGCGGCGCGGTCGGATAGACGAGGTAGCCGCCGAGGGCAAGTCCGCTCGCGATCACCAATGTGGTGCGGACGAGCGGGAAGGCTTCGGGGCGACGCCGGTGGAGCCAGAGCAGCACGGCGACAGTGACCGCGAGGTGGAGGGTCAGGTAGGAGCCGTTGAGCAGGTCGGCCCGGGAGGGTGTGAGCGGCGTCCTGCACGCGCTCCTCGACGAACAGGCCTGTCGAGCGCTCAAGCGTGACGAGCTCGCGGGCGTGATCCACTGCCTCGTGCTTGTCGCCGACGACGAGGCCGCGCGCGAGCTCGTACAGGCCGTACAGAGCGAGCACGACGACTGCTTCGGCGGGCAGCGAGTGCCGTACGGACAGCCAGCGGCGAATCCTGTCGGGCGTCAGTGCGGGCATCGAGGCCACCGCGGTTGTCACGCGGCGGCGTCCAGGTCGTCGCTTGCGGAGCGTCGGGCCACGGCCGCCAGTCGCCAGCGCAGCTGCTCGAGCGTGCGCTCCCTGGCGTGGAGTTCCGGGGAGCCTCCTTCACGGCGCCGCAGCTCCTCGAGCTCGAGAGAGAGCGCCTGGATCCGCCGCACGAGCCGGACGACTTCGCGTCGCTCGCGAGAACGCGGCTCCAAGGGGCTCACGTCGCGGGTAATCATTTGTTTCATTCCTCCTTTGGAGACAAGGTCGGATGGGGGCGCTTCGTAGGGGGAGCCCGGTGGGCTCCCCCTACGTGGGTCAGGCGGCGAGGGCCGGTTGTTCGTCGTCCGCTGCGATCTGAAGCACCGATCAGGCGGCTTCTGCCTCGTAGGCGAGCTCCGGCATGGCCGCGAGCTCCGGCTCGGCCTCGAGCGCCTCGGTGATGCGTGGCCTGCGCGGGATCATGAACGCGGCGAGCGCTCCGAGGGTGACGACCCCGGCACCGACGAACAAGGCGGGGTGCATCCCGTCGACGAAGCTCTGGCCGGTGCCGTAGCCGCCGACGTGGGCGAAGATCGAGGCGAGCACAGCCACGCCGAACACGCCGCCTAGCTCGCGGATCGCGTTGTTGGCGCCGGACGATTTGCCCTCCTCCTCGGGCCGTACCGCCGAGAGAACGAGGTTCGCCACCGGCGCGAAGAAGAGCGCCATGCCGACGCCGGCGACGATGAACGGGCCGATCAGCTCCGCGTACGGCGTGGTGGGTGTCGTCACCGACGCCATCCAGGCGAGCGCGCCCGCCTGCATCGCCAGGCCGACGCCGATCATGTTCTTCGCCGGGATCTTGTCCGAGAGCGCTCCGGCGAGCGGCGCGATGAACATCGGCGCGAGCGTCCAGGGCAGGAAGCGCAGGCCGGAGCCGAGCGGCGAGTAGCCCTGTACCGTCTGGAAGAACTGCGCCAGCAGGAAGATCGAGCCGAACATGCCGAAGTACATGAACAGCGAAGCGGTGTTCGCGAGCGCGAACGTCGCGTTGCGGAAGAAGCGCATCGGCAGCATCGGCGCCTCGGTGCGCAGCTCCCAGGCGACGAACGCGGCCACGAGCACGAGCCCGACGAGCAGCGCCGTCACGATCTGCGGGCTCGCCCAGCCCACGCTGTTGCCGCGGACGAGGCCCCAGACGATTCCGAACAGACCCGCGCTCACGAGCCCGAGCCCGGGCAGGTCGAGCCGGCCCTCCGGCCCGTAGCTCTCCTTCAGCCGCAAGAGGGCGAGCGGGATCAGCAGGACGCCGATGGGGACGTTCAGCCAGAAGATCCACTGCCAGGCGATCCCCTGAACGATCGCGCCTCCCACCAGCGGTCCGAATGCGACGGCCAGACCGGCGATGCCGCCCCACGCGCCGAGGGCAAGGCCGCGCTTCGCGGCCGGCACGGCGTTGGAGAGGATGGTCAGCGTCAGCGGCATCACGATCGCGCCGCCGAGCCCCTGGAACGCGCGTGCCAGGTTGAGCGTGTCGACCGAGGGCGCGAGCGCCGCCGCGATCGAGCCGAGTGTGAAGATCCCGATGCCGACGGCGAAGACCCGGCGGCGGCCGAACCGGTCGCCGAGCGCGGCTCCGGTCAGGAGCAGCACTGCGAACGTCAGCGTGTAGGCGTTGACCGTCCACTCGAGGCTCGAGAGGGACGCGTGCAGGTCCTCCCGGATCACCGGGATCGCGGTCGTGACCACAAGGTTGTCGAGCGTGACCATGAACAGCGCGATCGAACTGATCGCGAAGGTCCAGAGCGTTCGGCTGGCTCTCATCTCGCCTCCCTTGGCTCGTCGTTTGTGTCTTCGGTCGGGGGATGCATGCCTGAGGGCTCTGCGCTCATGACGTGGACCTCGCTCTCTGCCGGATTCGACTTCTGGCGGAAGCGGCGGCTCGTCAGTCGGGCCGCCTCGATTGCGTCATCTCGGATGACCATGGGGCCATCGTGCTGCGACGAGCGCGGGTTCGCGTCGTGGGCGCCCCCAGGTCTGAACCACAGTGATTTGCCGAGCCCACCGCTATAGAGGCGGCGGCGGGGCGAACGACGCGCGAGACTTGGTCAGTCCGGTGCGGTCGCTGTTCAGGAATGACCTCTGGAGTAGCCTGACCCAGTGAACATCGGTCACGAACGGAGCAGCACGCAAGCGCCCGAGCAGCCATTGCCGGTTCAGCTCGACTTGCTCGAGCGCCAGACCGAGCTGGCGGCGGTGACGAGCCTGATCGCCGCCACCCCGGGCGGCGGGCGGCTGCTGGCGATCGAGGGCCCACCCGGCATCGGCAAGACCGCCCTGATGGCGGTGGCGAAGGCACTGGCACAGGAGGCCGGGTTGCACGTGCTGGCTGCTCGCGGCTCCGAGCTCGAGCGCTCGTTCTCCTACGGGGTCGTGCGGCAGCTCTTCGAGCCGTTGCTCGCCTCCGTGCAGGCGGAAGAGCGAGCCGACCTGCTCGCGGGCTCGGCGGCGCTCGCGGCGCCGCTCTTTGACCCGGCCCAGGTCGCGGCGGAGGCGGGCGTGGACTCGTCGCTGGCGACGCTCCACGGTCTCTACTGGCTGACGGCGAACCTCGCCGCGCGCCGGCCGCTCCTGCTCGCGGTCGACGACCTGCACTGGTGCGATCTGCCCTCGTTACGCTGGCTGGCCTACCTCCTGCCACGGATGGAAGGGCTCGGCCTCTTGGTCGTCGTCGGGCTCCGGCCAGCGGAACCGGGAGAGGATCCGGGCCTGATCGGGCAGATCGTCTCCGATCCGCTCGCCACAACCGTCCGGCCTGCTCCCCTGAGCACCGAGGCGGCCACCCGGTTTCTGCGCGAGGTCCTCTCGCCCGATGCTGACGATGCCTTCTGCGCTGCCTGCGAGGAAGCGACGGGCGGCAATCCGCTGCTCTTGCGTGAGCTCGTGCACACGATCGCCGCAGAGGGTCTACCCCCGACTGTGGCGAACGTGTCCCGCCTGCGCGAGCTCGGGGCGCGGGCCGGCTCGCGCGCCGTCTCGCTTCGCCTTTCCCGCCTCCCTTCGGAAGCGAAAGCCCTTGCGCAGGCGGTCGCGATTCTCGGCGACGACGCCGATCCGCGCCAGGCGGCGGCGCTGGCTAAGCTGGACGAGCGGGCCGCCTCCGAGGCGGCCGCCGCGCTCGCGCGGGTCGACGTTTTGCGCCCGCAGCCGCCGCTCGGGTTCGTCCATCCGCTGATCCGCGCGGCGGTCTACGAGGCACTCACACCGCTCGAGCGAGACAGGGGGCACGCACGGGCGGCGCGTCTTCTCGCCGATGCCGGCGCCGAGTCGGAGCGGGTCGCCGCGCACCTGCTTCGCAGTCCCGCAGCCGCCAACGCACAGGTCGTCGCGACGCTGCGCGACGCCGCCCGCCGCGCGGGCTCTCGCGGCGCGTCCGAGAGCGCGGTCGCCTACCTTCGCCGCGCGCTCGCCGAGGCGCCGCTCGCCGCGGAGCACGCCGATCTGCTGCTCGAGCTCGGCTCCGCCGAGACGCTCGTGGACGGCGACGCCGCCGTCGAGCATCTGCGGGAGGCGCACGCGCTCATCGACGACCCGATCCGGAGAGCCGAGACCGCGAACCTGCTCGGCCGCCAGCTCTTCCTCCTCCGTGGCAAGGAGGCAGACGCCGTCTTCACCCAGGCGCTGGTCGAGCTCGCCGGCGCCGATGCCGAACTCGAGCGCCTGCTCGAGGCGGGGCTCAACATCAGCACCATCTTCGTGCCGTCGCTCCACCGCGCGGCGCTCGAACGGCTGGCGCGCGTCCGCAACCGGCCGGCGGACGCGACCTTCGGCGAAAAGCTGCTGCTTGCGCAGGTTGCCTATCACGATGCGCGGGCGGGCACGCCGGCCGCGGTGGCCGTCCCGCTCGCACGCCGGGCGCTTGCCGAGGGAACGCTGGTCAGGGAGGACGTCGACAGCGCGGCCTTCGTCCTCACCGCCACCGTGCTCGCGATGGCCGATCTCGACGAAGCTCTGGCGGTCTACGAGGACGCGCTCGCGCAGGCGCACCGGCGCGGGTCGACCTTCGCCTTCGCGATCACGAAAGTCTTCCGCGCGCAGACCTTTGTCTTCCGAGGCGACCTGGCCGAGGCGGAGGCCGAGGGACGCGAGGCCCTCGCCGCCGGCGAGGCGTGGGGGACGACCGCTCGCTTCTTGGGCCATTCTGCCGCCTTTCTCGCCGAGGCGCTGATGGAGCAGGGCAAGCTCGACGATGCCGCGGCCGCTCTGGCCCGCGCCGGCATCGGCGAGTCCCTCCCCGATGATGCGCGCCTACTCTTTTTCCCCGACGTGCGCGCACGCTTGCGCATGCTGCAGGGCGATCTGGCCGGCGGCCTCGAGGAAATGCTCGACACCGGTCACCGCTTCGAGGCGGTCGGAAGCTGCAACCCCGCCTTCATGGCTTGGCGCTCGCCCGCTGCGCTCGCCCTGCTCCAGCTCGGTGAACAGGACGAGGCCGGCCGGCTCGCAGGTGAAGAGCTCGAGCTCGCGCGCACCTGGGGTGCCCCCCGGGCACTCGGCGCGGCCCTGCGCGCAGCAGGCCTGGTCGAGGGTGGCGAGCACGGACTCGGCCTGCTCGAGGAAGCGGTGCAGGTACTGAGCAACTCGCCTGCGAAGCTCGAGCAGGCGAGAGCGCGCACCGAGCTGGGCGCGGCGCTCCGCAGAGCCAACCGCCGCTCGGAGGCGCGCGAGCAGCTTCGCCAGGCGCTCGAGCTAGCGACGATTTGCGGCGCCGCGCCCCTCGCCGCCCGTGCCGAGAGCGAGCTTCTCGCCACTGGCGCCCGCCCGCGCCGCATCGCCCTGAGCGGCGTCGATTCGCTCACGCCTAGCGAGCGGCGCGTCGCCGAGCTGGCGGCCGAAGGCCCCACCAACCGCGAGATCGCGCAAGCGCTCTTCGTCACCCAGAGGACGGTCGAGGTCCACCTCACGAGCATCTACCGCAAGCTCGCGATCAGCTCGCGTTCGCAACTTGCGGCCGCGCTCGCCGAACCGGCTCGCGCTTAGCGTCGGTTTCCTGGGCGCGCAGTGCTCGCGTGGTGCGCCGATCAAGACACTTCGGTTCGGTTCTGGGGGCGCCTGCTCGCGGATCGCCGGACCAGGCGTTTGCTGACCGGGCTCGGCGTCTCCTCGCTCGGCGACTGGGATCAGCACGGTTACGATCGCCTGGCTCGCGATCCACTTTGCTCCGGCGAGCCGAGTCGGGACGATCAGCACCGGCACATTGATGACGTCCGCGGCGCCGCGGGTGTCGAACGGCAGGCTGTGGGCGAGCGACTGCAGCGCGTAGCCGTTCACGCAGTTGGACTACAAGTGGTTGACGTTCGCCGCGGTCCTTGCGGAGCCAGGAAGTAAGCGCAGCTCGTTCTCCCCGCGTTCCAGAACTTGTGTGCTGTGCCGGGCTCGATCGTGAGCCTCTCGCCGCCTCGCTTCAACGCCGTCTCGGCGCGGTCCTTGCGTGGGCTGCTGAGAGCGCGCAGGAGGTCGCCGACCGCGCGCTCGAACCGCTCGGGCTCAATGTCAAGCACTTCGGAGTTATGACCTTCCTCCGCTATGAGACTGAGCCCGACCCCGAGCGAGGTTCACTCTCCCAGCAGGCGATCGGAGAGCGGCTGCGCATCGACCGCACGACGATGGTGGCCCTGATCGACGATCTCGAACGGGCTGGCTACGTGAAGCGCGAGCGAAACCCCGACGACCGGCGCGTGCGTGATCAGCCTCACGGCGGGCGGAAGGAGAGCGCATGCCCAGGCCGAGAAAGCCGTCGACGAACACGCCCTCCAGTTCTTCGGACAGATCTCCGAGCCCGAGCGGCAGGAGCTCCACCGGCTACTCGCACGCCTCATCGAGCGACCCGCGTAGCGGGACCGGCGACGACGGTATGGAGAACCGACTGCGGTCGCGCCGGCTACGCCGCCCGTGCCTATCCGTTGAGGGCGGGTCTCCCGGCCGCGAACGGGTGGTAGAAGGCCTGGATCGCTTCTCTCCCTGTCAGTGGGTGGAGAACGAAGCGGGTTCCCTCGCGCCGGTCCTCGACCTGTACCCGGAACTCGTCCTTGAGGTTGCGATGGTTCCAAAACAGGTCGACGACGATTCCGTCGGTGTCGCGGTGTCCGAAGTGATTTGCCATGGTCAACACTTCCCACCTCCGATTCTCGAGATGAATGGTCGGATGCACGAACATGGATCCGATCGTGCTCGAGTGGGGCTGCGCCTGCATCGTGGGCGCCCCCAAAATCGATCCGCAGTGTTTGGTAGCGCGACGGCTAGAAAAGGGCGGGTGGCCGAGGGAAGGGCGGCTATGCGCGAGCCGGTTCGGCGAGCGCGGCCGCGAGCTGCGAGCGGGAGCTAATCGCGAGCTTGCGGTAGATGCTCGTGAGGTGGACCTCGACCGTCCTCTGGGTAACGAAGAGCGCTTGCGCTATCTCGCGGTTGGTGGGGCCTTCGGCCGCCAGCTCGGCGACGCGGCGCTCACTGGGCGTCAACGACTCGACGCCGCTCAGGGCAATGCGGCGGGGGCGCGCGCCGGTGGCGAGAAGCTCGCTCTCGGCACGTGCAGCGAGTGGCGTGGCGCCGCAGATCGTCGCCAGCTCAAGTCCCTTGCGAAGCTGCTCGCGCGCCTCCGAGCGGCGATTGGCTCTGCGGAGTGCCGCGCCCAGCTCGGTCCGCGCCTTCGCGTGCTCGAGCCGGGCCGGCGACCCACTCAGGACGTCGACCGCTTCCACGAGGAGCTCGAGCCCGCGCTCGCCGCCCTCGACAAGGCCTGCCGCACGCAGGGCGGCGCCGACCGCCCGCGGGGCACCCCAAGCGCGCGCGAGCTCGACCTCTTCCTCGGCAAGCGGGCCGGCCTCGTCCCGCCGGCCGAGCTGAAGCAGAGCCAGCGCGGCGGGAGAGCGCCACGCGATGAAGGCGGGGTTCCGGCTGCCGACCTCTTCGAACAGGCGTCCGGCCTCGAGCATCTCCTCGAGGCCTCCGGCCAGGTCTCCGCGGAGCAGGCGCAGGCGCCTGGCGCTGTCGCCGAGGAAGAGCAGGCGTGTGCTGCCGGGAGGAGCTTCGCCGGGCCAGGCGCCGGCCAGAACGGCCGCGGCTTCGTCGAGCCTGCCCTGCTCCATCAGCGAGTCGGAGAGGAAGGCGGCCGCGTGCCGCGCGAAGCGAGCCGTCGCGCCCCAGACCTCCCCTACGGCCAGGGCCTCACGCGCTTCGGCCTCCACCTCGCCGAGGTCGCCACGCCAGCGCAGCGCGAAGGCGCGGAAGACCTTCACCGCACCGAATGCGAGCGTCGAGCCGTGCCTGTGGGCCTCGGCGAGCGCGTCCTCGTAGACCGTGATGACCTCGTCGAGGTCCGCCATCGCGAGCACCGTGCTCGTCGGGACGAGGCCGGCGCCAACCGGGTACGGGACGGCCGGCAGGTCCGCGCGCAGGATCGTGCCGTCGGCGAGGGCCTTGCGCGCGAGCGGGACGACCTCCGCCGCCGGCCTGCCCGCACGTGCGTCGTGGTAGGCGAGCAGGGAGAGGAGCATCTTCTCGCCTGCGGTCCCGGCTCGGGGCTCGAGGCGGACGCGTTCGAGCTGCTGGACCGCATCGCGGTGGAGCCCCGGGGCGAACAGGCCGTTCGTGATCAGGCCGGCCGCGAGGAAGCGCTCGAGCTCAGGATCGGCCTCGGCAAGCTCGTCGAGCGCCTCCCGGAAAACCGCGTCCGCCTCCTCTCCGCGGAGGACGAACAGCTGGCCACCGAGCAGTCGCGCGGCCTCGGCGCGCCGCACAGGGCTCGCGGCCAGCGCATGCGCCTCGCGCAGGTGCTCTATTGCGGCCTCTCCGCTCACGTGCGCCTCGGCCGCGCCGAGCTCGAGGAGCACGTCGGCCCGCTCTGCGTCCGGCGGCGGCTCGGCGAGCGCGCGTCGAAGGTAGGCGACGGCGCTCTCCGAGGCACCGCGCGAGCCGGCGCTCCGCGCGGCGTCGCGCAGCGTCGCGACGGCCTGCGGATCTGCGGCCGGCGGGCTGCGCAGCAGGTGCGCGGCGATCCGCTCCGGCTCGGCTCCACGCTTTGCGAGGAGCCACGCCGCGCGCGCGTGGGCGTTCTGCTGCTCGGGCGCCGTGAGCTCCTCGTACACCGCCGTTCGAATCAGCGGATGCACGAACTCGAGCGGCGTCTCGGCGCGAAGGATGTCCACCCGCGCGAGGGCCGCGGCCGCGTCGGAGACTGTGTGCTCGTCGAGGCGCGCCAGTTGTGCCGCTTGGCGCGGGTCGACGTCGTCGCCCAGGATCGCGACGGCGTGCGCGAGCGCCCTCGCCTCCGGCGGGAGCCGGGAGAGGCGCAACGTAACCGCGCGCGAGCCGGCACGGGCCTCGATCTCGTGGAGACGGGGCACGTTCTCCTCGGTCGGTGCCAGGCCCTCGGCCGCGATCGCGTGCACGAGCTCACGCAAGAGCAGCGGATTGCCGCCGGTCGCTTCCTGGCAGGCGGCGCAGAAGGCATCGTCAGCCTCGGGGGAGAGACTCTCGCGCAGGAGCCGGGCGACCGCCTCGGTGCTCAGGGGAGCGGGCCGGACGGTTGTGGCGAGCGGATCGGAGACGATCTGCCCGATCAGGCCCGGATCCTCTCCCGGTTCCGCTGGCCGGAGCCCGACGAGGACCAAGAGGCCGAGCCCCTCCATCCGTGGCAGGAGGTAGGCCAGCCAGCGTAACGAGGGCAGATCGCACCAGTGCAGTTCGTCGAGCGCGAGCAGGAGCGGCCGGCGCGCGGCGAGGTTCGCCGTCAGCCAATAGAGACCGTGGAGCGTCGCCAGTGACGAGTCCGCGGCCGACTCCGCCGCGAGCTGGGCCGGGTCAAAGAGCGGCGCGGCGAGCGCCGCCGAGCCTGCGAACAGGTCGGCTCGCTCCTCCGCCTGCAGGGAGGCGAGCAACGGCTCGAAGAGCTGTCGCACTACCCCGTAAGAGAACGAGCGCTCAAGGTCGGAGCCGCGCCCGCCCAGCACCTGCATACCGGCCTCCTGAGCGAGTGCTTTCGCCTCCATCATCAAGGCGGTCTTGCCGATGCCGGGCGGCCCCTCGATCGCGAGCAGCCGCCCGCCCCCCGGGCTGGCGGCGATCAGGCCGGTCACCGCCGTCAACTCGGTGTCGCGTTCGATCAGGTCGGGCTGGGGCGGGAATGGCTGCTCGGGCGCTTGCGTGCTGTCTCCCTCGTAACCGGTCTTCACCGTGTTGGGCTCCGCGGAGGAGTTTAAGCCTGGGTTATCACCATCATCCACGCGTGGCCAGGCAGAAGGCCGACCGTCCCGCCGCCTGCCGGTCGTGACCGCGACGGTGCTTGTCTGGATTGCGTGGATCTTCATCATGAGTGCCTCGTTTCTTTTCTCTTGGGCTTGGTGCGGCCGGCGGCCACCGCGCTGTCATGTGCGAGGAACCCACCCTCGCCCTCGGCGTGCTCGGTGGGCGCTCTTCCACCGGCTGCTTGTCCGGTGCGAAGCCGCGCAGGATCAGGGTCACGCCTTCGGAGAGCATCAGGCGGCCAACTCCGGCGCCGCGTGTTCCGGTTCGGGTAGCTCCAACGCGGCAGCCGTGGCGCGCGGGCGGATCGCGATTGCGAGCAGAGCGCCGACTGCCACCAGCGCGGCTGAAACCCAGAGCGTCTGGCTCATGCCGCTGACGAAGGCGTGTCGGACGGCGTCGAGCAGGGGTTGGGAATGGGCGCTGTTCGCCGCGTCGATGCCGGCGACGGCGTTGTCGCGCGCGGCTCGCGCCAGGGTGGGAGAGGTGGCGTGCTCGAGCTGGTCGCGGTAGGTGGCGTTGATGATGGCGCCGAGGATTGCCGCGCCGAAGGCGCCGCCGGCCATTCGTAATGCTTGGAGGACGCCGGAGGATACGCCGCTGCTCTCGTCCGAGACCGCGCCTAGTGCGGTGTCGATGGTTGTCGGTAGCACCAGGCCGAGGCCGAGCCCGGAGAGCGCGACCCAGGCGATCGCGCGCGCATCGCCGGTGGCGACGCTGGTCGTGGCGCCGAATGCGAGTCCCGCTGCGAGGAAGGCGAACCCGAGTGACGCTATGGCCCTGACCCCGGCTCGAGCGGCGAGTCGATCGGCGATCGCCCCGCCGACGAGGAGTCCAGCGATCAAGGGGAGCAGGCGGATCCCGCTGCCCTGCGCGTTCTCGCCGCGCACGACCTGGAAGTAGAGCGGCACCGCGAACAGCAGTCCGAACATGACAAAGGAGACGATTGAACTGAGGCCTGACCCCCAGGCGAACGCCCTCGATCGGAACAAGGTCAGGTCGACGAGCGGCGCGGCGACCCGCCGTTCCCAGAGGACGAACCCGGCGAGGGCGAGCGCACCGCACAGCATCTCCGCGAGCACAAAGCTGTCGCTCCAACCTCGGTCGCCGGCGCCGATGACGCCGTAGATCAGGAGGGCGAGGCCTGCGGCCGAGAGGAGCATGCCGCCGAGATCGAGCGGTTGTCGGGTGCTGCTGCGGCTCTCCGGGAGCAAGACGATGACCGCGATCAGCGCTAGTGCGACGACGGGGACGTTGATCAGGAAGACCCAGCTCCAGTTGAACTTGGTCAGCATCCAGCCGCCGAGCAGCGGTCCAATGGGGTAGCCGAGCATGGCGGCGGCTGTGATCGCGCCGATCGCGCGTGCTCGTTCCGCCTTGTCGAACAAGACTGGGAGAAGTGCCAGCACCATCGGCAGCAACAGCGCTCCGCCCAATCCAAGCAGGGCGCGCGCGGCGATGAAGGTGCCCGCGGATGGTGCGACTGCGCACGCGATCGAGGCGGCCCCGAAGACGAGCAGGGAGACGATCAGCATCTTCTTGCGCCCGTAGCGGTCGCCAAGCATCCCGCCTGGGATCAGGGCGGCGGCGAAGACGAGCGTGTATGCCGCGACGAACCACTGAAGCTGACCGGTGGAGGCATCCAGCGAGCGGCCGAGCGTAGGCAGGGCGACGCTGAGGATCGTCCCATCGAGGCCGACCGCGAGTACGGCCAACACGAGGGCTCCCAGCGCCAACCACTTTCTCGTCGTCGCTCTCACGGGAGAGAGATCAAAGGTCGCGTCCATTCGCGTCTCCTGTTCTGTTCTGAGGGGGTGGGTGAGACACTCACCGCCAGTATGACATAAACTGTCACTACGCTGCTGACTGACGAACTGGCAGACGGCGTCCCGCGGCGGATACAATCCAGGAATGGACGTCGAGGCCGAATCTGAGAGCGGCGAGCAACCGCGGGGTTCGCGCTCGTTCGATCTGCGCGAGCGCAAGCGCACAAAAACTCGGCTAATGATCCAGACCGAGGCCTTGCGGCTGTTCGGTGAGAAGGGCTACGCCGAGACGACCGTGGATGAGATCGCGGACGCCGCGGCCATCTCGCCACGCACCTTCTTTCGCTACTTCCCGAGCAAGGAAGATGTCGTGATTTGGGACGAGTACGACCCGCTTGTACTCGAGCTACTCGCCGCTCGGCACGACGACGAGCCTTTCGCCGAAAGCTTCCGCGCCGTCCTGCGGGAAACCTTGAGCGGGCTCCAGCAACGCGACCCTGCGCGGCTGCTCGCGCGTGTTCGGCTCGCCGTCACCGTTCCCGAGTTGCGGGCGCGCTTCCTCGACGAGCAAACCCATGGCATCGAACAGCTCACACCGCTACTCACGAGCAAGCCAGGAGCACTCGCCGAGGAATTGAAGTTACGCGTGGTCGGCTCGGCACTGCTGGCGGCCGTTTTCGTCGCTCTCGACCTCTGGCAAAGAGCCGGCGGAAGCGGCGATCTCCTTGGCTTCCTGGATCAGGCAATAGACACCCTCGCCGAGGGCGTGCGCGAGCTGCGATGAACGGCCCGTAAAGGCGATCGAAGCCTGACTAGCCCGGGTGCTTCACATCGAGGTGATCGACCTCGAGGTGTCGTGGGTCGCCCTCCTGCGACGGAGGAGGTCAGTCTCCGGAGGATTGCTGCGCCGAAGGTAGCCAGTTGTTGTCCGCTCACTTCACGAGCCTGCGCCTGGCACTCAATCAGTCACGTTTTGGCCGAGTTGCTCGACAACGGCGTTATCTAGTCACGCAAAGAAGTGAAGGTGTGACTCGAGGCGCGTCATCATCGGACTAGCCGACTTATCGCGTCACTTGAGCGCGTCGACCGCCGGTCTTCCCGGCCGGTCATCCTCCTTGCGGGGATAGGCGGCTCCAAGCGGCTATGGCCGGCTATTTTCTGGCGCGGGATCTGCGCGGGATGAAAAGAAGCCGGCGGTCGATATGTCAAATACATATGCGGATTTGCAGGGCTTTTACGGGAGCGACGGGACTCGAACCCGCGACCTCCGGCGTGACAGGCATGTTCCGCCAATACGACGATTGGCGACGATTGACGCGCAATCGCTCTATTCATGCAGCTCCATGGTCATCTGACACCTGATTTGTGCACAATTGCGTAGGCTCGATTTTGGGCGTTTGCTGCCCTTCTGCTGCCCGAGAAATTCGCTCGAGGGCGAGGAATGCCCTGTGGACGCCGGCGCCGCGGTCGTGGCGGACGAGCAGTCGTTTGAACCGTCTGGCCAGGCGAAGCTGCGCTCGACGACCGAGCGGTAGCGGTCCCAAGCCCGGAGCCGTGCTCGGTCTGGCGGCGGGCGAGCTCAGGTTTGATCCCGCGTTAGCTGACAAGAGTGCGACGAAGGTGTCTGGGTCAAATACGAGCCGGGCTGCGGGGGTTTTCGAGACCGTTACGAATATGTCGCTTTGCAGGGCTTTTAGTCGCCGTGCGCCAGTTGATGCGCCAGCGGCGCGCGGGTGACGTACGGCGCAGTCGACCCCGTCCTTACCATGCGATCGAAACGGCCACCGAGGGCAAGCGGTGGCAACGGTTTTGGCTCGTTTAGGGCGTTTCCGTGCTCGGCCGATTTTGCCGCTGATTGCCGTACGTCGCATCCCCAGGGCTCCATAAGGGCTTTATCCTCAGGTCGCTTGTGGGGGTTAGATCAGCGCTCGTGGGTGAGGTGCACCAGCGCGCGCTCCGCGTCTTCACGGAGGAGTACTCCGACGAGCCGGCCGTCTGAGGTCGTCACCGGCAGGTTACTCAGATGCTGCCGCCGCATCCTCTCGACGACGTCATGGAGGCGGGCGCTTGGCCGGATCGTGCTCGGTCCCGGCGTCATCGCCTCCTCGGCCGAGCCGTTCGCCCTCCCTTGGATCGCGCGGCGCCCGAGTCGACCGAGGACGACGCGGTGGTCGTCGACGACGAAGCACGTGTCCCAGCCGCTCCGGTCGAGGAGCTCGCAGACCTCCTTGAGGCCGTCTTCGAGGCGGCAGGTCGGAACGTCGGTTCGTACGTGCGCTCCGGCGCGCGTCTCCCTACCGCCCTTGCCCTCGAGTGGGAGCCCTGCGCTACCCCAATCGGCCTTGCCGGCGGCGTAGTCGTAGACCCGCCCGAAGCCGAGGCTCTCGAGCCGCGACGCGGCTCGTGGCGACATGTCTCATTGGTAGTCGTGGCAGTAGACGATCACCGGTTGCCCGCGCCTGGCTGGCGCGCGGTGTCGGCGTTCACCTCCTTGAGCGGGATGTTGACCGCCCCCGGCAGGTGCTCGTCCTCGCACTCGGCGGCCGGCAACACCTCGACCAGTTGCGCCTGTTCATCGGCCTGCAGCCGCTGCAGCTCGCGGCGGTCGATCGGAGTCGGCATCAGGACTTCGTGAGCACGCCGCCGAAGACGGCTTTCTGGCCATGACGCCTCGTCCATTGAGATCACGTTGCCTCGTACCTCAGGATGTTCGGCGAGCCAGCGCTCCCCGTTCGCCGCGGTCGCGAAGAGGTTCAGCACCGGGCAGCAGCCGCGGCACGAGTGCGACTGCCGATCGAGCACGCCGCCAACGACGACCGCCGAGTCGGGCCACCATTCGGCAGCTCCGTCCGGAGCGACCCGCGCCCGGATCTCATGTCCGCTTACGGGATCGCGCGAGTCGACGTCGATCGGCGCCTCGAACATGGGCGCGATCCCCAGGGCGTCGAGCGCGCACATCGCGTTCACCTCGTGCCCGCCAGGGAAGCGGACGCGGTGTCCGGTCGGGCGGCCGGAGAAAGGATAGGCGACTGTGATTTCGCCGTCAGGGCCACGATGAACGAGGTCCTCGCGCGCGAGGGCGTCGAGCGCGCGCTCGCCAACGATCCCAAGCAGCTCGGCGGCCGCCCGCGTCTCGGCCTTTCTCGGGAGTCCGCGGGTCCGGAAGTGGTGCAGGATCCACAAGTAGAGCTCGCGCTCCGAGTCCGTCAGCCGGGCGCGACGGGCCGGTCCGAGCTTCGACGCCGGAATCTGCGCCGTTGCCAGCGCGGCGGCCACGCCAGCCGGTAGCTCACTGCCGGCATCTGCGCCCCGGCCGTCGGCGCTCGCGGCCTCCGTTAGCGCCTCGCGGATCCAGCTCTCGTCCGGCTGCCCCGCAAAGCCCTGCCCGCTCCGATAGACGCGGCAGGAGAAAACGAAGTCGCCGCGCTCGTCGGCCCCGGGTTCGATGTCGCGGGCGTTGACTCGGACGCTCGGCGAGCCCAGGAAGCGCAGCTGCGAGGCTGCTTCGGCAGCGGTGACCTGGATGAGCTCGACCTCGGGGTCGAGTTGAAGCTCCGCCCCGATCCGCTCGACGAGCGCTCGTGTCGCCTCATGGTTTGGGCACCCGTCGAAGTAGAGGATCTCGACGCGCGGCCGGCTCACCCCTTCGGCTCCTCGATCCGACAGCAGGCTGCGACGTGCTCGGCGTTGTCGGCCAGCATTGACTCGGCCAGGTCGAGCATCTCGGCCACTCGCTGGTCTGCGAGTCGGTTGTAGACGGTCCGGCCCTCGTGCCGCGCCTCGATGAACCCGCACCAGCGCAGGCAGGCGAGATGGTTGGAGACCTTCGGCTGCGCCAGCCCGAGCCGCTCGACGAGTTCGCCGACGCTGAGTTCCTTCTCGCGGCGCAAGAGCTCGAGGATGCGCAGCCGGCTTGGATCGCCAAGTCCGCGGAAGTACTTCGCCACCAGATCAGTTGCCAGGGGCGCGGAGGGAAGTCGGAACGGAGCGGCAGTGACGTTGTTCACAGAGATACTCATATCAGAAGTTTGTGATGTATCGCCGATGCTAGCGGCTAGGCAAAAGTGTTCTCGGCGAGCGCCCCCGTCGAGGTCGAGTCGTGTGCGCTTTGCGAAGGAGGAGGCCTCTGTGGCGGCCTCCCCCTTTGCTTGAGTCTCGCGCGTGAGCTACTGCTTGATGTAGACGTTCTCGCCCGAGACGACGTCGTTGAAGTTCAGGACGCCCGGGACGACGAGGCGGATTCCCTCCTCGGCGCTCGGCGGGGGCGCGCCAATCAGACCGGAGTCCCCTACGCGCACAACAAGCCGGCGCTCGCGTTCACGAAGAACGTGTCCGGCTACGTGCCGAGCCCGGTCGACCTGCAGTCCTTCGCGACCGTCTCGGTGAAGTCGTAGGCACTGACTGAACTAGCAGCCGGCGGACGGCGAGCAAATGCTGAGATTCGTCGTCCGTCGGCTGCTTCTCCTCTTCCCGATCCTCATCGGCTACGGCAAACCGGGGGCGCTGTCCTGCGCCCAGCCGACGTTTCCGGAGGGTTTCGCGTTCACCCACGGCGGTAGGTCAGTAGCGGATCGGTTGCTCCAACGCATCGAGCGCATTCGGATCGACCGCTATCGACATCGTGAGCGACCCGGCATTGAAATAGACCGCACCCTCGGTGAGCAGATCGTGATCGAAGAGGAGCGGAAGACCGAACAACCCGCCCACGGGAGGGAGTTCCCCGAACTCGCACCCTGTGGCTTCACGAAGCTGCTCGCGGGTACCGAGGCGCACGTCGCGCGCGTCGAGCAGTCTCGCGACGCGCTGGAGATCAGCGCGCTTGTTGGCCTGCACAGCGAGGATCGCGAACCCCTCGCCATCCTTGTCCCGGTAGCGGAGGAACACGGCCTTCGGCATCTGCTCGTAGCGGGTGCCGAGAACGGCGTGGTACTCGTCCGCTGACGCGGCGGGCTCATGCTCGATGATTCGGTAGGCAACGCCGTGATCGTCGAAGTACCTTTGGAGGCGCTCTGCAACCGAGGTCATGCGGTCACCTCGACCAAGCGCCCCTCTGTTGAACCCGCGGTAATCGCGTACTCGTGGTCCGCGCCCGGCGCGAGGGCGAGCAGTGGATCGACCGCCACACGCGATACCTGGGTGCTGGCTTGCATGTTGGTTCAGCGGAGCACAGCGAGGGCGGTCGCGCCGATCAGCGCTACGGCGAGCGCGGTGTTGATGATCCGGGCTCGATGTGGATCGCGGAGCAGGCGAGCGAGGACTGCGCCCACGAGCAGCCACGTGGTGCAGATCAGGATGATCATCACGGTCAGCACGGCGATCTTGGCGGCCGCGTCCGTGGTCGCGCTATCGGCGAGGCGGGCGCTGGCGAAGACGGCGGCGATCGCGACCCACGCCTTCGGGTTGGCGATTCCCAGCACCAGTCCCGCGGCGAGCGCGGGTGCGCCCGCGGTCGCCGTCTCCGCCGCGAGCGGGGGCGCGGTCGCGATGTGGTAGGCGAGCCAAAGGATGTAGGCCGCCGAGATCGCGAGCAGGACGACCCGCATGGCGGGGACTGCCAACAGCGTCGCCGTGACCCCGGTCGCAACCGCGACCAGGACGGTCGCCGATCCGAGGATGATCCCGACCAGATAGGCGAGACAACGCCGCACGCCGTAGGCCGAGCCGACGGCGGTGAGGCTGATCGTCGCGGGGCCGGGACTACCCATGATCGCCACCGACGCGACCACAAGCGGCGCGGCCGATCCCCAATGGATCGCGACCAGGGCATCAGGCATCGCTGCCGCGATACCTTCGACTCATGCCGGAGACGCTATGGGGCCTCGATGCCGAACGTCTTGAACGATCCTGCAGCCGGCGGCCTGACTCGATCCGGTTCGGAACGGGCGCACCCGGGCTCGAGCGCGCAGAGGTGTACCTATCCACGTGCGCATTCGAGCCTCACCGCCACGACACCTACGCGGTCAGCATCACCACAGCCGGCGTGCAGACATTCCGCTACCGCGGCTCACGCCGTGTCTGCCTGCCCGGCCAGCTGAGCATTCTCCACCCCGACGAGACGCACGACGGCGCTGCCGGAACCGAGGACGGCTTCGGCTACCGAATCATCTACCTCGCACCCGAACTGGTCCGCCGGGCGCTCGACGGTGACGCACTGCCATTCGTCGCCAATCCCGTTCAGCCGCTGACACCGACGACGCACCTGGTCGCTTCCCGTCTCCGTGACATCGACGAGCCGATCAGCGATCTCGCCCGGGTCGAGATCGCCGTGGCGGTCGCCGACACGCTCCGTTCGCTCAGCGGCGCGCCCGACCAACGGCGCCTGAGGATCGACGACCGAGCGGTCGAGCTCGTGCGCGACTACCTCACGGCCCACGCCCTCGAGCAGACCCCCGCCTCGATGCTCGAGCAGATCGCCGGGACCGATCGCTTCACGATCTCCCGCCACTTCCGCCGCGCCTTCGGAACGAGCCCGGACAGGTACCGAACGATGCGCCGCCTCGCGCTCGCCCGAGCCGCAATCGAGAGCGGACTACCGCTCGCGCGAGCCGCCGCGGACGCTGGCTTCGCCGACCAAAGCCACATGACGCGCCAGTTTAAGAAGACCTACGGCCTGACGCCCGGACATTGGGCCAAGATCGTCGCCGCGGGCCCGCCCGGAACCCAACTTTCAGCCGAACACGCCGGGACAAGGCGATCCGGACCCGCTTATCGGTTCACCGCTGAGAGTCAGTGAATCGGAGATAACGCTAGGTTCACCGCAGCCGAGCCGAAGGCCGAGCGGAGTGGCCCGACCGCTGCGCGCCGCCCGACCGTGCGCGCCGATATGGTGCTCTCGGCCGAAGAACACGAAGGCACCTTCTAGCTTGCGCCGTCCCAACCCAGTGAGCCCCACCGCGACGCTACGGCGGCTGCGGAAAGTGTGACGGCGGCAACCACAAGTCCGGCCAACCGTGTGATAAGAGCTTGCCATGATCACTCGACTCTGGCGCGGCTGGACTGCGAGCGAAAACGCCGATGCCTACGAGCAGTTTCTGTTGACGGAGTTGTTTCCGCAGATGCGCAAGATCCCCGGATTTCGCGGCGCCGATGTGCTTCGCCGCGCCGAGCAGGTCGAAGTCGCATTCGTCACGCTGACCCGCTTCGAAACGCTCGACGCTATTCGGGACTTCGCCGGCGAGGAGTACGAGAGGCCGGTTCTGGAGCCGGTTGCCCGTGCGCTGCTCTCACGTTACGACTTGCAAGCGCAGCACTTCGAGACCTCCTCGTTTGAGGTCTGACTGGTCCCACGCTGGCAGCGGCTGTCGCTCCGCATCCCGCCGCTCATCGGGGCCCACTAATTGAAGCGAGATCAACGCGAGCCTCGTCGCTGACGAAGCGACGCCGGGAGCGCAGAGCTACCGCGCAGCCGTCGACTTGTGGACGACCCAGCCGAGGCCTGCGCCGGGGCGGCTCGGGAAGCTGCGCAGGTCCTCGAGGCCGGCACGCAGCTCCTCCTCGTCGGTGCCCGGCAGCTGTGCCAGCGAAGGCAGGGCGCTCTCCATCACGTCTGCTGCGTAGCTCGCCTGGGCCGCCAGATCCTCGCCCTGCCACCAGAAGGGCCGCTCGCCCGGGTCGATGTCATGGAAGCCGGTCTCGCGGAGCCAGCCCGGCAGTCGCGTGCCCGCATCACTCCAGCCCGCGGCTGCCATGCCCTGGACCATCGCGCGGATCAGCGCCTCGAACGCCGGCGTGGACGGCTCCGCGCGGCAGGTCGAGTAGTCGACCTCGATCGTGCTGATCGTGCCGCCCGGGACGAGAAGGCGTCGCGCCTCGCGCAGGACGGCAGGCGGGTCTGGGACGTGCTCGAGGAACCACATCATCCAAACGTGGTCGAAGGACTCGTCCCCGAACGGGAGGTCGGTTGCATCCGCCTCCACCAAGGTGGCCTCGACTCCGGCTCGCTCGAGGTGTCCGCGGGCGTAGTCGAGCTGCTTCGGCTCGATGTCGACGCCGTGGAGGCGCACGCCCGGAAACTCCTGACCAAGGACTGCGAGCACCGCGCCGACGCCGCACCCGACCTCGAGCAACCGCGTCCCCGACTCGAGCGTCGTGCCGTCGGAGATCAGCCGATGCCGCCAGTGCTCCGCCTGCTCGACCAGGCGCTCCTGCTCGCGGGTGCCGTAGCCGTGAACGTAGTCAGTCATCTCCGCACTCCCGGGCTGAGAAACGCGAGTCAATCGGTGATCGAGGGGACTTGAGGTCGTGAAGGCCGAGGATGCTGCCGAGCGTGTCTCGCGGGCGCAGAGGTAGGTGTCACCGGGCGAGGCGGGCGAGACCGCTCAGCGCCGCGGCCGCCGTTTCGTCGGGCCTGTCGCTAGCGATTGCAGCAGCGGCGTCCACCGCGGCCCGCCTGAACCGCGGCTGCGACAGGAGCTCGACGAGGGTGGACGCGATCTCCGCAGGCGGGGCCTCGGCGGGCAGGCGGATGCCGGCGCCGAGCTCGACGACGCGTCCGGCATTGAACTGCTGGTCGCGTCCAAGCGGCAGTAGGAGAAGGGGTTTGCCGTGGGCGAGAGCTCGGAGTGTCGTGCCGAGCCCGCCGTGTGTGATCACCGCGTCGGTGTGCGGGAGCAGCTGATCGTGATCGGCGTACGGAATCGTCTCGATGTTGCGCGGGGCGTGAATCGCCTCAGCACTCACCGCCGGTCCCAATGTGAGCACCGCACCCACTGCCTGGCCGGCGAGCGCCTCGCAGACCCGCTGGATGAGGGCCACTTGGCCTTCCATCACGGTGGTACTGAAGCTGAGGAGGACGCGTGGTCGCCCGTCGGCGGTGCTTGCTTCTTGCGGCGGCCGGGTCACGCCAAGCGGTCCGGCGTGGACGACGTTCGCTGGGTAGTCCGTGGGGAGATCGAACCACCTCGGGACGGTCACCAGGAGCAACCCGGCTGACTCCCAGGCAGCGAGATCGTCTGTCGCGGGCTCCAGGTCGAGGCGGCGGCGCGTGATGTTGAGCTGAGCACGATCGGTGGTCCAGGCGCCGGCGCTGCGCAGCATCTGCGTTCTCGCAAGCCCGTATGGGAAGTGCACGAGCGAGACGGTGGGCGTGCCGGTCGATTCGCCGGCCGCGATCCCGGCGGGCAGCATGCAGTCGACGATCATCAGCTCGGGCCTCAGCTCCGCCACGACGTCGCGCACGTCGAGGGCGATCTCCGGCCCGGCGGCGGCTGCCATCAGCTGCGCCGCCTGCTGCTCGAACGCTACCTCCATGTTCGGGTCGCGAGCGTGCCGGTAGCTGACGACATCGAAGCCCGCGTCCATGGCCGGCTGGCGGGTGGCGGCCGAGGCGAGAACGCAGACACGGTGGTCGCGAGCGGCGAGCAGTTTGCCCGCGGCGAGGAGGGGCGGCAGATTCCCTCCGCCGCCCCAGCTCACGATCAGAACGTCGCGACGCGCCGAGTGCTCGTACATGGAGACGGTGCAGTCACGGTGCCTCCGAGACGGCGGCTTGGACGGCCTCGAGGGAGACGTCGAGTTCGGCAAGTGCGCGCGCCGCCAGCGAGTCGGGAACCCTGAGCATTCCGAGCAGGACGTGCTCGTCTCGGATCGGCTGCCGGCCGGCGTAATCGAGCGCTTGGGCAAGTGCGAGCTCGAGACGGGGCGCGACACAGCGGATCCCTGTGTGAGTGGGCTCGAGCATTCCTGCGCGGGCCTGCTCGAGCGCGCCCTGGCCGAACGACTCCTCCAACCGCTCGCGGACCGCCTCGAGGTCGATGCCCAGCGTCGCGAGGGCATCGCGGTCGATTCGCGGCGCCCACAGTCCGGCCAAGAACGAGCAGTTCGCGATGTCTCGGTGCGTGACACCGAGCTGGTCAAGGATTCGGCTCGCGCTGCCTTCCGGGTTGCGCGTGAGGGCGAGCAAAACGTGCTCGGTGCCGACGTATCCGTGGCCGAGCCGGCGCGCCTCATCAGCGCCAGCGACGAGGTACCGCTCGGCCGGTCTGATCGTCGCGGCACGCGGCCGAAGCCGTCGGCGGAGCAGCCTCATCGAGACCTCGTCCCGGGCCTGGATTGGCCCTTCCCGTATTTCTGGTGCACCGCCTGCTTCGACACACCGAGCGGCGCGGCGATTTGCTGCCAGCTCCAGCCGAGCTCGCGCGCACGGCCTACCTGCAGCTCCTCGACTGCCTCGAGCAGCGCCCGCAGCGACGCCACCCCGCGCAGCCCGACCTCCGGATCCTCGCTCGCGGTTTGCGCCACGACGTCATCGGGCTCCACCATCGAAGTCAAGATAACTTGACGGAGAGCTGCTCGTCAAGATTTCTTGACGCCATCCCGCTCACGTTGACTGACGCGGCGTCAGCGCGAACCGGTTTCCCTCCTGATCCTCGAACATCGACCACCAGCCCCAGGGCTGCTCGACCGGCGGTTGCGGGAACTCGACGCCGCGTGCGCGCAACTCCTCGTACGTCTTCACGAGGTCGTCACAGTAGAAGTGGACGTTCGAGGTGGGCAGCATCTCCGCGGCGGTCGGCCGCTCGCCGTGCCGCAGGCTGAGCACGAGGAGCACAGCCTTGTCCGACGTCCTCACCTCGAGCCAGCGCTCATCGCCGTACGGGGCGTCCTGGGCGAGCTCGAAGCCCATCGTCTGGGTCCAGAACTCGAGCGCTCGATCCTGGTCGTCGACCTCGAGCACGATCTGGTGCACCCCCTGGATCATTCCGATGCCTCCTTTCAATGGTCTCTTGACGAGCAACCTATCGCGGCCGATGGGCGATGCGATGGCAAATCGAGCCGTAATCGGCCATCTTGTTAGCATTGGGCGCTATGGATCAGGTCGACCGCGCAATTCTGTTGCAGCTGCAGGTCGGGGGCCGGCTGGCGAACAACGAGTTGGCGCAACGGGTCGGTCTCAGCCCTTCGCCCTGCTTGCGCCGCGTGCGCAATCTCGAAGAAGCGGGGGTGATCGTCGGCTACCGCGCCGTCGTCGATCCGGCCGCGGTCGAGCGCGGCTTCCAGGTGCTCATCCACGTGACGATGGAGGTCAAGGATCGCGCGGCCACGATGGAGGCCTTCGAGGCACGGGTGTCCGAGCTCGACGAGGTCGTCGAATGCCGCCGCATGTTCGGCGACCCGGACTACCTGCTCTGGGTGGCGGTGGCGGACCTCGCCGCCTACGAGGAGCTCTACATGGCGAAGCTCGTCGGCCTGCCCGGGGTCGCCCGCACCGTGTCCCAGCTCACCATGAAGACGATCAAGCCTGGTGGTCACGTTCCACTCTGAACCGTGTCCTGCGCTGAATGGTTGTGGGAAGGCTGAGCCGGAGGAGCGGGCGGCGACAGCCTCGTCATGCGACATCGCTAGTTGAACGCGCCGCCCGAGTCAGCGCCGCGCGCACGTTCGGTGTCAACTCGATCGCGACTGTGTGGTAGGCCTCGATCAGTGCCAGAAAGGCGTCGCGGTGGTTCTCGCGCCATTCGTCGCTCCCGTAGAAGGCCTCGAGTTGCTCTTTCCGCTCCGCGTCCGACGCGAAGGCGCGAATGAGGTAGTAGTGGTCGTCGCCGTCGGTGGTGGACGGCCCGTAGGCGACGACGCGGATGCCGAAGCGCTCGAGCATCGGCAGGGAACGCTCGCGAACCATATCGTCGAAGTCGTCGCGAGTGCCGGGGGCGAGCTTGTACGTGCGGATTTCGAGCACAGCCGTCATCGTCGCCGGGTTCGCCTGCCGCTCACGCTGCCTCCGCGCTCGAAGCGAGCAGCGGCTGCTTGCCGTGCGCGAGCCAGAGGTGGGTAACCGCCAGTGCCCGCCAGGGCCGCCAGCGGTCGGCGAGCTCTCCCAGGCCCGCGGGCGGGCGGGAGTGCTGGTCGAGCGCGCGTCGGAGCCCGAGGTCGGTGATCGGGCAGGCATCGCGTTCGCCGATCCGCAGGGCGAGGTAGTGCGCCGTCCACGGCCCCAGGCCCTCGAGCGCGGTGATCGAGGCGACGAGCGGGTCGAGGCTCACGCTGCGGTCGAGTCGGATCTCGCCGGCTGCGACCGCTTCCGCGAAGACCCGGATCGCCTTCGTCCGCGTTCGCGTGAGGCCGAGCCCTTCCAGATCCGCGCTGGCAAGCGTCTCCAGGGAGGGGAACGCATGCGTGAGCCCAAGTGGCCGAAGTCCGGCGACAGGCGTGCCCAGCTTGGCGACGAGCCGCCCGGCGATCGTGTTGGCGGCGGTCACGGTTACCTGCTGGCCGATGATCGCGCGCACGCCGGTCTCGAAAGCGTCCCAGGTCCCGGGGATCCGAAGGCCGGGTCGTGCTCGAACGAGCGGCCCGACGATCGGATCATCGCCAAGCTGGCTCGTGCCCTCGTCGAGGTCGAGGTCGAGGCTCGCGATCCGCCGCGCGCGCTGCGCGATGTGGATCAGCTCGCGCCAGCGGGGAAGGTGCGCTCGCAGCAGCAGGTGGTCATCCGCCCCCGGGTGGAGCTCGAGGACTCCGGGGTCGCCGTCGACGACGATCGTGCGCCGGTAGACGCCCCCGGAGACGTGCTCGACGCCCGGGATCGCGCGGGCACGGAAGTATGCGAGCAGCGCCTGCCAGTCGAGTGCCCCTTTGAACGGCAGCCGAAGGAGAAGGCCTCCGTCCGCGACGAGGCGATCGGTTCGCCTGCGGCGGGCTCGCAGCTCGCGCGGCGCCATGCGGAAGACGTCACGGCAGGCGCGATTGAGCTGGCGGACGCTGCCGAAGCCCGCGGCGTACGCGATCTCGAGGACGGTGAGGTCGGTGTCGTCGAGCAGGCGCCGTGCGAAGTGCGTCCTCGCGGACCGCGCGAGGCCGCCGGGCGTCACGCCCAGGTGCTGGAGGAAAAGGCGACGGAGATGACGGGCTGAGACGCCCAGCCGCGAGCCGAGCTCGGCCTCCGTGCCATCGTCGAGGGCCCCGTCGAGGATTAGCCCGACGGCGCGGCAGACGAGCTCGGACCCTCCCATCCAGACGCCCAGCTGCGGCAACCGGTACGGGCGGCAGCGAAGGCAGGCTCGGTACCCGGCTGCCTCGGCTGCAGCGGGGAGCGCGTACGAGCGTACGTTCTCCGCCCGCGGCTGCGCCGAGCATCCAGGTCGGCAGTAGATACCAGTCGTGACGACCGCCGCGTACGTTTCCACAGACTCCGCGTATAGCAGCTCTCGGCGCCGCTAACCGGCCGGATTCGGACATCCGGTGCGGCCGCGAGCCGCGAGTGGGAGCGTGGTCGGAGCGGCGGTGCCCGAGCCGCGTTCCGGCGGCTCCGGGCACCGCGCCGGGGAGGGCGTTTAGTCGATCGTGAGGTGGTAGGTGAAGCGCTTGTCGTGCCCGAACGTGTTCGTGCCATGCACGACGATCGTGTGCTCACCGCGGGTGGGCGGCTTGACCATCACGAAGAACCCGTCGATCACCGCGGGCTGCGGTGCTCCGGTGATGCAGGGATCGAGGAACGGCTGCAAGCTCAGGTCGCCGGTGATCGTGAACAGGTCGTCGGAGGCGAAGCGGTAGCTCATCACGTCCTCGAGCTGCCGTCCGTCGATCGAGACCTCGAGGAAGTCGACGGTGTCGAGCGCCGCCTTGGCGTCCGCCGCCAGGAAGTCGTAGAGCGATTGACCTGGTGCCGGCTCGAATCCGAACTCGGGCGGGCAGGGGTAGGTGTCGACCGCCGCCCCGATGTACAGGAAGATGGCCTTGCCGTGCGGAATGGTGCAGGAGCGCTCGCCGCTGAATACCGGCGGGCCGGCGATCCGGGCCACGTACCAGACCGGCCCTTCCTGACCGACGGCGCAGTTCGCCCCGGTTGGATCGAAGAGCGGGCTACTCGCGAGCGGCTGGGCGTACACCCATTGGGTCGCGCGCTCGCCCCAGGTCGCCATGTCGGCGCCGTAGGGCTGTGACAGCCGTGGAAACACGGCCGCGTTCGGATTCGCCTGCTCGTCGGATGCTCGTGCCGCCGCCGCGGAGAGCGCGGCGGCCACGGCGCACAGCGCGACGAGGGCGAACTGTGCGAATCGACGCATAAGAGACCCTCCCTAGGCTGGGAACTCTGTCATCCCTCTGCGGCGCTCGGTCTGTCGGATGACGTACCGACAGCATTCGGCGCCACAGACTGCGGCGAGGGTAGGCGGGGCAGGACAGCTATGTCTCGCCACTTTCGGACGTGTTGTCCTCAGCAGGCGGTTACTCGCTCGGCTTGAGGGGCCAGACGCAGGCGTGGACGCAACGCCACCCGTCGCCGCGTCGCTCGTAGGTGTCGACGTAGCGGCTGAAGCTGCCCGGCTGCCTTGAGGCGCGGGCCGACACGATCGCCGTGTTGCCGTCCACGTGCACGATCACCTGGTCGATCGCGAGCGTCCGCGCTGGGTGGCTGCGCAGGTTCTCGACGTAACGCTCATGAGCCCAAATCTCGCCCGTCGCCGAGCGCGCGGGCACTGAGGCGGTGGGATCGGGCACAGCGGCCGGCGGATGCTGGCTCGTCATGCGCGCGAGAAGCGGGATCGTCGTCGCGCCGAACGCGCCTCGTTTTGGATCACGTGGCGGGCGATGCCGAAGAGCCAAGGGAGTGGGTCGGCCGGCCGGGCATCTAGGCGGCGCCAGGCGACCGCGAAGGTCTGGGCGGCGAACGTCCTCGGCGGCGCCTCGCTCACCAAGGCGCCGCAGCGCGTAGGCCAGCACCGCTGCATAGTGGGCACGAAAGCAGACGTCGAACTGCGCCTCCGCGTTCTTGCTCACGCCGGGGGTGCGCTCCCTGCGCCTGCCGTGTCCCGGTGCCGCGGCTCAGACGATTTCATCCGAAGGCTAGATGTCCGGCACGACCGCCGAAATTACGGAACACGGCCGGGCGTGGCGAGACACCCTCTGCGGTTTCCCCGTATCCATTCGTCTGCGCACCATGGGCTGCGACTCGAGTCGCGTCACGATCTCCTTCGCGACGTCACTTGCGCGAATCCAGCGAGAAGCTCATGCGGATGCCTGCGCCTATCAGGCCTCCTTGGTCGCCCCAGAGGCCGCCCGGCTCAGGTCCGATTCGATCGCGGCGGTCGTCTCGTCGATCCACCTCAGCGTGGCGCGTACGCGCGTCAGCCCGTGCTTGAGGACGTACTCCGGGTAGCGGCGCGGGGAGGCGGCGGCAGGCGCTTCCAGGCGCTCGAACGCCTCAAGCGAACGCTCGAGATAGCGCCGGTACGCGGCCAGATGGGCGAGCGCCGTCGCAGGCGCCGTGAAGTCACAGAGAAAGAGCTTGACCGCGAACACCACGCGACCGCCCGCCGGCTCCTCCTCGACGTCTTCCAGCCAGCTGCGCAGCGCCGCGAGCCCTTCAGGCGTGAGCTGGTAGAGCGCCTTGTCCGGACGGCCCCGCTGCTCCACCTCGCGCATGCGCGCGAAACCGGCCGCGACGAGGCGCGGCAGCACCTTGTAGATCTGGCTGCGAGAGGGAGTCCACAGGTACGCGATGCCGCCTTCGGCGAGCTTCGCCAGTTCATAGCCGGAGCGCTCCCCCGCCATGGCCAGTAAGCCCAGCACGGCGCCCTCCGTCGTTGTTATATTCGCACGCCGCGTTGCTCCTCACCGCAGTGACGGGCTGTGCCGAGGAGGACAAGCCGTCTAGACCCGCTGACACGTCGGCCACAACCGAGGACACGCCGCCCACACTCGTAGAGGCGTGCGGCGACGGCTACGACCTGACCGCTCGCTCGTTCTGGCAGGAGACCGGCGACGGTGTCCGGCTGCACATGATCGAGGCGGGGAGCGGCAAGACGACGGCGGTGCTGGCGCACGGCGGCCGCTCCAGTCTCTGCGACACGCTCCCCTTCGCAGCGAGGCTGGTGGCGGCCGGCTACCGGATCGTCGCCTTCGACTTCCGCGGCAATGGCCTCTCCGAATCACCGTCGAAGAACCGGCTCGCCCTTGGCAAGGATCTTGCCGCCGGAGTCGCCTATGCGCGCGAGACCGGCGCCGAACGCGTCTTCCTGATCGGCTCCTCGATGGGTGGCGCGGCGATCGTGCAGAACACGTCGGCGCTCCGCGTCGAGGGGCGGATCAGCCTCTCCGGGACGAGACTCTGGCCCGGCTTCGGCATCAACAATCCCGCGGGCCTGGCTCGCATCCGGGCGCCTTTCCTCTACGTCGGCAGCCGCGACGACTGGCGCGCGCCGCTGAAGGAAGCGCTCGGCATCTTCCGCAGGGTGGGTGCCGTGGACAAACACACCGCCTTCTACCCCGGCTCCTACCACGGCTGGCAACTCCTCGATAGTTCGCCCTTCGCCCCAAGGCGCGAAGCCTCGTCCTCCGCTGGCTCGAGAGCCACTCATGACCGCCGAGACTCGGCCGAAGCCAAGCTCCTAGGCGGCGCCCGCCCGCGAGGAGCCC
>Ga0307278_10000125_pt1 | contig 37780 bp, 42 predicted proteins | sample ER_DNA_117_FD_194482 | JGI IMG/M metagenome (GOLD analysis project Ga0307278, IMG submission 194482) | Bulk soil microbial communities from the East River watershed near Crested Butte, Colorado, United States - ER_DNA_117 | ecosystem: Environmental > Terrestrial > Soil > Floodplain | place... | reverse complement strand
TAGGCCGACGACCGGCAACTGCAAGAGATCTTCCGGATGAAGCGCAGGCTCGTCGGTCTACGTAAGGCGGTCAGCCCGCAGCGCGACACGTTCGCGCAGCTGATGGGCGGGATCGCCCAGCTTCCAGGCCTCGCCGAAGAAGACGAGCGCTACTTCCGCGACATCTACGACCATCTGATCCGAATCAGCGACATCATCGATAGCTACCGCGACCTGCTCACAGGCGCGATGGATGTCTACCTCTCAACCGTTTCGAATCGTCTCAACTCCGTGATGAAGCAGCTCACGATCATCGCGACAGTCTTCCTGCCGCTGAGCTGGCTAACAGGGTTCTTCGGCCAGAACTTCGGCTTCATGGTGAGACACATCAGCAGCTGGGAAGCGCTCGTCGGCCTAGGAATCGGCTCTGAGCTGCTCGTGCTCGCGGCGCTCCTCCTCTTCTTCAAGCGTCGAGGCTGGTTCTAGGCAAGGGCACCGGAGGCTGCGCGCTAGGCTCGATCTGTGGAGGTGAAGCGATGAAGCGCTGGTACCTGCCATCCCTTCCGCCGTCATCCGACAAGCGCGTCGAGCGCGAGCCGGGAGCCGATGCGCCACGCGTGCCCTCGGCCGATCACCAGAAACCGCGCGTCCTATTCTCGTCGCCCGAGTGCCGGATCGTGGTACTCGACCTGCGCAGCGGAGAGGAAATGGGCGATCATCACGTCCGCGAGCGGGCGGTCGTCGAGGTGATTTCGGGCAGGGTCTCGATAGAGGCTGGCAAAGAGACGGTGGAGTGCGAGGCCGGAACGCTGGTCACGTTTGATCCCGGCGAGCGTCATGCTCTGCGCGGCCTCGACGACGCCCGTCTGTTGCTCACGCTCGCACCCTGGCCGGCGGCGGGACACAACTTGGCCTCAGAGACGCCCCACGATCAGCATCTGCCTGCGAACGCCACCGTCGAGCCGATCCGACGCGGCATCGTTAACCGCCCCGAGCAAAGAGAACCAGGACCGAAATGAGCTCGTAGTCGACGAAATGGTGCTCTTTGCCGACCGCGACGAACGCGGCGTCTCCCGGCCCGAGCCTGCGGCTCTCTCCCTCAGCCTCGAGTGTTGCTTCACCGGCCAAGACGACGTAGACCTCGTCGGCCGTATGGCGCACCGGGGGATCCGGCGTGGGGGCAACGCGCACGAGCACCCCTACTTCGACGTTCGGTGATTCGTGCACGACCTCCCAGCCGCCGTTCTGGCCTTCGAGCCGCGCACGAACCTCGCCGATTGGGAAGTACTCCATTGTCTTGTTGTGGCCGCACATGGAAGCGCCGAAACAGCCGCGCCGACCTTGACGCCCCGAGGCACTGAAACTGATCGCTGAGGACGGCTCGTCCGGCTGAGATCGGTTGCCATGGGGAGATTGCTGGGTCGCACCCCGCTGGCCCCGAGTCCCGCTATGGTCGCGGCCGTGGCCTCTATGACAACCAATTTCCCAGAAGGGAGGAGGATCGAGTGAGAGTGACGATCATCGGTGCGGGCAACATGGGCCGCGGCATCGCCACCCGCGCGATCGCCGGCGGCAGCGAGGTCGAGATCGTCGACCGCGACCCGCGAAGGCGCGCCAGCTCGCCGACGAGCTCGGCGACTCCGCGACCGGGCTCGAGCCGGACGCCAGCTTCGGCGGCGAGATCGTCGTCTTCGCCCTCTACTACCCGGGCATCAAGGATGCCGTGCAGCAGTACGCCGACCGCCTCGATCGCAAGGTCGTCGTCGACATCACCAACCCGATCGATACACAGACGTGGGACAGGCTGGCCACAGAGCCCGGAAGTTCGTCCGCGGAGGAGGTCGCACAGCTCGTCCCGCGCGGGACGTCCGTCGTGAAGGCCTTCAATACCACCTTTGCCGGCACGCTCGTCGCCGGCGAGGTCGACGGTCAGCAGCTCGACGTACTGATCGCCGGCGACGACCAAGAAGCCAAGCGAAAGCTCTCGCAGCTCGTCTCCGAGGGCGGCCTCCGACCCCTCGACGTCGGCCCGCTTGCCCGCGCACAACAGCTCGAGCAGCTCGGCTTCCTCCATATCTCCCTTCAAGAGCCGCACAATCTCAACTTCGGAAGCGCGATCAAGTTGCACCCCTGACGGCCTGTTGCACGTGACTAGGATCGAGGACTACGCGCTCCTCGGCGACCTCCAGACGGCTGCGTTGCTCGACCGCAGCGGGTCGATCGACTGGTGCTGCTTTCCGCGCTTCGACTCCGGTGCTTGCTTTGCCGCGCTTCTCGGCGACCCTGAGAACGGGCGCTGGTCGCTCGCGCCGGCGACCGAGATCCGGCGGCACGAGCGCCGGTACCGGCACGACACACTGATCCTCGAGTCGGTATTCGAGACGGCCGACGGGCGGATCCGCGCGATCGATTTCATGCCGCCGCGCGGGGTCGCCCCCGACATCATCCGGATCGTCGAGGGACTCGACGGTGCCGTGCCAATGCGCTCGGAACTCGTGATCCGCTTCGACTACGGCCGCATCGTGCCCTGGGTACGTCGCGTCGACGACGCGCGGCTGGCGGTGGCCGGACCGGACGCGCTCTGCTTCCGCACGCCGGTCGAGGTGCGGGGCGAGGACATGACGACGGTGTCGGAGTTCACGCTCGAGCCGGGGCAGCGAGTGCCGTTCGTGCTCACTTGGTTCCCGTCACACGAGCCGCCCCCAGAGCCGGTCGACGCTGAGGAGGCGCTCGCCGACACGGAGGCGTTCTGGCTCGGCTGGGCCAACTCGTGCGCGCACCACGGCGACTACCACGAGGAGATCCACCAGTCGCTGCTCGTCCTCAAGGCGCTCACCTATGCGCCGACCGGAGGCATCGTGGCTGCGCCGACGACGTCGCTCCCGGAATCGATCGGCGGCGCGCGCAACTGGGACTACCGCTTCTGCTGGCTGCGGGACGCCAGCCTGACGCTGATCGCGATGCTGAACGCCGGCTACCGCGAGGAGGCCGAGGCCTGGCGAGAGTGGCTGCTGCGCGCGGTCGCGGGCGACCCAGCCGAAGTGCAGATCATGTACGGCGTCGGCGGCGAACGACGCCTCGACGAGCGCGAGATCGAGTGGCTGCCCGGCTTCGGCGGCTCGCAGCCCGTGCGCATGGGCAACGCGGCCTCGACGCAGCTGCAGCTCGACGTCTACGGCGAGCTGCTCGACGCCGCCTACCACACGATGACGCACGACATCGAGCCCTCGAAGTTCGCGTGGGCGCTGCTTCGGAAGCTCCTCGGCTGGCTCGAGGACGGCTGGCGCAACGAGGACTCCGGGATCTGGGAGGCCCGCGGCCCGGCTCGGCACTTCACCCACTCGAAGGTGATGTCCTGGGTCGCCTTCGACCGTGCCGTTCGCCTGTGCACCGAGCTTGGCCGCGAAGGCCCGGTCGACCGCTGGCGGGCGCTGCGGGAGGAGGTTCATGCCGAGGTCCTCGCGAACGGTTGGAGCGAGCGCAAGCAGGCCTTTACGCAGTCGTACGGCGCGGACGAGCTCGACGCGGCCGTCCTGCTGATGCCCCTCGTCGGCTTCCTACCCGCCACTGACCCGCGCGTCGTCTCGACGGTCGAGGCGATCCGCCGCGACCTGACGGTGGATGGGCTCGTGCTTCGCTACCGACCCGAGGAAGGTGGTGTCGACGGCCTCCCCGGCGACGAGGGCGCCTTCCTCGCGTGCACGTTCTGGCTCGTAACGGTGCTCGAGCTGCAAGGCCGTCACGACGAGGCGCGCGAGCTGTTCGAGCGGCTGCTCGACCTTCGTAACGATGTTGGCCTGCTTGCCGAGGAGTACGACCCGATCGCTGGACGGCAGCTCGGCAACTTCCCGCAGGCCCCTTACCCACCTCGCGCTGGTGTCCGCAGCGCTCGCGCTCAGCGAGGGTCGACCGCTGCGCGCGCCGACGGCAACCCGGTAGCGAAAGCCGCACCAGCGGGGTTCCTGGCGGCGTTGACACGTTCGCTGCTCCGCGATGACCCGCTAGGGACTTATGCAGCGAGGGTTCGCGTCGACGATGCCGATCCGCCTGCGAGCCGCGACTGCCGCCTGAAACGCGGCTCAGAAAAGAGTTGACACACGCGCGCGCATAGCAGATGTCGATCCGCAGACTCGGCGTCGGTCAGGTGTGGCCGATTCAGGCGAAGGGGATCTCGATGGTGAGCTGCGTGCCGACGCCTCGTTTCGATTCGATGTCGAGCGCTCCATTGACAGATGCGACTCGCTCCCGCATTCCGACAAGTCCGACCCCACCACCGCGGACCTGCGCTTGGGAGAAACCGACCCCGTCGTCTTCGATCGTGAGAACCACGGATCGCTCCCGGCACGCGAGACGGACGTCCACGGCTTTCGCCTCGGCGTGCTTTACGACGTTCGTCAGAGCCTCCTGAGTGATCCGGAAGATGGCTATCTCGACCTTAGTGGGCAGTCGCGCGCCGGCCCGCAGATCGAGCTCGAGCTCTACCTTCGGTCCGCCCTGCTCCTCAAGACGCACGATCAAGTCATTAAGGGCGGCAACGAGACCTAATTCGTCGAGCGCGGACGGACGAAGTGCGAACGCCATGCGGCCAACGTTCTCGAGCGTGCTCCTGGCTGTCTCGCGCAATGCTGTGGACGCTTCGTGTGCCTCCGGGAGCGTTGCGGCTGTGTCGATCGCGGCGAGTCCGAGGAGGATGGCCGTCAGCGCTGAGCCCGTCTCGTCGTGGAGCTCCCGCGCGAGTCGGCTCCGCTCAGCTTCTTGGCCCTCGAGGATCGCGTCGACCGTTTCACGCGCAACCCGCTCTGAGATGTGAACAGCGAGGGCCGCGCGCGTGGCGAATGCTTCGGCCACGCGAAGGTCGTCGTCGGAGAAGCGAGGATCGGAGCCGTTCTTGTTGAAGGCGGAAACGACACCGATGGTTCTCTCGTGAAACACGAGCGGGACGAGGAGCGCCGCGACGGCGCCGACCCGGCTGGCAACGACCTGATCGACCTCGGGATCTTCCAGCACCGAGTCGATGCGTTCGCTCCTTCCGCGGGTGAGGACTCTTGCGTGCTTCGCGTCCGGCTCAAGGTCGGTGCCGACTAGGTCGGCGACGCTCTCGCCGTCGGCCGCGGCAATGCGAAGACCGCCGGAGGGGGCAGGAACCGAGATCAGCACTCCGCGGGCGCGGATCAACTCGCGCAGGCGACGGGCAACGAGCTCGAGGAGACGAGATACATCCTCCCGTTTCTCGAGAACGCTGTGTGTTAGCTCGTCGAGCGCCTCCAGCTGATGGATCCAGTGGACAGCCCCCTCGTGGATCTGGACTTTCTCGATAGTAGTTCCGGTCTGAGCGGCGAGAAGAGTCACGATCTCTTCGTCAGCTTCCGTGAATTCACCACGCTCCTTCTCGGCCAAGTACAGATCCCCGTACACAACTCCACGCACGAAAATCGGAACGCCGAGGAAGCTTCGCATCGGCGGATGCCCGGGCGGAAAGCCGAAGAAGTGCGGCTCCTTCGTCACGTCGGCAACACGGACCGGGCGCGCTTCTCGAAGGAGAACGCGGAGAACCCCGTGGTCGCTAGGGAGATCGCCGATGCGAGCTCGTGTCGTGTCGTCGATCCCTGTCGTGATGAGGCGATCCAGGTGTGACCCGGTTCGATCGAGGACTCCGAGCGCCGCGAAGCGCGCTGCGACGAGCCGTGCCGCCACCTCCACGGTCTTCTGGAGGACATCGTCCAGAGAAGCCTCGGAGCCGACCGCGACATTCGCCTTGACAAGGCGCTCGAGGCGCTTCTCTCGGTCAGCGATCATGGACACGGCTAGGTTGCCATGACTCTTTCACATGGTACTCAGCGCGTCGACCGCGGCGGGTCTGCGTTCGCAGGGATTCGTACGCGGCTCCCTTTCGGAACGCGGACGTGCAACGTTGATTTGCAGCCGCGGCTGGCCTCAAACGCCGAGCGAGGCCCGCACTTGCGCCTGGTTCAGCTCGTGGCTGCGGTCTCGTCGCCGCGCTGAGGAGCCGTAGCCTCGGGGTCTACGAGTCGGGCTTCGGACGGACCGGCGAGTCGACGCAGACGACGCGAGCATCCTCGTCGCCGAGGACCTGGTAGCTGTGCGACGTCCCCGCGGGCGTGACGATCACGTCCCCCGGCTCGGCGTCGAGGCTCTCCCCTTCGACCGTCCACCGCATTCGCCCCGAGCGGATCACGATCACATGGTCCTGAGGGGGTTCGTGAACGTGCACCTCCCTCACTTGTCCCGCCGGGTGCGTCACCAGATGGACTTCGACATGGTCGAGCCAGATGCCCTCGTCCGCGTCGGTCGGCCTGATGAAGCGGCTGTAGTCGGTCTTGTCGGTGATCTTGACCATCGATGCTCCCTCCTCTTCTGTCACTCCTGCGTGGCGACTGCGAACGCGACCTGGTCGACATAGCACGCGCTCCAATCCTCGCCCGGCTCGGCCGACCGGATGATCGGATGGCCGCTCTCGCCGACGTGGGCGGTCGCATGCCTGTTCGTACCGCTGCGCAGTGCGGGTGAGAAAGTCGCGCAGCCGGTAGTGCTCGGGGTCCATTCGCCGACCGACGACCTCCTAGTTGTCCATGACGTTGAAGAGTTTGTCGAGCCCGCAGCGATCGGGGCGGCCGTGACGCGATCCGAAGCAGCGTGTACGCCTGGTAGGCGGGATCGTTTCGCAGTGAGTGCGCCGAGACGAACATCTCCTTCGTGATTCGAATCGATGAGGTCTCGAGGTCGTTACGGCGCCAAGCGTTCGGTGATTACGCCTTTGGGCGAGAGTGATCACTGCGCCTCGGCGGCGCCGGGCGGGACGATCAGCACCGGGCAGCGGGCGACGCCGACCAGGCTGTTCGAGACGCTGCCGAGGAACGCCGCCTTGAACCGCCCGCGCCCGCGCGAGCCGACGACGATCAACTCGGCGTCCTCGTCGTCGGCGAGATCGGCCAGTCGTTCGGCCGGAAAGCCGATGACCACGCGCTGTTCGAAGTCACCGAGCCCGTGGTCGGCGGCGATCTCTTCGAGCAGCCGCGCGCCGGCCTTCTCCTGCTCGTCGCGCGTCGCGAGTGTCTTCGGCTGAGGCGCAATTCGGCCCGCCCCCATACCGCCGACAGCGGCATACGGGGCGACTGGGACCTCGGCCACGTGAGCAAGGACGAGCCTCGCTTCGAGCCGCTCTGCCAGCCTCGCCGCGACCCCGAGTGCGGCCTGAGAGTCGAGCGACCCGTCGACACCACACACGATTGATCCACCCACGTCGTTCTCCTTTCGTCCACCCCAGCGTCGCCGGGCGAGACTGGAGTGGCCATCGGTCGGCGGCCCCATTTCGGTGCTCGTCGCCCTCCACCGCGGTACAGAGTTGCCGCAGCGATGCTCGGCCTGGCTGGGCAGGAGAGACCCCGGAAATGAGGTCCTCGCCGCATGGCGGCGATCTCCGCAAGCGGCGACCCTTTGAGAAGGACAACGAGGACAGGAGCTGAGCACATGCAAGGAACGATCGTCTGCGGGGTGACGGACACCGATGAAGGGCGCCAGGCACTCGCCACGGCGGTCGAGCTCGCCGAGCGGCTGCGGCTGCGACTCGTGCTCGCGCACATCGCCGAGGGCATCGCTTCTCTCAACGGCGACGCCGACGGCGGCGAGAGCCTAACGATGAAGGGTGACCGCGAGGGAGCAACGCGCCTACTCGCTCGGCTCGCGGACGAGTACGCGGTGGCAGACCGCGCCGAGCGGCGCGTGGCCGTCGGCGACGCCCCCTCGCTCTTGGGACAGATCGCCGCCGAGGAGGCCGCCGACCTGATCGTTGTCGGCGCGAGGACCGGCGGCCGGCTGCGGCGAGGCCTCGAGAGCAGGCTTGCCGACAAGCTCGGGACTGAGACGCCGGTACCGGTCCTGATCGCGCCGCCGCGCCTCCGGCAGGCGCGGAAGACGCTGGCCATAAACGGAGCCCGGCGCTAACGTCGGGCTGGTGGAGGCACGTACCGTTCCCCTTTTCTGGCGAATCTTCGCGGTCAACGCGGGCCTTCTGGCTCTGATCGCGCTACTGCTGGTCGTCACCCCAGTAACGATCCACGCGCCGCCGACGCTCACAGAGGTGCTGGTCATCGTCGCCGGGCTCGCGATCACCGTGGCGGCCAACGCCCTCCTTTTGCGGCGCGCAGTCGCGCCACTCGTGCGCCTGGCCCAGCGGATGGACACGGTCGACCTGCTGCGGCCCGGACAGCGCCTGCGGGTCGGCCGCGACGATGAGGTCGGCCGAGTAGTGCGCGCCTTCAACAACATGCTCGACCGCCTCGAGGGCGAGCGACAGCGGAGCGCCCGGCGCGTGCTCGCCGCGCAAGAGGCCGAACGTGTCGGGATCGCCCGCGACCTGCATGACGAGGTCGGCCAGCTACTGACCGGCGTGCTGCTGGAGCTCAATTCGATCGCGGAGGCCGCGCCGGAGCATCGGCGCGAGATCGACGGGACGAAGGAGGCCGTCCGTCGCGCCCTCGATGAAGTGCGCCGCATCTCGAGCGAGTTGCGACCGGAGATGCTGGATCATCTCGGCCTCGTCAGCGCGCTCACCGAGCTAACAGCGACTTTCGGCCGCGTTTCCGGGATCGACGTCGAGCGCGACTTCGATCCGTCGCTGCCGAAACTCGCGCCCGAAGCCGAGCTCGCCGTCTACCGCATCGCGCAAGAGAGCTTGACGAATATCGCACGGCACTCGAACGCGAGCCGCGTGACGATCGCACTCGGGCGCGGCCCCGACAGCATCATCCTCTCCGTCGGCGACGATGGGCGCGGCTTCGACGGCTCGCCGCCGGAGGAACACGGCGGCCTGCGCAGCATGCGGGAGCGTGCGTTGCTCGTCGACGGCGCACTCGCGATCAAGGAATCGCCCCGCGGAGGCGTCGAGGTGCGCCTCGAGGTGCCAACCACTCCGGTCGACGAACCCGTGGGTGTGAAGGGCTGATGCCGATCCCGCTCGTGACGCGGATCCTGATCGCCGACGACTTCGCGGTCGTCCGCTCCGGATTGCGCCGGCTCCTCGACGCCAAGCCCGACCTCGAGGTCGTCGCCGAAGCCGTGGACGGCCACGAGGCGGTCGAGCAAGCGCTCAAGGAGGACATCCATCTGGCGATTCTCGACGTCTCGATGCCGCGCATGACAGGCATCCAGGCCGCCGCCGAGTTGCACAAGCGCAAGCCTGAGATCCGTGTGCTGATGCTGTCGATGCACGACAGCGAGCAGTTCCTCTTCGAGGCGCTGAAGGCGGGAGCCTCCGGCTACGTCTTGAAATCTGGCGCGGACACGGACATCGTCGACGCCTGCCGCGCCGCCATGCGCGGCGATTCCTTCCTCTATCCCTCAGCGGTCACGACACTCGTCCGCGATTACATCGAGCGCGGTGGACGCGGCGAGGAGCAGTTCGACGTCCTGACGCCGCGCGAGCTCGAGGTGCTGAAACTGATTGCCGAGGCGCACACGTCCAAAGAGATCGCAAAGCTGCTCTTCATCAGCATCAAGACCGTTGAGCGTCACCGCCAGAACATCCTCGACAAGCTCGGGATGCGCGACCGCGTCGAGCTCACCCGTTACGCGATCCGCCGCGGCCTCATCCAGCCTTAGGGACCCCGTCGGCTCATTGTTCCCTCGTCTGACCAACAAGCGACAGGGCTCGCCGGCTCCAGCCGCGACCTTTCGCAGAGGCTCGGCGCGCGGCGTGTGAGGGCCTCGGGCATGAGCACCGGCCCGATAAGCGAGCAGCCGCGCTTCGGTATCACCGAGGTCGTGGTGAAAGGCTTCCGGAGCGCCCGCGACGTCTCGTTCTCACCCGGCCAGATGTGCGCCCTCGTCGGCGAGGCCAACGCGGGTAAGTCGAATCTGCTCGCCGCGATCCGTGCCGTCCTCGATCCGGCGGCGGCGCCGCTCACCGCCGCGGACGCCGCGGACGACGGCGGAGGGCCGATCACAATCCGGGTCAGGCTGGCAGGCGGCGCCGAGGTCGCCCTCGAGGGAAGTCCCGGGCGCCATGCCATCAACGGTCCTGAGAGCTTGCCGCCGGTGCTCTTTCTGCCCGCCGGTGCTCGAGCGGATGCGGTGCTGGCGGCAGGAAACCCCGAAGGCGCGGGGGCGGCACCGGCTCTCGAGATCTTCCGGGGCGCCCTCGCCCCCGACCCGCCCACATCGATGGCACAGGCGCTCACGGTCATCGACGCGCTCGAGTCCTGCTGCTCGCTCGGCCTCAGCGGTCTCATCCTCCTGATCGAGGAGCCCGAGCTCTACCTCCGTCCGCAGGCTCAGCGCTACCTGTACCGCCTCCTGAGGAGGTTTTCGCTTGCGGGTAACCAGACCATCTACTCGACGCATTCCTCGGCATTCCTCAACGTCGTCCGGCTCGATGAGCTCATCTTTGTCGAGCGGGTCTCGCGGGCGGGCACACGTGCTCTGCAGCCCGAGCCAGTTACCCCCGACGACGACTTCCGCGTGATGACCGAGTTCGACGCCGCGCGTAGCGAACTCTTCCTCGCCCGGGCGGTCGTTCTGGTGGAAGGCCTGACCGAGAAGCTGGTTCTGCCTTTCGTGTTCGCCGCGCTCGGGCACGATGTCGACCGGGAAGCAATCTCGATCATCGAGTGCGGCGGCAAGCCGAACCTGCCGCTGTTCGCGCGGATATGCAGGGCGACGGGCATCCCGTACGTGATCGTTCACGACAGCGATCGACGGGCGAGCGGCAAGCTCGTCGCGGCCGAGCGGGCGCTCAATGCGCTAATCGCGGAGAGCGCGGCCGAGGGACGCGCCGTTGTTCTTGACCCCGACTTCGAGGCGGTCGCAGGGCTGGCGGGCCACAGCCGCAAGCCAGAGCGGGCGTGGAGGGAATTCGCATCGCGCCCCTCCGCCGAGATGCCTGAGCCGCTCGTGCGCGCAGCGGAACTCGCGATCGCGCTGGCCGCTCGTGAGGGGGCCCGATGACACACCTGCCTCGCCGCGGCCGGTTTGAGGTCTCCAGCGAGCACGTTGGCGCTTACGGCTCCGGCGACTCCTCGTCGGAGGAGCGGGGCCCGTAGGAGAGCATGCGGCCCCAGGTGTCCTGAGTGCCCCAGATGCCTGCGCGTAGGCACTCGAGCTGGACGATCTGGCTGTGGTCGACGAACAGGTTGACGTCGATCCCGTAGTTCTTGACGTACCAGGAGAAGACGTCCGGGTCGGCTGCCTCGAACGTGACCTGCTCGAGCCCAAGCTCGGACACGATCTCGGCGACGACGTCGGTGCGCCATTCGCGTACTTGCTCGGTGATCCCCTCGGACTCGATCATGAGCATGTGCGCGCCGGCGTCGAGGTGCCGCTTGGCGAGCTCGATCGCCTGGCCGACGTCGCGGGTCCCCTCGGCCTCGAGCGCCTCGACGCTGGAGGCGCCACCGGCGCCGAACTGAATCCCGACCTCCGGCTTCGCCTTCAGGCCTGCCTTGCCCACTGCACTCGTCAGCCGCACAAGGTCGTCGACCGGGAGCGTGACGAAGCCGCTCGAGATCTCGACGATGTCGAAGCCGAGCTCCTGGCATTCCTCGAGGTAGCGCGCGACCGCGTCGCCGCGCTGAGTGAGCACGTATTCGAGGAAGCCGCCCGTCGAGACCTCGACCTCGTGTTGGTGGCAGAGCTCGTTGAGGGCGCGCACCGTCTCGCGCGGCATCAGCGCGAAGGAGCCGCCGGCGTACTTGAGCGTGTCGACGTAGGCGCCCATCGTTTCGAGCAGGTCGTCGAGGTAACGGCGCCCGACGGGGGTGTAGTAGGGGCCACGGATCTCGGTCACGCCGCGCTTCCGCGGCTTCGGCGGACGTTCGTTCAGGCGCAGGAACGCGAACGCTCGCTGCTCCGTCTCGGTCCGAGCTTCAGTCGTAGTGGTCATCGGGCTGCTCCTTTCATCGTTTCGCGCGCGCCCGCGCGCGCGAGGAGGGCTGTCAGGTCGCGCGTGTCGTGCTCCTCGAGCGATCGAACGGTCTCCGCCAGCTCTGCCGTGAGCGGGGGCTCGACATGTGCTTCGGCGAGCCGTTCGAACTTTTGGCGCACAGGCTCCCAGCCCATCGGGCGCGTCACGAACCCGTAATAGTCGGACCTCTCGCTGGAAAGGGTCAGGCCGCCGGCGAGGCGGACGCGCAAGCGGGAGCCATGTTCGGCCGGAAACCGCGCCGTTAGGTCGGCGGCGGGCCGGACATCGATTCGATGGAGCAGCTGCTGCACGTCGGGCCGCACGATCCGCTCTGGCGTGAACTGCTCGGGCATTACCTGTCCGTCGAGCAGCGCGACCGCAAGGAGGTAGGGCAGCGAGTGGTCGGCCTGTTCCTTCGTGCGGATCGCCTTCTTGCCCCCCTCCTCACCGCCGCCGATGATGTCGTAGGCGACCTGGAAGGTGTCGAGCTCGACGCGCTCGACCGTGGCTGGGTCGAGCGCGTGTGCCTCGCGCAGTTCGAGCAGCGCCTCAAGCGCCGACTGCGAGTGGATCTCTGCGTTGTAGCGCTTGAGAAAGGTGCGGCGGACGCGCTCGAGGTCCTCGCGTTCCCAGTCGATCTCGAACGGGCCGGCGATCGAGTCCATGAAGCCCTTGTTCCCCTCGAACACCTCGGAAGGGCCGGTGATGCCGCGGGAGGCGAGGAAGGCGGCCTCGATCGCTCCGAACGCTGTGAAGGGGTAGGCGAGGCCCTTCCATTGCGAGAGCGCGCCGGTGCGGGTCACGCGCAGCGCGTTCAGCGCCGTGCCGGCGATCGCGAGCGCGTTGGCCGTCTCGGTCTCGCCGAGGCGAAGCGCCTTCGCCGCGCCGGCCGCTGCGGCGTAGGAGCCTTGCGTGGTGTGGTCGAATCCTCGCGCGCGCACGGGCGCTTCGTCCGAGAGCCGACACTGCACTTGATAGGCGACTGCGAGCGCGGTCAGCAGTTCCTTTCCTGAGGCATCCGCGTACTCGGCCGCCGCCAGTACGGGCGCGAGGTTGTCGCTCGGGTGGCAGGTCTCGCCCGGTGCGAAGTAGGAGTCGTTGAAGTCGAGATAGCGGACGAGTGCGCCGTTGTAGAGAGAGGCGCGGTCGGGGGCGGTTTCGCCGCCGCCAATCAGCGTGCAGAGCGGCCGGCCGCCGAACTCGTCGACCTGCGCGCGGATCGCGTCAACCGGCGGCGCCTGCAGCGCGCCGAAGGCGCACCCGAGCGAGTCGAGGACGCGAAGCTTCAGTTCTTCCCGCGCCGGATCGGAGAGGTCGTCCCAGGAACGGGCGACGACGAAGCGTGCCAGCCGCGCGGCGACCGTCAAGAGACGAGCCTCCTCCAGATCATCGGTCCTCCGCGTAGACGTACTTGAGAGCGTCCTGCGGATCGGGGTCGGTGCCGGCCAGGGCGAACTCGAGCGCGTCGTCGACGACACTGTGTGCTTCGCGATCGAGCCCAGCCCACTCGTCGTCGGTCAAGGCGAGTTGTGCGCGCAGGTTCTCGATCGGATCGCGCGTCTCTTCCAGCTTCCGCAGCTCGTCCTTGTCGCGGTAGATCTGTGGGTCGCCGATGTAGTGGCCGGTCAAGCGCTCCGTCTCGCAGACGAGGAGCACGGGACCGCGGCCGGCGCGTGCGTGCGCGAGCGCGTCCAGCGCGGCGAGGTGGACCGCCTCGACCTCCTGCCCGTCCACGTGCAGCGCGTGCATCCCGAAGGCTGCGGCGCGTTGCGTCAGGTCGCGGATCGGCTGGTGCTGCGACTGCGGCGTCGATTCCGACCAGCGGTTGTTCTCGCAGACGAAGACGGCCGGGACGTGCCATAGCTGGGCCAGGTTCAGCGACTCGTGAAATGCACCCGTGTTGGTCGCCCCGTCGCCGAAGAAGGCGACCGCGACGCGCGGCTCGTGTCGCATCTGGAAGGCGAGCGCGGCACCGACGGTGGCCGGTAGGCCGCCTCCCACGACGGCATTCGCGCCCATGTTGCCGCGGGCGACGTCGTAGAGGTGCATCGAGCCGCCATAACCGTGCGAGCAGCCTTCCACCTTGCCGTACAGCTCCGCCATCACCTCGTTCGGCGGCGTCCCGTTTGCGAGCACATGCCCGTGCGCGCGGTGCGTCGAGGCGATCATGTCACCGTCTTCGAGCGCGCGACAGACGCCGACCGCGACCGCCTCCTGGCCGATGCAGGCGTGCAGGAACCCCGCGAGCTCGCCCGCGCGGAAGCGTTCGGTCACCTTCTCCTCGAAGCGTCGGATCAACAGCATCTCGGCGAGGAAGCCGATCAGTTCCTCGCGCGGCAGCTTCCGCTTCGCGGTCACGTCTCCGCCGCCAGCCGCTCGACGAGATCGACGAGCCGGCAGCTGTAGCCCCACTCGTTGTCGTACCAGCCGAAGACCTTCACCAGTGAACCCTCCGCCATCGTAAGCTGGCTGTCGAAGACGCACGAGTAAGGAGAGCGGACGATGTCGCTCGAGACCAGCGGCTCGTCGGCATAGCGGAGGATTCCCGCGAGCGAGCCTCGCTCAGCGGCCGTTTCGAAGACGGCGTTCACCTCATCGCGGCCCACTGGTCGAGAGACATCGACCACCAGGTCGACGATCGAGCCGACGGGAATCGGCGCTCTGATCGCGAGCGCACCGATCTTCCCTTCGAGCTCCGGCAACACGGTTCCAAGCGCCCGGGTCGCGCCGGTCGTGGTGGGAATCAAGTTGATCGCCGCCGCCCTTGCGCGCCGCAGATCCTTGTGCGGGGCGTCGAGGACCGGCTGGGTCGCCGTGTAGGCGTGCACGGTCGTCATGAACCCGCGCTGGATCGTGAACGCGTCGTGGAGCACCTTCGCCAGCGGCGTGACGCAGTTGGTGGTGCAGGAGGCGTTCGAGATGATCCGGTGGCGCTGTGGCTGGTAGGCATCGTCGTTGACGCCGAGAACGAGCGTCACGTCGGCGTCGTTCGCCACTGCCGAGATGACGACCGTGCGTGCGCCGGCGTCGAGGTGCGCCTGTGCCTTGTCGCGCTTCTCGAACCGTCCGGTCGACTCGATAACCACGTCGATCCCTAACTCCCGCCAGGGAAGCTTCTCGGGCTCGGGAATCGAGAAGGCCTGCAGCCGGTTTGCGCCGACGCTGAGCGTCTCCCCGTCGACGGACACTTCTTCGGGCAGCCGGCCGAGGAGCGAATCGAACTCCAGCAGGTGCGCCATCGTCTTGACGTCGCCAAGGTCGTTGAGGGCGACGACTTCGTAGTCGGGGCGGCGCTCGAGGTAGGCACGGAGGAAATTCCGGCCGATGCGCCCGAAACCGTTGATGGCGACGCGCGTCATCGCGGAGCCGCCGCTGTTGGTCCGATCGTCTGCGTAGTCGTGGTGGCCATGCGTTCACCTCGGTCTCTCGTATGCGGGACAACGTTCTGCCATCCACGATGGAGGGCGTGCTGTCCCACGGCCATGGGCTAGGGGCCCCATTTCGCGGAGACGGCGGCCGCGGCTTCACTGGAAGCCCCGACGAGTGCAAGCCCGCGTGCCGGCGAGCCGCTTGCTCGTCCGGCAGGTCGGCGATTAAGCGGGTGCCTAGGGTCCCAGTTGCGCGTCCGAGCCGAGCCGAGCCGAGCCGGTTAGACGAGTTGGCCGCGCCAGGCGATCCGTCGCGGCTCATCCCGCCCTGAAGCGACGCCCATCCTCGGTCAGTTGGTATCTGAGGCCGGCTGGCGCTTTCGTTGAGGCGACGAATCCCTCTTGCTCCAGCGCCTCGAGTATGGGCTTGAGAGCGTTGCTAGAGATCCCGGACGCTCGAGCCAGCGTATCGAGGTAGGCCCAGGACTTCGGAGCGCTGCCCATCCGCAGAAGCAGTGCGCGTTTCTCCCGCGCACTCGCGAAGACGACGCCCGACTCGGTGCTCCCATTAACGGAGTCCGGCCTCACGTAGACGGGCTGGCCGAGAGCTGGCCACATTGTCCAGGGCGTCACTGACTGTCGTTTCGGGCTCTCGGTCTCGTCGAGGGAACGACGACCTGGGTGACAGGAATCCGAGTCAGGGCACGTGCCTTGGTCAGCAGACCATCCTCGAGCCAGTACGACTCTTCCTCTGGCGGCGTCGCCAGCAGCACCTGGGTAGCCGGGAAAGATCCGAGCGCATCGCTCATCGATTCGAGCGGTTTGTCGCTACCGACCGAGCCGGTCGCCACGGCAGCTCGCTGCTGGAGCAGGGCGACCGTCCGTAGCATGCTTTCGCGAGCGTCGCGTCGCTCCCGGTCCTCGTCGTCGGTCACAAAGTGAAGGCGGGAAACGCGCAGGGGGACGACTACGTGAACAATGGCGTCGCCAAGGCGCGCGAGGATCCTGTCGGAGAGTGCGCTCGCGTCGGAGTTTGGGTCGGCGATCACGAGAAGCCTCCTCTGCGGGGTGGTCGCCTCGGCGGGCCGCAGTGCGCTGACGCGCGTGCGCTCGAAGGCGAGCGGCGCCAGCATGCCCAAGCCGAGGACGACCGCTGACACGATCGCGAACCCGACCCATCCGAGCGGGGGTGGCTTGATAACGAACCCCACGATGAGCCCATAGGCGACCAGAGCCGCTGCGAGCGCCGCCAGGATCACGACTGTCCCCCCGTGACGCTCGATCCGGTTCATCGGGGCCTATCTGACTTCGGCAGCCCACGCCGCAACACCTCGGCGAGGACGACGGCGTCGTTGTGCTCGCTGTCGTGGGCCGAGTAAACGAGCGTGAGCGTGCCGGTTCTCGCGCGTCGTCTGAGCTCCCGTAGACGCGCCCGATTGGCACGGAGCTCGTCGATGTAGCGCCGGCGGAACTCAGGGAAGCGGTCGGGCTCGTGCCCGAACCATTCCCTGAGCTGCCTGCTCGGCGCCAACTCCTGGTCCCACTCGTCGAGCTTGGCCTGCTCCTTCGAGACGCCGCGCGGCCAAAGGCGGTCGACGAGCACGCGGTAGCCGTCCTCGGCTGATGCGGGTTCGTAGGCCCGTTTCAGACGGACGTCCATTGCCGCTCCTTCCGGCTGGCTGCCGTGACCGTGGCTGAAGGCGCGGCTGCTGTGGATGGCTCGTCCGACGGTTGGGGTTCCTGAGATTGGCGGCCGAGCGTCAAGGTGACCAGCGCGATCATGGGCGCGAGTACAACGATCGCGAGGGCCCACCACGGGCCCGAGATGCTTCCTGCCCAGCCGAAGGCATGGTCGAGCGAGAAGCGGCCGGGGCTGGTGGCGGTGACCGCCACCGCTGTGGCGATGATCAGCAGGTTGTACTCGAAGCCGCCGGCTGAATTGAAGAAGCCCTTCTTCCAGTGGACGGTGCCGATCGCGTTCAGCATCACGACCGTGATTGCGAGTGCGGCGAACGGCGTGACAAGGCCGAAGGCGAAGAGCAGGCCTCCGCCAAGTTCGCTGAGACCAGCGATGAACGCCATCGCAAGCGGGCTCCGGAAGCCGAGTCCGGCGAAGAACTTTCGCGTTCCGGCCGGCCCGCTGCCGCCAAAGGAGCCAAACAGCTTCTGCGACCCGTGCGCCGCCAGCGCCAGGCCGGCGACGACACGCAACAGGATCATTCCGTACTCCATCTAACTCACTCCCTCGTGTCCGTTCTTCGCGGTCCCGCGGACGATCACGACCGGGCAGAACGCGTGCTGCGCGCACTGCTGGCTGACCGAGCCGAGCAGTAGCTGGGCGAAGCCTCCGTGCCCGCGCGAGCCGACGACGAGCAGGTCGGCGCCGCGGGATTCGTCGACGAGAACGGCGGCGGCCGTACCCTGGTCGACGCGACGCTCGATCGTCACGCCGTCTGTCTCGGCGCCGACTTCTCTCAGGGTCTCCTCGAGCGCGGCCGCGGCGCCCTGGCGAAAGTCTTCGAGCTCCCCGCCCATGGCGGGAAGCGCGCCCTCGAGTCCGGTAGCGCCGATGTAGCCGAACTGCCAGGCGTGGACGACGCGCAGCGTCGCCTGCCGCAGCCTCGCCTCCTCGAGCGCGAACCGCAGCGCCGCCTTGGCTCCGTCCGAGTGGTCGACACCGACGACGATTACGCCCATGACTCGCTCCTCTCACCCGCTGGGGCAGCGATCGCCTCGGCGTCATCGAGCTGCCAGCCGAACCTCTCTCGCGCGACTCGCGGCTGTCCATCGACGATCTCCCGCCACTGCTCGAGCGCGTGGTGCAGCTCGTAGTGGAACGGTTCGTCGATGAGCTCGTCGACGATCCACTCGACCTCGTGGCCTTCGAAGACGAACACGGCCTCGTTCGTCGAGATGTAGATGCTGTGACGAACGATGCCGGCGTTGGCGAGATCGAAGGGTGGGCCGGCTGCGACGAGCTCGACGGCGTGCTGCTCACATCCTTCCTTCAGGCGCGCGATGATCGCTACGCGTTCCATGGTCGGCTCCTCTCTTGACGGCTTTTCGCGCTCGACTCCATGGTGGAGGCAGCCATGTCGGCCAGCCATCGGGTCGCGGCCCCAATGTTGCGAGGCGAGCAACCTCGTCAGCCGCACAGATGAGGCCCAGACCCAATGGCGCCCCGGCTAGGCGCCCGCGATCCTTCAATCACAAGGAGGTGCACAGATGGAAGCTCTCGAGACCTACACGTCCGCAGTCGCCGTGCTCAGCGCGGCGCTCTTGCTGGTCGCCGCCGGACTCGCGAAGAAGCAGCTTGTCTGGAAGCGGGCGAAGCCTGTCCCGGCGCGAAGACGCCGGCGCTGCTCTTAAAGGGCGATGTCGGTACTGCCCGCGGCAAGCGCGCGCCCGATCGACAACGCTTCGCGCGAGTGGCTCATCGCTCTTCGTGCCGACGGCGCGACTAGGGACGAGGCGATCGCTCGTCTGCACGCGCTGCTCTTGCGCGCCGCACGTTTCGAGGCGGCGCGCCGCCGCGGTCGCCGGCCCTACCTGCGCGACGAGCTCGAGGAGATCGCGCAGGAGGCCGCTGGCGACGCGCTGATCAGCGTTCTCGCGCAGGTCGACGACTTTCGTGGCGAAAGCGGTTTCACGACCTGGATCTACAAGTTCGCCCTGTTCGAGACGGCCGTCAAGCTGCGCAAGCGTGCCTGGCAGAGCCGCGAGGTCCCGCTCGAACCGGATGCCTGGAACCTATTCGAGAGCGTCAGGCTCACACCCCCCGAGCAGGTCGAGCAGAGCGAGCTGCTCTCGACGTTGCAGACTGCGATTGGCGAGGTGCTGACCCCTCACCAACGGCGCGTGCTCGTGGCGGTAACGCTGAACGGCGTGCCGATCGACGTCCTCGCCGAGCGTCTCGATACAACACGTGGCGCCCTCTACAAGACGCTCCACGACGCACGCCAGAAGCTGCGCACGCACCTCGCCGAGCGCGACCTGTCCGCGGCAACGGCACCCTAGCCAGGGCCGCGCCGACGTTACTCGCGGCCAGCTACTGCCGGCCGGAGCCGAGGCTGAAACGGACGATGCCGCCGGCGAAGTCGCTGTCGGCGTCCTTCCATGAGCTCGGGCCGAAGCGCACGATGCCGCCCCCAAACTGCGTCTCGCCGTCGCGGGCTCGCGGCCCGTTCGAGCTCGCGTCAGCCCCGGGAGGCACGACGACGACCGGGCACGGCGCGCGCCTCGAGATTTCAGCTGAGATGCTGCCGAGCAGGGACGAGCGCGGCCCGCTCGAACCGACGACGATCATCGCTGCGTTCTCAGCTGCCGCCGCAGCGACGAGCCGATCGGCCGGATGGCCGACCTCGACGAGCCAGCCCGCCCCGCAGTCCACCTCGGTCGTGTCGCTGGAAATGCGTTCGAGACGTTCGGCGACGGCGCTGATCTCCCTCTTGGGCGCGCCATCCTCGACGACACGGACGAACACAAGGCCGCGCCCGAGCTTGCTGCTCAAAGCTCGGGCGACTCGCGCCGCGCTCTTGGCCGACTCCGAATCGTCGATCCCGCAGATGATCGAACCAGCCATCGAAATCCTCCTTCGGTCGTTTCTTCGACCTTGTCTCAAGCCGATCGAGGCGGCCATCGGGCGGACAACCCATCTCGGCGTTCGGGTCGACTGTGGTGGCACGACGCAGATGGGCCCGAGGCCCGATAGCGAGAACGGCTGCCCGGCGACAAGCTGAGCGGCAGGACGGTCCACAGAGACGAAGGAGGTCAACGATGGCTGCTCGAGCAACTCCGACCCGCACGCCCGCCTCAGCGGGCGCTGCCGAGCTCAGGCTGATTCGGGCGGTGCCCGCGAAAGGCACGCCGATCGTCGCAGCGATCGACGAATCGTCGGCGAGTAGGGGCGTGGTCGAGACCGCGGTTAAGCTTGCGGCCGAGCTGAACGCCTCGCTCGTGTTCGTTTACGTTCGGCGAGGGCCGCCCGGCTTTCTCGGCAGGCCGTTCTTCCAGCGCAGTCTGACGGCAAAGATGACCCGCGCCCGTCGGTCAGTCGATCGCGCGCTCCGTGTCGCGGCGCAGGCCGGGGTCGACGCCGAGGGCGAGATTCTCGAGGGCGCGCCACGCAAACGCATCCTCCAGCTCGCTAGCGACCGCGACGCAAGGTTGATCGTCGTGGGATCACGCCGGCGCAGGTTCAGCCGTAGCGTCTCGTGCGGCGTGCTGCGCGCCGCCGAGGGGCCTCTCGTCGTCGCGCGCAGCAGCCGCCCGCTGCTCGGGGACGTTCGCTAGAGCTGCTGCTCGCCGCCAACGAGCGCGCGCAGGCTCTCGTGCTCTTCGCGGCAGGCGGGGCAGCCCTCGAGGTGCGCGCACAAGCCGGGGATCGCCGCGTCTGCGTCCTGGCCGGCGAGCTCCAGCTCGACGTAGCGGTCGAGGTGGTCGAAGCACTCGTCGCAGCCGACCTCCGGGCCCGCGGGCCCCAGGAGCCGGCCCAGCGCCTGCTTCAGATCAGGTCGCTCCATCATCGTTTCTCCTCGTTGTCGAGCGCGTCGGGTCTGCACCCACTGGCGCGACTCGGCATCGAGCAATGGTGGCGCCGGTGCGAGCGCCGGCAGGGGCTGACGGGTTCCACGAACGCCACCGTAGCCGCGTTCAGGACGTTCATGCCGCGCTTTCCTCCTCGACGGGCGCGAGGATCCGGACAGCGAGCTCTGGCTGACAGCCCCGCTCGACGAGCTCGATCAGCGCGTGCGGGTCGTAGTGGGTGTTCTCGGCGACTCTGACCGCCAATGCGGGCGCGAAACCCGATTCCACCAGCTGCTCGCACCCCCAGCGGACAACCTGATCGAGCGCCTGCACGCCTGTCGTTTTCGTCTGCATGTCTAGTTGGTGACGTCGGGCCGGTGGTTCTTACGTTTTCGAGTCGCGGCCAGCGGCTGGCCGAACGCAGCGGACGCGAGAGCCGCCTCACCGACGCCGGGCACGTGCTCGCCGCGCGCGCCGCCCAAGCACTCGCCAGGCTCGGCGCCGCCGAAGAGGAACTCGGCGCGATCGCCGGCCTCCAGACCGGCAGCATCCATCTCGGCGCCTCCACCGCGCCCGGGGTCTACCTGCTCCCCGACATACTCGGCTGCTTTGCAACCGCCAGCTTCTCGCTCGTCGAGCACCCGATGTCGCCGCGGGCGCTCGCCGCGCCGCTGCACCTGCACACGCGCGAGGACGACTACAGCTTCGTCCTCCAGGGGCGCATAGGCGCGCTGCTGGGCGATGACGTCGTCGAGGCCGGGCCGGGCGACTTGGTCTTCAAGCCCCGCAACCAGAGGCACACCTTCTGGAATGCGGCGACGAGCCGTGCCGGATCCTCGAGATCATCTCGCCAGCCGGCTTCGAGCGCTTCTTCCACGAGCTCGTCGACATGGGAGGCGTGGCCCAGGCGGACCCGGAGGCGTTCGCGCAGCTCAGGGCGCGCTACGGGTTCGAGATGCAGCCGGAGACGGTTCCCGAACTGCTCGAGCGCTTCGGGAGGAGGTCACGGCGTCCAGCCGCCGGAGAGCGGCTCGCCCATTCGCAACCGGTCTACGCAGCGTGCTTCTTCAGGAAGCGCTTGACCGTCGCTTCGAAGAAGCTCCGGGTTCACGTTGGCGGCCGTGATCTCCGTGAACCCCATGTCGACCTTGGAGACGACGGTCCGATCGTTGAAGAAGGGCAGGTACTTGTTGAGGAAGTACCGCTCGAGCGTCTTCGGGTCGCGCTCCGCGAACTCTTCCGAAGCCTCGATCGCCTCAACCTCGGCCACGATCGCGCAAGCGACGCACTTCCACGAAGCGATCGCGCGCCCGAACCTGCTGGTCAAGATCCCAGCCACCGACGCTGGCGTGCCGGCGATCGAGGAGATGACCGCGCGCGGCTACGCGATCAACGTGACCCTGATCTTCTCGCTCACTCGCCACCACCAGGTGGCCGAGGCATACGTCCAAGGGCTCGAGCGGCTGGTTGCATCGGGCGGCGAGCCGAGTCGTATCCACTCTGTCGCCAGCTTCTTCGTCTCCCGCGTCGACACCGAGGCCGACCGCCGTCTCGCCGAAACCGGTCGTGAGGACCTCAAGGGGCGCCTCGGCATCGCCAACGCGAAGCTCGCCCACCAGCAGTACAAGGCGCTGTTTCGCGGCGAGCGTTGGGGCGATCTCGCCGCGCGCGGGGCGACTCCGCAGCGCTGCCTCTGGGCGTCAACGTCGGTGAAAGATCCAAGCCTACGCGACACGCTCTACGTCGAGGAGCTGATCGGGCCGGAGACGATCTCGACCATGCCCGAGGAGACGATTCGCGCCTTCCAAGACCATGGGCGGGTCGAGCCGCGGCTCGAGTCTGATCTCGACGAGGCGCAGTACCTGTTCAACAAGCTCTACGCCGCCGGCGTCGACTACGACGACGTCGTCGCGACGCTCGAGCGGGAAGGCATTGAGAAGTTTGTCGCCTCCGTCAACGAGCTGCTCAAGCGCGTCGATGACAAGCGACGCCACTTGGCGGCCGCCGCCTAGGAGCCGGCCTCCTGCCTTAGCACGACATACTCCTGGCTACGCACTCCCAGGTGCGACTCACAAGCCAGTGAAGGGACTCCTCCAGCGCACGCGCCAGACCCCCGCCTCACACCTCAACCGCGCTACGGGACGCAGACGATGAGGGTCTGCAGGAGGCTGCAACCGGACGAGATTCCTTAGAACGGATGGAAATAGGCCGAGCAAGCACGCCTACGAAGTGGCTCGCTGACCTTAGCCCGGCGCCGAACATCTCGCGAGAGTCGACACGGGCATCGGCCCCTGCTTCCGTCACGTGGAAGGCGGTGCGGCGGGATGGCGCTCCTCCGCGGCGTTCCGATAACCGGCTCGGTCGAGCGCGTCCCAGAGAGCGCGCATCGCAGGTGCTAGGTGAGACAGCTCCTCCAGGTGCAGCTCGCTAAGCGCTTCAAGCTGCTGCAGTCCCTTTGACGTTAGCTGCAGCCTGACCATGCTGTGATTGGCTGGGTCCTGTCTGCGGTCGACGAGTCCGGCCCTCTCGGCCCGGTCGACGAGGCCGACCGCGCTGTGGTGACGGAGGAAAAGGTACGCGGCCACATCGCCGATGCTCGGGCCCTCGGGATCGGGATGACCTCTGATCGCCAGCAGCAGCTGGTGTTGGGCGGGTGTGAGGCCGGCCGCCTTGGCCCGCTGTTCGCTCCAACGTAAGAACCGACGCAATCCGGTACGAAGCTGCAGCAGTGCCTGATAGTCGGGGTCTCTGAGCGGTAACATCGTGCTACGATATCGTTAGACGATATGTTATCGCGCGAACTCGGTGCACTCCGCTTGTCCCTTGGTGGTTACCACCCACTTCAATCTGGCGGAGGGAATCCCGTGAAATGCGGCCGCGAGCCGATGGCGGTCGCGCGCAGACGGCGCGAGGCTACGTGTACACAGCGGCCCCAGAGCGGGCCGGACAAAAGGAGGTATTTCGTGAGCACGCGAACAGCATACGAAGGCGTTCTCAAACGGAAAGACAAGGACGTGGCCCAGGCGCTCTCCGAAGTCCAAAGTATGCATCTCGGGCGCTTCAGCGAGGGCATGGAGCAGCTCCCCGAGACGCCAGGCAAGCGACACGTGGGCAACTTCAGCGAGGGCATGGAGCAGCTCCCCGAAACGCCAGGCAAGCGACACGTGGGCCGCTTCAGCGAAGGAATTGAGCAGCTCCCCCAGAGCGAATGGAATCTTCGCCTGGGGAGCTTCGCCGAAGGACTGCGGGAGGACAAGCAAAGCCGGGCCAACGTGTTGTCGCGGCGGCATCCCAGGCGGCCCGAGGCGCGCGGCCCGCGCCACAGTGGCCGAGTAAGTGGTGGCCGCACCGGTGTCTGATCTAGTAACGCGCCCTGATCATGAGGCGGGTGCTTCTGTTCGCCTAGCTGCTGCTCGAGCGCCGTGAGCGGTTCGAGGCGTTGCCACTTCCGGCAGCGCTGCGCGAGGCGCGGGGGGAGCACTTGCCGCCGCCTACGCAGGGACCGCCGAAGCCGCCGCCAGGGCAGGCGACATTCTTCTAAGACCGTGTAACAGAATGAACTGCCGGCTCTTGGCCGCACGGCGTGTCAGGAGATCGCGGCCTCGGCTTCGCGTCCGGCGGGGATGGTTGTTTGTGCCGTCCGTGCGAGCCAGGGTGTTGCCTGGAGCTGCTCGAAGGTTTGGTGTGCTTCGGTGAGTAGCGGCTTGGCTTCTTCGGCGCGGTCTTGGCGAGTGAGCCATTCGGCGTGTTCGAGTTGGCTGACGGCTTGGTGGAAGGTGAGGTCGAACTCGCGGTAGAGGGCGGTGGAGGCGCGGAAGTGTTCGTCGACGTTGCTGGGGGTGTCGCGGGCGGCGTCGAGGCGGGCGCGCAGCCGCAGGCTGTGTGCGTGCAGGAGCGGGGTGAGCTGTCCGGGGTCGAGTGTTTCGGCGATCGCGAGTAGCTGTTCGGCTTTGTCGAGGTCGGTGAGGGCGAGGGCGGCCTCGCAGGCTTCGACCCAAGCGGTCTTGATGACCGCGTCGGTGATCGCCAGCTCGCCGAGGTTTGCGAGGGCTCGTTCGGCGGCGGCGAGAGCCTCCGCGTGGCGTCCGTGGGCGCGCAGCAGGCGCGCCTCGACGGCTGCGTAGCCGACCCTGCGTTGCGGGTTGTCGCTGTCGCGGGCCATGTCGGTGGCGGCGAGCAGGGCGTCGGCCGCTTCGAGCTGGCCGCGTTCGCAGTGGATGTACGCGGGGGCGAGCAGCTGTGCTCTTGCGGCCTCGCTCACGGCGTGGGCTTGCTCTTCGGCTGCGATCGTCAGCGCCTCGTCCCAGCGGCCGAGCTGGAACAGGAGGATGAGGTCGCCGGTGCGTAGCAGGGATTCCCAGCGGCGGTCGCCGCCGCGGCGGGCGTGCGCGATCAGGCGCTCATCGAGTTCGACGGCTTCGGCGTAGCGGTCGGATGCCTCGAGGACGACGGCGAGGTTGCTGCCGGCGCGCAGCTCGCTCGCGTGCAGCTGCTCGGCGTGCGCGAGGTCGACTGCGCCCTGCAGCTGCATGCGGGCCTCCAGCAGCCGCCCCTGGTTGAAGAGCACGACTGCCTTGCTGGTGAGGGCTTGCACGAACACCTCGGGGAGTTGCAGCCGCTCGGCGAGGGTGAGCGCCCGCTCGAGCGGTTCGGCGGCCTCGTCGCCGTGCCCGGCGAGGGCGCGCATGCGGCCGAGCTCGGCGAGCGCGGCCGCCAGCTCCCGGCTGGGCAGGCCTTGGTCGAGCTCGGTGACGGCCTGCTCGAGCCTCGCTGCGGCCTCCGCAAGCCGCCCCTCTGCGAGGTCGGTGTCGGCGAGCGCGGCGCTGGCGCCGGCGGCGGCCTGCTGCTCGCCCCCTTCGGTGTAGAGGGAGATTGCGCGTTCGAGCCGTTCGCGCGCCTCGCCCGGCCGGTTCGCCCGGGCGGCGAGCCGGCCGGCCTGCTCGAGCAGCGCAGCCTCCAGCGGCGCGTCCGCGGCCAGGGCGGCGGCCTGTTCGTAGTAGCGCTGGCCCTCCTCGGGGGCGCCGAGCGAGCCGGCGCGCTCGCCGGCGCGGGCCAGCATCCCGCCCGCCTGCGCCCGGGTCGCTTCTGCGTCGTCCGCCTGCGGGGCCGCCTCGACCGCCGCCAGGTAATGCGATGCGAGGATCTCCGCCACCTCGTCCTCGTCGGCGAACACGCTGTGCAGGTGCGCCGCCGCGGCCAGATGCCCCGCCTTGCGCTCGCGCTTGGAGAGGGTCTGGTAGGCGACGTGGCGGACGAGGTCCTGCAGGAAACCGTACTGGCCGCGCTCCGGTGAGCGCGGATCCGACTGCACGCCGAGCACCTCCTTGCGCACCAGCCCGGCCAGCAGCGGCTGCAGCTCCGATTCGGGCACCGCCGACAGGGCGGCCAGCGCCGCCGGCGTGAACGTCTTGCCGAGCACCGCCCCGTCCTGCAGCAGCCGCCGCTCCTCGGGCGCGAGGCCGTCCAGGCGGGCGGCGATCAGCGCCTGCAACGTCTCCGGCACCTCCAGCGTCTCGACCTCGCCCGTCGGCCGGTAGACCGCGCCTTCCTGGGCGAGCAGGCCGCGGTCCAAGAGCATCCGCACGGTCTCGACCGCATACAGCGGCACCCCCTGCGCCCGCGCCAGAATCTGGCCGCGCAACGCGTCGGGCAGGCCGGGCACGAGCCCGTCCAGCAGCTCCTCCATCGCCGGCTCCGCCAGCGGCTCCAGGTAGAGGGAGCTGAAGTTGCGCTGGCCGGCACCCCAGCCCGGCCGCCGCTCCTGCAGTTCCGGCCGGGCGAGCGTGACCACGTAGAGCGGATGGTCGCGCGACCACTCGAGCAGGTACTCGACGAAATCCAAGAGCGAGCTGTCCGCCCATTGCAGATCCTCGAACGCCAGCACCACCGGGCTCGAATCGCTCAGCCGCTCGAAAAACAGCCGCCAGGCCGCAAACAGATCCTGCCGGTCACCCGACCCGCCCTCCTCGAGCCCGAGCAGCTGCGCCACCCGCGGCTCCACGAACGCCCGCTCCTCCGCATCCTGCAGGTGCTCGGCCAGCGTCGCCTGCAGCTTCTCGCGGGCCGTGCCAGGCTGTTCGTCCTCGCCGATCCGGCAGCGCATCCTGACCATGTCCGCGAGCGCCCAGTAGGCGACCCCCTCCCCGTAGGCGAGGCAGCGGCCGCGGTGCCACCAGACCTGCTCGACGAGCCCGTCGAAGTACTTGTAGAACTCCCACGCCAACCTGGACTTGCCGATCCCGGCGATCCCGGTCACCGAGACCAGATGCGCCCGCCCGTCCTGGGCGCAGCCGTGGAAGAGGTCCTTGACCAGCTTCAACTCCCGGTCGCGGCCCACGAACGGTGGCTCCAAGCCCGCCGACTTCAATGCGCCGCCGACTCCCGAGACCACCCGCAGCGCCCGCCACACCGCCAGCGGCTCCGCCTTCCCCTTCAACTCCTGCTCGCCCGCCGACACGTAGACGATTGCCTGCTCGCTCACGCGCCGGGTCGCCTCCCCGACCAGCACCGTCCCCGGCTCCGCCGCCGACTGCAACCGCGACGCCGTGTTGACGAGGTCGCCCGCGACCATCCCTTCGCCCGTTGCGCCCAGCGTGACCGCCGCCTCGCCCGTCAACACACCCGCCCGCGCCCGCAGCAGCGGATCCAATTCCGGGATCGAGGCGACCAGATCAAGCGCCGCCCGCACCGCCCGCTCGCCGTCGCTCTCGGTCGCCACCGGCGTCCCCCAGACCGCCATCACCGCATCACCGATGAACTTCTCCACCGTCCCCCCGTAGCGGCCGACCAGCGTCCGCGCCAACTCGAAATAGCGCGACAACAACTCGCGCGTCTCCTCCGCATCCCGCCCCTCCGACGCCGCCGTAAACCCGACCAAATCCACAAACAACACCGACACCACCCGCCGCTCAGCCACCGGCGCCTCACGCGCCGGCGGGACGACTGCCGGAAGCGGCGGAGACGCTCCTTCCAGCGCCGCCCCGCATTCGCCGCAGAAAAGCACGCTCGGTTCATTTGCACTTCCACAAGCGGCGCACACCCGCGCCAGACCAGCACCGCATCCTCCGCAGAATTTGCGGCCAGCGCTGTTTTCGGTGCCGCAGTTGGAGCAGGTGGTCACGTCAAGAGCCTAGTCCGGAAAGATGCGCAGAAACAGGGGATGGAGGTCTGTGATGTCGCCACGCCTGGTTGACGACGAGCTGTGGGAGCTGATCGCGCCGCTCCTCCCACCAAGGCCCCGGCGCTACCGCTATTCCGGCCGCAGGCCACTCGACGACCGCAAGGTGCTGAACGGGATCCTGTTCGTGCTCACCACCGGGATTGCTTGGCAACGGCTGCCGCAGGAGCTCGGCTTCGGCTCCGGCATGACCTGCTGGCGGCGTCTGCGCGACTGGCACCAGGCCGGCGTCTGGCAGCAGCTGCATGAACTGCTGCTCGCCCGGCTCCGCCGGGCCGGTCGCTCGACCTCTCTCGTACGGTCTGCGACTCAGCCTCGCTCCGCGCGCTCTTGGGGGCGACAAGACCGGGCCGAGCCCCGTCGACAGGAGCAAGGCCGGGAGCAAGCACCACCTGATCGTCGACGCCAACGGCGTCCCGCTCGCCTGCCTGCTCACCGGCGCCAATGAGCCCGACATCATCCAGCTGCTCCCGCTCGTCGAGGCGATCCCGCCTCTGCGCGGGAAACGCGGACGCCCACGCCGTCGGCCGAACACGCTCCTCGCCGACCGCGGCTACGACTCGCAACGACACCGACAGGCGCTACGCGCCCGCGGCATCAGACCGATCATTGCCAAACGCAGAACCGAGCACGGATCCGGGCTCGGCAGCCAACGCTGGGTCATCGAGCGCACCCTCTCCTGGCTGCATCAGTACCGGCGCCTAAGGATCCGCTACGAACGCCGCGCCGACATCCATCAAGCCTTCCTCAGCCTCGCCTGCAGCCTGATCTGCCTCAGACAACTCAACCGCTCATTTTGTTAGACGCTGTAAGGGCATTGCCATCGACACGTGGAAGAGGTGATCCTCGCCGAACGCCAGCCTCGCCTACCGCATCCCGGCCGAGATCCCCCTGCATCGGAGCTCCTTTCCAGTGCCGGGGCCAGGGCGTTCCAGCGCCGCTGGCCCATTTGTCAGTGGTCGCCGACCATAGCTTGATCTTCGACTGCACGCTCCGCGCGCAACGGAACTAGCGCAGTCTCCGGGTCGCGTTTTTCCATGACGCTTTCCAGACCCGAGCACGCTGGGAGAAGTGCAATTCTGCCGAAACGAAAAGGCCCCGTTTGCGGGGCCTTTGCGAAGCCCTCTGACGGACTCGAACCGTCGACCCCCTCCTTACCATGGCGCCGCATGGGATGGATGTCCCGTGACCATCTCCAGTAACGCCACCACGATCGTCGGGCTCCGACGCAAGCGGAGGCAGGGCGGGATGCCCTCTGTAGTATGCTCTGGATCTACCTTGAAAAGGAAGGTACATCGTGGCTACCCATGCAGAACGCTCCTTCGACCTCGCTCCTGGCACACGCCTCCTGCGGAAGCAGCTCCATGAGGATTGGGGTGGTCGGAGACAGGGCGGAATCAGCCCGTCGAGTGCATCGCCGAACGTCTTCATCTTCTGGGAGCCGGCTATCGGCGAGAAGCACGGCTACTACGACGAGTTTCGGGCAGACGGCTCCTTCTACTACACAGGCAAAGGCCAATACGGCGACCAGAAGATGCACGACGCGAACGCCGCCCTCCTCAACCACGTGCGCGACGGCCGCAGCGTTCACCTCTTCTCCGGAGCTGGAGGCGAAGTCGAATACGTGACTGAACTCGAGATCGACGCGGAGAGCCCGTACTACGAGACCGAGGGTCCGGAGACTGGCGAAGGGCCGCTTCGTCGCGTCTTCGTGTTCAAGTTCCACCCGATCGGCGGCGACGCTCCGGCCGGACGCTCGAAGCTCGATGGCGTCCTCGAGCCTGGTGTGAGTGAAGTCCCAATCGAGAATCGATGGACGGAGCGGTTCTTCGTCAACCCCTCGGGCGAGGAGTACGAAGCGGAGCGCCGCGAGCAGACTCTCGTTCTCGACTTCGAGAACTACCTGCGGCGGGAGGGACACGATGCTGCTCGCCTAAAGATCGTGCCCGCAGGCGAGAAGCGGCCGATCTTCTGCGACATCTACGACAAGACCAGCGGGCTCCTCATCGAGGCGAAAGGGACGGTCGCCCGGGACGCGCTGCGCATGGCGATCGGCCAGCTCATGGACTACCGCCGCTTCGCGGCGGATGGGACTCAACTGGCGGTTCTCGTCCCTGAGCGCCCACGGGCGGACTTGCTTGACCTCCTCCAAAGCACCGGCCTCCACGCCATCTGGCCTGACGGCGACCGGTTCTCTTCGACGGGCCCCGACCTGTGATGACCCTCGGGTAATTCGCGGGGCCGGGTGGTGAGCCGAACACCTCGGGCGCCTCGGGCGCTTCCCACTACCCGGCCCACGTCGAGCGTAGGCGCACCAACCCTCGGCGCTAGAGGCTCTTCCGGGCGTGGCCCCTTTAGGACGGTTCGACTCAGCCATGCGTGGACCCGCCCCTGCGTCAAACAGGCGAGGCAGGCGAAGCGGGGTGGGGTAACGACAGGCCGGGGTTGCATGCTTTGTCTTGATGCGCTGGCCTCCTTGGCATCCGCGGTCCTTGCGCAGCCTCGCCCTTCGTGAGAAGGCGAAGCTCGAGGGTGCGCCTCGCCGCGTAAGAGCCGAGCGTTCCTTTCGTACGTTCATCTGGAATCTATTCCACGATCGCGGGTGGGCTCTCCTTCTCGCCGTACCGGCAATTGGAGCCGCTTTCGTACCGACCGGGCTGAGTCTCAATCCGCTTAAGGGAGAGAAAGAGGCGACTGCAATCCTCGAAATCCTTTGGCAGGTCGAAGCCGCGGCGCTCGCGCTTTCGCTGGCGGTCGTCATCTTCATTCTCCAGGCCGTCCACTCGACGCGGCATCGGCCGTCGCTACGTGCCCTCGCCGAAGGGATCGCGTTGCCCGCAATCTTCTATGGCGGCGTCTACGGGCTCGTGCTAACCGGGATGGTTCTAATGGGCGCTGGCGAGGGTGCGCCTGCCGGCTGGGCGGCCACCTGGGCGGTCGTATGGGCTGTCCTCTCTGCGGCGGGACTGATGTTTCTGTTCGTCTCGATGCTGGCCCAGATCGAGCCAGACGCTCTCTACCGCCGCTGGCTTGCAACCGTTGAGCTGCAGGTTCAACGCATCATCGAGAACGAGATCTTTGAGCGAATCGCAGCCGGCGCGCTGCGAAACATTTGCCGGGAAGTCGGGCTCAGTTTCCAGCCGGTCTTCGGAAGTGAGTCTGCCCCGCACCTGGCGAAGGTGCGTGCGAAGAGTTCAGGCGCAGTCCGCGACATCAACCTCTGGCGCCTTCGGAAGGCCGCACGGCTCGCAAACCGAGCAGACCCCACTCCTGTCGACAATCCAGAGAAGTCAGCCGTCCTTGTGCATCTCGGCGCCGGCGTTCGCGAGGGCAACCCTGTGATGCTCGTTCTGGCCTCGGTCGGTGAGCACGTGCGCTTGGGCACGGCATTCAAGATCGAGCCGTTCGCACCGGAAGTCGAGTTCGACGCGACGCTCGGGCAACTACACGACGAGGCGCTACGGACCATCCGCGAGGCAAGCCCTCGAGCCTACGCTGCCATCAACGAGGTGTACGAACGGCTCCTCTTGACGGTACCCGAGACGTGGGCGAAGTATGGCCAGCAGTTCGCACCTGGGATCGCCGGTGGCCTTCACCCGTTCGAGCTCACGCTCCTCGATCGCGTCGAGCGAAACCTCTACCGGGAACTCGAACAGGCCGTTTTGGGCACGAGCCGCGAGATCGGTCAAGAAGGGGCGAACCTGCCGATCGCTGTCGCAAGCGGCGCGACGGAACCGCGTGCCATTGCCCTCTGCGGTCGCATGCTGGATTTGTTCGCCGCACTCCAGGATGCGCTCATCCGCTCCCCCTCCAGCGACAACCGCAGCGACCACCTTTCATATAGCTGGCTGCGGCTGTCTGAGTACGGGCGCTTCTACGTCGAGCCCCTCGTCACCGACACCGAACTGTCTTCCGGAGATCAAGAGTACGGCGTGCAAGCCCTTCGGCAGGTCTTCGACGCGTTTGCACTCATCGGAAAGAGCATCATCGACTTCACGCCGCGTGACGCCAGCGCAATCGCGGAGATCAATCGTCACCTCGACGAGTTCATCCGACACTGGACACCGGAAAACGATCACCCCCAACGCTGGGAGGTCGAACTGCTTGAGCGGCAACCCGAGGTAGATGCAGGTGTGCTGGAGGAGACCCGCGGGCAGATGGCGGAGAACGAGGCGCGGGCTCGCGTCAAGGCGGATCTCGATCGATGGCGAGCGATGCAGCGCTTCGGCCTCCTCTTCTGGACCCAGCACCGACTCCTCGGACGCCCGGATGAGGCCGAGGCTTATGCCGATCTCTGGAAGGGCTTCGCTGGCTACTTCAGCGACATGAGCGAGACCGCTCGGGTCGCCGACCAGGCGATCGAGCTCGATTTCGAGCAGCACGGTCCCTGGTCGAGATGGGTCGCAAGCGAGCTCCCGGCCGGGCAAGCTCAAATGGCAGGCGTTGATCACGAACAGATGCAGACGTTCATCCTCCTGGCGCTCAATCGCGTCGACCCGGACGGCCCAGTTCCACAGCTGGAGCCGCTCGAATGGCTATCGAGCAGATCGCCCGAGATCCGTCAGCTCGTTGGCGGCGTGACCTCGAACCAAGCCTTCCAGCGCGTGCTCCCCGACGACCGATTGGACGAACGTGCCGACAAGGTCATCGAGGTGCTCGAAGCCATGCAACGGGCTCGCGAAGAGGGGAGGAATCAGCGAATAATCGATTCACCGCTCGACGCCGAAGGCATCGATGCGTTCAAGAAGAGCGTGCGCGATGCGTGGACCGGCGACCGGCTCATCGGTGCAGTCCTTGGGGCGGCCGGGATGTACGAGGTCGCCAACGGAGAACCCGATGAAGGAACTAAGTGGGGGAGCGGGCCGCAGTGGGTGCCGAAAGCAATGTTCATTACGGAGCCCGTAACTTCGGGCGCGCAGTTGCTGGCGACCGACATCGGGCGCAACCTTGCTGAAAGTGAGCCCCGACGTCTTGTCGAGGCCGCCCTGCTGTCGCCCGAGTTCATGTGTGCCGACGGCCAATCGCTGGCCGAGTGCGTACGGGCGGCCCTCGCTGCAGTCGGAGAGCAGGGAGATCAGCTGGCCGTGTTCATCCCCCTCGTTTGGCAGCTGACGCGAGCGCTCGAGGTAGATCCCTCACGTCCGCGCGGTGGCGATGCGCAGGCACCGGGGTGGGTGCGAGAGGGAAACGGTCGAAGCGCGTTCGTCGGCCTGATCGAGGGCGTGCCGGTACTCGACGTGATCGACATGCCTGACGACCGAGTAGTTGTCGTCGCGCTCGACGGCTTCCTTCGCTGGCGTCAGTGGCAGCTAGCAGAGGGGCAGGAGGTTGCTGTCGATCTGACGGCCTACAACGAGGTCGAAGCGCTCGCCCTTGTCCGCGAACATGAGGACTTGCTCCGCGAAGAGGAGCGGACGACAGATGAGGCCAGGGCACGTCACCTTCGCACGTTGTTGCTTCTCGACGTTTACGAGCGCTTCCGGGTTCAGGTCGTAAATCCAGAAGCCGCTCGCTGGCTCACCGTGCCAGGAGAGGCGTAGGCAGCGGGCCTCGATCGAGGATAGAGGCCACTCTGTAGTAAAGGGCACGCCGCTTCGCGGGGTAATCGCCTCGCTACTCAGTATTTACCGAATCGAGCCTCTCCGGGCGAGCGATCAGTCGGCGAACGCATTCCTAGGCCTGTAGCTCAGCCAGCGTCCGGGAATGTCACATGAGCGTTATGTGCCAGGCCGACCTACCTCCCACGTCCGGCTTGAGCCTCGTCGAATGCGAGCGACGACGACAGGTCGCGGTGGGCATCGACCTGCGCGAGCAGCTCCTTGGCCTTCTGCTCGACGGTCTCGACCGCGTCGGCGCCTGCAACCCAGCGCAGCGGCGGCTGCTCCTCGTCGACGACGGTGACCAGAGCCTTCGCAAGCTTCGCGGGGTCGCCACCCTGCTTGCCGCTCATCGCCTCCCAAGCAGGCCGAGTCTGGGCGGTGCGGTCGGCGTAGTCGTCGATCGACAGCTCGGCGTAGGCCGTTGACTCCTTTTCAAGCAGCTCGGTGCGAAAGAAGCCCGGCTCCACGATCGTGCTGTGGATGCCAAACGGCTCGACCTCGAACCGCAGCGACTCCATCCACCCCTCAAGCCCAAACTTCGCGGCGGCGTAGGCCGAGCAGAACTCCTGCCCCACGATGCCGGCGGTCGACGTGATCGTGACGACGTTCCCCGACCGCTGCTTGCGCATCACGGGCAGCACGGCACGCGTGACGTTCATCGGCCCGACAAGGTTCGTCGTCAGCGACCGCTCGATCTGCTCCGGCGTCAACTCCTCGAAGTAGCCGGCATAGAAGTTGCCGGCGTTGTTGACCAGCACGTCGATTCGGCCGAAGCGCTCGATCGCGGCCTGTACTGCGTCTCCGCCGACGCCAGACTCGTGATGTCGAGCTCGACGACGAGCAGGTCGTCAGCCTCGCCGATGGCGTCGGCCACGGCTTCGGTGTTGCGGCCGGTCGCGACGACTGCATGGCTGGCGGCGAGCGCGGCCTGCGCCATGTCGACGCCCATGCCGCGGCTGGTGCCAGTGATGAACCAAACCCTCTTGTCAGCCATCTTCTTCAGTCCTTCCTTCCCTGCTGCGATCATCGAGTTCTACTCGTCACAGCAGGAAGCCGAGCAAGCCTTGCGGGACGTTCTCGTAGACGAGCCTGAGTGGTACGGCGAGCTGGGCGTCGTCCCGGTTGAGCTTGGCGAAACGCATCCCTGCTAGTCAGACCGCTTTCGCGTCCTGCTCGCCTCGCGTTTTCGGCGTCCGTCACCGCATCTAGGCTCATCAACGATGGTCGAGGATGGCTACCGGCAGTGGCTCGCAGAGGCTCACCAGAAGTCTTCTGACGCCTATGACAAGGCCGTGATGACGCTCGCAGGCGGGGCGCTTGGGATCTCGCTGGTCTTCGTCCGAGACTATGCGCCACATCCTGTGCACAAATGGACTCTCGGGATCTCGTGGAGCTTGTTGGGACTCAGCCTCCTTCTAATCCTCGTTTCCTTCCTCGCAAGCAAGGCGGAGATTCGTCGCCTAATCCAAGCGATGGATGAAGGCAAAGAGGAACTGCCACATGGTATATGGGTAACCCGGTTTCTCAACTACACCGCTGGAACGAGCTTCATCGTTGGCGTCGGATTCCTCGTCTCCTTCGCCCTGGTCAACCTCTAGGGTTCGTCGTGTGATGACGAGATCGAGTCGGTCCGAGCTTTCCCCGATGAGGCGTAGCGCGTGACAAAGAGAGAGTTCGTCGACAGGGTTGCGGAGAAAGCAGGCCTCTCGAAGCGGGACGCGGCCGAGGCGGTGGACGCCTTCCTGGACTCGATCAAGGATGTCCTGCGCGAGGGCGGCGAGGTGACATTCACGGGATTCGGGAAGTTCACGACGCAGCGGCGAGCCGCGCGCCATGGCGTTAACCCGAGGAATCCCTCGCAGCGAGTGGAGATCAGCGCGACGACCGTCCCGAAGTTCTCGGCCGGAAGTCAGCTTAAGAAGGCGGTGAAGGGCGGCAACGTCTGCGATGGGTGGGACCCGATCGGTCCACCGCCTCGCGATCGCTGAACTCGGCTCGTACTGGCTGCGGCCTGCCGCTGTGAGCCTTCAGGTGTTAGCCGCTAGTCAGACGCCGCTCACAGGTTTGCGGAGGGGCCGGTTCGCCGCTCTACTGACTACATCGCTGACTACGCAGCCCCTCGCGCGGGCCGTCCGAGGCACGATTGAGCAGCGCGAGCAGCCCGCCTTCGGGGCGGCTGTTCTGTGTCAAGCCCCGTGTTAAGGAGAGCCCGTCAGAAGACGGCTTCGACGGATGTCCGGTCTTCTCGAAACTTGCTCAGGAAAGCCGCCTTGCGCCGTCTTGCGCCGATCCGCCCGTCCTTACCATGGAGGTGGTCGAGCCTGGCGTCCCCCGCGTCAGACGGCGCACCTAGATCTGTTTCGGCGCCTTGAGGGGCCGCCCAGGTTGAGGCCGCGGGCCGCTGCGCGCCCACGCTAGGACGTCCTCTTTCAGCCAGATCGGGCCCGCCCGAAGCCTCGCGATTGGTTCGGGGAAGTCTGGTCTCTGCGTATAGCGCGTCGCTGTGCGTTTGCTGACTCCGAGCAGCTCGGCCGCTTCGGCGAGTCCCAGGAGCTCCAGCGACACCCAGAGAACGGTAAGGGATCGATCGGATCTTGTTCGCTATTACTATGAAGTAGACATATCTTGGCTATAGAGTAGACCAAGATGATTAGAGCCTCGCAGACAGGACACTCCCGACTGCGCGCGCTCGATCGAGCAACGGCGGGCTGCACTTACGCAGATGGCCGCATCCGCTACGTCGTTCTTGGAGAGTGGGCAGCGCAGGAGCGAGCCGCCGAACATGAACGCCGACAAGCTGAGATCGCGGACCGCGGGGTGGCCGTCGAAGTCGAGGGCGTCGACTCTCGAGCGCAACCGAACATCCAGTTCTCCGAGTGGGCTGATCGCTGGCTCGACTCGCTCGAACGCAAGCCCTCGACCGTTGGCTCCTACCGTTCGACGATTGCGCATGCCAAGAGGGCGTTCGGGCGGCAACAGGTGCGCCGATTAGGCCCCGCGGACATTGCGGGCTTCAACAACGCCTTGCGCGAGCGAGGTTGTTCTCCCTCAACACGCGCGAAACATCTGCGCGTGTTGGGCGCCTGCCTGCAGGCGGCTGTGTCCTACCGGTATTCCGAGTCGAACCCGGTCCGGGAGCTGCCGCCGGCGCACAGGCCCCGGCCGGAGAGAAAGGAGGCAGCCTACTTCGAAAATGAGGAGCTCCCTCGTCTGTTTGCTCATCTCGAGGACGCACGTTCCAGGACTTTGTGCTTGGTTGCACTGAAGACCGGGATGCGGCAAGGGGAGCTGCTTGGGCTTCGCTGGAGCGACGTTGACCTCGAGCAGGCGGTTGTGCGCGTCCGCCGCAGCTACACGGGGGGAACGCTGAGCACGCCGAAGAACCGAGAGCGACGAGACGTGGACTTGATCTCCGACGTGGTCGAGCTCCTCACCGGCTGGCGGCGAGTAAGTGGGAGCGGGAGTCTTCGTGAGAGCCTCGTCTTTCCCGGGGACGACGGCCTCGCTTTCTTGACGCCCTCTGTACTCCTCCGACGGCAGCTGTACCCGGCTATGGTGCGCGCGAGTATCCCACGGGTCGGGCCGACGCACGAAAAGCGGACGTTCCACAGCTTCAGGCACACGTTTGCGAAACGCGCGCTGGAGAGGGGTGCTCAGATCACTTGGCTCTCTCGCCACCTCGGCCACTCATCGCTCAAGGTGACAACGGACATCTACGGGCATTGGGAGCGGGCCGAGCGAAAGCTCCAAGCGTCCAAGATGGAGGGCGCCTTTCCGGTCTGAGGACCTGTAGTCCCATGCGGTCGGGACCGGTTAACAGCTGATGCTCAAGAACCACCCTCTTTGCAGGCACTTCTTCAATGGGCCGGACAGGGATCGAACCTGTGACCTTGGGATTAAAAGTCCCCTGCTCTACCAACTGAGCTACCGGCCCGCGCACATCGAGTATAGGAGCCGTTTGTTGGGCCAGCGGGGGTCGTCGTCGGGCGGAGCCGGGCTTTGCCCGAGCGCAGCCCAGCGGGTGTCGGCGCTTGCGAGGCGTGAAGGAGGGGGTTCACGGGGGAACCAATGGGTTCCCCCGTGCTTGGCTATCCTTGCCGCCAGGCCCCCATCGACTAGCGGTCAAGGTCACGGCCCTTTCAAGGCCGTAGCGCGGGTTCGAATCCCGCTGGGGGCACCACCCAGGGCGGTTAGCTCAGCTGGGAGAGCGCCT
>Ga0307278_10000124_pt1 | contig 38059 bp, 34 predicted proteins | sample ER_DNA_117_FD_194482 | JGI IMG/M metagenome (GOLD analysis project Ga0307278, IMG submission 194482) | Bulk soil microbial communities from the East River watershed near Crested Butte, Colorado, United States - ER_DNA_117 | ecosystem: Environmental > Terrestrial > Soil > Floodplain | place... | reverse complement strand
GTCGGCACGGGGAGCGACCCGGCGTCGCCGTCGCCGAGCGCGCCCGCGTCGCTGAGCATGCTGACGGTCTCCTCGATGAAGAGCGGGTTGCCGCCCGCGTTCTCGAGCACGCGCGCGGCCACCTCGGGAGGAAGGCCCTTCTCGCGCAGCAGCTCGGCGAGCAGCGCCTCGCTCTCACCGGCGCCGAGCGCCTCGAGCTCCACCGTGCGCCGGTGCTCGCCGTCGGCGAAGAGCGCCGGCCACGCCTCGGGCGCCTCGGGCCGGGCCGAGCAGAGCAGCAGCATCGGCGACCCCTCGCTGCCCTCGAGCAGCGTCCCTACCAACTCGATCAGCGTCGGCTCCGCCCAGTGGAGGTCCTCGAGCACGAGGACCAGCGGCCGCCGGGCTGCGACCAGCTCCAGCACGCGCCTGATGCCCCAGTGGAGCTCCGCCTGGCCGATCTCCTCCGCCGAGTAGGTTCCCTCCGGGGTCGTCGCGACCCCGATCAGGTTCGCGAACGCGGCCGCCATCGTCCGCAGCTCGTCACGGTCTTCCGTCGCGAGGCCGCTCAGGAGCTCGCCGAGCTTGGCCGAGGTCGCGGTCTCGTCGTCGTCATGCGTGATCCTGGCGGCCTGCTTCAGGATCTCGACGATCGGCCAGTAGGTGATGCCCTCGCCGTAGGAGAGACACCGCCCCCAGAAGACGTCGCAACGCTCCTCCAGGCGAGCGGCGGTCTCGGCGATGAGCCGGCTCTTGCCGATTCCGGGCCCGCCGACGACCGCGGCGAATCCCGGGCGGCGTTCCTGCTCGATCAGCTCCCAGACTCCCCAGATCTGCTCGAGCTCGCGCTCGCGGCCGACCAGAGGCGCCGCGGCGGTTGCGACGTAGCGCTCGCCCTCCCGTACGCCGACGACCTCCCAGACCTGGACCGGCTCCGCCTTGCCCTTCGCTTCGATCGCCTCGTGATCTCGGTACTCGATCACTCCACGCGTGGCGTTGTAGGTCTCCTGGCCGACGAGGATCCCGTCGGTCGGCGCGGAGCTCTGGAGCCGAGCCGCGGTGTTCATCACGTCGCCGGCAGCAGTCCACTCGCCCTGGTCCGGTCTGGCCTCGAGCATCACGAGCGCCTCGCCGGTATGGACGCCGATCCGGATGTGGAGGTCGAGCCACGCGTCATTCGCGTTGAGGTCGGCGACGCCCTCTTTGATCGCCAGCGCCGCGCGCACCGCGCGCACCGGATCGTCCTCGTATGCGACCGGCGCCCCGAAGATCGCGAGCACGGCGTCGCCGACGAACTTCTCGACCCGGCCCCCGAAGCGCTCGAGCTCGGCGCCGGCCCGGGCGTGGTAGGGCGCCAGCATCGACTTCACGTCCTCGGGGTCGAGCTGCTCGGCGCGGGCGGTCGAACCGACCACGTCGACGAAGAGAACGGTCACGAGCTTCCGCTCCTCGCTCGGGCCCGCGGGGGCGGGCGACTCGGCAGCCTCCGCGACCGGCGACCCGCAGGCTAGGCAGAACCGCGCCTCCTCGGGGTTCTCCTTCCCACAGCTCGGGCAAACGATCACACCGTCGAGTGTAGGGCCCGTGCAGGGGAAATACAGCCTCGCGTGGCTGACAAGGACGTCCAGCGAGGTGCCGCGGCGTTCCGGCGTCAGCTACCGCCCCTCGTCAAGATGTCCATGCAGTCCTGCCCCGCCGTGCGCGAACGGGTGAGTGGTCTCAAGCCCAAGACGAAAGCCCGTCTGCTGCTGGACGAGCTGGTTGAAAACGCCAATCTGCCAGAGAGCTTCGTTCTCCGCGAAGACAGTCCCCTCGGAGATGAGATCGCCAGGTGGGAACTCGTAAGTAAGGCTTCAGGGGCTCGGTCGGCACAACGAATACCTCCGATCGCCGCCCAGCTTGTCGGCGATCAGGCCGCCCCAAGGTGTCCGGCCTCCTCGACGTCGCGCCGCGGCTTTTTTCGGGCGTGCTTGCTTGGCCCTGCGGCGCCTATCCTGTCCGCCGATAAAACCCCTACAAACAGGACATTTCTCTATGTTTCAGGGCTCACGGAGAGCGTTCGCCGGAGCATCGCCTGGGCGAAGTGTCCACGGCACGTATCCACCGGGTGTCCAGCGGCGGGTGTCCACCGCTCCCCAGGGTGTCCAGCGAGCTTCGAGATCCCGAGCAGACGGCCCCGGAGCCGCCCGGCGCCGCCTCGGATACGCGAGAACGTGCCTCGGCGAAGACGATCTTCGGCCGGCTCGATCCCTGGCCGCTCGGCAGCGCGCGCCGAGCCCTGATTGTCCGCGGCGGAAGCGCTTATGGGCACTGAGCGCCGCCTGCCAGTCTCGGACGCCGAAGTCCTCGCCGAAAACCGCTCCGGCGCATCGCAGCGCGCTCTCGCGCAGCGGTACGACGTTTCGAAGGGCGCCGTGCAGAAGGCGATCGCCCGCGCCAAGGCGAGCGGGCCGCAGGCAACCCCGGAGCCGAGCGCGCCCGACTCAAGCCGCGCGGTCGGGAATCGGCCGACGAGCACCCTCGACATGCGCGGGCGCCTCGAACACGAAGCGCTGAACTCGGCCGACGGCCGCTCCCGGATCGCCGCCCTCAAAGAGCTTCGCCTGCTCGACGAACGCGAGCAGGCCGAGCGCACGCAGGGCCGCGAACATCGATTCCTCCACGGAACGATCGTGCTCGAACCCGCGGACCGAAACGGCGAGCGCTGGAATCTCTTGCTGCGACAGCAGGACGGCTGGAGGCCCCTCGGAGGGCCTCCTCTCCCGCCCAAGCAGGCGTGGGGCCTGGTCGCGCTCGCGCTCGGGCTCTAACCCACAACGCGCGGAAGCAAGGGGTCGAAGCCGCGGCGTCACAACCACCGCTGGCCTGGCAGTCGATCGAGATGTCGCACAGCTCGCCGCGCTGGAGTGGCGTGGGGCCGCTCGTCGGCACCAACGTCGAATGGTTCATCCAGGCGGTCGACGCTTCCGGCAACGTCGCGGTCACGAGCAACAAGGCCTTCATCGAGTCGGTCGTGCCGGAGCAGCCGACCGGCAACATTCACGCGGACGCGACCGGCCCGCAGACGAACGGGTGGTACACGGACAGCGCCAACGGGTGGTGCGGCTAAAAGACGGCACGGAGAAGCGCGCCAACTTCCGGTTCCAGTAAGCGGGGATCAGCCGACCGGCGCCGCGGCCGGATGCCGCAGCTCCTCGCCGAAGCGCGCGCGGCGGATGAACTCACCGATTCCGGGCTGCGCAACGAGCTGGTCGCCCTCGACCAGCACTCGGCCTCGCAGGAGAACGATTTCGGGCGCGCCCGTGACCTCGGTGCCCTCGAAGAGGTTGTAGTCGCTCTTCGAGTGGTGCGCCGCGGCTGAGATCGTCATCTTGCGTTCCGGGTCGAAGACGACGATGTCGGCGTCCGAGCCGACGGCGATCGTGCCCTTGCGCGGGTAGAGGCCGAAGTAGCGCGCCGGGTTCGTCGAGAGCAGCTCAACCATCCGGTTCAGCGAGATCCGGCCGGCGCGCACGCCATGCTCGTGGATCATCTGCAGCCGGTTCTCGAGGCCCGGCGCGCCGTTCGGGATCTTCGAGAAGTCGTCCTTGCCGAGCGTCTTCTGGCCGTCCCAGAGGAACGCGCAGTGGTCGGTCGAGATCACGGACAGCACGTCCCGCTCCACTGCCCGCCAGAGCACCTCCTGGTTCTCCTTCGCCCTCGGCGGCGGCGTGTACACGTACTTCGCGCCCTCGAAGTCGGGCCGCTCGAGGTAGCTGTAATCGATGAAGAAGTACTGCGTGCACGTCTCGCCCCACACGTCCCATCCCTTCTCGCGCGCGAGCTCGATCGGCTCGACCGATTCCTGGCACGACACGTGAACGACGTAGAGCTTGCAGCCGGCGACGCGCGCGAGCTGGATCGCCCGGTTCGTCGCCTCGCCCTCGGTCTCCGGCGGCCGCGTCAGCGCGTGGTAGCGCGGCTCGGTCTTCCCTTCGGCGAGCGCCTCCTTCACCAGCACGTCGATCGCATCGCCGTTCTCCGCATGCACCATCACGAGCGCGCCCGTGTCGGCGGCGACCTGCATGACCTTGAAGAGCGTCTCGTCGTCGACCATCAGCGCGCCCTTGTAGGCCATGAAGAGCTTGTACGAGGTGATGCCCTCGTCGGGCAGCATCGCGAGCTCCTCGAGCGTGCCGCCCTCCTTCAGGTCGGTGACCGCCATGTGATAGCCCATGTCGATCACCTGCTTGCCGTTCGCCTTCGCCTTCCATTCGTCGAAAGCGGCGGAGAACGACATGCCCTGCGGCTGGATGATGAAGTCGACGTGGCAGGTCGTCCCCCCGAAGGCGGCGGAGAACTGGCCGGACTCGACGTCGTCGATGGTGACCGTGCCGCCGAAGGGCATGTCGAGATGCGTGTGCGGGTCGACGCCGCCCGGGAGCACGTACTTCCCGGTCGCGTCGATGACCTTGTCCGCCGGCTGGTCGAGCGACTCGCCGATCAGCGTCACGGTCTCGTCCTCGACGTAGACGTCGGCGACGTAGTCGTCGGCAGCGGTGACGATTCGTCCGCCTTTGATCAGTACGGACATCGCGTCAAGTTTAGGCTCACACGCGATGCCACTCGACCCCAGCCGCACAGTGGCCGAGCTCCGCGAGCTGCAGGAGCTGACCGGCGACGCGGACGGCGCTCAGCGCGTCGCCTGGACAGACACCTGGGTGCGCGCGAAGGGGTGGCTCGACGAGAAGGTTCCGCTCGAGAGTGAGGTCGACGAGGCGGGCAACCAGTGGTGGACGCTGCCGGGTCGCTCGGACCAGGTCGTGCTCGTCGGCGGACACATCGATTCCGTTCCGAACGGCGGCTGGCTCGACGGAGCGCTGAACGTCATGGCGGGCGTCGAGGTCATGCGGCGGCTCGCCGAGGAGGGAGAGCCGGCAACGACGGTTCGTCTCGTCAACTGGGCCGACGAGGAGGGCGCGCGCTTCGGGCGCAGCCTCTTCGGCTCCAGCGCCGCTGCCGGGTCGATGGCCGACCAGGACGAGCTGCGCACACGGAAGGACGCCGACGGAAACGCCCTGCCCGAAGTGCTCGCCCAGCACGGCGTCGATCTCGATCGCGCGCTCGAGGCCCGGAAGCAGCTCGAGAACGCCGCCGCCTACCTCGAGCTCCACATCGAGCAGGGCCCTGTGCTCGAGACGCTCGACCTACCGCTCGGCGTCGTCCTAGGCACCTTCGGAGTCGAGCGGCACCAGGTCACGTTTCGCGGCCAGGCCGCTCATGCGGGCTCGACGCCGATGGACGCACGCCGCGACGCGCTCGCCGGCGCGGCCAAGCTCGAGCTCGAGATCCGAGAGATCGCGACCGGCGTTGGTGGCGGAGCGGTGTCGACGATGGGGAGCGTCGTCACGAAGCCCGGCATCGTGACCTCCGTCGTCGAGACCGCCGAGTGCCTGCTCGACCAGCGGCATCTGGACGCCGAGACGCTGGCGTCGATGCTCGAGGCCGCGAAGGCCGCTTCGGAGCGCATCGCCAGGGAAGAGGACGTCGAGGTCGAGTGGGAGCGGATCTGGCAGATCGAGCCGATCCTCTTCGACAAGGACCTGATCGGGCTCGCCGACCAGTCGATCCAGGAGGTCGCCGGCACGTCGCACCGACTGCCGAGCGGCCCACTGCACGATGCGGCCGAGGTCGCGCGGGCGGGCGTGCCGACCGTGATGCTCTTCGTGCAAAGCCTGCGCGGCCTCTCGCACACGAAGCTCGAGGACACGAAGGAGGAGCACCTCGAGCTCGCCGTGCAGGCGCTCGACCGGCTCACAGAGCGGACGATCGCCTGGGTCGGGTCCCGTCCCTAGAAAGACACGACCCGCCGGGAGGCGGGTCGAAGTCTGGTGAAGCGGGGAACCACCCCGCGCGTGAGTCAGAATCGATTCGCATCGTAGCGAACCTGTCCACGCCAGCTTCGACCCACCGCGTCGGCGCGGAGGGCGCCGGACGCGAACCGGAACCGGTGGTGAACCGGTCGCTACGATTCTGACTCGCGCATCTCGCCTCGAGATTTCACCCTCCGCCGGGCGAGCGTACGAGCCAACGTCGGCGCCTCCGCAGGTGCCGGCGATTTGGAGCAAAAGTCGGCACACTCTCGCCGAGCGTGCCGGATAGGCGGGGTTCGAGTCAGTCCGGCAAGACTTCGCGAGGCGCGTAGCGATGGTGGAGGATGAGCGCGTTCCCGTCCGGATCCTTGAAGTAGGCCTGGAAACAGACGCCGCTGTCCACTGTCTCCCCGAAGAACGAGACGCCGCGGGACTCGAGCTCGGATCGTGCGGCCTCGACGTCATCGACGTGCAGCGCAATCGCCCCACTCGTCGGCTCGAACTCGCGTCCGATCTTCGCCGAATCGACCAGCTGGATCGTGAGGTTTCCGGTCTCGAACTCGCCTCCGACCCCCCGGTTGTAGCGTTTGGCCAAGGGTAAGCCGAGCACGTCGCCGTAGAACTCCGCCGCCGCCTCGAAGTCCTTTGTGGGCACGAAGACGAAGTCGGTGCCGGTGATGAGCGGCTGGGATGCGTTCATGTCTCTCTCCTTGATCGTCGGTCAGCTGATGTCTTCCTACGCGAAAGGCCGGGGGAGCATGCTCGCCCCCCGGCCCTTCAATGTAGTCGGCACTCGCTAGGCCGAAGCGCCCTGTGTCGAAACCGCGGTGGCGTCGAGCACGCCGTCGAGCCAGTTGTCGATCGACGCCGCGATCTCTTCCCAGCCCTCAGCCGCCATCATCAGGTGCGGCCGGCCCTCGAACTCGACGTAGTCGGTCGCCGCCGGCGAGCCCTCGTACTTCTCGTACTGTTTCTTGGCCAGCGAGGCCGGCACCGTGTGGTCGATCTCCGCCCCGACGATCAGGAGCGGCGCGCGATCCTCCTTCTTGAAATGAACCTCGGTGGGCGGGTGCAGGTGGAAGTTCGCGAAACCGGCCTCGTAGAAGATCTGCCCGGTCTCGGGGACCGCGTAGCGCTCGTACGCGGCCGCCGCGTCCTCGGGAGAGAACGTGTTCACGAACCCGTACGTGAACTCCTCGAGCGACAGCGGGACGACGCCGTGCCACTTCGTCGGGTGCGCGAGGGCAGGCGACGCGGCCTTGAGCGACGAGAAGGGCAGCACGAGGATGCCCTTGGGGGGAGCCGGGCTCATCGCAACGCCGGCGCGGCCGAGACCGCGATCGAGCAGCAGCTCCACGATCAGGCCTCCGAATGAGTGACCGATCAGGACCGGCGGCTCGTCGAGGGCGCGGATCTGCTCCTCGTAGTGGTCGACGATTTCCGTGATACCGAGGCCTTTGAGCTCCTCCGCGTCCGCTCGCAACTCCTCGACGTCGCCCTCTTTCCGCGGCCACTCGGGAGCGGAGACGACGAAGTTTCGGCTTCCGAAGTACTGGGCGAAGTTCTCCCAGCTGTTCGCTGCGAGCCAGGCTCCATGAATCAGCATCAGCGGAATCCGGTCGCCTTCAGTGTGTGTGCTTTCCATGAAAGCTCCTCCTCAGTTGGTTATTTCACCACGCTATGCCTCCGTCGCGCCTGCTGCGCTAGATCGCGACGGTGAAACAATGTCCCAAATTGACCCAGCGCGAGTCTTGACACACGAGCTTCGGGACGTGGCGCCGGGTCTCTGGCTGTGGCGGCTCGAGTACCCGGACTGGAAGCCTGGCCTCGGTTGGCCACCGGCCGTGACCTCGGCGTGCGTCGAATCAGGCGGGGAGATCGCGGTCATCGACCCGCTTGCGCCGCCTGACGACGCAGGCGAGATCTGGGCCCGGCTCGACGCGCGCCCGCCGACGCTCGCCGTCATCCTCAAGCCGGATCACGTCCGCGACGTCGACCTCTTCGTCCGCCGCTACGAGGTGCGCGCATTCGGCCCCTCTCTCTTCTGGCGCACGAACATTCCGGAGACGGAGCTCGAGGGGATCGAGCCCGGCAGCGAGCTTCCGGGCGGCCTCGTCGCCCTCTACGACGGGCGAGGCCGCAACGAGACGCCGCTCTGGCTGCCGGAGCAGCGCGCCCTCGTCTTCGCCGACGCGCTGACGGCGCCCGAGGGCGAGCTCCTCGTCTGGGCGACCCCGTGGCACGAAGAGCGCGTGCTCCCCGCGCTGCGGGCGCTGCTCGACCTGCCCTTCGAGCACGTGATCGTCTCGCACGGCGAGCCGGTGCACAACCGAGCCGCGTACGAGCGAGCACTCGAGCTGCCGACCTGGCAGGGCTAAAAGGGCTCGAAGAGCCGGTCGCGGTTGCGCAGTGCGAAGACGAGGATCGTCGGGACGAGGAGCGTGAGCCCGAGCACTGCGGAGACGTCGGCGAGGTTGAACGCGATCCCTCCCGCGAGGATCGGATCGGGGACGCCCGGCAGCGACGGCCAGAGCGCAAACGACGCAAGATTTCCGATCGCTCCACCCAGCACCAGGCCGCCGGGAAGCGCGATCGCAGGCGAACGCACGAGAGCGATCGCGCCGGCCCAGGCGAGCGTGGCCGCCGCGAGTCCCGTCACATACGGCGCCGAGCGATCGTGCGCGAGGACGGCGCCGCCTTGCTCGGAGATCGCGAACGCCTTGTGCACGAGATCAAGCGAAGCGACTACGGCTGCCCCGCCGAGCAGGAAGGCGAGAGTCCGGATCACCCCGGGAGTATGCTCCGAAACTTGCTGAGCTTCGGTGTCACCGTCATGCCGGACCCGCCGTACGGACGGCTGATCGAGCTCTTTCAGCGCGCCGAAGAGCAAGGGTTCGAGTACGGGTGGACGTACGACTCGCACATCCTCTGGCAGGAGTCCTATGCATTGTTGCCTCTAGCGGCAACAGCGACGAAGAGCCTCAAGCTCGGCCACTGCGTCACGAACCCCGGCATCCGCGACCCGACGATCACGGCGAGCTGGTACGCGACCATGCAGGACGTCTCCAAGGGCCGGATGGTGATGGGGATCGGCCGCGGGGACTCGTCGCGGCGCGTCGTCGGCCTCAAGCCGGTCAAGGTGGCCGAGTTCGAGCGGCGCCTGCGGATGATGAAGGACCTGATGAACGGTCGGCCCGTCGAGTGGAACGAGAAGGAGCTGAGCCTCGAGTGGGCGCGCGAGCTGGCCGAGATCCCGATGCACGTCGCCGGCTACGGGCCCCGCGCGCTCGGGGTCGCCGGCCGCGTGGGCGACGGCGTCATCATCCAGCTCGCCGACCCGCAGATCATCCACTGGATCATGGAGACCGCGCGCACGGCGGCGACCGAGGAGGGTCGTGACCCCGACGCGCTCGAGTGCATCGTCTGCGCGCCGAGCCACATCGGCGACGACATCGCCGAGGCGCGCGAGCAGGTGCGCTGGTTCCCGGCGATGGTCTCGAACCACGTCATGGACCTGATCGAGCGCTACGGCTTCGACTCCGAGATCCCGGCGGCGTTGACCGATTACGTGAAAGCGCGGAAGTTCTACGACTACAAGGAGCACAGCCGCGTCGGCGCCAAGCACGGCGAATTCGTCACCGATGAGATCTGCGACCGCTTCTGCGTGCTGGGGACGGCCGAGCAGGCGACCGAGAAGCTGAAGGAGCTCGAGTCGATCGGCGTCGACCAGTTCAACATCTACCTGATGACGCAGGGCCAGGACGAGACGCTCACCGCGTACGGCAAGGAGATCATCCCGCAGTTCAGCAGCGTCGCGGCGTAGGAGGAAAGCGCGCCCGGGGATTAGGCGGTTGCACGACGGAGTGCCATCATCTGAACGCGCCCGCGTGAGCGAGCTGTGAGCGCCGCGTGAGCCACGGGCTCGAACCTTCGTGGCCCGTCGAAGGAAGGAAGTGCAGCATGCCTATTCGTGGTATCTCACTCGTCGAGCGAGCTCGGCTTCTCCAAGTTGCCGCAGTGTTCGCTTTCACCGCTCTCGTCGTGTTCCCCTCGGCGGCAGCAAGCGAGCTCAAGCCGCTTGACATCTCGCCTGCCGACGCGTCGGGCTCAGCGCCGCGGATTGCGTCGGACGGAGCGGGGCACATCGCCGTGGTCTGGCGCGAGTCCAACGGCGATACGTCGTCCATTCGAGCGGCGATGCGGCCCGCAAGCGGAGTCTGGCAACCGTCGCAGCGACTTTCGGCCCCGGCTACGGCAACCGAGTCGCCGAAGATCGCGATGGACAGCCTCGGCAACACCGTCGCCGTCTGGCAACGATCGAGCGGCCATGACAGCGTCGTCCAGGCCGCAATCCGGCCGGCCGGCGGCACGTGGAGCAAGCCGCAGGACCTCTCTTCGCCGGGCGAGGTCGCGTTCAGCGCGGATGTGGCAGCCCGGGCCGGGCGCGTGACCGCCATCTGGGTGGTCCTCGGCGAGCGGCACACAATCGTCGAGTCATCTTCCCGGCTGGTCGTCGGCTCCTGGGCTCCGGCCGAGACCGTGTCTGGGCCCCTTGGCAACGCATCCACGCCGGTGATTGCGATGGACGCCCAGGGCGGGGCGGTTGCGTCGTGGCGGTGGTCCGATGGGGCTTTCCTCGTCGTGCAGGCCGCGGTTCGCTCGGAGGATGGCTCCTGGTCGCCGCTGGAAGTCCTGTCAGGCCCCGGTCGAAGCGCCTCCCAGCCACAGGTCGCGATGGATGCTCGGGGCAATGCCGTAGTCGGCTGGCTTCGCTACAAACGGCTCCTGGACCGCGGCGCAGGTCAGTCGCCGCCCGGCCGGCGGAAGTTGGGAGCTACCGCACAACCTCTCTGAGCGGGGCGCCAACGCACGCGGGCTCGACCTGGCGATGAACTCTCGCGGCGACGCAGTAGTGACGTGGGTGCAAGGCCGCTTCGGGTCGAACGCCGATTTGTGGTCGTCGTTCCGTCCGGTCGGGTCGGCTCACTGGGCTCGACTCCCGGTGACCGAAACCTGGCCCGGCCTGCAAGCCCGTGTGGCGATCGACGAGCAGGGCAACGCGACCGCGGTCTGGGGTGGATCATTCACCGTCTCGGCGTCGTTCCGGCCCGCGGGCCAAGCGTGGCAGGACGACTATCTGCTCTCGAGCTACGACTTCGCGGCCTTGCAAGCGGCCGTGACGACTCAGAGGCCGGAGAACGCGACTGCGGTCTGGGTCCGCGCCGGAACCGCGGACGACCATATCCAGGCGGTCTCCTACGACGTGAACACATCCAAGGAAGAGGCGCAGGATGAAGAAGACGACGATGAGGGCGACGACGAGGGGGACGAAGAGGACGAAGACGGGTTGGTTGTCAAAGGAACGCCTCAGGCAGACGTTCTTGTCGGGACGCCCGGGAACGACGTGCTCTATGGCTACGGCGGCAACGACACGGTCAATGGCCGCGGTGGCCGCGACATCGTCTACGGCGGCCCGGGGAAGGATCGGATCATCGGCGGAGCCGGTGCTGACCGGCTCTTGGGCGGAGACGATGGCGACGTGATCATCGGAGGACGCGGGAGCGACGTCGTGCGCGGCGGCTCTGGCTCCGACGTCCTGAGCAGCGGCGGCGGGCGGGATGTCTTGTACGGCGGCGCCGGTGAGGACAGGATCGCCGGGGGGTCAGGACGCGATCTCGTTCACGGAGGCATCGGAGCCGATCGGCTGTTCGGCGGCAGGGGCAGCGACCGGATCCTCGGTGGTGCCGACAGCGATCGCATCTCCGGTGGTCCCGGGAACGACAGGCTCATGGGCGGCAACGGCCGAGATGTGCTCCACGGCGATTCGGGCGACGACTCGATTCGGGCACGAGACCACGGGTCCGACACCGTGTTCGGCGGTACAGGCCTCGACCTCTACAGCCTCGATCGCTGGCTCGATCGAGCGCGCTCGATCGAATCGCGAATCTGAAGGCGCAGAAGAGATCCGCCTCGCCTCGGAACCACCATGCACCCCGGCGACGAGCAGCATTCCGCCAAACCCTCCTCTGCTTGACACGACTCCCACGACTCGGTTAATCTCCCGAACGGTGTTCGGTAATGTCGAATATGACCCGAGCCTGACGTACGAGGCTTTGGGCACCTAACCGGCGGAGTCGCGGTTCGCGCCCCCTCCGGCCCGAACCGCACGAGAGAGGGAGGATTGGGCATGGAGGAGCATTCGATTTCGCAGCGAGCACTTGCCGAGGTCATCGGCACGGCGCTGCTCGTTTTCATCGGCGCCGGCTCGGTGCCGGCCATCCTGCTCCTCGAGAGCGGCTCCAAGGCGCCGTTCTCGGGCGCGGATCTCGGTTTCATCGCCATCGCATTCGGCCTCGTCGTGACCGCGATGGTCTACACCGTCGGCAAGGTGTCGGGTTGCCACATCAATCCGGCCGTCACCTTCGGACTTGCCGCCACCAAGCGCTTCCCCTGGCGCGAGGTGCCGCTCTATTGGAGTAGCCAGATCATCGGCGCCATCCTCGGAGCGCTCGCCATCTGGGCGAGCTTCGGCGACCGGATCTTCGATCTCGGCGCAGGCGCCGGAGTCGTGGACTTCAACGGCGCCGTGACGAGTTGGGGCTCCGCGATGTTCATCGAGGCGCTGGGAACGGCGATCCTCATGTTCACGATCCTCGGGATCGTCGACACGCGCTCCCCGGAGGGCTGGGCGGGGCTCGTGATCGGGCTCGTCGTCGTGGCCATCATCATCACCGTCGGCCCCGTTACGAATGCTTCGATCAATCCGGCTCGCGGGCTCGGGCCGCTCCTGATCTCCGATCTCAACGGAGGCTTCCACAACTGGACGGAGCAGCTCTTCGCGTACATCCCGGCAAACTTGATCGGCGCCGGCGTGGCCGCATTCGCCTACGACGCAATTGCAACCCCGAGGATTATCTCGCGGCCGATCAAGGAGGCCGTCACCGAGCCCGATCGCGCCGATTCGTACGAGCCGATCACTACGCCCTAGGAGGACAGTGTGAGCGTTACTGAGCAGCAGACAGCCAAGAAGTTCCTGAACAACCCGGAGGACATCGTTCCGGAGTCCCTGGCCGGCCTCGGCGCGGCGCATCCCGACCTCGTCCGCATCGACTTCGAGAACCAGATCGTCGTGCGTAAGGACGCTCCGGTGCAGGGCAAGGTCGCGCTCGTTTCGGGCGGAGGCTCGGGTCATGAGCCGCTCCACGGCGGGTTCGTCGGGCTCGGCATGCTCGATGCGGCCTGTCCGGGCGCGGTCTTCACCTCGCCCGTTCCCGACCAGATGCTCGCTGCGACGAAAGCCGTCGACGGCGGGGCCGGGGTGATCCACGTCGTCAAGAACTACACGGGCGACGTCATGAACTTCAAGATGGCCGCCGAGGAGGCGGCCGACGAGGGCATCGAGGTCGAGTCGGTGCTCACGAACGACGACGTCGCGGTCGAGGACTCGCTCTACACGGCAGGGCGCCGGGGCACAGGCGCTACCGTGCTGGTCGAGAAGATCGCCGGCGCAAAGGCCGAGGCAGGCGGCTCGCTTGCAGAGGTCGCCGCGGTCGCCCGCAAGGTGAACGACCAGGCGCGGAGCTTCGGCGTCGCGCTCACCTCGTGCGCCTCTCCGGGCGCGGGGGCCACCTTCGACATCGGCGCTGACGAGATGGAGTTCGGTGTCGGCATCCACGGCGAGCCCGGCCGCAGGCGCGAGAAGATCCGCTCGGCAGCCGAGATCGTCTCCGAGATGAGCGACGCGATCTTCGGCGACCTCGAGCCTGCAAGCGGATCGAACGTGCTGGCCTTCGTCAACGGGCTGGGCGGGACGCCGCTGATCGAGCTCTATGTGATCTACAACGAGCTCCACAAGCAGCTCGAGGAGCGTGGCCTGACCGCGACGCGAACCCTCGTCGGCAACTACATCACGAGCCTCGAGATGGCCGGCGTCTCGATCACGATCCTCGTCCTCGACAACGAGCTGACCGAGCTCTGGGACGCTCCGGTCCACACCCCGGCGCTACGCTGGAAGGCCTAGTTGGGCGTCAACGGAGAGGCGCATGTGAACGCTGTCACTGTGCAGAGCTGGCTCACTGCGGCCGCGGCGTTGCTTCGTGAGCAGCGCGACTACCTCACGCAGCTCGACGCTGCGATCGGCGATGCCGACCACGGCACGAACATGGACCGCGGCTTCACGGCCGTGCTGGCGAAGCTCGAGGATCTCGACGGCGCTCCTCCCGGAAAGGTCCTGACAACCGCCGGCTCGACGCTCGTCTCGACCGTTGGCGGCGCAAGCGGCCCGCTGTGGGGCACTGCCCTGCGGCGGGCCGGCCGCGCCCTCGGGGGCGCTGAGGAGTTCGACGGCGAGCAGCTGGCCGTTGCGCTCGATGCGGCTCTGGCAGGCATCGTCGAGCTGGGCGCTGCGCAGGAAGGCGACAAGACGATGGTCGACGCGCTCGCGCCTGCGGTGCGAGCGTTGCGGGCAGGGCTCGACAACGGCTCGACGGTGGCCGAAGCATTGACCGCGGCGCGGGTGGCTGCCGAGGAGGGGATGAAGGCGACGGTGCCTCTCCAGGCGCAGAAAGGCCGCGCCTCCTACCTCGGCGAGCGCAGCATCGGCCACCAGGACCCAGGCGCCACCTCCACGGCGCTCATCCTCGCCGCCCTCGAGCAAGCCGTCGCGGCCGAGCGATGACCGAGCGCAAGCTGCTCGGTCTCCCCGCCGCGGGCGGGGTCGCCGTCGGCCGGGCGCTCGTTCTGCGCGACGTCGAGGCGGATGCGAACGGCGCTGGAGGAGAGGCCGAGCAACGCCGAGCACTCGAGGCGCTCGCCCGCGTAGCGGCCGAGCTCGGCGAGACCGCCGAGCGGGCCCGCTCCGAGGGTCGCGTCGACGAGGCGGACATACTCGAAGCGAATCGCGCGATGGCGGAGGATCCCGCACTGGCGGAGGAGGTGCGGGCGCTCGCCGACGGGATTTCCGCCGTGGCCGCCGTCATGCAGGCAACGGAACGTCATGCCGTGCTGCTCGAGAGCATTCCGGATGAGATGCTGGCGGCACGCGCCGTAGACGTGCGCCGACTCGGCGCTCGTGCGGCTCGTCTGCTCGCTGGAGCGCCGGCCCTGTCCACTCCTCTGCGGCCGACGATCGTCATCGCGAGCGACCTCGGGCCCGCCGATACGGCGGAGCTCGACCTCGCCGGCGGCCGTGTCCGGGGCCTGGCCCTGGCTGGGGGAGGGGCGACCTCCCACGCGGCGATCATGGCGCGTGCTTTCGGCTTGCCGATGGTCGTCGGGCTCGGCGACGAGATCCTGAGCGCGGCGGACGGCGAAGCGGTCGTGCTCGACGGTGACGCCGGCTGCGTTGTCCTCGCACCGAGTGAGGTTCGGCTCGACGCCGCGCTGCGCACGGTGCATGAGCGGAGGCGTGCTCGACGCGCGCTGGCGGCGGCGGCCAACCTCCCGGCGGTCACCCGTGACGGGCGCAAAGTTCGGCTGCTCTGCAACGCGTCGACCGCGGCGGAGGTTGCGGCCGGGCTCGCGGCCGGCGCCGAGGGCGTTGGGCTTCTTCGAACCGAGCTCGCCTTCCTCGAAGCGTCCGGCTGGCCGAGCGAGGCCGAGCACGTGGCTGCGCTTGCACCGGCGCTCGCGCCGCTAGCCGGCCGGATCGCGACAGTGCGCACGCTCGACTTCGGCGCTGACAAGACACCGCCCTTCCTGACCGGCGTTCACGAGCGGGGGCTCGCCCTCTCGCTTGCGTATCCCGACGGGTTCGCGGCGCAGCTGCGGGCAATCGTCTCCGCCGGGGCCGCGACGAGGCTGCGTGTCCTGCTGCCGCTCGTGAGCGATCCGGAGCAGCTCCGCGCTGTGCGTGCCCTGCTTCCCGAGAAGCTCGAGCTCGGAGCGATGATCGAGACGCCGGAGGCCGCCGAGCGTTCGGCCGAGATCGCCGCCGAGGCCGACTTCCTGTCGATCGGGACGAACGACCTCGTTCAGTACACGCTCGGGCTCGACCGCGAGCGCCCGGTCGCGACGGTGCAGTCGGCGGCTGATCCTGAGGTGCTCCGGCACATCGGACAGGTCGTCGAGGCCGCGCACGACCGCGGCCTGGCCGTCGAGGTCTGCGGCGAGGCCGCCGGGGAGCCCGCGCTCGCCGTCCTGCTCGTCGGGCTCGGCGTCGACGAGCTGAGCGTCGCCCCGGCCCGGCTCGACGAGATCCGCGCAACCGTGCGCTCGATCTCGGCCGGGACAGCCGCAGAAGCCGCGCGCGCAGCGCTGGCCGCCGGCTCCGCTCGGCAGGCGCTCGCGCTCGGTAGCGAAGCCCTACTCGGTGAGGCTGGGGATGAGCGCGGCGAGATGGTCGACGGCCTCGGCGGCGTCGTCGCCTGAGGCGGAGAGCGTCAGCTCGGTGCCTCCCTTCGCGCCGAGGGCCAGCACTTCGAGGATGCTCTTCGCGTTCGCACGTTTTCCGTTCGCCGCGACGGCGATGCTGGCCTGGAACCGCGCAGCGTCGCGCACGAAGGCTCCGGCCGGACGGGCGTGCAACGGGATCTTCTCCGGGAGGACTGTGGTGCGCTCAGAACTTGGCGGCAACCCGAGCCTCCTGAGCCGCGGCGGCCACCTCCGAGGCGGAGGCGCCGGTCGAGGCCGTGACGCCGGCTGCGACGGCGCCCTCGACGAGCGGCGCGTCTGCGACGACAACCCGTTCCAGCTCGGCAACGGAGAGCTCCTCCTGCGCTGCGCGGACGGCGAGCACCGAGCTTCCGAGATCCATCAGCACGACGGCGCCGGGGCCCGCCGCGGCTGCTCGGAGCGCCTCCAGCACCTTCCCGCCATCGGTTCCAAGCGAGCCGTCGGACGCACCGCCGATAGCGACGATCGAGACGCTGGGCCCGGCTACCTGGGCGACGAGCTCCGCCACTCCTTCGGCGATGGAAGCGCTGTGCGACACGAGGACGAGACCGACATACCCGTTGTCTTCACCTTCCGTCGTCATCCCGGGCATTCTACAATGTCGAACAGCATTCGACAACCATGAAAGGGCAGCAGTCGTGATCCAGTCCGTGGACCGGTCGATTCGGATACTGAAGGCGCTCGCCGCCGGCCCCGGGCGCCTGGGGGTCAGTGAGCTCTCGCAGCGCCTCGGCCTCGCCAAGGGGACCGTTCACGGCCTGCTCCGAACGCTGCAGGCCCACGGGCTCGTCGAGCAGCACGCCGACAGCGACAAGTACCAGCTCGGCCCCGAGCTGCTCCAGCTCAGCAACCGCTACCTCGATCTGAACGAGCTCCGCTCGCGCTCCCTGGCCTGGTCCGAGCTGCTGGCGGTGAGGGCCAAGGAGGCGGTGCGCGTCGGCGCACTCCACGGCGAGAGCGTCCTGATCGTGCACCACGTGTTTCGGCCCGACTCGAGCCTCCAGATCCTCGAGGTCGGCGAGATGCTGCCTCTCCATGCGACCGCGCTCGGTAAGGCTGTCCTCGCGTATCTCCCCATGGGCGTCCAGACCGACCTGATCGGCGACGAGCTGCGGAAGCTGACCGGGCACACGCTCGACACGCGCACGGCGCTCAAGCGCGAGCTCGCGTCGGTTCGCAAGCGCGGGTACGCGGTCGAGCGCGAGGAGGCCGTGATCGGCGAGGCGGGGGTCGCGGCGCCGATCTTCGACCGCCGCGCCGAGGCCGTCGGAGCTGTCGGCATCGCCGGGCCGCGCTCCCGGCTACTGACCCGTGGCCGCGAGGCGACTGTGGCGGCAGCCGTCCTCGAGGCCGCCCGCGGGATCTCGCGCGACCTGGGCGCGCCGCGCTGGCCTGCTGTGTGACCTGAGCATCCGTTACGGGCCGCGCTGTCGGCGACGGTAGGCGCGGGTCTTCAGGCGGTTGCCGCAGAGCTGCATCGAGCACCAGCGGGCCGAGCGGTTCTTCGACTCGTCGAAGAAGGCCCACCGGCAGTTCCGGCAAGCCTTCAGGCGCCCCCAGGAGCCGTCGAGCATCGCACCGACCGCGACGCTGACGAGCCGCCCGCAGAGGCCGTCGATCCCGCCCGCCCGCGGCTCGAGCGCGGGCGGGCTTCCCCGCTCGAAGACGACCGTCAGACGGGCTCGGCCCGCTGCCTGGGCGAGGATCTCGAGCGCGGCTTCCTCTTGCTTCGAATCGCCGTTCGCGCGCAAGAGGGCGCGCAGGGCCTCGCGCAGCTCGAGCGCTCGGCCGAGATCCTTCCTGCTGAACCGGGTCGCGGCCGGCACCAGTCGCTGCTCGCGGGCCCAGGCTGCGAGCGCGCCAGGATCGGCGAGCCACTCGCGGCCGTGCTCGAGGTCGACCGTGTTGACGAACAACTGGACGAGCCGGAGCGGCGGCGGAGCGGCCTTCGGTAGGTCGTAGCGCGGCTGCTTCGACACCTGTAACAATATTTTACCGGTGTTGCAAGAGAACGCCCTCGCCTGGCCGCGTCGTCTTCTGCTTCCGATCGCGCTCGGGCTGCGCCGCGTGGCTGCGCGTCCAACCGCCTTCGTGCTGGCCGGAACCGGAATCGCGCTGGCCGCTTGCGCCCTGGCGGCGGTCTCGGCCGCGAGCTTGGTCGTGCAGGATCGCGCAGTCGCGCGCGCGATCGCGAAGCTGCCGCCGTCGGAGCAGGCCGTCCGGGTGACCTGGGTGGGGGTGGGCACCGGTCCGGACGACCGCTGGGCCGCCCTCGACCGACAGGTGCGGGCGGCGACCGCCCGGCTCGGTACGCAGCCGCCGACTGCGGTGATGCTCTATCGCGAGACGCGGCTCGGGAAGACACTCGTCCGCCTCGGCGCGGTGGACGGCGTCGCGCGGGTCGTCGACATGCGCTCGGGGAGAGCCCCGCGACCCTGCCGGCCTGCTCGCTGCGAGGTGGTGGCAATCGGGCCGGGCAGCTCCGTGTCCGCCGTGCCCGGGCTCGTTGGTCGCGGCCGCGCCTCGCTGCTCGCCGGATCCGCGGGTGACTTCTTCGCCGGTGCGGTGCCGGGAGGTCGGCTTCGGCTGGCGGAAGGAGTCGAAGCCACAGCGCGCCTACCCGAGCTGGGCTTCTCGTTGCGAACGTACGGCTGGCTCGCGCCCATCCGCCCGGGCGACGTCAGGGCGTGGGAGCTCGGCGAGTTTCAGGACCGGCTCGTCCGTGCCCGGACGATCCTCCAGGCTCGCTCCTCCCGCTTCGACCTGACCGCGCCCACCGCCGCGCTCGCAGACGCGGGAACAAAGTCCCGGATCGCAGGACGCCGCCTACTCCTCGTCGGTGGGGAGGCGGTCGTCATGCTGCTCGCCTTCGTCCTGCTCGCGGGATCGCGGCTCCGCACGGGTGCGCGCGCGTCGGCGCGGCGGCTCGAATGGTTCGGCGCGGGCCGCTGGCAGATTCGACTGAGCGCGCTCGCCGAGGCGGCCGTCGTGGTCGTGCCGGCGACGGTGCTCGGCTGGCTGCTCGGGGCCGCGGCTGCGCTCGTCCTCGCCGAGGTCACCGATACACCCGCAGGCGCGCTCGTCGGCCGCTCCGTCGCCTCGCCGCGCGCAGCGGCGTTGTTGCTCGCGGTCGCCGGCGCGGGAATCCTCGTTCTCTATGTCGGTGCCCGCGTGCAGACGATCCCGATCGGGGCGCGAACCATCTCCGTCGCGGACGTGGCCGGCGCGGGCGCGCTCGCCGCGGTGCTTGTCGCGTATGCAGCCGGCGCCGACGATGCCCGGTCGCTCGCCTCCAGCGACGGGACGGGCTTCGTGCTCCTGCTCCTGCCCGCCCTGATCGTGCTCGCTGCAGCGGTCGCGCTGGCCCGCCTCCTGCTACCCGCGCTTCGTCTCGTGGAGCGGCTTGCGGGGCACCGCTCGCTCTCGTCCAGGCTTGCACTCCTCTCACTGGCCCGCGCGCCCGGGACGGCGACCATAGCCGTCGTCTTCGTCGGCATCGGCGTCGGCCTCGCAGTCTTCGCGACGGCCTATCGCTCGACCCTGCTTCGCAACGAGGCCGACCACGCGTCGTTCGAGACACCGCTCGACTTCGACGTCCGGGCGCCGGGCACACCGATCGGGGATGCCTACGCCGCCCGTTTCGGCGCCGTTCCCGTCGTTCGCCGAGCCGGGGAAGCGCCGTCGCTCGAGCGTCGCGGCGTCACCCTGCTCGGCCTCCCCGCAGGCGCGCTGCCGCGGCTTCGCTGGCGAGACGACTTCGCCGCCCTCTCGCGCGGAGAGCTCGCAGGCCGCATCGGCGGTCCTCCGGTGAGCCTCCGCGGGATCGCCCTCCCGGCCGACGCGCGCTCTCTCGAGCTTCCGGTCACTGTCCGTGGCGATCCGATCAGGCTCTCCGCGAACATCCGGACGAAGCAGGGCGGCTTTGTCGTCGTCGATCTCGGCGAGCCTCCCACGGGCCGGCCGGCACTGGCGCGTGCTCGCCTGCCGGCCGCGGCCAGAGGCGGGCTGATCGTCGGGCTGCCCGTCGAGTTCACGAGCGCGGAGGCGTTCACCGCCGCACACAGGGCGACTGGCACCGCGCCCCCGCTCGACGTTTTTCGAGCAGGCGTCCTCACGCTTGGCGCCCCGCGGGTGACCAGGCCGAGCGGGGTCAAACGCCTCGCAGTCGACTACCGCAACTGGGTCGGCTCGGAGGGGGGCCGACCGGCTGGGTCCGCCTCCGCGAACGAGCTTCGCGTCCGCTACCTGCTCACACAGCAGCAGCTCTTTCGCCTTCGTCCCCGCCAGCCCACGGACGCCTCCCCGATCCCTGTGGTCGCTTCCAGGTCGCTCGCGCGCGCTGCAGGGGCAAACGGTGTGCTGCGGCTCTACGTGGGGACGGCATCGGTGAACGTGCGGATCGCAGCCACGGCGCGGCTCTTCCCCTCCTTGTCGGGAGATTTCGTTGTCGCCGACCGGTCACGGCTCGAGACCGCCCTCAATGCCGCAGTTCCGGGCTCGGCGCTCGCGGACGAAGCCTGGGTCGAGGGAGGGCCGGGTCTCGGCGCGACACTTGCCGACACAGCGCCGGTCCCGGTTCGCGTCAGCTCGCGGCGCGCGCGCGAGGCAGAGCTGCAGGAGGACCCGCTTGCGCGCGGCTCCCTGCTCGTCCTCGCGGCTGCCGCAGCAGCGGCGCTCGCGCTCTCCCTCGTCGGGCTCGCGCTGACGATCTCCGTCGATCTCCGCGACGAAGCCGGCGAGCTCCTCGATCTCGAGACGCAAGGGTTGGGTCCGGCAGGGCTCCGGCGCCACCTGCGACTGCGTGCTCTCGCAGTTCTCCTCGCCGGCCTCGTGGGTGGGCTTGCGATCGGCGGTGCGCTGACACTGGCGGTGGTCGAGGCGCTCGCGGTGAGCGCGAACTCGACCGACCCCGTGCCGCCGCTCGTGCTCGAGCCCGGTTGGGTCGCGCTTTTCCTCTCGCTCGGCATCTTCGTTGCGCTCGCGCTGGTCGCCGGCGGATTGCAGACGCGAGCTGCCTTTCGGGACCGCACGGCGGTCAGCTCCCCGGAGGCGACGTGAGTCCCGCCGTCGAGGTCGAGGACGTCTTCCGCGTCTACGCGACGGAGGAGGGCACCGCAGCCGCGCTCCAGGGCCTCAGCGTCACCGTGCAGCCGGGAGAGATCGTCGTCGTGCTCGGTCCGAGCGGCTCGGGCAAGACGACGCTGCTCAGGATCCTCGCAGGGTTGGACCGTCCCTCGGCGGGACAGGTGCGGGTCTTCGGCGTCGATCTGCGCCGCCTCCGCGGCCGGCGCCTCGACCGCTATCGAACCGGGCGGCTCGGCTACGCCGACCAGCGCTACGCGCAGGCGCTTGCCCCCGAGCTGACCGCCGGTGAGCTCGTGTCGCTGCGGCTGGCGCTCGCCGGCGCGTCCGCTCGGTCGCGGCGCCGGCGCGCTCACGAGCTCCTGGGGCAGGTCGGCCTGGCCGAACGTGCCGATGCCTACCCGCGCGAGCTCTCGGGCGGCGAGCAGCAGCGCGTCGCGCTCTGCGCGGCGCTCGCCCATCGGCCGCCTCTGCTGCTGGCAGACGAGCCGACCGGCGAGCTCGATGCCGAGAACGCGGCGGTCGTCTACGAGTTGATCGGCGAGCTCGCCCGCGCCCAGGAGACGACCGTCGTCCTCGTCAGCCACGACGCGAGCTCAGCCTCGATCGCGGACCGGATCGTCCACATCCGCGACGGGCGCGTGAGCGCGGAGAGCGCGCGGCGGCAGCCGGAGACCGAGGAGATCGTCGTCGCCCGCGGCGGCTGGCTGAGGCTCCCGGAGGAGCTGCTCCGGCGAAGCGGCATCTCGTCGCGAGCGCGGGCGAGGCTCGAAAGGGAAACGATCGTGATCGAGTCGGCCGAGAACGGCTCCGCCGCGGCCTTGTCCCCGCGGTCTCCCGCCGATGACCGCCGCGCGGCCGGCCCGGGCGGTGTCGCCGTCGAGCTGCGCGGCGTCCGGAAGCGGCACGGCACCGGCCGGAACGAGCGGCTCGTCCTCTCGGGGCTGACGGCTTCGATCGACTGGGGCAGGCTCACCGTCGTCACGGGCCCCTCCGGCTCCGGCAAGACGACGCTCCTCAACCTGCTCGCCGGTCTCGACCTGGCGGATGCGGGTGAGGTCGTCGTTCTCGGCACGCGACTCGCCGAGCTCGACCGGGGTCAACGCGCCGAGTTTCGGCGTGAGCGGCTTGCGCTCGTTTCGCAGGACCCGCCCTTGGTCTCGTTCCTGAGCGCGCACGAGAACGTCGTTCTCTTTCTCGGGCTGCGCGAATTCGACGAGGCGGAGGCTTCGGAGCGTGCGCACGAGGCGCTCGCGGCCGTGGGGCTCGAGCAGCTCGCGGAGCAGCGGGTCTCGCAGCTCTCGACCGGTGAGCAGGAGCGAGTCGCGATCGCACGCGCCCTGGCCTCGGCGCCGGCGCTCCTGCTCGCGGATGAGCCGACCGCGCGGCTCGACCATGCGAACGCCCTGGCGATCGGCGTGCTCCTCTCCCGGGTGGCCCGCGCGCAGGGCGTGGCGGTCGTCTGTGCGACCCACGATCCCACCGTGATCGAGCAGGCCGACGCGCAGCTGGCGCTGGCTTAGGAGGGCTAGGCGAGCAGGTGGCGGTTCTGGGCGAGCGCTTCGAGGACGAGGTCGACGTCCTCGAGCGAGTTGTACGCGTGTGCCGAGATCCGCAGGTTGCCGTCCCGCTCAGAGGTGACGATGCCCCAGCGCCCGAGCGCGGCGACCAGCGCGTTCACGTCGGTCGAGCGCACGCAGATCAGGGCTCCGTGGCGCTCTCGCTCCCGCGGCGTCACGACGGCGCCGCCGAGCTCGTCGATGCCCGCAACCAGGTGCGCGTTCAGGTGCAGCACGTGCTCGCGCGTCTCCTCGATCCCGATCTCCTGCATGAGCTCGATGCCCGCGATCCCCGCGTAGATCGACGGGATGGGCGGCGTGCCCGACTGGAAGCGCCTCGCCGTCGGTGACGGCGAATAGTCCCACGCGTCCATCTGGAAGATGTCCTGGTCGGCGAACCAGCCGGTCGCTGTCGGCCGCGCACGCTCGAAGAGCTCGCGGCGGCAGTAGAAGAAGCCGAGGCCGGCCGAGGCGAGCAGGTACTTGAGGGCACCCGCCGCGAGGAAGTCGACGCCGAGCTCCTTCACGTCCAGTGGCACCGAGCCGGCGGATTGGTATGCGTCCAGCAGCACCAGCACCCCGCGCTCGTGAGCGAGCTCGACGACGCGCTCGACGTCGATCATCTCGCCCGTTCGGTACGAGACGTGAGTGATCGAGACGACCGCAGTGTCGTCGTCGATCGCCCGCTCGAAGCCGTCGAGGGGCACGTGCACGACCCGGGCGCCGCGCGACTCCTGCGCGTGCCAGATCTGGCCCACGGTCGGGAACTCGAGGTCGGTCGTCACGATCTTCGAGCGCTTCGCGTAGCGCAGCCCGCTCGCGAGCGCGCTGACGCCGGCCGAGAGCGATGTCGTCACAGCGACCTCGTCCGGGTCGGCGTTGATCAGCCCGGCGAATGCGGCACGCGCGGCCTCGGTTCGCTCGACCCAGTACTCCCACGGCGCGCCCTTCTCGTCCCAGTCGCGCAGATAGTCCTCGTACGACTGGCGGACGGCGTCCGAGAGCGCGCCCTGCGAGCAGGAGTTGATGTAGACGAGTCGCTCGAAGATCGGGAACCGGTGCCGGATCCGGTCCGGCAGCGGCCCCGCCGCCCGGGGCTTAGCGACCAAGGTAGGCCTTCCGGAGATCCTCGTGCGCCAGGAGCGCCTGCGCCGAATCCGCGAGCACGATCCGCCCGGTCTGCAACACGTAGCCGCGGTCCGCGATCGACAACGACACGTTGGCGTTCTGCTCCACGACGAGCACGGCGACGCCCGACTCGTGCACCCGCTGGATGATCTCGAAGTTCCGCTCGACCAGGATCGGCGCGAGCCCCATCGACGGCTCATCCATCAGCAGGAGCTTCGGCTCCAACATCAGCGCGCGCCCCATTGCGACCATCTGCTGCTCGCCGCCGCTCAACGTGCCCGCAAGCTGTTTGCGACGGTCACGCAGCACAGGGAAGAGCTCGAAGACGCGCTCGAGCGCCTCGCCGCGACCGGTCTTTCGCAGGTAGGCGCCCATCTCGAGGTTCTCGAGAACGGTCATCGGCGCGAACAGCCTGCGATTCTCCGGCACGATCGCTATCCCCTTGCCGATCCGGTAGCTCGTCTTCCGGTCGGTCACGTCCTCGCCGTCGAACTCGACGGTTCCGCGACGCGCTCGGACGATGCCGAGGATCGTCTTCAGCGTCGTCGACTTTCCCGACGCGTTCCCGCCGAGGAGACACACGAGCTCTCCCTCGCCCACCTCGAGCGAGACGCCCTGCAGGATGTGAATCTCCCCGTAGTAGGTGTCGATGTCGCGTAACTGCAGCAGCATCACGCCGTCGCCCGCAGTCCGAGGTAGGCCTCGATCACGAGCTCGTTCGTCGCCACCTCCTCGAAGGAGCCCTCTGCGATCTTCACGCCGTGGTCGAGGGCGATGACGCGGTCGGAGATGCCTTCGACGACGTGCATGTCGTGCTCGATCACCATCACCGTGTAGCCGCCCTCGGTGCGCAGGCGGCCGATCAGCTCGGTCAGCTCTTGCGTCTCGGCCGGGTTCATTCCCGCCGCGGGCTCGTCGAGCAGGAGCAGGCGCGGGTTCGCTCCCATTGCACGGGCGATCTCGAGCCGGCGCCGGTTGGCGTACGACAGGCTGTACGCGGGCTGATCGAGGCGGTAGCCGACGAGCCGCGGGCCGAAGAACGCGAGTTTCTCCTCGGCGAATTGCGCGATCTCGCGCTCCTCGCGGCGGGCGCGCGGTAGCCGCAGGACGGCTTCGATCGCGGTCGACTTCGTGTGACCGTAGGCGGCGGCCATCACGTTCTCCTTGACGCTCATGTTCAGGAACAGCCGCAGCGTCTGGAAGGTGCGCGCGATCCCGAGCCGGGTGATCTTGTGCGGCGCGAGCCCGGCGATGTTGCGTCCCTCGAACACGATCTCGCCCCCATCGGGCGCGTAGAGGCCGGTGACGAGGTTGAAAACGGTTGTCTTGCCGGCCCCGTTCGGCCCGATCAGGCTCACGATCTCACCCTCGTCGACGTGCAGGTCGAGCCCGTCGACGACCTGCAGCCCGCCGAACGACTTCTCCAGGCCTTTCAGCTCGAAGAGAGGCCGCTTCTCGGGCATCAGACGATCTCCACGCGCGGTGTGCCGAGCAGCCCCTGCGGGCGCACGGTCATCAGAGCGACGAGCAGCGAGCCGAAGAGGATCCAGCGTGCGACTGCGGGCTCCTCGACGAAGGCGTTCTCCCACACGATCGCCGCCAGGTAGACCGCGGGAACGAGCGCGACCGTCCGCGCCCAGCCGCGCAGCTGGGTCAGGATCAGCACGGCGACGACGAGGCTGACGTACGCGAAGTTGCCGAAGTTCCCGTGGCCGCTCGGGATCACGACCCAGTTTCCGATTGCGCCGGCGAGTCGTCCGCCCTCGACGACCGAGCCGCCGGTCCAAGAGGGCGCGACAGCTTCGACGACCGCCTGGGTGACGAGCCCCAAGGCGATCACGCCGGCGACGACCGCGCCGAGCCGCCAGCGGTTGCGCACGCTCAAGAGGAGCACGAGCAGGAGGACGGCGTAGTAGAGAACCCGCGCGTTCGACTGCGGATTCTCGGGCGCGAGGAACTGGAACGAGACGTTGATGACGATCGCGCCGAGGACGACCCCCGTCAGGCTTCCGATCCCGCCGAGGATTACGACCGCGTAGATCGTGATCAGCAGCGGGACGTCGAAGTTTCCCGCTGTCACCGCAGTCAGCACGGAGGCGAAGAAGCAACCGGCGAGGCCCGCGATTCCCGCGCCGATGGCAAACGCCATCAGCTTCAGCCGGTTGACCGGGATCGACATGGCGGCCGCGGCCAGCGGATCCTCGCGGAGGGCCCGCCATGCGCGGCCCGTGCGCGACTCGCTGAGAAAGTGCAGCGCCGCGAGGGTTAGCACCACCACTCCGAGCAGGAAGTAGAACTGCTGCGTTCTCGTGCTAAGTGTGTAACCGAAGAACTCGAGGGGATCGATGTCGGCGAGGCCGTTTGGGCCACCGGTCAGCCCTTTGCCGTGCACGGTGGGATTCCCGACGTTGACGAAGACGACGAAGGCCTGGCCGAAGAAGAGCGTCACGATCGCGAGGTAGTCGCCGAGCAGTCGGCGCGAGGGAATGCCGAGGAGGAGACCGAGCAGCGCAGTGGCAACGACGATGATCGGGATCGAAGCCTCGGCCGGCCAGTGAATCCCGTACTGCTCCGAGGAAAGCTCGGCATAGAAATACGCGCCGAAGCCGAAGAAGGCTATGTAGCCGAGATCAAGCAGCCCCGCGTAGCCGACAACCACGTTCAGCCCGAGCCCCAGGAGGACGTAGAGCAGAGTGAAGATCCCGTAGACGAAGAGGTCACCGCGGCCCATCCAGAGCGGGAGCGACCCGGCCAGGAGGGCAAAGAGCGTGAGCCGCGCCGGGGGCGGCACGTAGCCCGACGCTCGGCGGGTCAGCCCCCCGAAGCCCGTTGGGCGCTCGATCCGCTCCTCGTGCTGCGCGACCCAGTCGTCGGTGCCGACCCGCTGCTGATCGGGAGGCTGCGCCATCAGTGCCCCTTCCAGTGATGCTCCCCCGCTTCCGGGGGTCGAGGAGCAAGCCAGGGTATGGCGCTCGCTGCGTTGCAGCTCACGAGAACCCCAATGCTTTTCAGCATTGGGGTGACTGAGGACGCCGCCTGGCGCCGCTCATCGGCCGCCGGAAGTGATGGGTTCATTGCTGGGAGCGGCACTAAACCTTCTGGATCGCTTTCGTCCCGAGCAATCCGCTCGGTCTCACGAGGAGGACGAAGATGAGGATCCCGAACACGATCAGGTCGGCCCAGCGACCGCCTACGTAGCCCTGGCCGAACGCCTCGGTCAGACCAACGAGCAGTCCACCGAGCATCGCGCCCGGAATGCTGCCGATGCCGCCGACGACCGCTGCCGTGAAGCCCTTCAGGCCGGCGAGAAAGCCCATCAAGTGGAACACCTGGCTGAAGAGGAGCCCGAACATGACTCCGGCCGCACCCGCCAGCACCGAGCCGATGAAGAACGTCGAGGCGATCACGCGGTCGACGTCGATCCCCATCATCGCCGCCCCCTCGCGGTCGTATGCAGTCGCCCGCATCGCCTTTCCAACTCGCGTTCGCGCCACAACCAGGGTCAGCGTGACCATCAACGCCAGCGTGATCAGCAGCACGGCGACCTGGATGCGCTGGACGTTGACGTCCGCGACCTTGAACGCCGGCTTGAAGAGCGGCCCGAGCTCGAACTGCTCGGGGTGCGGCGAGCCGAGCACGAACGAGTTGTACGAACGGAAGTCCGCTCCGAACAGGAGCAGCATGCTGTTCTCGAGGAAGAACGCGACCCCGAGTGCGCTGATCAGCGGCGCGATCCGCGGCGCCTCCCGCAGTGGTCGGTACGCGAAGCGCTCGATGGCGACGCCGAGCAAGCCCGCTCCGAGCATCGCGGCCAGAAACATCAGCACGATCAGCGGCAGCAGCGCAATGTTCGGCGAGAGTGGCCCCCCGAGCGCGCTCAGCGTGCCGTAGCCGATGAAGGCTCCGACCATGTAGACGTCGCCGTGGGCGAAATTGAGGAGCTTGAGAATGCCGTAGACGAGCGAGTAGCCGAGCGCGATCAGCGCGTAGAGGCTGCCGAGCGTCAGACCGTTGACCAGCAGCTGGGTAAAGAGAGTGACGTCGAACGCGAGCGGGAGTTCCACCACGGGGCGGAAAGGTTCTCAGAACGGCATGCGGCCCATCGGGTGGATGGGCCGCATGCCGTAGGTCATGTGTTGACGTTCGATCAGCCGATGCGTACGTACGCGCCGTTCGGCTGGATCCGGTAAATGCCGAAGTCGGCCGGACGCTGCATGTCGCCGGGGCCGAGCGGGAACTTGAGCTTCTGGGCGAACTTGACGGCGAAGCCGAGCAGCGACTGGGCCGTTGGGATCACCGTGGTGTTGATGTTGCGCCGCACCTCGGTGCGCGTCGCCGAGCCATTCCGGCACGACTTGTCGATCGCCCGTCCGACGACCTGGGTCGCCACGTAGGTGGGCAGGCCGAAAAGATCTCCCTGGCCCTTCCCTGGGCCCCTCTTGTACTTCGCGATGACCTTGCTCTTGAGGTCGATCGGGAAGAAAGAGATCAACGAGCCCGGGATCTTGAAGTTGTCCGGGTCGAAGAGCCCGTCCGAGCCGAACAGCCTTGCGTTCTTGCCGGCGGCTCGGAGTTGCTGACCGAAGAGCTGGGCCTTCGGCGCAAGCTGCCACGGGACGTAGACGACCTGCGTGTCGCCGGGAATGCGGGCAACGAGCGACGAGAAGTCGGTCGTATTCGCCTCACTCACCGACTCGCGCCGCACATTGAGGCCGGCGGCCCTGAGAATCCTCTCCACCGTGTCGGAGAGCCCCGTGCTGTAGCTGTTCTGAGCGTCCACGACGACGACACGATTTGCGTGCAGCTTGGTTCGAATCCAGCTTGCAACGCGGGGGCCCTGCTGATCGTCGTTCGGCACCGTGCGGAAGAAGAAGCCCTTGCGAGTGCCGTCAGTCGTCAGGGTCGTGCGGGTGGCCGTGCCCGAGATGTTCCCGAGCCCGCCCGCGCGCAACGGGGCCGTCGAGACCTGAACCTCCTGGCTCCCAGCCGGCCCGACGACGGCGAGGATCTGCGAGTTCGACGCGAACCGCTCGGCGACCTGGATTGCCTGCGCCGTGTCCGGTAGCTGTGTGTCACCGACCACTAGCCGCAACTTCGTCCGGTGCGCTCGGTTGTAGCGAGTCACGTAGAACTGGCCCCACTTTTGCATCTGCTGTCCGAGCGACGCGGCTGCGCCCGTAATCGGGGCCGCGAAGCCGATCGTCCGCGTTCTGCCGCACCTGAGCAGAGCCTGATCGGGTCCGGTGGGACCTGCTGTCGATTTTGTGCGGTTGGGGCTGGTACCCCCGAACGCCGCCGCAGTTGCGGCGAGCGCGGCCACCAGGGCCGCGACTAGAAAGCCTTTCTTCATTCTTCCTCCCTCTAGGTTGTCTCTCCTTAGACGTGCATTCGAGCCAATGGTTTTTCAAGCACGGCCGGCCGGATCGCCCGCTGGGTGGAAGACCCCGAGCACTCGCATCGGTCCCGGGCCGTGGTTCTCGAGACAGTGCGCGACCCTGGGCGGCAGATGGATGCAGGAGCCCGGTCCGATGGGAGTGCGCGTCCCATCAAGGTGAAGCGTGCCCTCGCCCTCGACGACGTAGATCACCTCGTCGTAGACGTGGCCGTGATCCGGCGCCCGGCTGGGGTCGATGACTCCGAGAAACTGGGTCACATCGTCCGAGCCGACCTCGGGGTCGGCGAGGTAGCGAAAGCGGCGTTCTTCTCCCGCGGGAAGCGTGGGCCGGTCGGCGTGGCGGACTGTGCGCTTTGCCGGCGGGCGCGCCGATCCGTTTTCCTGCGGAAGGCTGACGGCGACCATGACGAGCTCGTCGGGCCCAGGGTTGTCGACCTCGTAGCTCTCGCCCGCTGCGACGTAGGCACCGGTGTCGGGCTCGAGGTCGTGCGCGTGGCTCTCCACGAGCAGCGTTCCGCGGCCGGCGGCGACATAGAGGATCTGCTGGGCTCTATCGAGCCCGCGCGGCTTCGAGCGGCCCGGGGCGAAGCGGAGCACCCGCTGTTCCAGCCGCTCCGAGCCGGAGGTGCTGTCGATGGTGATTCGCTCGGCGGCCGTGTCGCCGTCCGCTCGCCGCGCCTCAACGGCGTCTTCCGCAGTCACGAATCCGCGCATCTGGCGGATTGTCGCACTCTGTGAACGTTTTGAGAGGATCTTGCGCATGATCACGCGGCCTCTGGGCGCGAGCGGGCTCGAGGTCTCACGTCTCATCCTCGGCTGCGGGAACTTCGGCGGGATCGGCTCGGCGCCTCGGTTCTTCGGGCAGGGCGAGAGCGAGGAGGAGGCGCACCGCCTGATGGACGCGGCCTGGGAGCTCGGCATCAACGTCTTCGACACGGCCGACGCCTACGGGGGAGGCCGCAGCGAGACTTGGATCGGCCGCTGGCGCAAGCGGACCGGAAACGACGTCGTCCTCAGCACGAAGGTCTTTCACTCCGTCGAAGGCGATCCGAGTGACCACGGGCTCTCGCGCGAGCGCATCCTGCGGCAGATCGACGGCAGCCTCAGGCGCCTCGGGGTGGAGCAGGTGGACATGTACCTGATTCACGAGCCCGATCCCGAGACGCCGCTCGAGGAGACGCTGGATGCGCTCGACGACCTGGTGCAGGCCGGGAAAGTGCGCGCGATCGGTGCGAGCAACGTCGACCGACGCTGGCTCGAACAGGCCGCCGGCCGCGTCCAGTGGGTGCAGAACTCGTATTCACTGCTCGACCGCGAGTCAGAGGACGTGCTCGCGCTCTGCACGGAGCAGGGCCTCGGCTTCACGCCGTTCAGCCCGCTCGCGGGCGGGTGGCTGACTGGTAAGTACCGCCGCGGCCGCCCGCCTCCTCCCGACTCGCGCATGACGACGCGGCCCGAGCCGTACCTGCACCTCGACAACGAGGCGGTTTACAGCAGCCTCGACCAGCTCGCAGCCGCGGCCTCCGAGCGCGGCGTCGACATGCCCACGCTCGCGCTCGCCTGGCTGTTCGCAGATGTGCGTATCGCAGCGGTCGTTCTCGGCCCGCGCCGGCCCGAGCACCTCGAGCCAGGGCGCGCTGCGCTCGACCTCGGGCTCACTCCTTCACAGCGCGATGAGCTAGCGTCGCTCTTTCCCTGATGGCCGTGCTCGTGCTCAACCAAGAGGAAGTCGAGCGTCTGCTCGACATGGAGGGCTGCATCGAGGCAATGGCGGATGCGCTCTCTTCGCTTGCCCGCGGCGAGGTTCACGTGCCGCTCCGCTTCGTCGTCAAGCCGGAGAACGAGCCGAGCCTGATCGGGCTGATGCCCGCCCACCGCGCTGGCGACGCGCCGCTCTACTCGCTGAAGACGGTCTGCGTCTTCCCGGACAATCCGCAGCGGGGGCTGGATGCCCATCAGGGGACGGTGACGCTCTTCGACGGCGAAACCGGAGAGGTGCGCGCGCTCATGAACGCCTCGGCGATCACGGCCATCAGGACGGCGGCGGTCTCGGCGGTTGCCACGCGGCTGTTGGCGCGAGAGGACGCTCGCGAGCTCGGCGTGCTCGGCGCCGGGGTCCAGGCACGGTCGCACCTCGAAGCCCTGCGGCTCGTGCGCAACTTCGAGCACGTGCGCATCTTCAGCCCGACCGCGGAGCACGCGCAGGCACTTGCCGCGGAGGCCGGAGCGGAAGCCGTCGAGACCGCGGAGGAGGCAGTGCGCGGCGCGGACGTCATCGTGACGGCCACGAGCTCGGTCGAGCCGGTGCTGCAGCGGGACTGGCTGCAGGAAGGGGCGCACGTAAATGTCGTCGGCGGCCGGCCGCCCATGATGCGGGAGCTCGACATAGCCACGATCGCGGACTCGGCGTTCTTCGTCGACCGCCGCGAGTCGGCCGAGGCCGAGGCCTTCGACTACCGGGACGCCCTCGAGGCGGGGGAAATCGGCCCCGACCACATCAGGGCCGAGATCGGGGAGGTGCTCATCGGCGCGAAGCCGGGCCGATCAGCCGACGACGAGCTCACGGTCTTTCGCTCGCTCGGCCTCGCCGTCGAGGATCTCGCTGCCGCCGAGTACGTCGTCCACCGCGCGCGCGAGACGGGCGCCGGCATCGAGGTCGAGTTTTGATTCCCCTCGAGGACATCCGGAGCGCGCAGGAGACGCTGGCCGGGACCGCAATCCGCACGCCGCTCGTTCGCCTCCATGCCGGCGATGGCGCGGAGATCTACCTCAAGCTCGAGAACCTCCAGCCGATCGGCTCGTTCAAGATCCGAGGCGCCTACAACGCGGCGCGGCGGGCGAGGCCCGAAGAGGTCGCCGCCGGCCTCGTCACGGCGAGTGCGGGGAACATGGCTCAGGGCGTGGCGTGGGCCGCGCGAGAGCTCGGCGTGCCGTGCACCGTGATCGCCCCGGACCACGCGCCGGAGACGAAGCTCGCTGCAATCGACCGTCTCGGCGGTCGGGTCATCAAGGTGCCGTTCGACGAGTGGTGGGAGGCGATGGAGAGCTACGGGTACGAGGGCGTCGAAGGCCTTTTCCTCCATCCGGTCGAGAACGAAGACGTCATGGCCGGCAACGGCACGATCGGCCTCGAGATCCTCGAAGACTTGCCCGACCCAGACGTCGTGCTCGTACCGTGGGGCGGCGGCGGGCTGATGGTCGGTATCGCCAGCGCGATCAAGGCGCAGCGGCCCGAGACGAAGTTCTTCGGCGTCGAGATCGAGACGGCCGCGCCGCTGAACGCGACGTTCAGCGCCGGGTCGCCGCAAGAGATCGAGTACCAGCCGAGCTTCGTCGACGGCGCCGGCTCCAAAGCGCTTTTGCCCAAGATGTGGGCGCTCGGGGAGCCGCTCCTCGACGGTGCTCACACGGCTTCGCTCGAAGAGACCGCCGGCGCGATACGCCTGCTCGCCGAGCGAGTCCGCGTGATCGCCGAAGGCGCCGGAGCGCTCGGGCCTGCAGTCGCACTCTCCGGCAGGGCAGGCACCGGCAAGATCGTCTGCGTCGTCTCGGGCGGCAACATCGATTTCTCCACGCTGAGCGTGATCCTGGCCGGGGAAACGCCCGGCTGAGGCTTAGGCGCGGACGGTGCGGCTCGTGTTCGCGAGATGCTCGCGGTCGGCGCCGATGCGGGCGCGGAACTTCGCGCGCGTCGGCGACGACTTCCGTACGAGCTGGAAGGTCGACCTGCGCGTCGTCCGGACCTTGGCGATCGTGACCCAGCGTGAGCCCTTGCGGCGCTGGATCAGCACGACGCGCCGCGGATGGCGTGGCCCGACCGTGCCGCGCAGGTAGGTCTTGCCGCTTCTGCGCGAGCCCCGGAGCGTGATCGAATGCTTCACGGCCACGACCACCGTCGGCTCCGGGGAGACGCCTGTGAAGCCGGCCTTGTAGGTCGTCTTCTTGGTCGGCTTGAGCACCGCGCGGTAGCTTCCCGCTGCGTCTGTCGTGGCCGGCGGGAGGACCGTGAACGTTGTCGCTCCGATCGGCTGCGCGCCGAGCGCGACGGCCTGGCCCACGACTAGGGCACCCGCTTGCGTGAGCGTCCCCGAGAGAGTCACCGCTTTGCCGAAGACGATCGTCCGTGGCGCCGCAGCCAGCGACAACCCAGGCGCGGGCAGAGGAACGGCGCTGTCGTAGAGCACCTTGAAGGACTGAACGCGCGGGGTTGCCTGACCGTCGGCCGACTGGAGGTCGAAGACGACGCGCAACGACTGGTGTGCTGCAGCGACGACGCCGGTCAGGTCGAGTGTCGTATCTCCTGTGTTCAGCGCAGCGGTCGCGACCTGCTCCCCGGTGGCCGCGTCCAGCACGCGTGCGGTGCCCGAGCCGCTCCCCCCGCCGTTCGGCGAGAAGATGCTCATGGTCGCGGTGAACGAGCGCCAGGCGGTGACGGCGCGCCCGACGGAGGGGCCGATCGAGGTGGAGGAGCCGCTGCCGGCTGGAGAGAAGCTGACGGGCGCATGGGTGAGCTCGACCTTGTCGAGCAGCGGGCTGCCGGCCGGGTTGGAGAGTCGCGCCTGCCAGCGAACGCCGCGAACGGTCAGCAGGAAGTTGAGCGCCTCGGTCGGGCTCGACACCGTGACCGGAAAGTAGTCGGACCAGAACTCGCTTCCGCCCGAGGAGTACGGCTGCAGGAAACTGAGCCAGAGTGCGACCGAGCTTCCGCTCGAGGTGCGCACGAGTTGGCGGAAGTCGCGCACGCTCGTGGACGAGTTGCCGAGCTGGTAGGTCGCCCAGCCCGTCGGAATGCCCGGCTGGGGGCTGCCGGGAGTCGGGTACGCCGTCGTGGCGTGATTGCCGCGCGTGCGGCCGGTCCGGTCGACTCCGCTCGTCCAGACGTGCAGCGTCGCGCCATCGATCAGCATCCCGGTCGGCTCGACAGCGGTTTCATCGGCGGCATACGCATTGAGGCTCGGGTCGAGGACGACGCCGCGCTTCGTCCAGCTGATGCCGTCGGCGGAGGTCGCGTACCCCATGCGCTCGATCGACTTGCCTTCGAGGGTCTCGACGCCGGTGTAGAGCATCCGGAAGTCGCCCGCGCCGGCTTTGATCACGACCGGGTCCTTGACCGAGGTCGCGTCGAAATCGATCGCGGCTCCGAGGTCGAGGACCGCGTTTGCGGCCCGAGTGAAGGGGCCGGTCGGAGAGGTCGCAGTCGCGCGTCCGATCTTCGCTGTGCCGGCGGACCCGACCCCCGTGTAGTACATGACGTAGCTCGCACCGTCCTTGATCACCGATGGATGGGCGACCTCGTCGGCATCGAAGCCGGATCCGTCGCCGCCGAGCAGCTGGTTGCGCGCCGACCAGGAGCCGTTGTTTGGCTGCTTCGTGACGCCGTCCTCCGGTGTCGAGGCGAACCCGATCGAGCCGGTGCCTCCTGAGTCGAGCCCGGTGAAGTAGACGTAATAGGTAGACGCGTCGTAGAGCGCGCTCGGGTCGCGCTGGCCGCCGTTGTCGAACGCTGCGGGGTTTCCGAGGGCGAAGAGCGCACCGCCGTTGGCGCCGGAGACGGAGACCTTCGTCCACGTCGTCCCATCGGCCGACGTGGCCTCTCCGAGGCGAGGCTTGAAGTCGCTGCCGCGGGTGCCCCAGTAGAAGCCGGCCAGCTTCGGCGTGGCCCCGGCGGGGGCAACCGCTGCGAGGCCCGATGCCTGGCGCGCGTCGAACGCCGTTCCAAGTGCGCCGACGTTCAGCACGGAGCCGCCGGTCTGCGAGCCGTTGACCTTGCCGAAGGAGTTGCCGTCGTTCGAGGTGGCGAGGCCGATCCGCGTATGGAAGTTCCCGTTCGCGTCGATCGTGTTTCCGGCGTAATAGAGCTTGTACGGCGTGGGAGCGCCGGGGTCCTGGAGGAGCTCCGGCGAATTCAGGTTCGAGTAGTCGAAGTTCGTGTTCGAACCGGATGGGTTCACGGACGGGCTCGGGCCCGCCCAAGCGATCCCGTCGCTCGAAGTCGTGTTCATGATCTTCGTCTGGAAGACGCCGCCCCCGACGAGCTTGCGGCCCGTGAGGAGCATCGAGTAGCCGGTCGTGGTTTTCCAGACCGTTGGTGCAAATGCGCCGAACGCGATGTTCGCGCTGACACCGGGATCTTCGGGGGCGATCACCTTGCCGCCCTTCGCCCAGGTGATGCCGTCGGTGGAAGTTGCGTACGCGACTCGCTTCTTGCTCGAGTCGTCGCCCGTGTACCACATCTTCCAGGTCGAGCCGTCCCTCAGGACAGTCGGGTCGGCCGCGCTGAAGCTGTCGGCAGAACCGGCCGGCCCGTGCGCGAGCACCGGCGTCGGGAGCGGGCCGAAGCTTGGGTACTTGGCCCAGGTGATTCCGTCGAGGGAGGTCGCGTAGCCGATGGCGCCGAAGACGCCGGATCGACCCGAGTACCACATCCGGTAGGGCGTGACCGGATCGGCCGAGTCGTAGACGACGTCGGCACCGTAGGCGCCGTCTCCGTCGAACGCGCCGGGCGTTCCCTGCAGGACGGGCGTGCCGGAGTTGGCACGCGCCCATGTGACCCCGTCGCTCGACGTGGCCATGAAGAGGGCCGGCTCGCCGCCGTCCTCAGAGGTGCCCGAGTACCACATGACGTAGGTCGAGCCCACCTTCGCCAGCGCTGGATCGTCGACGTTGTCGCTGTCGAGCACGGCCGCGGCCGTTGGGCGCAAGACGGGATTCGCTGCGTCGAGCCCGAGTGGCAGCAGCGTCGTCGGCAGGCCGAGTGTCGCTCCGGCGCCCGTTCCGCTGCGGACGAGCGTGCGGACGCCGACCGGCGGGAATGTGACGCTCTCGTACGTGATGCCGCTGTCGAAGTCGGTGTTGCTGTCCCACGGCGCGACGCTCGGCGCGCCGTTCGTCGTCAGACGGAGCCCGCCGAGCGCGTCGAGTGTCGTATTCGTCAGCGGCAGCTGAAGGCAGCTTGTGTCGATGAACGTCTCGAAGAAGGCGCTGTCGTCCCTCGAGCATGCTTGCGCGGCGCTCGCCCCAAGGAGCGTGACTGCCGAGATGACGGCCGCAAGCAATGCCGCGCGACGCATTCGATCCCTATCGGGTTTCGGCAGAAGAGTCTTGATCGCTCGTGGTCAGACGACAGGGGCTGCCGTCACCCGAAGGAGTGATTTGCAGGATCTTTACAGAGGGGGACCCGTTTTCTTACATCCGCCGGTCTCTGTTAGACGAGATCCCAAAAGGAGGCAACGACAAGATGAAGTCAAGAATCGCAATCGCGGTCGCGCTGGCCGCTCTGGTCATCCCGGCGGCATCGTTCGCCGAGGGGCCGACCGGGCAGGACCGCGCGAACGCCGCCCGCGTCTGTAGCGCGCTTCGCGCCTCGATGGGCGCGGAATCCTTCAAGCTCGCCTACGGCACGGTGGCATCCAAGCGCCGGAACGCCTTCGGGCGCTGCGTGTCGCAATGGGCACACGCCGAGCACCAGAACCGTCTGAGCGCCCGGACTGCGTGCCAGGCCGAGCAGAGTGACCCGAACTTCGCGGCGAGCCACGACGGCAAGAGCTTCGCCGAGTTCTACGGCAAGGGCCCGAACGGCGCGAACGCCTTCGAGCGCTGCGTCTCGGCGAAGGTGAAGGCGGCCAGGGCCGAGGCCCTGAGCAACACGGTGAACGCGGCCCGGCAGTGCAAGGCCGAGCGCAACTTGCTCGGAGCCGTTCCATTCCGTGCCAAGTACGGCTCGACTGAGAACGACCGCAACGCCTTCGGCAAGTGCGTCTCCAAGCTTGCGAAGGAGCAGCCAGCCTAGCGCTGAGGATCTGACGCGCAGAAAGGCCCGCCTCGCGTGCTCCGTCGAGGCGGGCCTTTCCTTTGCTCGGCGCCTAAGAACTCGAATCGAATGAAGGGACTCGTCCACTGCCTCCGCCAGCGCGCCTGACTTGAGGACTCGGCCGCGGCCACAGGATCGTATGGTGGTATGGACACTCGCCTTATGCGCCGCCGCCTCCTCATCACGGGGATCGGATTCTCGGTGTTGGGCGCCGCGACTGCCGCTGCATTGACGATCACGGCGCACCGATCCACGTCGAAGCGCGTTCTGAGCTGCGCAGGAGTATCGGTGCGCCTGCCCGCCGGATGGCACGGGCGCATGCGGCGCGGCAACGGAGGCGTCTTCACCATCACGCTAGCGACCTTCTCGCTCGTTGCTGAGACAGACGCCGTCGATGAGCGGTCCGCCGAGCGGATGACCACCGGCGATGTTCTTGTTCTGTTGATCGGCTACGGACGCGGCCAGGCGAGCAACCCTGCATTTCGGACGCATGCGCAGTTCCCGCTCACCGTTCAAAGGATGAAGGTCTACAGCCGGTTCGAGCACCTGCAACCCGGCCATCGACTCGCTCGCACCATGTTTATCGCTCAAGGTGCCGCCTACGACGTACAGGTCCAGTTCGGCAGACCGCTCAACCGATTCCTGCGGAGGGAGGCAAACGGCGCGCTACGGCTCCTCGACTTCGGCGATCCCTCGCAGCAAGAGCTGAACCGGCGAACCCCCTGTTAGCGCGAAGACGCGGCCGACAGCTGATTCTGATTCCCGCCTTAGAGCTCCTTTCACAATGAGTTCCGAAGTCGGCGGTAGCAGACGAGGCAGCAGCCGAGAGCGAGGAAGGCTTCGTGGATCTCGGCGCGGCGCT
>Ga0307278_10000123_pt1 | contig 38078 bp, 46 predicted proteins | sample ER_DNA_117_FD_194482 | JGI IMG/M metagenome (GOLD analysis project Ga0307278, IMG submission 194482) | Bulk soil microbial communities from the East River watershed near Crested Butte, Colorado, United States - ER_DNA_117 | ecosystem: Environmental > Terrestrial > Soil > Floodplain | place... | reverse complement strand
TTTGAAGCCTGTGGAGATTGTTCACGGAAAGTCTCTTGATAAGGTTGCGAGCGCGTGTCTCGCGCGCAAGAAAGCGGTAGCCTAATTCGCCGCATCCTCTAGCGACCCGCCGGGACTTTCATCATGCCCGACCACCGGCGGCAAATCGTCCGCGAATATCATTTCGAACGTGATCTGCGCACGTTGATTCGCGACGCGAAAGAGGCTGATGAGTTCGTGGAGGCCGCCGAGTTTGTGCTGGCGCGTGATCCGGAAATCGGATTGCGCATCGCCCCGGATTCAAATGTTTGGGTTTTGCCAATGGCTCCGGTTCGCGGTGTGCAAATTTCGCTTTACTATACGTTCGACGAATCAACCGTTTGGTTGATTTCAATAGCGAAATTGTGACGCCAATCGAATAACTGTCCGCGCAAGCTCATTTGACCTTCGCTACATAAAACAAGTATATAAAACGGCCGAAGTTGATTTGAGTTCGGCTTATTTTCGCAGGTAAATAGCACCGTTAGCTCAATTGGCAGAGCAAGTGACTCTTAATCACTGGGTTGCAGGTTCGATTCCTGCACGGTGCAAGATTCTCTGCTAATCGACATACTTTTGCGCAATCGGCATGCGACGGCCGATACCAAATGCGCGGCTGGTTACCTTCAAGCCGGGCGCGGCCTGCTCGCGTTTATACTCGTTCAAGTCGACACGCCGCTGCACCCAGCGCACTGTGTTTTCGTCGAATCCGTGGTTGATAATGTCGCGCGCACTCAAGTTGTCCTCGACATAAAACCGCAGGATCTCATCGAGAATTTCGTAGGGCGGAAGGACGTCCTGATCCTTTTGATCTGGCTTCAACTCTGCGCTGGGCGGCTTTTCGATTATCGATTTTGGAATGATTTCGTGCTCGCCCGCCGTACGGCGGGACGAGTCCGTGTCGCCGCGGCGACCGGACTTGCCCGCTCCTCGCGAGGAGTAATCGGAGTTGATCCAGTGCGCCAGTTCGTAAACCATTGTTTTCGGCACATCGCTGATCACGGCCAGCCCGCCCGCCATGTCGCCGTAAAGAGTACAATAGCCGACGGCAAGTTCGCTCTTGTTTCCTGTTGTCAGTAACAGATGTCCGAATTTATTTGAAAGCGCCATCAGCGTCATCGCGCGCAAGCGTGGTTGCATATTTTCCTCAGTCTCATTTTCTGGCAGTCCCTTGAAAACTTCTTTAAACTGCCCTTTGAAAACTTTGAACGAATCGGTGATCGGAATCTCGAGGCATTTGATCCCAAGATTGCGGGCAAGCGCCAGCGAGTCATCAATGCTCCCGCGCGATGAATACGGACTCGGCATGGAAACTCCCGTCACATTCTCTGCTCCAAGCGCATCGACAGCGATGACGGCAGTGACTGCGGAATCGACGCCGCCACTCAGGCCGAGTACCGTCGATTTGAAATTGCACTTGCGCAAATAATCGCGCAGTCCCAGCGACAGTGCCGACAAAAGTTCCTCAGGCGTTTTGCCTTCGCGAAATTCGATTCCCGTAATCGATTCTGTATCGATGACTGCTTCCTCTTCCCGAAAGCTCGCCAACTGTGCGATCAAATTGCCGGAAGCATTCACAGCGATTGAATTCCCATCGAAGATCAATTGATCGTTGCCACCCACGGCGTTGCAATAGCAAATCGGTCGCCGATAAGCGCGTGCCAACGCTCCCACCATCTCATGGCGAATCGCAGGCTTGTGCAAGCTAAACGGCGATGCGCTTAAATTGACGATGATTCGCGCGCCCTGCTCAATCAAACCGCGCACCGGTTCGACATCGTAAAGTGGCCGCGGCAGATAATGTTCCGTCCAGATGTCCTCGCAAAGCGTCACCCCGATTTTTCTGCCGCACAGATCAAATGCCTCGACCCGGCTGGCCGGTTCGAAGTAGCGATCTTCATCGAAGACATCGTAGGTTGGCAGGAGCGACTTATGGGCTTTGCGGATGCGCTTGCCGCGCTCGAGCAGAGCAGCGGCATTGTGAAACGGCTTTCCGCGTCCTTCATTGCGGTCAACAAAACCGACAAGCAAAGGCACGTTTCCCACGCGAGAATGAAGTTGCTCGAGGACCTGGAGATTCTCCGGGACGAAACGCGATTTGAAGACGAGGTCTTGCGGCGGATACCCAGGAATCGCCAGTTCCGGTGTGAGAACCAACTCTGCACCAGCCGCAGCAAGCCGCTCGTAAGCGCCGATGATCTTCTCGAAATTGCCGCTCAAATCCCCCACGGTCGGGTTAATTTGAGCAAAACCAATCTTCATGCTGCGTTACGGCAGATTATGCGCAACGCCGTCCGCAGCAATCCTCTTTTCCTTTTCTTACTGGTTTGTTCTCGCATCGTTCTCGTTTTACCCCGAAGCCAAAAATCGTAAAGGCCCCTTCGAATCGGAGGGAATTCGGAATAATCTTTGTCGCTTGTGGCGAAGAAGACTAAGGCCGCCTGTCGCAGTCGAGCAGATCGACACGATGATCCGCACGATTCTCCAATCAGCCCAGACAGTATGAGGTAGAGGCTCCCAGCGATAGGAAAATCCTATCGCGACTAGACGCATAAAGTATTTCAACGGGTGTTCCGGCTGTGTCCAGTTCACCGCATGAACGGCTCAGGTTTAGGGATGGGAACAATAAAGGGCAACGACGGTCCTGGAACGTAATCGGCCAGGTTCCGATCGGCCAGCTTCCAGGTCATCTACAACGCGTCGTTCTGAACTTCGACGTTCTAGGTCTCGCTAACGGGACCGTCCTGGCCTGGGCCGATTGATTTCACTTTTTCATCAACCAGCAAAGAACAACGACTATAGGAGGTACGATCATATGAAAACTACTATGCCGATGCGGTTACGCATTTTACGGTTCCTTGAGGAACGATACGTGCACAGGGCACAACCCCATTATTTCCCTGAGCTTGCCCTCTTTGGAATAATCCTGATCCTCGCCGCCTGGCCGATGTTTTTGGTGGCGGCGGCGCTGAACATGCTGAGATAAAGCTCACTACTTCGTGTTGCGAGCGATCGACGAATCCTGGCATGAAAAGGCAGCCGCAGCTTCCCGACGGAACGCTGCGGCCGCTTTGCTCTGAAATCGAAGCGGGTTATAAAGAAGATTCAGTTCCCGCTCTGGAACCGGCGGAGCGAACGGCAGACTGACGCATCCCGGAGTGGCTTGGTGTTTCACCATCATCTGAGGCACAATTGAGATGCCGATCGCAGCCGCGACCATGTTAGCGATCGTGCCAAGCTGGCTGCCGGCCAGCGCGATTTCCGGCCGGAGACGACGGACCGCGAGCAAGTGATTCACCTGTTGCGACAGACAATGCATCTCGTGGAGGAGTAGAAACCTTTGCGATTCGAGATCGTCCAATGTTACCAGAGTCTTCTTTGCCAGAGGATGTCGTTTCGGAACCAGGGCAAGCAATGGTTCCGTGCCCAGAGATTCGCGCCGCAGAGTGGGACTTTGCTGGCAAGTGGATGCCAAGGCGACATCCAGCTCTCCAGCTTCCACCCGCCTAGTGATGCCGTCGGTCACGTCCTCCACGATTTCCAGCGTCACTTCTGGATAACTTTTTTGGAATTTTCCGATCAACTCCGGGAGGACATATGGCGCGATCGTGGGAATTGCGCCCACCGCCAGCCCGCCGGCAACCTCGCTTTTGAGCTCGTCGACGCAACGGCGGGCATCGCCGATCGAGGCCAAAATTTGCCGCGCGTAATCGATCAAACAACGGCCGGCTTCAGTTAGGACGACCGAACGTGGCAGACGATCGAATAACGGTTGACCGACCTCCGCTTCCAGCTTTCGAATCTGTTGACTGAGCGAAGGTTGAGCAACGCGGACCTTGGCGGCCGCGCGGGAAAAGCTTCCTTCATCGGCCACCGCGACGAAGTAACGCAACTGGTGAATCTCCATGGATAAGTCCTATCGCAGTGAGACCCATAGTAGCGCCAGCCTTGCTACTTTGAAACTCGTTACCTCATTCGATATTGGATGTTGCCCGTTCTCGCCGGTCCGAGATCTTTACGCCGTATATTTCGCGCTGTCACCAGCGTTTACGTCATAGAAAGCGCCAGTGACGCGCGCTGCCGCGTCCGATGCAAGAAAAACGACCGGGGTGGCACATCACCAACATTCTGGTCGGCCGCCGAAGGGCGCTTGCTTCGGACCAAAGACGCTCCAGCAATGGCCGTCGCTGAGGTTGCAATCATCTTTCGTCGCGACATCTTCCCTATGCCGCTTTCAAGACCACGAGCACCGGCAGATTCCGGCTCGTCCTTCACCGATAAAATTTCCCGTTTCATATTAATGTTTCGTCTGGCGCCGCGCTGCCGCGCGCGCAAGGCTTCACGACTAACGATCTCCGCTTCAATGCTTCAACAGCTCACCGATGTCTTACATCCAGGCCGTTCGTCGCGCCTCGAATCGGTTGTATGCACAATAGTCTCATCACTACTTGTTTCGTTTTTCTTCTCATGACATCACTCGCAGCCGCCGCGCAATTGCATGAAGTCGCCAGTTTCCCGAACCAGCAGATCACCGGCGTTGGTGTCTCGGTGAAATCCGGCCGCATCTTCGTGAACTTCCCGTATTGGTCTGATGACCATTCACTTTCCGTCGCTGAAATCGTCAACGGCCAGCCGAAAGCATTCCCCAATGAGGAATGGAACAAGCCCGGGCCAGCCGGTTCGCATTTCATCTGTGTCCAGAGCGTGGTCGTCGACGACCAGGACAACCTTTGGATTCTCGATCCAGCCGCGCCCAAGCAGCGGGAGATCGTCAAAGGCGGCCCGAAACTGGTCAAAGTTGACCTAACGACTAACAACGTCGTGCAGACGATTCCGTTCGGTGAAGATGTCGCGCCAGCCAAGAGTTATTTGAACGATGTTCGCATCGATACCGCCACTAACACCGCGTTTATCACTGAGTCTGGCAAAGGCGCAATCATCGTCGTCGAGCTTAAGAGCGGCAAGGCGCGCCGTCTGCTTGATGGCCATAAGTCCACTCAGCCGGAGAAAAATGTGAAACTTACCGTGGACGGGAAACAGTTGATCGATCAGCAAAAGAAAAGCCCGCCGCAGGTCGCATCAGACGGCATCGCACTCGATATGAAGAATGGCTACCTCTACTACCACGCGCTCACTGGTCACACGCTTTATCGGATAAGGATAAGCTACCTGACTGACCAGAACCTCTCGAAGAGCGACCTCGAATCCAAAGTCGAAACGGTCGCGAAAACGCCCACGCCCGACGGCATGTTAGAAGCGCCGGACGGAAGCGTTTATCTCACCGATATCGAAGACAGCGCCATCGTGCGCTGGAACGTCGCGACTAACAAGATCGACAAGATCATCGCGGACAAACGCCTGCTCTGGCCCGACACATTAAGTTGGGGGCCCGGTGGCGAGCTCTACGTCACCGCCTCACAAATCGAAAACATGCCGCGCTTCAATAACACCAAAAGCGCCCGCACCGAGCCTTACAAACTTTTCAAAGTCGTAGGCCTCTGACCTCTAACTTCTGATTCCAGCCTTCCCTAACCGTGGCCCATGGCACGCCGTAGGCTCGGCGGAGGCGGTTGCTTTCAATTGAACACTAATCACCAATCACCGATCACCGCGCTGGTCGCGCCTCGCAGAATCCCGCTTTTTTTCGTCGGGAAATGCGTTGACCACAATCCTGTCGCTTCTCTAGACTCGCCGTCATGACTACGAAATTTCTTGCGCTCATTTCTGTAATCGGCCTTACCAGCATCTGTCTCCTGCAAGCTCAATTACTCGTCCCGGGCGGATCGCCCGCTGCATCGCCTTCACCGACAAAACACCGCGCACACAAAAAAGCCGAAGCCACCGCCTCCCCGGCTGAGGAGGCTGCGTCGCCTTCAACCGCCGAGTCGCCCGCCGCATCGCCTTCACCGACAAAACAGCGCGCACGCAAAAAAGTCGAAGCGACCGCCTCGCCGGCTGAGGAGGCTGCGTTGCCTTCAACTGCCGAGTCGCCGGCGGCATCGCCGTCTCCGGCGAAACGTCGTGCACCCAAAAAAGCTGAAACTACCGCAGCTGCCTCGCCGACGGCGACCGCGCCTGCTGCCTCGGCTTCACCAGCGGAAAAGGGCGGTCGCAAAAAAGCGAAGACTGCGGTAGCAGCAAGTCCGGCCCCGTCGGCGTCGCCCGGTAAATTCACGCTCGGCAATTTGTTCAAACCGAGAACTTCCGCGTCAGCTGCTCCAGCGGCCGCGAGCCCAGCTCCCGCAAAGAGCGCCAGCGCTGAGGCATCGACTAACCCTCCCGCACAGGGCGGGGGCCACGGTCTGGTGTGGGTCAACACGGAGTCGCATGTTTACCACAGGGAGGGCTCGCGTTTTTACGGCACGACGAAGAAGGGCAAATACGTGACCGAACAGGAAGCAATCAATGAAGGAGACAAGGCCGCGGGCAAGGGACGATAGATTGGACGGCAAGTTGGAAATCGCACCGAAAACTGTTGCGACAGCAGGTTAGCTCGAGCTTCCCCTCTGAGGTCTGTCGCCTGGATTGCTGTCGTGGCAGCTTTCCGCCACACAACGACCGCTATAGCGGACAGAATCCGTTATGCCTCTGGGGACTGACCGCTGGGAGCTTGGCCGCCCTGGAGACTCTGCAAAAGCGACGGAAGCAAGGCGGCCAGACCCTGCTGGTGGTCCGCCGTGGGGTCCACTTTTCCAGCCGGCGTTAGTTTGTCGACAATCTTTGGCAGGTATTCGGCCAAAAAGTGCGAGGCTTGGCCGGGATCCACTCCCATCTTTGCGGCCAGCGCGTTGACTTGGTCGGAACCAAGCACGTTTTGAATTTGATTCTCGGAAATCGGCTGGTTTTCGCCCATGCCAACCCAGGATGAGAATGTATTACCCTGGCCGCTCTGTGAAAATTTATTAGCCAGTCCTTGCAGTCCTCCACTCTGCGTGAGGAGACCACTGAGAACTCCTATGAGCGGAGCTACTTTGTCAGAAGCATCACTTTTCCCACTCGTTGCACCGAGTATTGAATCGAGTAATCCCATAGTTTCTTTCCTCCGTTAGTATGTTTGGTTTTCCGGACGACGGATTTACGAAGTTGCCCGCCGGGCGATGCAGAAATTATCGAAGCAGACTGCAGGGTGAGCAAGACGAAAACAGAAAGAAAGACGGCATCGCCTGAGCTTCTCATCGGAAAAAGTTTCAGTTAGCGTTGCGCCCCTATAATGCATATCATTACGCGAAAGCGCTTGAACGAGTTCGCGGAAAAGCACCCGGACGCCAAATCATCTCTTGCCCGTTGGTACGCGATTATGCGAAAAAGCCGGTTTCTGAATTTCGTGCAACTGTGCGAGACCTTTCCTCACGCCGACCAGGTTGGAAAATTCACGGTGTTTAATATTGGAGGCAACAAAGTTCGACTGATCGCCGCAGTCCATTATAATTAGAAACAAGATTTACATCCGCCACGTGCTGACTCACCAGGAGTATGGCGCCGGCGAATGGAAAAAATAGTATGTCAGTCGCCGAACTCGAAAAAGTGACAAAGGCCTGGCCCCCAATATCACGCGCCGTCCGGGTGCCTCATACCGACGCGGATTACCGGGAACTGGTGGAATTGCTCGACCGTGTCACCGATGAAGTCGGCGAGGACGAAAATCATCCGCTCGCTTCGCTCATGGACGTGCTCGGAGTTCTTATCGGAAAATACGAGGATGAACACGTCCCGGAGCTGACTGAATAAGCGTCGCTTATAATGAAATCGAAATTCACGCAACGACGTTACCGCGCTCCGAAGCGTTCATCGTGCGCGATGTGCAAGCCGCAACAACGCGGCTGGGCAGATAAGAAAACGCCCGGCGATTTACGGCGTGCGATTGGGCAGGAGCAGCAGATCCGCGAATGGGAGCGTGCGTTTCCCCGTTAACCTTCACGGTCCACCGATCACGAATCACCGCTACTTGCCTGCACTTCCCTCCTTGCCACGCGGAGGCGAAGACGGCTGCTTCCCACCCATCCCCAATCACCAATCACTAGTCACTTTCCCCAAAATCGCTTCTCATCGGAAAAGGTTCGATTAAGAATAAGCGTCTGTGCTGAGGAAGCATGATCCCTCGCCTTGACCGCGCTCAAGTCTGATCAGACGGTCATCGTCGAGGACGCTCATGCCTGAGTCGCCTCACAGCTACATATGATCAACGATCTTTGGTACAAGAACGCGGTGATCTACTGCCTGTCGGTCGGTACTTACATGGACGCTAACGGCGATGGGACCGGCGATTTCCAGGGACTGATGCGCCGCCTTGATTATCTGCATGGACTGGGCGTGACCGCGATTTGGCTGATGCCCTTTCAGACTTCGCCTTGCCGGGACGACGGTTACGACGTCGCAGACTATTACAACGTCGATCCCCGCTACGGTACGCTCGGCGATTTCATCGAGTTTACCCACGGCGCAAAACAACGCGGCATTCGTGTTCTGATCGATCTGGTAGTGAACCACACCTCGGACCAGCATCCATGGTTCAAGCAAGCGCGCTCCGATCCAAATTCTAAATATCGGAATTGGTACGTCTGGTCGAAGAAGAAGCCGTCGCACTCGAATAAAGGGATGGTATTTCCGGGCGTACAAAAAACAACGTGGAGCTACGATCGCGAAGCCAAGGCGTGGTACTTCCACCGGTTTTATGACTTCCAGCCTGATCTCAATACCTCAAATCCGGAAGTGCAGGCTGAGATCCTCAAAATCATGGGCTTTTGGATCCAGTCGGGCGTCTCCGGATTTCGTATGGACGCGGTGCCTTTCATCATTGGGACCAAGGGACCAAACGTGCGAAAACCAAAAGAGCAGTTCGATATGCTGCGCATGTTTCGCGAGTTCCTCCAGTGGCGGCAGGGCGATTGCATTGTGTTGGCGGAAGCCAATGTCCTGCCTGAAACCGACATGGATTACTTCGGCGAAGACGGCGATCGGATGCACATGATGTTCAACTTCCAGGTGAACCAAAACCTGTTCTATGCATTGGCCGCCGCCGATACGCGCCCGTTGATCAAAGCGTTGAAAGCGACTAAACCGCGGCCGGCGACGGCACAGTGGGGAATCTTTCTGCGAAATCACGACGAACTTGACCTGGGTCGTCTGCAAGAGAAGGAACGGCAAACCGTGTTTGAGGCGTTTGGGCCGGACGAACATATGCAGCTTTACGATCGCGGGATCAGACGCCGCCTTGCTCCAATGCTCGGGGGCGATCAGCGCCGGCTCGAGCTGGCCTACAGTTTGATGTTCACATTACCGGGAACACCTGTGGTTCGCTACGGCGATGAGCTCGGCATGGGCGACGATCTCACCCTGCCGGAACGCGCTTGCGCGCGGACTGCGATGCAATGGTCGGACGAACCGCACGCTGGATTTACCAAAAACGCAAAACCGCACACTCCTGTGATCGATAAAGGACCATACGGTTATCAACACATTAACGCCGCGATCCAGCGGCGCGATCCGGAGTCAATGCTGAACTGGACCGAGCGCATCATTCGAATGCGCAAAGAAGTTCCCGAGATTGGATGGGGAGATTTTACCGTGTTGAGCGTCCGCGATCCCGCGGTTCTCGCTCTTCGGTATGATTGGCGCAATAATTCGGTGCTGTTTTTGCACAATCTTCACGAACAACCGCGTGAAATTCTCCTGGATCCGGGAGTAAATAGCGCACAGGGCAAGCTGCTGGTTAATCTTCTTGCTGAGGACCACAGTCGGGCTAACGAATCCGGCAAACACCGCATTATGCTGGAAGGCTATGGTTACAGATGGTACCGGGTCGGCGGACTCGACTATCTGCTGCGTCGGACCGACATCGATCAGAGTGATACTGGCGCAGGTTGAAAAGCCGAACGCAGGCGGCTGCTTCGAACTGATCACCAGTCACTAGTCACTTATCACTATTCCCGAGCGCCTCTGGCGCTTTGCCCGCCTCATCGGGGCAATCTTCGTTTTAGGCAGCTTTTTTAGCGTTTTTGCTCAAAGGGACACCGGGGAACTGCACGACCCGGGCAGCAGCCTCAGCGGTTCCATTCTGACCGAAGGTCGACTCGAACGTCAGTTTTCCGTTAGCGATCTCGGTTAACGCGATATCCGCTTCACCGAGGCCCGGAGCATATTCCACGAGGGGACGATGACCGAGCAAAAGCTGTCGCACGCGGCGTGAGACCATGTTCACCAGAATTTGCTGATTAGTAATTACTTCAGAGGCGGCTTTAACGAGATCGGCTTTCATAATTGATTCTGAGTTCTACACGGCACCAACGTCGCATCGACTTTGGCGCGCACCGGAGGCTGACTTTCCTCCTTCGTAATTCTGGCTTCGAAGACCTCCCACTATAGCCCAGAAAACCAATTCCGCAACACGGCGTTGGGGGACGCCTCGGCGTAGGCGGCTGCTTCCAACTGATCACCAATCACCGATAACTGACCCCTGACATCAGCCATCAGAAAGCTGACTTCTGATCTCTGTCCACCGGCCTCTGAGAATCCCGACTTCTCATCGGAGGATCATTCTTAGGCTTTTTTTGAAACTTCCCTGCTAGAGCAGATTACGAAATTCTTCTACCGACATTCCGGCGTCTTTGACTATTCCGCCCATCGTCAGCACGTTCACCGGATTGTGACGCGGTATGTGATGAAATGCGAACCGTCGCTCATGACGACGTGTTTGCCTTGGCGAACAATCTTAAATCCTGCCTTTTCGAACGCCTGCACCGCACGGAGATGATTGACGCCGGGAATCTTCGGCATCGCTAGACCGACACTTCCACTTCGCGTACGTCGGAACCACGGACGCTTTCGTTCACGGCGGCAAGATAATCCTCGATGGCGTCGCGAATGTTTTGCATTGCTTCCTGCTCCGTTTCGGCTTGCGACCAGCAACCGGGAAGCGCGGGGCAATTCACAGCATAACCTTCTTCCGACTTATGAAGCACGATCTGATATCGGAGGCTCATTTCAGCAACCGATAACTGATCTCCGACCTCCGACCTCTGATCTCTGTCCGCTGCCTTTTCCTACCTCAGGCTCCCTACACCGATCACGAACCGATATTTGACGTCACTCTTCAGCATTCGCTCATAAGCTTTGTTGATGTTCTCCATCGGAATCATCTCGATCTCGCACGCGATTCCGCGGTCCGCGCAGAAATCGAGCATCTCTTGCGTCTCGGCGATTCCCCCGATCAATGAGCCGGCCAGGCTTCGGCGTCGTCGGACCAAAGGCATGGCGCCAATCGCCTCTGGCTCCGCCGGGATGCCTACCAAAGTTAATGTCCCATCATGTTTCAATAGCTCCAGATACGCGTTCAAATCATGTTTTCCCGATGCTGTATCAAGAATGAAATCGAAGCTGTTGAGCTGCCGCTTCATCGCTTCCTCATCGCGCGACAGCACGACCTCGTGCGCGCCGAATCGCTTCGCGTCGGTCTCTTTGCCGGGTGACGTCGTGAAGAGCACCACCTCCGCTCCGAAAGCGTTCGCGAATTTCACGGCCATATGTCCGAGCCCGCCGAGCCCCACTACGCCCACCTTCTGCCCTTTGCCGACGTTCCAATGCCGCATTGGCGAGTAAGTTGTAATGCCGGCACACAAAAGCGGAGCCGCTGCTGCCAGATCCAGTTTGTCCGAAATCTCCAGCACGAAATCCTGATCCACCACGATGCTCGTCGAATATCCACCGTAAGTGACGCCACCAGTGTGTTTATCCTCGCTGCCGTAAGTGAGAATCATTCCCTGGCAGAATTGCTCCAGCCCTTTTTCGCAATCCGAACACGCCCGGCACGAGTCGACCATGCAACCGACCGCGACTCGATCGCCTTCTTTAAATTTCTTAACTTCGCGACCCGTTTTCACCACGCGACCGACGATCTCGTGTCCGGGCACGCATGGATAAGTCGTAAAGCCCCACTCATTTCGCGCGATATGCAGGTCCGAATGACAGACTCCGCAAAAAAGAATTTCAATCTGCACATCGCTCGGCGTCGGCTCGCGGCGTTCGAATGAGAACGGCTTCAGCGGCTCGTGCGCGCCATGCGTGGCATAACCTTTCGTTGTAAACATGTAATCGACCCCCTTGCTTCTCTCGATCTTTCGTTTGCCATATACTGAACGCAGCGGCACGAGAATGACCAATCGAAAGATAAACCCAGCCGCTCCGATCCGTTTCCTCCTTCGTTCCTAATTCCGTTCTGACTTCAGATCTCTGACCGCTGACCTCTGATCCGTCAACGGAACGGGGATTGACTTACTCGCTCCCGCTCGTTTCGGCCTCTCGGCTTCGCCCATCTATGTCACACGCATCCATTGCGGCTCCATTCGCCGTGGGGAACTCCGGACTCCGGATCTCTGTTCACCAACGTGTCGCGCCGTAGCCTTTCGACGTATGTGAAGGCTAGTTGGCGTAGGCGGATCACTAATCACTTCCTCCGATACCCACTTCCTTTCTTCCACCCCTTGGCGCCTAAAACAGAAAAGCCGCCGAGGCATTCGTGCGCCCCGGCGGCTTGTCGTCGATAGCTTACCTTATCCCATCCCGAGGGAATCGAGTGTCGGCTGGTCGATCACCGCCGTCGTGGTGAGCCCCTGATCTCCCTGGTAGGCGGTGAGCGCCTCCCGGGTCATGGGCCCGAGCAATCCGTCCACCTCACCCTTGTAGTAGCCCATCTGCTGCAGCAAGGCCTGCACGTCCGCGATCACCTTGTCCGGCGGCTCAGCACGGTGACCCACATAGATCGGTGCGTCGTAGGCATAATACTCGGCCGAAGGATTGTAGCCCCATGCCGGATACCAGTAGCCGTTATTCCAGTAGTAGTAACCGCCACCGATGAGCTCCACGCGGTTGTAACGCGAGCGATACCAGCCCTGATCGTGCCGTTCCGGATGATACGAGCGGAACACTTCGTATTGCTGACCCTGCCAGCGATCGCTTCCTTGAATCCGATAATTCTGGTTGAAGGTAACCGGCGGAACCTGCTGCGGCTTTGGCTGCGCACGGAAGTTCGCGTGCTGCGATTTGATTTGCTGCACCTGCTGCGGATCCGGCTTCTTCGCCGCGCCCATCCCTTTAGCTCTTGCGTTTTGCTGGCCGGCTGCCGAAACTGGCGGAGCTGCACTTGCCGCTGCCGCTGGCGCCGGAGCTGCGCTTGCCGTAGTCGTCGCCTTTGCCGGAGTAGCACTCGGCGATGCCTTCGCGTTTGCGGCAGGCGTTTTCATTCCTTTCTTGCGCTGCTGCGCCTGCTGCTTCGCGCCAGGCGTCGCACTGGCGGCCGATTGACCGGAAACGTTCCGCTCTGCACCGGTGGAGACCGCAGGCTTCGGCGTCGCCTCGCCCTTCTGCCCCTTTGGCATGGCCCGCTCGTTCCTTGCTCCGCGCTGCTTCGCGGCCGTGGCCTCAGGCTTCGCCGCGTTCGCCCCTTGCGCCGCTTGGGCCGCATGCGTTTTTCCCGTGCCCTGCTTGTTCTTTGGTGTCGGCTGTTCGTTTGGCTGTTGCGCCAACGCGGCTCCAGCCAGCGCCAGCGAACAGCCTATCAATAAACTGGTGAACTTTTTCATATTAGTATATTTTTAGTCGTTGGACGTTCGCGATCTATTCAGGCCCTTCCTGTAATTTTCCCCAGCCGCGTGAGGCAAACGCCTTTTACGCGGCATCGATCGCCCAACGGTACTTCGTGCAATCGCTGGCATTTGGTTCCCCCGCGGACGAGATTACCGCTCGATACGAGGCGACTCCATTTCCTTCCCAAATGCGGCTTCCCCTCCGATCACTGACGTATCGCGCCGTAGCCTATCGACGTATGTGAAGCTGGTTGGCGTAGGCGGATCACCAATCACGGATCACTAATCACTTCCTCCGATACTCAACTTTCCCCCTGTCACGCCGACCTGCTTGCCATGCCGTAATCCGCGGCTCGCCGTAGCTTTCGCGAAGGCGGCTGATGAAGGCAGGTCACGTCGTAGCTTTAGCGAAGATGGAAGCGCGCGAAGGAGGCTTCGGAAACAGTTTCAGTTAGCGTCTGACGTCAGAAATGACAAAAGAACAGAAATTCTCCGACGCCCTGGCAGTTCAAGTCGAGCGGCGAATATTTCTGGTCCGCGGCCAAAAAGGTCATGCTCGATACAGACCTGGCCGGGACTCTATCGTGTGCCTACCAAATCCCTGAATCTTGCCGTAAAGCGCAATGCCGATCGGTTCCCGGAGGACTTTATGTTTCAGCTTACCGCCGACGAGGCCGCTGGTTTGAGGTTTCATTTTGAAACCTCAAAGCGCGGTCGCGGTGGCCGTCGTTATCTTCCGTACGCCTTTACCGAGCAGGAGCGTCGCGATGCAAGCTCGCCCTTCCAGATGAGAAACGTCTCGCGGCAGAAATTGAAAAGACCCGCGACCTTCTGGAACGAAGAACCCGCATGCGCGTGACTATTGGCAAAGAGTGGCAGAGTGAGGTACACTCTTCATGATGAAACTTCCAAAACTTACTGCCGTGATCGAGCCTGGAGAGGATGGATGGTATGTGGCGAGCTGCCCCGAACTCGGCATCGTCAGTCAGGGCGAAACGCCTGAGCATGCGGAAGAAATGATCAAAGAAGCAGTCGAACTGTGGCTGGAGTGTGCGGACGAGTCGGAGGTTCGTCGCAGGCTGGACGAACGCAAAGTTGCCATCAAAGAACTTGAAGTGACGCATGCCTAAGCTGCGCGCCTTTTCTGGCGCGGAGTTCTGCAATTTCCTAGGCGAACACGGCTTCGAACGCGTGCGGCAGCGCGGCAGTCACGTCATAATGCGTCGCGGCCAAGTTTCTTTTCCCGTTCCGCTGCATCGCCAACTCGACCGCGGCACGTTACGCGGAATCATTCGTCAAAGCGGACTTCCCCGGTCGCTCTTCGAGTAGGCTTGAGACTGCCAAATCTAAAGTGGCGGAGATTCGCCCGACAGCGTCGGGCAATTCTCAGACGCCGTCTGGGAAGTCCCCGTCCTTCGCCCTGTTCGAAGAAATCGAAAAGACCCGCGACCTTCTGGAACGAAGAACTCGCAAATGACTTCAATCAGCCTTCCTAAGTGAAACTCGCTCACTCCCGCTGTCGCTCGCTGTTACCCTCACAGCTTTACCTTGATCACGCGCACTGCCCCGTGCTTGCGCCAGCCACCCTAGCTGCGTTGCCGTCTACCCGCGCGATTCCCGATCGCGACGTGCTCTATGTCGCTCATCCCAGTCGCTCCATTCTTCCTTCATCCTTTCTTTCCCGCCCCCTCGGCACGCCGAAGCTTTCGCGCACGTGGAAGCGAAAAATCGCAAAGTCGGCTTTCTATCGGAAAAAGTTTCAGCTAGGGTTTCGCCTCACAAATGGCTTCGTTGGTGTCCAAGAGGGTAATCGTCTTGAAACCGGAGAGTGTTGCGCAGCTCGTCTTCTTCATTCGCGGTGAAAAGGTGATGTTCGATGCCGATCTGGCGATGCTCTACGGGGTGGAAGTGCGCAGCTTGAATCAAGCGGTGGCCCGGAATCGCAAGAGGTTTCCGGCCGATTTCGCCTTTCAACTTACCGATGATGAACTCGCTGCTTTGAGATCACAACTTGTGATCTCAAAGTCCCCAATTTCTCAGGCTACTTCCCGTTTGAGATCACAGATTGTGATTTCAAACACCGGGCGCGGTGGCCGGCGCTACCTGCCCTACGCCTTTACCGAACAGGGAGTCGCGATGCTTTCCAGCGTGCTGCGCAGCCCGCGTGCCGTCGAAGTAAATATCGCGATCATGCGGACCTTTGTGCAACTCCGCCGTTTGATGGATAGTAATCGCGACTTGGCGCGCAAGATCGAGAGTCTGGAAAAGAAATATGATGAACAATTTTCGGCTGTCTTCGCCGCAATTAAAGAGCTAATCAGTCAGCCCGAGCCGCCCCGGCGCAGAATCGGGTTTCACCAGTCCTAAATCCCGCCGATCTCAGCTCACTGATAATTGATCACTGCGCTGGTCAGCGCACTTTCCCCTCCTCACATAGCTAAATTTCTGCTATTTTTCGCGCTTCATGCCAACCGAAGCGGATGCGTGTCGCAAGCTCTTCGTGGCGAACTTCGAGCGGAACGGCGCGCCTAAATCGCTCGCGTGCCTCGGCACTTGGGATAATTGCTACTACCCAAAAACGTCGAACCCGCGCCCGAGCCGCGTCGTGCCAGCCTCTATGCCGGAAACCTGCGATCGAACTCCTTATGATCGCCAATCCAGAGCCAGACCCATTCCTCGCCCGAACGCAACGCAACAGCCCGGTAGTTACGCGTAATTCTCACCGACCAAGCCCGACGATCGCTGCGTAACCGCTCCAAATGCAGACTCGGATGCGCCGGATTTTCTGAAAATTTTTCGTATGCTTTTCGGGTAGCGGCGCGCACGTCCGGCGGCAGCGTGCGATAAAGCTCCCAGAACTGCGAGGTTGCGCGGGAAATCACTCCCCGAAATCGGCTGGCTTCACCCTTGGAAACGAGTTTGGATTGCGACGCAACTGCTCCTCTGTCTCATTAAGCAGCCTGCTCAACTCTGGGCGGGGTCGTTCGTCCCGGATAAGCTGCTCCCACTCCGCGTCGCCGGCGAACTCAGGAAACAACGCCGGAATGTGCTGCAGCAGCTTGTCCCGTTCGGCCGCGGGCAATGTGCGGATCGCTTCCTCGATCTCACGCGCCGTGCTCATCAATACAACGATACAGCGGGCGACCGCGCAGGTAAAGAAGATCGGCACGCCGCTTTGACATCGCAAATTGCAATATCAAAACATGCACGAAGCCGCAATCGTTGAGGTTCTGCAGGAGCTCATCAATCAGCCCGAGCCGCCCCGGCGCAGAATCGGGTTTCACCAGTCCTAAATCCGCCGATCTCAGCTCACTGATAACTGATCACTGCGCTGCCCAGCGCGCTTTTCCCCTCCTCACGGAGCTAAATTTCTGCTATTTTCCGCGCTTCATGCCTTCCCCGGAAGAGCTCGCGCGCGAGAAGATCGACAAACTGCTAACCGATTGCAGATGGACAATTCAAAATCGCAGCACAATCAACTTTTCGGCAGCGCGCGGAATTGCGATTCGCGAAGGACTGCTGAAAGGAGGCGAGGCGGACGCTTTCGGCGAACGTTTCTCGCCGCTCATGGAAGAACTTAATCTCACTCTCGCCGCGTGATCTTATACATCAATATTGACGTTGCCACTAAATGGAGTTCACCGTAGAGTTTTACGAAGCAACCGATGGACGATGTCCGGTGCGCGATTTTCTCGATGAACTCAAAGCCAGCGATCCGAATGATTTCGTCACGGTTTTGGCTGGCTTGGCCAAGCTGCGCAATCGCCAATACCATCGCGAGCCGCTCTCGAAGCCGCTGGGCCACGGCCTTTTCGAACTGCGTCACGTTGGCAAACTCAATACCAGGATCATCTGGTTCTATCTGAAAGGTCGCCGCATTGTCGCTGTGCATGGGATTCGCAATAAAGGCCAGGCCATTCCCGCACGCGACCTGGACACCGCGCGACAACGGATGCGCGACTGGCTGGAAAGGAAAGCATGATTGGTCGAACGAACTTTGATCGATATTTGGAGGACCAACTCCGCGACCCGGATTTCGCTGAGCGCTTCAAGCGAGCGGGTGAAGCGTGGGACGTCGCCCTGCAACTCGCCGCTCTGCGCGAGGAGGCTGGTCTCTCGCAACTGGAGCTCGCTCGCAAACTAAGAACAACCCAGCAGCAAATCAGCCGGCTCGAATCCCCGGGTTACGAAGGCCATTCGCTCAGCATGCTGCGCCGCGTCGCGCGCGTATTGAACGCCCACGTGCGCGTCGTCTTCGAACCCGGAAAAAAAACTGCAACCAGCCGTGTGGCCGAGCGATCGGCCAAATATCGACCCGCCCGCCGGGGGAAGAAGAGCGCATGACTCTCACAGCTCTGGCCGCTCGTGGAAGAACTCAAGCTTACCCTCTCCGGTTTCCCTCCGCGAATATTCTCTCGACGCCGTCAATAGAATTGCGGCGGCAAAAAAACCAGACACCGTCTGGCCAATTGGCAGTGCGCAATCTCTCTGCGCGTTTCCCTCTGCCATGGTCGCATTACGTGCGGCTGCTCTCGGTCAAGAATGCACTCGCGCGTAAGTTCTATCACGCCGAGGCGCTCCGCGGTGGCTGGAGCGTGCGACAGCTCGATCGCCAGATCGCCTCGCAGTTCTACGAACGCACCGCTTCCTCGCGAAACAAAAACGCCATGTTGCGCAAAGGTGCGGTTGCCTCCGCGGAGGATTCAATTTCCGCCGACGAAGAAGTGCGCGACCCGCTCGTTCTCGAATTCCTCGGGCTGAAAGACGAATATTCAGAGATCGACCTGGAAGAAGCGCTCTTGCGGCACCTTGAGAACTTCCTGCTCGAGCTCGGTGGCGATTTGCCTTCATCGGTCGTGACATCGAAAAAGTTCTGAATAGCCTTTCGCCCTGACAAATTGCTGACCCAGACTATAATTTCTCCGTGAGCGCATCCGAAATCATCAAGGAACTTTCGAAACTGAGCGAAGCCGAGCGTCGAGCTGTGCTTAACAAGCTGCGCGAGTTGGCCGCGCGCGACGAAGATGTCCGTCTGTGCGAGCAAGCGGCAGATGAGCAGGCTGCGGAACTTGACCGCTTGGAGGAAGCGGCCGCCGACTATCGCGCCGTTGACTTACGCTCACGCGGCATCAGCGAGGTGCAAGCCAGGGATCTTCGTGCCCGACTGAAAACGTTCGCCGAAGATTGGGAACGCCCCGAAGCCGCCATCTACGATGAAGCCTCGGCGCGGTGACGTCGTTCGAAGTGCTGAGAGTTTGAGGATCGTAAAGTTGGAATAGAGTTGGCCATGCTTAGGCAAGTCGCGACACGCATTTCGATTCCAGAGGAGAAAATCGACAAGTTCTGCCGCAAATGGGGAGTGAAGCGCTTCGAACTTTTCGGTTCGATCTTACGCGACGATTTCGATCCGGCACGAAGCGACGTGGACGTGATGGTGACGCTGACAAATGATCGCCCCTACACTCTCTTCGACATCGTCCACATGGAGGAGGAACTGACGAAGATTTTCGGACGCAAAGTGCACTTGACGGAGAGGTCCAGTGTGGAGAAGAGCGAGAATCACATTCGACGTCGGCACATTTTAGCGAATACGCAGGACCTCTATGTCGTTCCGTGACGAAGCGTCGCTTCAAGACATCCTCCTGGCAGCCCGGGAAGTGCTGCGTTTCACATCCGGTTTTTCGGAAGAGCAATATCTCGGCAATGATGAACTGCGGCGCGCGGTCGAACGCTGTTACACGATTATGGGCGAAGCGGTGAAGCGCGTCTCGCCGGAAGTTCGGACAAAATATTCGCACATACCCTGGAATGAGATCGCGGGCATGCGCGATGTGCTCGCGCATGGGTATGACCGCGTAGACCACCGGCGGGTGTGGCGTTCTGTCCAGGATGATTTGCCGCGGCTGGTGCGAAATCTCGAAGCGATCGATTTGCCGAAAGAATGAGCACGGGCATCACGCAGTCACCATAGACGACTGACCTCCCTGGCCGCCGTAATCAGTGAAGGCGGCTGACCACCAATCACCAATCACCAATCACCAATCACCAATCACCAATCACCAATCACCAATCACCAATCACCAATCACCAATCACCAATCACCAATCACCAATCACCAATCACCAATCACCAATCACTAATCACTAATCACTGCGCTCCTCAGCGCACTTTCCCCTCCTCACATAGCTAAATTTCTGCTATTCCTCGCGCTTCATGCCGCCGAAGCAGATACGTGTCGCAAGCTTGTTGTAGCGAAAAAATGCAAAGGCGGCTTCTCATGAGGAAAATCTCAGCTAAATTGCCCGTGTGAGCACAGTGAAAGAAATCCAAGCGGCGATTCCAAAGCTATCGCGCCAGGAAATAGAGGAGATCCGCGAGTGGATTGACGATTACCTTGAGGATCAGCTTGAATTGACCGATGAGGTGAAAGTCAAGCTAGACCAGTCGCGGCGCGAGATCGCAGCCGGACAATACACGACGCGACAGCCAAAATAAATCGTGGCCGCCGCGCTCCAGATTTGGTCGCCGACGTTCTCCAAAGCATTTGATACCCTTCCAGTCCCGGTCCGCGATGCAGTGCAGCGCAAGGTGGACGATATGGGCGCACGACTGGGAAACTTCCCGCACCAGCGACTTCAAGGCCGATCCGAATTCAAGTTGCGAGTTGGCGATTACCGCGTCATTTACGAATTCGACGTTAAGCAAGGCCGCGTCTATCTGCACTACGTCGCTCATCGGCGTGAGATTTACAAGCGGCCCTATTCTTAATTCTTCCTTATTTTTTTCTCTGACCGTCAGATCTCTGACCTCCGACCTTCTGATTCCCGCTTCTCATCGGAAAAATTTGGGTTAAATTCTTCTCGTGAGCACGGTTCAGGAAATCAGCCAGGCAATCGAGCACTTAGATGTGCGCGACCAAATACGGCTCCTTCACGATTTGCCGACGCATCTGAAAATTCAGCCGGACGATGTCGCTTGGCTCAAAGCGGCCGAGCCGGCGTTCGAGTTCTGGAACAATCCCGAGGATGCCATCTACGACGAGCTTTAGCCAAGGCGATTGCGGTTCCCGCGCAATCGTTTAACCTAATAACGCCATGCCGCTTACACTAAATCGCAAATCGACAACGGCGGATCGCGTTCGCGCGGCGCTGCTGCTTCGGAAGAAGATCGATGAATTGGAACGACGATTTGCAAGAACCGTTGCCAATCTGCCCAAGCACATGTTGGCGCGAAATGTTTATGGCTTTAGCCCCGCCGAGATGAGAAAGATCGCTCGGAACCTGCATGCCAAAGCCAAAGAAGAGATCACGAGCGGACGCAGCAGAGAGTTCCGGGGCTCGATCGAAAAAGCTTTATAGTGCTCACCTTGCCGAAGACCTGCGGAGCGAACTTCGCGGGTGGCCGAAGCCCGGCCGCGCGCGGGTGGGGAAACTGATCCAGCGGGTTCAAGAGAATTTCGGCAACCCACATTTGCATTCAGGCACTGGGATTCGCGACCTCTCGCCCAAGGGGAGCCGGCTCAGCGTTTATGAATGTCGAATCGGCAAAGGACTGCGATTGATCTTCACGCTGGAATCACCGGGGTTGCTCTACTTCCACACCATCGCCAATCACGACGAAGTGCGCCGATTCCTAAAATCGTTTCTGTGATTTCGCCCTTTCACTTCTGGCTCTCGTCACTGATCACCGCGCTGGCCGCGCCTGCGCTCCCTGGCTCGCCGTAATCCGGCCGCTGCCGGACGTAGGCGGCTGTCCTCCGCCCTCTCACCTCTCACCTCTCACCAATCACTGCGCTGGCTAGCGCACTTTCCCCTCCTCAGATAGCTAAATCTCTGCTATTTTCCGCGCTTCATGCCCTCCCAATTTACTTCCGCCTTTGAAGAACTTTCTTCTCATCAGAAAAAGTTTCGGCTAGCTTTTGCCCATCCAGATGAAGCCTCTCGATCTTGCGATCCTGCGTGAGGCCGTTGCAGAAGGAAGAATTCAATGGCGCAGGCACGTTCTTCAAAAAACTGGCTGAACGCGGGATTCAGCAACAAGCTGTCCGCGAAGTATTGCTTAAGGGCGAGCACATTCGGGATTACACGGAAGATCGCCCCTTTCCCAGCGCATTGTTCTTGGGTTATACTGGTGGCAAACCACTTCACGTCGTGGCCTCGTGCGATGAAATCAACCGGCAGGCATTTGTGATCACCGCTTACGAGCCATCACTGGACGTTTTTGAGTCGGACTATCGAACAAAGAAGAAATTATGAGCAACACGAGCCAGATTTGCCCGATCTGTGGCGGCAAAAAGACCAAAGGCAAAACCACTTTTAGCGCCGACATCGGCAGCGGGGTCGTCGTGGTACGAGAAGTGGAAGCGACGATTTGTTCGCAATGCGGCGAGGAATGGATCGACGATGCGACGGCGCGGCAATTGGAGGAGATCGTCAACGATGCCCGAGCCCGTCGGCTACAGGTGGAAGTAGCGGCGATGAAATGAAGTTCGCGGCGCCGGAGACTGTTGACTCGTGTACTGGCAGAACGAGCCCGCCCTGAGCGGAGTCGAATGGGTGCCGGCTACGTTCGTCACGAATCACCGATCACCGGGCTGGCCGCGCCTGCGCTCCCTGGCTCGCCGTAATCCGGCCGCTGCCGGACGTAGGCGGCTGCCCTCTGCCCTCTGCCCTCTGCCCTCTGCCCTCTGCCCTCTGCCCTCTGCCCTCTGCCCTCTGCCCTCTGCCCTCTGCCCTCTGCCCTCTGCCCTCTGCCCTCTCACCTCTCACCTCTCACTGATCACCAATCACTTCCTCCGTTCCGCCCTTCCTCCTTCCTAATTGAAACTCGCTCAGTCCCGGCTGTCGCTCGCTGTTACCCTCACAGCTTTACCTTCTATGTTCGCGCCTCCCGGTTGCTCCATTCTTCCTTCTTACTTTCCTGGCACTAGCACGATTTTCCCAAGCGCTCCCGGCTCCATGACCGCGCGATGCGCCTGGGCCGCTTCGGCCAGGGGAAATTCTTTGCCGATCAGCGGACGCAGCGTCCCGTTTTCCAAACCGGCCGCGAGCGCAGCGTGAATACTTGCCAAGTCTGCCGGCGGCGTGTTCGGCATCACCATTCCGCGAAGATCGACATCGCGCTGCATCGCGTCGCGCGGATTGATCTCCACGCGGCCGCGGCTCCCGATGATCGCGACGCGACCGCCCTTCGCGAGAATGGTCAGATCTTTCCCGAGATTCACATTCGCGAGCAATTCCACGATTACATCAACACCGCGCCCGCCGGTCGCCTTCATGATCTGCTCGAACTGATCAGGCGCGCGATGATCGAACACTTCGTGCGCGCCTTGTTCGCGCGCGAGCTTGCGTCCTTCGTCACTGCCCGCGGTGCCGAACACGCGCAGGCCGCGAGCGCGCGCCAGTTGCACCGCGGCCGTCCCGACACCACCGCTCGCGCCGTGCACTAACACCGTCTCGCCCGGCTTAGCGTCGGCGCGCTGGAACAACCCGCGATACGCCGTCGCGTACGGCGTGCCCATGGCCGCGCCTTGCGCGAAAGAAACATTCGCCGGCAACGGATGCACCTGCGCCGTTTTGCACAACGCAAACTCGGCATACGTACCGCTGAATGATCCCGCAGTGTAAACACGATCACCCGGTTTAAACTCCGCGACGGAGTCGCCAATTTGCTCGACCACGCCCGCGCCGTCGTTGCCCGGCGTGTAAGGCAACTCCGGCTCGTACGCATAAGTTCCCGCACGAATGTAAGTCTCGACCGGGTTGACGCCGATCGCGTGCATTCGAACAAGCACGTGACCGGGACCGGGCTGCGGCGTCGGCACTTCCTCAAGCCGAAGAACTTCTGGACCGCCAAATTCATGCACCCGAATTGCCTTCATGGTTTTTGTTTACGTCAGTCTTTAGAATCCGTGATCCGAAATCCTCAACGGAAATCGTAGTTCACCTTTCATAATCTTCCTTCTTCGGCTCTCGAAGACAATGGAGCGAAATGGGATGAGCGACATGGCCTGTAAAGCCGCGAGGTAGCGGTGAGAGAACTGGGAAAGTAAGCGAAGACAATGATTGCACGCCGCCACCGGAACCGCTTTGATTAGTGCTGGCACACGTGCGCACGCGACGCGATTTTCTTTCCCTTGCGGGCAAAAGCCTCGGTCTGGCCGCCCTTTCGTCGGCAACGGTTGCGTCGTTATTAAGAAATGTCGAAGCAGCATCGAAGAACGTTGCGCATCTCACGCCGGAAGAAGCGGCCATGGACGAAGACTACTGGAACACCATCCAAAACTCCTTCAGCGTTACACGCGGCATCATCAACCTGAACAACGGCGGCGTTTCGCCCAGCCCACGGATTGTGACCGAGGCGCTCGTCCGTTACATTTGGGAGCAGGAAGACGCTACCGCTTACACGATGTGGCAAATCCTCGAGCCGCAATCGGAAACCATTCGCACCGGCCTCGCCGAGCTGTTCGGCTGCGATCGCGAAGAAATCGCGATCACGCGCAATACTTCGGAATCGCTTGAGATTCTGCTCATGGGTATGGACCTCAAAACTGGCGACGAAATTCTCACCACCACCCAGGACTACCCGCGCATGCTCACCACATTGCGTCAGCGGGAAAAACGAGAAAACCTCAAGCTCAAACTCATTCAGATTCCGATTCCGCCGAAGAACCTCAACGAGATCACCGCCGCGTTTGAAAAAGGAATCACCGACCGCACTCGTGTCATCCTGATCTCCCACATGATCAACATCACCGGCCAGATCACTCCCGTTAAAGCAGTCTGCGACATGGCGCGGGCCAAGGGCATTGAAACCATCGTCGACGGCGCCCATTCCTTCGCCCAGTTTTATTTCAAACAGAGCGACATCGGTTGCGATTACTTCGGCACCAGTCTGCACAAATGGCTTTACGCGCCGAAAGGCACCGGCATGCTTTACGTCAAGCGCGATAAAATCGAAAAACTCTGGCCACTGATGGCCGCGGAAGCCAAGCAGGCATCCGATATCCGCAAATTCGAAGAGATCGGCACCCACTCAGCCGCGCCGAAGCTCGCCATCGGCGAAGCGCTCCTCTTTCACAACGGCATCGGCGGCAAACGCAAGGAAGCGCGGTTGCGTTATTTATCCCGTTACTGGATGAACCGGCTCAAAGACGTGCCCAAGATTCGGTTCAACACTTCGTTCGATTCCAACCAATCGTGCGCGATAGGAAACGTTCATATCGAAGGCACCGATCCGAACGCTGTGACAAAATACTTGTTCGATAAACACCACATCTTCACCGTGCCGATCGTGCATGAAGAATTCCAGGGTATTCGCATCACGCCCAACGTTTACACCACGCTTAGTGAGCTCAATCGCTTCTGCAATGAAATGGAGGTTATTGCCCGCAAAGGCCTTCCCTCTTAGGCAGCACTCCAGTTTTTGCTGTTTCCGTTTTTGCGAGCGAGATACAATCGAGCGAATGGGATGAGCGAGATGGCCGGCTACGCCACGAGGGTATGTGGTCGAGCGCAGCGGGAGTTGCCGAGATACAATCGAGCAAATGGGATGAGCGAGATGGCCGGTACAGCCGCGAAGGTAGCGGTCGAGACGAGCGGGAGCGAGCGAGATACAATCGAGCGAATGGGATGAGCGAGATGGCCGGTTACGCCACGAGGGTATGTGGTCGAGCGCAGCGGGAGTTGCCGAGATACAACTGATCGCGCGGAACGGCCTGCCGGCATAGCCTGGCGTTCGCCAATGAGCGCTGACAAGCACCCTCCGACAGAGTATACTTGAGCCGTGAGCGCATCTGAAATCATCAAGGAGTTGCCAAAACTCAGTGACGCTGAGCGTCGCGCCGTGTTTGATAAGTTGTGTGAGCTTGCACAGGGCGACCAGCGTTGGGAAGAAATCATCGAAGACGAGCGTCTCCGCCCCAAGCTTGAGGCTTTCATCGAGAAAGCGAGGGCCGAAGGCAGTGAGCCCCTCGACCTCGACAAATTGTGATTTCACGAGCAACCCCTTCATTTTGGCGGACGTATGGCGAGCTCAAGCAATCCGATCGAGAATCCGCACGCCGCGTGTTTCGGCTATTCTCGGCCAATCCCGCGCACAACTCTCTTCAATTTAAGAAACTCCGCAGACATGCGAATCTTTGGTCGGTCAGAGTCACGCTAGACGTCCGCGCAGTCGGCTATCGCGAGGGTGATATCATCGAGTAGATCTGGATCGGCACCCACAACGAGTTCGATAAACTTTTCGGCTGAATCTGACCTCTGCTCTCTGTCCCTCTGCCCTCTGCCCTCTGCCCTCTGCCCTCTGCCCTCTGATCTCCGATCACCTCTCACCTCTCACGAATCACCAATTACTAATCACCAATTACTGCGCTGTTCGCTCGCTCTTCTTCCTTCTTACTTCTTCCTTCGTCCTTTGAAAACTCTCCTCACTCCCGGCATAGTGAACCCGATCGCGTTTAATTCCGCGGCGAGCGTCTTTGCCTGCTCGGGTGTGAGTTCGACCAGCCGCGGCCGCACCGTCCGCCATGCGGGATCGTCCGCGTAGATCGCAATGGCCTGTTTCAACGCAGCGATCATGGACGGGAACTTCCTGCTACTAAACACCTGATGCACGACGTTTAATTTCGATTGTTGTTGATCCGCGTTATCTGCGTCATCCGCGGTGTTCCATTGTTTGTAGAGCTTATGAATGGCGGCCGGGTTGACGTTAGCGGTCGCGGAAATGGTACCGACGCCGCCGTTCCGCACGCCGGCGAGGAGAAACGATTCGCTGCCGACGAATACGTCGAAGCTAGTTTGCGTATCCATCTCGAGATCGCTATTGCGACGAGCGTGGAGAGATTTTGGCGTAGCTTTCATACAGGCACTGTATGATTGTCTACTCTGGGGCATGGCCAGAAAATTCAAACCGGTTCGGTTTTTTGTGTTGATGGGATTAGCAGCGCTCGTCGTTTGCAGCGTGGCGGTGTTGTGTACTCATCGAGGGTCTCACGGCCGAACGGCTGAAGAACGCGCGGCTTATGAAATCGGCGAAAAGGCGGGAGAGCAAGCGCCGCGCGACGCAAAGTTGCCGACCGATGACGAGTTGAACATGATGGCTCACAAGTATTTCGAGCAACAGGGATCGGGCGATGAGCTCCGAAATCCTTCACCAGCAGGCGGGCTACAGGCTCGGAAGCAGGCTTTCAAAAAGGGGTACACGGACGGGTTCAAGAAAACGCATCCCGAGCAGTGAACCTCGGAACTGGGGCTACAGCATTCAGCACGTCGGCCACAGATTTTGAAACTCGATCGCTTCCGCTGTCGCTAGCTGCTACCCTCACAGCTTTACGTTTTATGTCGCTCCTCCCGGTCGCTCCATTGAAACTCGTTCGCTACCCACGCTCACTCGCTCCTACCTTCGTCGCTTTACCTTCTATCTCGCTCCTCCCGGTCGCTCCATTCTTCCTTCTTCCTTCTTACTTTTCCCATCGGAACCCGATCGCTTTGAGTTCCGCGGCGAGCGTCTTCGCCTGCTCGGGTGTGAGTTCGATCAGCGGCGGCCGCACCTTCCGCCACGCCGGATCGTCCGCGTAGATCGCAATGGTCTGCTTCAACGCCGCGATCATCGACGGAAACTTTCTGCTACTAAACACCTCACGCACGACATTTAGCTTTGCCTGCTGATCATCGAGATCTGGATTTGTAGAGGCGCTCGCCGCGGCGAGCGCCTTCCTACTGCCTCGGCGTTCGCCGCGGCGAACGCCGCTACACTTCTGATAAAGCTCGTGAATGGCTGCCGGGTTGACGTTCGCGGTCGCGGAAATGGTACCGACGCCGCCGTTCCGCATGCAGGCGAGGAGGAAGGATTCGCTGCCGACGAAAACATCAAAAGTGCGAGCCGCACGGGTAGTTGGAGCCGGACCGGCGGATCGGGCCGCAAACGCGTCGAGAAAAGTCTTGGTATTATTCCAATCGCCCGAGCTGTCTTTCATCCCGGCAATTGCATCCGGATAAGCCGCAAGGAGGCGCTCGACCAATCCCGTGGTGATGCCAACCACCGCGACCGGCGGAATGTGGTAGAGATAAATTTTCAGTCGTGTATCACCGACGCGCTGCACAACTTCGCTGAAATAGCGGTACAGACCTTCCTCGGCGACATCCTTGTAATAAAAAGGCGGCAGCATCAGCACGCCCGCGCAACCGAGCTCGACCGCCTGTGCGGTGAGCTTGACCGTTTCCATGATCGAGCAGCAGCCGGTTCCCGGCATCATGCGCGACGGATCGACCCCGGCCGCGACCAGCTCGTCGAGCAGCATCGCGCGTTCTTCCATCGAGAGCGAGTTCGCCTCGCTGTTCGTGCCGAACACGGCAAGCCCGCAGTTCTGTGATAGCAGCCACTTACAATGCGCGATGAAGCGTTTGCTATCAGGCGCGAGATTACTCTTAAATGGGGTGACAACGGGGGCCAAGACGCCTCGGATTGGTTCTGTCATTTGGTTTCTCACAAACACTAGGGCGCAAATCGTAATTCGCGATCACATCGACACCGGCGCGCAGTACGCCGTGCGAAAAATGGGCCTTGAATGGAGCTGATGGGATCAGTGACATAGAACACGTCGCGATCGGGAATCGCGCGGGTAGACGGCAACGCAGCGAGGGTAGCTGGCGCAAGCACAGGGCAGTGCGAGTGATCAAGGTAAAGTGACGAGGGTAGGAGCGAGCGAGCGGGGAGCGAACGAGTTTCAACGGGGTAACGACCGGCGCCAGCACGCCGCGAATGCTTTGGGTCATGGTTTCTGTATTTCAATTCCAAGACATCAAACGTCAAACTTCTGACATCAAACATCGCCGCGTCTGCGGCCTTTAATTCTTCCTTCTTAATTTTTCTCCTCCCAGAGCTAAATTTCTGCTATTTTCCGCGCTTTCATGCAGTCCCCAGAAGAGCTCGCGCGCGAGGAGTTCGATTCCTTGACATCGCAAAAATGCGATGTCAAAAACCGGTCGCGCTGGCCGGCGCACTCTCCCCTACGCGTTTACTGAGCACGGCGCACTTCCGGTTCCAAATTGTTCGCATCTCTGTGCGTCGGAAACGCGTTGACTACAATCCCACCGCTTCGCTATACTTATTATTATGACTACGAAATTTCTTGCTGTCATTTCTGTAATCGGACTTGCCACAGTCTGCGTTGTGCAAGCTCAATCACCCAGCCCGGCCGAGTCGCCCGCTGCATCGCCCTCACCGGCTGAGAAAGCCGCATCGCCTTCACCCGCCGAGTCACCAGCGGCTTCGCCCAAGGAGAAGCCCACTCCAAAGAAGGCCAAGCCTAAGCCAACAGCGCGTCCGGCCGTAAGCCCATCGCCTGCAGGGCGCACGACCGAGGAAGCGGCCAACCCACCCGCACCCGGCGGAGGCCATGGCCAGGTGTGGGTCAACACCGAGACAGGGGTTTACCACAGGGAAGGCTCGCGTTTTTACGGCACGACGAGGAAGGGCAAATACATGACCCAGCAGGACGCAACCCAGGCTGGATATAAGCCCGCGCCGAAGGGACCATAGGAAGGCAAGGGCTAAGTAAACAGGCCCTGCGATCTGGCACATCGGTCGGGGTCGGCTCGCGCCGTTCGAACGAGAACGGCTTCAACGGCTCGTGCGCCGAATAGGCGGCATAACCTTTGGTTTTAAACATGTAATCGACCCCTTGCTTGTTACTCAGTCTTTAGTTTGCGATACACTAAACGAACGCAGCGGCGGGAGAATGACCAATCGAAAAAATAAACCCAGCCGCTTCGGTCTCGTCTCCTCCTTCTTAATTTCCCTTCTGATCTCCGACCTCTGATCTCCGACCTCTGATTTCTGACCTCTGACCTCTGACATCTGTTTTTTTCCCCTCCTCACAGAGCTAAATCTCTGCTATCTTCCGCGCTTTCATGCTGAGGATCAGCGAGACGGCGACGCGCGCGAAGTTAATCGACCCGCTGCTAACAGCAGCCGGCTGGAATCTCAAGAATCGCACGCAAGTTGATTTTGAAATTCCGGTCGATGGCTATGACAAAGAGCCTTGGAACGGAATCACCGATTATTGTCTGTTCGACCCGTCCGGCCAGGTACTCGCAATTGTCGAGGCGAAGAAAACGTCGAGACACCCGCGCGAGGGCCAGGAGCAATTGCGAATTTATCTCGATAAAGTCGCTGCACGCGAAGGGCAAACGTTTGTGCCCTTCGGGTTCATGACGAACGGCCAGGATATTTTCTTTTGGGATTCCGAGACGGAAAACCCGCGACTCGTCGCGGGTTTTTTTACAAGAGATGACTTCAAGCGTCTGCTTTTCATTCGCCACAACGGAATGCCGCTTCAGTCGGCGTCGATTAACATCTCGATTGTAGAGCGCTCATATCAACACGAGGCGATTCGCCGCGTAGGCGAAGTCTTCGCCAACAAGAAGCGCCGCGCGCTGCTTGTCATGGCGACAGGAACGGGCAAGACCCGCACGATCATGGCGCTGATCGATTTGTTTCTGAGAACACATCAAGCGCAAAATGTTCTTTTCTTGGCCGACCGCGACGCACTGGTTGAACAAGCGCTAACAGACGGTTTTAAAGCACATCTGCCGCATGAGCCGCGCGACCGAATCTATACGCATCGTATCGACCCGACGAAGCGCCTCTTTGTTGCGACCGAGCAAACGATGAACCTTTGCTTTGATGAATTCAGTCCGGGCTTCTTTGATCTGATCATTTTCGATGAAGCGCACCGTTCAATTTTCCAGCGCTTCACCCAGGTCATTGATTACTTCGATGCGCGAATGATTGGCCTCACGGCAACGCCAGCGAATTTCATAGATCGCGATACGTTTCGTATTTTCGACTGCGCGAACCAAACACCGACATATCTCTACACCTTCAAACAGGCGGTATACGAAAAGCACCTCGTCAATTTCAGCCTATACAAAGCGCAGACCGGTTTTCAGCGAAAAGGAATTAAAGGCGTCGATCTAACGGAAGAAGATCGGAATGCACTCATTGATCAGGGAATTGATCCCGACACGATTGATTACGAAGGGACTGACATCGAAATCGATGTCTCGAACAAAGACACTTTGCGTAAGCAATGGGAAGAAATCATGGAGGTGTGTCTCAAAGACCAATCCGGCCAACTCCCGGGCAAAACTATCGTGTTCGCGATGACGAAAAAGCACGCTGAGCGCGTTCGCGGAGTTTTCGAAGAAATGTATCCACAACACGTCGGGCTGATTCAGGTCATTACGTCGAGCACTGAACGTGTCCGCGATGGCAGCTACGGCGCTGGCCTGATCACGAAATTCAAACAGAACGATCTACCTCGAATCGCTGTTTCAGTCGACATGCTGGATACGGGCATCGATGTGCCGGAAGTGGTGAACTTGGTATTCATGAAACCGGTTCAATCGCGCATCAAGCTTTGGCAAATGATCGGTCGCGGCACGCGTAACAACACCACGTGCAAGTATCATTATCGCCTGCCAAATGGAGAGAAGACCGAGTTCAAAATCATCGATTTCTGGGAAAACGATTTCGAGAAAAAAGAAGACGCTAAAGTCCCCATCGACGTCCCGGTGCTCGTGGGAGTTTTCAACACGCGCCTCAAAATTTTGGGTGCGAGCCTGAGCGAACGTGACTCGGATGTCTTCAAGCAGACCGTGTTCGATTTACGCCAGCAGTTGAAGCGCATCCCGCGCGATTCCTTCCCGGTGAAGAAAGTCTGGCCGGAAATCGCCGACGCGTGGGACGATTCGTTTTGGGATTACATCACAAACGACAAGATCGAGTTTCTCCGTCTGAAGGTTGCTCCGCTCTTGCGCTTCGCCGCGAATGTCGATGTTGCTGCGGAGACTTTCACGAACAAGGTCGAGCGACTAAAACTGCAAATTCTTGCGGGCAAGCCGTCGCCAGAAACAATGAAATCAATTGCGGAAGATGTGAGCCTCCTTCCCGATTTCGTCCATGAAGACCAGCGCTGGCAAGAGTCGATCAAACTTTGTCTTTCACAAGGTCTTGCAGAGGCCAGCCCGAAGACGCTCACAAAAGTCATCAACGACCTCGCGTTTCAGATGCGCAATCGCCGCGATCGACCAAGCGCGTTTCTTTCCATCGACTTGCCCGATTTCATCGCGACACGCGGTCTCATTTCCATCGGTGATGCGGGCGAACAGATCCACGTCACCGAGTACAAACGCCGCATCGAAAACCGCATCCGCGAAATTGTCGAGAATCATCCAACAATTGAGGCGATTCTGCACGGTGTCGACGTAACTGATCTACAGTTGGTAGCACTGGAGAGGACGCTGCATCAGGAGCTAAGCGCACCTGAGTTGCGCGCTTCGCCAGAGAACCTTCATAAAGCTTACGGCATCAAAGTCGGCAGTTTCCTCGGCTTCCTGAAATACGTGCTTGGGCTCGACACGCTGCCCGATTACGAGACTGTCGTGCAGAGCGCGTTTGAAAAACACATCGCGGAACATCGTTACAGCGGCGATCAAATAAGTTTCTTGCGTGCCGTGCGTTCGGTTTTCATCAGCAAACGCACGCTCCAAACCGCCGACCTTTATCAACCGCCGCTTACACAGTTCGGTCGTAACGCAGCTGACCGCCTCTTTCGTCCTGAGGAGATTGATCAGCTCATTGCATTGACGGATCAGCTCGCAGCCTAGGGTTGCGGATACCATGGCTTCACTTCGCAACAGCATACATCGTCAACAGCTCTTTCACTGGATCGGGAAGAGTATCGAAGCGGAGGGTTCGCCCGGTTCATCCAGGCTCACTGATCCACAGCGCGAGCAATATGTCAGTTGGCTGGTTAACTCGATAAAGGATGGGCTTTGGATGACAAGTCCGTCAGAACGTATCAGTACTCCCAAAGGTTCTTTCACGCAGGAGCTTCCGGCGGTTTGTTTTACTGAATGGTCGCTTGATCGAAGTCTTCCGCATACGCGAAGATATGGGAGATTGGGGTTCGGCTTTCCGAAACGCGTGATTTTGCTGAAAGGTGGTCAACCAGTGTCTTACTTCAAAAGCACTGGAGCAAAGCAACGGTACGCAGGTGCCATGGTCGAGTTAATGCAGTTTTTTCGCTCTCAGGACGGGAATGACCCCATAATTCGAAAGCGCTTGCAGGATTTAAAGTACATCCTGTCGTTCTCTCGTGCGATTAGGGAGCACGTAGACTTAGCTCCGGCTCCGGGCGCTCGAAAAGCGCGAGTTGCGAAAGCAGGGCCTACGGAATTGAAAAGGAGGAAGGCTACGACTCCCCGAAAACCTAAGGCAATCGATCCTTTCGCGCGTAAGTTTGGATTTCCGCTCGACTTAGCTGAGGAACGAGAGTGGCGGATCGTTTTTCACCCTGACCTACTTACTCGTAGGATAATTGTGCCGGGACCAGGACCACCTCGATATTTCGTGCCGTACAAACCGGGAACTGAACTATTCACTATTGCGCTGCCTGATAACAGGACGGTTCACCGCGTACTGCAGGATGATCATCTTTGTCATGAGTTATTTCGAGAGAACCGACCTCACGTCACGATCGTCTCGCTTGAAGATGTAGGAACCTTCTAGGCTATGCTCACCGATCCCAATCTACGGTCACAAGTTGATGCATTGTGGGATAAACTTTGGACTGGCGGACTGTCCAATCCGCTTGATGCCATTGAGCAGCTTTCGTTTCTGCTTTTCCTCAAACGTCTCGACGAAGCCGAACAGGACCGCGAACGCGACATTCGCCTGCATCGCACGAAACGAGGCCCGATTTCCCCCGATCCAAAACTGCGCTGGTCGTACTGGACAAACTTGAAGGCCGACGAAGCGCTCAAGCACGTTAAAGAAAAAGTTTTTCCATTCATCAAAACTCTTGGCGGCAGCGGTGGATCGTTTGCGGAGCAAATGGCCAACGCCGAGTTCAAGATCAACAAACCGAACTTGCTCATCGAAGCATGCAAAGCCATCGATGCGATGCAGATCTCCGCGCAAAACCAGGATGTGCAGGGCGACCTTTACGAATACCTGCTAGGCAGGCTCAACACCGCTGGAATGAGCGGCCAGTTCCGCACACCGCGCCACATTATTCGCATGATGGTGAAGATGCTCGACCCCAAGCCGCGCGAACGTATGTGCGATCCCGCCGCAGGGACTTGCGGATTTCCGGTCAATTTCTACCAGCACATTCTTGAAACCCACACCGATTCCGCCATCCTCAAATACGACGAAGAAGGTTATCCGCATCAACTAATCGGCGATAAACTCAGCAAAGCCGAACATGACTTTCTGCAAAGGGAAGGAATTACAGCGTACGATAGCGACTCGGGCATGACCATGCTGCGCATCGGTTCCATGAACCTCATGCTGCATGGCATTGAGCGCCCGCGATTCCACTATACGGATACGCTCTCGAAATCATTCAACGAAGAAAAATGCTACGACCTCGTGCTTGCCAATCCACCGTTCAAGGGCGCGATTGATTCAGCGGACGTAAATCCAACTTTGCCGACGAAGTGCAAGAAAACCGAAATTCTCTTTCTTCATCTGTTTTTGCGTCTCCTCGAAATGGGTGGCCGCGCAGCCGTGATCGTGCCGGATGGCGTACTCTTCGGCACCAGCAACGCGCACGTCGACGTTCGGAAAAAGCTTATTGAGGAAAACCGCCTTGATGCCGTTGTTTCAATGCCGGCCGGCATATTCAGACCTTACGCCGGCGTCTCGACGGCCGTACTCGTTTTCACGAAAGGCGGCGCAACAGAGAAAATCTGGTTTTACGACATGGAGCATGACGGTTTCTCTCTCGACGACAAGCGCCAGCGCGTTCCTGACAATGACATCCCTGACATTCTCGAATGCTGGAAACACCGGCGCGAAGCGATGTTCGCGCAAAAACGCGCACAGCGTCTTGCCGATCTGCAAAAACAAATCGCTCCGCTCAAAGCGCAGGCGCTCAAACTTCACGGCGAAATCAATCGGCTCACTTTCGAGGCAGCCGTCGCGTGCGACGCTGAGATCGTCACGCCTGCGCAAGAAAATTTGCGCGTCGCCGAATCAGCGGATAACGACCGGAAAATCATCCATCTCGATCCGCAAGCGGCGCTCGAAGCCGACCAACAAAAACTCGAACAACTCCACGAAGAAATGGCTCCGCTGCAGAACGAAATCAACCAGCTGAATCGCCAATTCTGGGTCGGTAAGGCTAACCTGGCGGCGAATAAATATGACCTTTCGGCGAGCCGTTATCGGCAGATCGAGCAGGAGGAAGTGTATCGCGAAATCCCAGCGGTGACGCTCGAACGGCTGCGTCAAATTGAAGCTCATGCGACGCGCGGTGTCGCGACATTGGAGCAAATGCTAGCAGAGTAGTGAAGATATCCAACGTTCACGTGGGCGAACTGGCACGGAACGATCGCGGTGCGTTCAAGATAGGCCCTTTTGGTAGCTCGCTGAAAAAATCCGAACTCGTGCCCAGCGGCATTCCGGTCGCAGGGATAGAAAACGTCTTGCCCAATCACTTCAAAAAAGGCTTTCGCCGTTTCGTAACCCTAAAGAAATTTAACGAGTTATCTGATTACGAGATTCAGCCAGGAGATGTGCTCGTTACGACGATGGGAACAATCGGCAGGGCCGCCGTTGCGCCACTAGACATCGGCCGGACTATTATCGATTCGCATTTGTTCCGGATGCGTGTGGATACGAGCCGCGTCTATCCGCCGTTTCTGTGTTACGCACTTAACAGTCAATTAGTTATCTCGCAGCTTAAGCGAATGGCCAGAGGCGCCATCATGGAGGGGCTCAATACAGGCATCTTGAAGGAGTGCCTCATTCCACTACCAGAGTTGCCCGAACAAAACCGTACCGTGGCAATTTTAAAGGAAGCAGACCGACTGCGCCGCACGCGCCGCGACGCCTGCCAACTCAGTGACACCTTCCTTCAGTCCGTCTTCCTCGAAATGTTCGGTGAGCCAGTACGGAATCCGAGAGGCTGGGACATGTCTTCGTTAGGGGACGTCGTGACTGAACTTTATCGCTATCCTACGTATTACGACATTACCTACGTCGATTCAGGTGTACCGGAAATTCGGGGGGAACTAATCGCTGAAGATGGGCAAATTGCCCACTCATGTAAGAACCTACGCTTCATCAGTGTGGCCACTTCCCAAAGGTTTCCCAGAACTATCCTCGAAGCCGGCGATATCGTAATGTCTGTGCGTGGCACCATTGGAAAGATCGGCCTCGTGCCTAAGAGCCTCCAAGGGGCGAATATAACAGCTAACCTCATTAGGATTGCGTTAGATCGGGATCAAGTTGACCCAATTTTTTTGTGGCATCTACTTAAATCGGATGCTTTGCAAGCGGCCTTGCTGCGAGTGTCGGCGAGCACCACGATTCTCACGGTTAAAGCACTCGACCTAAAGGGGCTTTCCGTTATTGTCCCTCCGCTTCCGCTTCAACAAAAATTCGCCGCCATCGTCCGCCGTTTCGAGCGGTTGCGCGCACAGCAGCGCGAGGCCGAGCGTCAGGCCGAGCACCTTTTCCAAACTCTCCTCCATCGCGCCTTCAGAGGAGAAGTGTGAGCGAATCAATCGAACAACTCACAGGACGAGTAGGCAGCGATCTTCAGAAGGTGGAGGATCTGCTCAAGACTTCTGGTGATAGGAAGATCAAAATCCGCTTTCCTCGCGGATTCTTGCGCAGGGCATCACATTTCCGAGGGCGATACTGGTTTGTTCGTGATAACAACCTGAAGCGGAATATCGGCTATTCCCTGATTCTGTCCGACGTTTATCGTTAGAATAGGAATAGAATAGAATAGGTAGAATAGAATAGGTAAATAGAATAGGGGTCAGTCAACAAATCTTGACAGACTTATGAAATAGAGCCTCGAAGACAGCGCCAACCTTCCCGGTCCCAACATCATCGCCGCCGAAATTGATTCAGAAACTCCCGTTTCCTCACCATACGGGCTTGCCGTCCATGTCGATCGTTCCCGCGATCTCCATTGAAACTCGCTCGTTGCCCACATTTACTCGCTGCTTCCCTCGCAGTTTTACCTTCTATGTCGCTTATCCCATCTAGCTCCATTGTGTTGATCCGCGGTAACCAGGAGCCGTTTAACGGGTTGTCCCTTAACGAGTCCATCCACAATCTCCGGGACGTCGGCGACCGTGACGCGCCCGTAAAAAAAGTGGTCGGGTTCGACTAACACGGTCACGCCGGTTGCGCATTGATCAAGACAGCTCGATGTGCACACGCGCGCCTCGAGCTTTGCGAGTCCGCGCGCGGCAACTTCCCCTTTCAACGCTCTATACACTTCTTCCGAGTCCTTGGCCGCGCAGCATCCTTTCGGGTTCTCCTCGGCCCGACGATTGATGCAGACAAAGAGATAGCGCTTGCGTTGCAGAGAGGTGAGAGTCGAATACATCGAGCCGGAGGTCAAAGGCCAAAGATCAGCCGCCAGATCAGAAGCAAACGCTTAACTCCGAACTCCGAAGATTGTTGACTTATGTGCTCCTCGCTTGCTCTGAGCGATGCCGCTTGCACATCGAATCGGTTCCGTCGATTTTTCTTTTGCATGCTCGAAGAAAACGACAAAGCGGTCGCATGAGCACCAAAAAAGGCGTGATCGGTATTCTCACCGGCGGCGGGGATGTGCCGGGGCTCAATCCCGCGATCCGCGCGGTCACCATTCGCGCCCTGCGCGAAGGCTATCAGGTCGTTGGTATCCGCCATGGCTGGCTGGGCGCGATCAGCATCCTGCGTGATGAACACGCCGACAACAGCGAGCACTTTCAAATCCTGACGGAAGAGATCGTCAATCGTGCAGCACGCACCGGCGGCACGTTTCTGCATACCTCGCGGACGAACCCGTCAGCAGTGAAAAAAGAAGAGGTACCTGAAGCACTGCGCGCAACGTTCAATCAAGACAAGAACGATCTCACTTCTGAAGTCATCAAGAACCTGGATTGGCTGGGAATTGACTATCTGATTCCGATCGGCGGCGACGACACACTTTCTTTTGCGACCCGTTTGTCCAAGGAAGGCGTCAAGGTCGTGGCGATACCCAAGACGATGGACAATGACGTGCCGGGCACCGATTATTGCATCGGCTTTAGCACATGCGTCAGCCGGACGATTGAATTGTCGAATCGTCTCCGCACCTCGGCCGGATCTCACGAGCGATTTCTCGTTATGGAAGTGTTCGGACGCTACGCGGGGTTCACTGCGATGTTGCCAACGATGGCGGGCGCGGCCAATCGGTGCGTTATCCCGGAATACAAATTCGACATGGAGCATCTGACCGAGTTGTTGTGCTATGACCGCGCGCATCACCCGAGCAAATATTCAGTCGTTATCGTTTCGGAAGGGGCAATGTTCGAAGGCGGCGAAATGGTGTTCTCCGACAGGACGACCGACGCGTTCGGTCATCTGAAACTCGGCGGAATCGGCGACCTGGTCTCGGCCGAACTTAAAGATCGTTCCGCCAAA